>Ga0307423_1000537_pt1 | contig 25506 bp, 26 predicted proteins | sample SalMarWE160310MG_FD_202154 | JGI IMG/M metagenome (GOLD analysis project Ga0307423, IMG submission 202154) | Salt marsh sediment microbial communities from the Plum Island Ecosystem LTER, Massachusetts, United States - WE1603-10 | ecosystem: Environmental > Aquatic > Marine > Intertidal zone >... | reverse complement strand
CGAATGTGATCGTTGCTATGACGCCTGTCCCAAGCGACCTTGGAGTGCCCGTGTTCAACGGGGTACCTTTTCTCTCCGGTATCGGCCTGGATCAACTCAAAAGTGACCTGATCGAAGCCCTGAAGAAAGAATAACAACCAACTTCTCATCCGCGTTGTTTATTAAGCGGGGCGCCTTGCATGCTGGACTGCGGGGCGCCTTGTCGTTTTCTGCCACTGGATGACCCTCGGAATTCCCTCTTCCACTACAGGATGGATTACGCTATACTTGTAATGAACATTTGTATTTACCATTGAACTTTTGTTCACTATCCTGCCCGTCGGCCCCTGAGGCGTGGCGTACGCAAGCCCGAACTCAGCCCAGGCGGAGAAATGAGCCCCGATGGACGTCGGAAATGATCGATCCCTCTTAGGCAAGATCAGCTGGAACTATTACGTCGATGGCCTGACGCAGAAGGAGATCGGCGCGCGGCTTGGGCTCTCGCGCCTGAAAGTCGTCCGCCTGCTCAAACGCGCCCGGGCTGAAGGCGTGGTTGAAATCCGAATCGCCCCCGATGTCAGATTGAATACCGAGCTCGCCCGCAGCCTGGAAGATCGTTTTCAACTGCAGGAAGCGATCGTAACCGACCCGGTCGACGATCCCGAGACTCGCAGTACGATCGGACGAGCCGGAGCCCAGTATTTGGAACGAAATCTAACGAATGACCTGGTGCTCGGTATTGGAATGGGACGGACGGTTTCGAGCATCCTGCCGGCCATGATTCCCCGTAAGCTGGACAACATCACGATCCGCACACTCGCCGGCGCCTACGAAGAGCCGGGCCTGCACTCGAACGCCTACAATATCGCCTGGCGCCTGGCTGATCTGCTCAATGCGACCTGCGAGCAACTTTACTGCCCGTTGATCGTTCCCGACAAGGCCACTCGCAAGGCGCTCCTTAAAGATCGCACGCTGCATGAGCTGCTGGAGAGCGTGAGCGAATGTGACATGGTGCTTGTCGGCCTCGGCGCGCTGGACAACGACTCGCCACTCATCCGCCTGGGCTATGTATCGCCGGACCAGCTGGCAGAGCTGCGGTCGGCCGGTGCCGCAGGGGAGATTCTAGGCCGGTTCTACGATCTTCAAGGTAACCCTCTGGTGACCGAATTCGACCAGCGCACCCTCGGTATCGATCTCGGGCAATTGTGCAACATCGAAACTGTGATTGCTCTGGCGCACGGGTCAAACAAGGTCGGGCCGATGCTCGGCGCGCTACGCACCGGCTGTATTAACGTCCTCATCACGGACCGCTGGACAGCCGAGTCGGTCCTTGTTCGGGATGATCTCGGCCGAGCCGAAGCCATTCCTGCTCGACTGGGTACTTGAATATCCTTCTGATTTCAGACCGGGAATTCGGAGCTCATTAATAAAGGAGAGGCTTACCATGAAGCTCGGGAAATATGAAGACCTTCAGGCTCTACCGATTGCATTGCCGGAAGGTGTTGATTACGACGAGAATATTATCGCCACTTACGTTATCCAGTACCCGGCCCGGATCGACATGCGTGAGATGTCCCAGGCGATCGCCATCGAGCAGTCGACCGGCACCTGGACTCCGGTGCCCGGCGAGACACCTGAGCTGCGTAAAAGGCATGTCGCTCGAGTCATCGGCCTGTGGGAAATTCCTTTCTACGAATGGTCCATTCCGAGCGAGGGCGAGCGAAAGTACGTCCTGCAGATCGCCTTCCCGATTATCAACTTCACTTCGCAGATACCGATGCTTTTTACCAGCGTGATCGGAAATATCTCAGCATTTGGGAAATTAAAGCTGGTCGACCTGCGTCTGCCAGAGAAGTTCGTCGCGGGTTTTCCGGGACCCAAATTCGGCATCACCGGTATGCGCGAACTGCTCAATACGCCAAAGCGACCGCAGATCAACATCATGATTAAACCCTGCGCCGGATGGACCCCCCAATGGGGTGCAGACACGTTTCGTGAACTGGCGCTCGGTGGGGTCGACATCGTTAAAGATGATGAGCTGATCGCGGATGCGGAGTACAACCGCATCTCAGACCGTCTACCGCTCTTCGTAGAAGCGGAACGCCAGGCTTATGAAGAGACTGGCGAGCATACACTCTACGCAATCAACATCACCGATACCCTGCCGAATGTCCTCGACAATGCTAAACGGGCGATCGACCTCGGTGCGACCTGCTTGATGGTCAACGTGTTCGCCACCGGCTTTCCTGTGCTGAGAGCGCTGGCCGAGGATCCCGATATCCAGGTCCCTCTCCTTGCCCACCCAGACGTCGTAGGTGCAACCTACATGTCTCCCGATCACGGCATTTCAGCCCAGCTCCTGCTCGGAAAATTGGCGCGCCTCGCCGGGGCCGATATGGTCGTCTATCAGCATTATGCCGGTAAGGTGCCGATCACACGCGACAACTGCATCCAGATCGGCCGCGAATTGACATTCCCCTTCTATAACGTTAAGCAGGCCTGGCCGATGCCAGCTGCCGGAGTCCACCCTCACACCGTCGAGAGTCTGGTCGAAGATTTCGGCCTGGATGTGATGGTCGGGGCCGGAGGTCCGGTGCACGGTCACCCCCTGGGCGCACGGGCCGGCGCCCGTGCATTCCGCCAGGCCGTGGATGCCGTTACGGCCGGGATTCCTCTCGAGGAAGCCGCACTTGAATTTGAAGAACTGCGTGTGGCGATCGATACCTGGAAGGACCCGCACAAGGAGCATGATCTGGCAGAACGCAGGATTTAGAGCGGTGGAGAAACCCGGCGTTTCCATTTCACCAGCCGAATTCAAGGTTGATGCGGAACGTGCCTTCGGCCATCTGCGCATGCTGGCAGAGACAATCGGCCCGCGCGGCAGCTGCACATCTGGAGAACGGGCAGGGGCAGAGTACGCTGCAGAGCAATTGGATAGCCTGGGCCTGCAGAGTACCGCACTTGAGTCCTTTTTTGGCGCCTCATCGACCTATCGCCGCTTCGCGCTCATCTGTGCTGTGGCAGCCGCAGCTACGCTCGTTGCGCTCACCCTGCCAACCCCTTTTGCACAAATCTTCGCCTGTTTCGTGCATCTCGCCGCTGCTCAAGCGATGCTGCTCGAAAGCGATTTCCGCTCGAACTGGTCCCGGCGCATCATTCCAAGTAAGCAGAGCCAGAACGTAACTGCCCGCCTGCCATCGATCCTCGCGCCAATCCAAACCATTGTCTTCATCGCTCACCTAGATACCGCCCGCACACCATCATTTAACGCAAGCCGGCGTGGGCAAGCTGTATATAGCTTGCTTTTCCGGGCGTCCCTGTTGAGCTTTCTCGCGGCAGCCCTACTCGACCTGGGTTTCACCCTGCAATTCAATCTAGCCCTGAGCTGGGGGTTGGCAGCAGTGCTCGCCCTGCAGCTCTTTATGCTGGGATTGTTCTTATCGTTCGAACAAGCCCCCTATTCCCCGGGAGCCTATGACAACGCCTCCGGTGTGGCGTGCGTCCTGGCACTGGCCAAACGACTCGTAAATAACCCGCTGCGGCGGAGCGAGATCTGGTTCTGCCTGACAGGTTGTGAAGAGACGGGCTGCGGCGGAGCTGTGGACCTGTTCGAACGTCATCACTCCGATTGGCGAAATGTGCAGATCATCAACCTCGACCAGGTTGGCTATCCTCGCCTCTATCTTCGTACAAGAGAGGGACTGCTGCACCGGTATTCAGCCTCCCCTGATAGTATTTCCCTGGCCAGCAAGATCGCAGCAGATCTGTCATCGGTCGACTTCCGGCTACAGCCCAGCCGGGCATTCAGTGACGCCGCGCCAGCTTACCAGCGCGGCCTGCCGGTGTTCTCGTTCGGTACCAGCCCAGCCAAGGGCACCCCTCCACCCCACCGGCACAGTCTCTCCGACCTGCCCGAACATTTGTCGACGGAGGCTTTCGCAGAAAACCTGTGCTATCTATGGAGTTTGGTGCAGAGGTTGGAAGTCAATATTCAGGAGACATCGAATGGATGATCGCCCGTTGATCGCGATCACAATCGGAGATCCGGCCGGAGTCGGGCCTGAGGTCGTTCTGAAAGCGCTCGCCCGGCCGCATCTGCACGAAATCTGCACTCCACTCGTCATCGGCGATGCTGCTTTGCTGGATCTGGCCGCCCGTCGATTGAAACTTTCAACCGGATTAGCCCGAATTTCAAGCCTCGACCAGCTCCGATCTTCGCCACAGAGTGCGGTCGTATTCCATGTCCCAGGGCTGGATCTCGGCTCTTTTCAGCCCGGATCCCTCACTGCAGATTATGGCCAGGCATCCCTGGATTATCTGAATTGTGCAATCGATTTCGCCCTCGACGGCAAGGTTGCTGCGATTGCGACAGGACCAATCAATAAGGCAGCTCTTCATCTGGCAGGCTCGCCCTACCGGGGACATACTCAACTTCTAGCCGACCGCTGCGGGGTGGAGCGAGTAAGCATGATGTTGCTCTCGCCCGGCCGTCTGACAGAGCCGCGCTGGTTGCGCGTCACGCATGCAACCACGCACATTGCGCTTAAAGAGGTAGCCACCAGCCTCACCCCTGAAATGCTGAGAAGCACGATCCGGCTTACCAATGAGTGTCTGCTCACGCTGGGAATCGAAACCCCGCGGCTAGCTGTCGCAGGCCTCAACCCGCATGCAGGCGATGAAGGCGTGATGGGTGATGAGGAGATTCGCTGGATCCACCCGACGGTGATGCAAAGTAGGGCTGAAGGGATCAACGTGAGCGGGCCGCTGCCGGCGGATACGGTTTTCCTGCGGGCGGTCCATGGCGAATTCGACGCTGTTGTGGCGCTCTACCACGACCAAGGTCACATTGCAGTCAAAATGCACGGATTTGAGAACGCCGTAAATCTCACGCTCGGCCTGCCGATCATCCGGACGTCTGTTGACCACGGCACCGCCTTCGACATCGCCTGGCAAGGTAAGGCAAATGAGGCCAGTATGGTGGCGGCGATCGAACTAGCGGCTGCCATTGCTACAAACCCACAATCCCGATCGAGGTGAACACCATGAAGCTAAAGACATTAAGGGAACAGGTTCTTGAGACCGCGTTGCAGATGATTCGCGATGGCCTGGCGTTTGGGGCGGGCGGGAACATCTCTGCCCGTGACCCGGAAAGCGGGTTGATCGCGATTACACCCAGTGCGATTGAATATACCCGCATGTCGCCAGAGGATGTCGTCGTGATCGACGAGCACGGGGTGAAGGTGGAAGGCCAATGGAAGCCAACCAGCGAAACCCCGATGCACACGATTTTCTATCGCGAGCGCAAGGACGTCGAAGCGGTTGTGCACACGCACGCACCGTTCGCCTCCGTTTTTGCAATCAGCGGTCAGGAAATCCCAATGGTCGTTACAGAATCAGCACTGTGCATCGGTGGCACAGTACAGGTCGCGCCTTATATCCGGCCTGGAACAGAAGAGCTGGCCCGGGTCGTGCTAGAAACAATGGACTCGGGAGTCTCGGTTTTGCTTGCCCAACACGGTATGATAGCGGTCGGCCCTGATCTCCACGCAGCCTATTCCACGACGATCGCCACGGAAGTGTCGGCCAGGCTGACGCTCCTTGCTCGGTCTGCCGGCATGCAGCCGATTACAATTGATCAAGCCGAAGTTGCCGAGCTGCGGCAGCTCTACATTGAGCACTACCACCCGACGAAAGTATGAATGATCATGTAGACTCTAGCCGGGACCACCCGGTCAACGGCTGAAGGAGCGGAGAAGATGAGCTCAGGCGAGATGCGTGCGGTAGTTTTTCTTGGTCCTGGTGAGCTTGAAGTGCAGGAGATCCCAATCCCGCAGCCCGGTCCGAAAGACGTGCTGGTGCGGGTGCGCGCTGCGACCACCTGCGGGACTGACGTTAAAACCTATAGGCGCGGATATCACCTGATCATCCCGCCCAGCCCCTTCGGACACGAGTTCGCCGGCGAGATTGTCGCCGTGGGCAAGGATGTGGAGCGATTCAAACCGGGGATGCGCGTCGTACCCCACAACTCTGCGCCGTGCCAGACATGTTATTACTGCAAGCATGGACAGGAGAATTTATGTGACAATTTGCTATTCAACTTCGGCGCCTTTGCGGAATATGCGACCATCCCGGGGCCGATCCTGCGCTTGAATACCTTCGAAATTCCCGAGCACATCAGCTTTGCAGAAGCTTCGCTGCTGGAGCCGCTGGTATCGGTGATGCACGGCCAGCGGGTGATCCAGATCCAGCCCGGTGAACATGTCGCGATTATCGGAGCTGGCGGACCGATTGGTCTGATGCACCTGCAAATGGCACGCTTGAGCGGCGCTGCACAGGTGATCGCCGTCGATTTGAGCGACGAGCGGCTGAAAGTCGCCGAACAGCTGGGCGCTTCTGCAACCATCAACCCGCAGCAGGCTGACCCGGTGGAGATGATCCATGAGCTGACTTCCGGACGGGGTGTGGATGTCGCCATCGAATCGGCGGGGGTTAAGGAAGCCTGGCTGACGGCAATCCAATCCGTTCGCAAAGGTGGCCGGGTGCTCTGGTTTGGTGGGCTGAAGGGTGGGACACCGATCGAGCTCGATACGCATTGGATCCATTACGGCGAGCTCTCACTTCACGGTACTTTCCACGGAACGCCGCTCGATGTGCATAAATCGTTCGAGCTCATTAAACACAGCGTGCTGGATCTGGGAGCTCTGATATCAGGACAGGCGCCGCTGGAAGGCGTGGAGGACGCGCTCAAGCAAATGATGTCCGGCCAGATCGTCAAGATGGCGATCATCCCAGACATGACCGTTTAGGTCTTTTAAAAGTGGATGCCAGCTGGAGGTAAGAGCATGAACGGGGTGAACGGGAAAATGCGGGTTGCGATGTATTACAAGAACGATGACATCCGCATCGAGGAGCAGCCCATTCCCGAGATAGGACCAGGCGAGATCCTGGTTCAAACGGCAGCCTGCGGTCTGTGTGGCGGAGAAACCTTGGAGTGGTACCTGGCCTCACGGGCGCCGAAAGTCCTCGGGCATGAGCCAACCGGAATCGTGGCCGCCGTCGGACCCGGTGTCGAGAATTTTATTCCGGGTGATCGGGTCCACGTTCATCATCACGTACCCTGCATGTCGTGCCATCACTGTCATCGTGGACGCTTCACACTGTGCGAATCGTTTTCGAAATCCAATCTCGATCCGGGTGGTTTTGCAGAGTACTTCCGTGCGCCGGCAGATCTCGTGCGGTTCGACACGCTCAAGCTGCCTCCAAACGTAAGCTTTGAGGCCGGTACGATCATCGAGCCGATGGCCTGTACGCTGAAGGGCATCCGCCAGACTCCACTTCACCCAGGAGACACCGTGGCCGTAATTGGCCTTGGCTTTATGGGCATGTGCTATCTTGAACTCCTGGCGATCGCTCCGGCCGGTGAAATCTTTGCTCTCGATTTCAGCGATTGGCGGCTGGAGAAAGCCCTCTCTCTCGGTGCTACGCATGCGCTGAATCCATCCAGGGAGGATGTCGGGGAAAAACTCCGAGATCTCAATCACGGCCGTGGAGCGGATGCCGTGATTGTCACAGCTCCCACGCTCAAAGCCTGGGAATCCGGATTGGCTCTTGTTGAACGCGGTGGGCAGCTGCATCTGGGCGCCCCACCCCAGCCTGGTGAGATCTGGCCAGTCGATTCGAACGCGCTCTATTTCAGCGAGGTCCAGATCAACTCCACGTACTCTGCGAACCACGTCGATACCCGGGCTGTGCTCGACTTGCTCGAAGCCGGCCGAGTCGATGCAGAGGCTTTGATCACCCATCGCTTCGGGTTGGATGGAGTCGGGGAGGCGATCCAGCTCCTGCTGGGAGCCGGAAGTTCTCTCAAGTCATTAATCTATCCGGCTGGGGTTCCAGAATAAATTCGGGAGGAAGCGCTTGACCGAACCTAACGTACATCTGACCTGGACCGGTGGACAGCAATACGTCGGGACTGACAGCGGCCGTCACTCGATTGTTATCTCATCACATGATGAACAGAACCACACCGGGGTGCGGCCCTCCGACCTGCTCCTGCTGGCACTCGCCTCCTGCAGCGCCTACGACGTCGTGAGCATCCTGCAGAAGAAACGCCTGGTCCTGAAAACCCTGCAGGTCGAAGTAACCAGTGAGGGGGATGAAGAACCACCCTGGACCTTTCGTCGAATCGACTTAGCGTATCGGTTGAGTGGAGATGGACTGACACAGAAAGTAGTGAACCAGGCGATCGAACTCTCGCTTACCAAGTACTGCTCGGTTGCGGCAACAATCTCCGGTCGAGCCGAGATCTCATTCAGCAGTCAAATACTGGATGGTGAAGGATGAGCCCCTCGCAGCGGATTGTCTATCTTATCGCCCGCTGTGGCCAATGAGATCCTTCCACGATGATAGAATGGGGGTTTCATTCAACCTGGGCAGATCATGTATGTACGCACCTGGATCCAGAACTTAGGAGACACTCGATGAATTCCATCCGGATCACCGTCAACCACCCGGTCGGCCTGCATGCTCGACCGGCCGCCCGCTTCGTCCAGACTTCTTCGGCCTACAAGTCCAAGATCACCGTTGCAAATACGACCAAGGGTTCGGCGCCGGTCGATGCAAAGAGCATCCTGATGGTGCTCACACTTGGCGTGCACCAGGGTTACGAAATCGAGATCCAGGCCGATGGTGAGGATGAAAACGAAGCCATTGCTGCCCTAAAAGCCCTGGTCGAAGATAATTTCGGGGAGTGTTGATCGATCAGCTGCCTGCGAAGTACAGTCCTCAACGTCGGTCTTGCAGGCTTCAGTTAAGGTTTCAAATGCCAACCTACTCTGAGAACAAAACCTACAGTAATCATAGTGCGGATGAAGCCTTCCAGCTGCTCGTCCGCGCGCTACCGGAAATGGGTTATGCGGTCTGGAAAACCAGGCCTATCGGTTGGCTTATCATCGCCAATCGAGAAGTTGAAAATGGGAAGTTGAATGCTACCGTCTCCCTGCGACCGGGGGCTGGGGCTGTTATGAATTTATCGCTAGCATCTGAAACGTTGCCCGAAGATGAACTTAAAGGCTATCTTGAACAATTGCTGCAGATGATCGACGAGCGATTTGCCTGACATGAGATGCCACCAGGACCTTTCGAATGAGCAAAGCTGAGCGTACGTCAGATTTCAAACGGGTGGCGGGCGAGACCCTTGAGAAGGAGCGCGGCGCACTGGATGCACTCGCCAACCGTCTCGATTGGAAGGGGTTGGAGAATGCCTTCGAACTGCTCCTGACTTGCGATGGCATGCTCTGGATCACCGGCGCCGGCACTTCTGGCAGCATCGCCCGTCGCCTGGCTCATATTCTCACCTGTTCAGGCGCGCCGGCCGCATACCTTGATCCAGGCCAGTCTGCACACGGATATAGCGGCATCGTCCGGGCGGCTGATATCCTGATCGCCTTCTCGCGCGGCGGCGAAACCGATGAGGTCAACCACCTTCTGACGGTCAGCCGGCGTCAAGGGGCGCGCGTGATTTCAATCCTCGAAGCCGAACATTCGGTCATGGCCGACTTGAGCGATGTCATCATCACCTGCAGCATCCCAGCCGAGTACGATGCCGAGGGGTTCATCCCACTTTCGAGCACGCTGGTTCAGGCGGCTATCGGGGATATGCTGTGCGCGGGCGTTCTGAAGGCGCGCGGGTTCTCAGATCACGAATTTGGGCTGCTCCATCCAGGCGGAGCTGTCGGCAAACGACTCGAAGAAGGAGCCAGCCAGAGCAAACTGATCCTCGAGGCACCCGAACTGGGCAAGCTGCGCGGGCTGGTCATTGATATGGACGGCGTACTCTGGCATGGTGACGACCCGTTGCCCGGAGTTACCGAATTCTTTGATACGTTAACCGAGCGCGGGATTAAATTCGTCCTGGCAACGAACAACCCATCGAAACGGCCGGAGGAATTCGCCGAGAAAGCCAGGCGCTTTGGAGTACCGGTTGAACCAGAGAACGTCGTAACCTGTGTTCAGGCGGTGATTTTCTACTTGCAGCAGAAATATACGCCTGGCAGCCGGGTGCACGTCATCGGAGAGCTCGCATTAAAGGACCAGATCCGGGAGGCCGGATATGTGCTCGCCGACGAGGAAGTTGCTGCAGTCGTGGTTGCCCTCGACCGCAACCTGACGTATGAAACGTTTAAACGGGCGACGCTCCTCATCCGGGGTGGTGCCGAATTCATCGGGACCAACGCTGACCCATCCTATCCAACCGAGGAGGGCTTTGTTCCGGGCAGCGGTATGATGGTCATCGCATTAGCCGCAACCAGCGGTACAAATCCTATTGTGATGGGTAAACCCGGGCGGGTGCTGTTCGATCTGGCGCAAGCCAGGTTAGAACTACCCTTTGAAGAGCTTGCATCTATCGGCGATCGGCTTGACACGGATATTGCAGGTGGCAGGCGGCTCGGGATGCGGACGATCCTGGTTCTGAGTGGAATTGCCTCACATGAAGACCTTGAAAAAAGCGCGGTAAAACCGGATTGGGTTTTTCGGAATTTGCTCGAACTGAACCAGGCTCTCAGGGGTTAGCCCGTGCTGGCAGCCCGGGCAGCAGCCCGTAGTTCCGAGATCGCCAGGGCGGGGTTTATCGCAGACCAGATCGCACGACCTGCCACGAAGACCGCCGCACCGGCATGAGCAGCGCGGCCGATATTCCCGGCGTTGATGCCTCCATCGACCTCGATTTCGATCGGACGACCTGCGCACAGCTCTCGCACGCGCTCGATTTTTCCTAAAGTGCCAACCATGAATTCTGCACCTGCACCAAGCGGTTCTGCTGTCATTAAATGGACCACATCAAGTTCATCCAGAACTGGCAGAATACCCTCCACCGGGGTCGCGGCATTGAAAGCCAGCCCTGAACGCACACCCATTCGTTTCAATATTCCCAGAGCCCGGTAGGGGAAGCGGGTCGACTCGAACTGCAAGGTGACGATATCCGCTCCTGCGTCCACAACCTGTTCCAGATAGGATTCGGGAGCGTGTACCTCCAGGTGAACATCGAACGGCAGCTGGCTTAGCGGCCGCAGATCACGAATCGTTCCCGGGCCGAAGCTCAAGTTGGGGATAAAAACTCCATCTTCCAGGTCAAAATGAAGCAGATCGGCTCCGCCAGCCTCCGCCAGCTCAACCGCCTTGCTCAGATTGCTCTGGTTCGCAGATGCTAGTGAAGGCGCAATCTTGATCACGCGCTCCCCCGGCTCATGTCGAGCCCGGCATCGAAATGGACAGCGATTGCCGTGAGCAGGTCGACACAGCGCGAGATGTCTTCCAGGTCGCAAACTTCGTGCGGGGCATGCGTATAGCGGATTGGTACGGCCAGCGCTGCGGATGGCACACCTTCGGCTGTGAGCATCTGGCTGAAGGCAATATCCGTGATGATCCCGATCAGGACTTCGCGCTGGAGCGGGATCGAATGCTCAAGGGCCTGCCGTTCAATAAAACGCCGCAACCCGGGATTCGGAATCAGCCCACCGAGGGTTCCACGCCCATGAAATTGATACAGGCCAATCGCTGGTCCCGCTCCCAGCCTCACTTCAGAGAGATGTGAAAGCTCGGGTGTATCACAGGCGATCGTGACATCCAGGCAGATTGCGGCGTCAGGAGAGAGCCTTTGGAACACCGGCCACACCCCGCGCACATTGAATTCTTCCTGCACGGAGGCGGCCAGGTGGATTGTTGATTTCGGTTGCTGCTCAGCCAGCTTTTCTAACAATTGGATCAACAGCAAACAGCCGATGCGGTTATCGAGCGATTTGGAGGCGATCCGCCGGCCGGCAAGCTGGATCATCCCGGGCTGGTAGGCAACCATATCCCCTACCTGAATCCCGAGTGCTTCGACCTCTGCCCGAGAACCGCAGCCGACATCGAGGTACATCTCAAGTCGCCCCGGCACAACGAACTTCTTCTCGGGGGGCGTCACGTGGTGCGAAGTCGTCCCAACCAATCCCGGAATGCGAGCGCCGCTGTCGGTTATGACCTCGATCGGCGTTCCAAGCAGTGATTTTTCAGGGACGCCGCCCACTCGTTCGAAGCGTAGAAATCCATCCTGCTCGATCTTACGGATGATTAAGCCCAATTCGTCCATGTGTGCGAATATGAGTAGTGAGGGCGATCCGCTCTCACCCTCGATCGTGGCAGTGACATTACCAACTCGATCGACATGCACCCTATCAACCAGCGCTTCGAATTTCGAACGCATGATGTCGATCAGCGCGTCCTCGCGACCCGAGACAGCTGGAGTCGAGGTCAGATTTGCCAGCAGGGATAGCGTATCGCTCATTAGCTGCAGCTCCTTAGCGGCGAGCCTTCCGTACAGTTTGCATGAAGGCTGCCACCCTCCCTGCGTCAACAGGGTTCCATGTGTGGCCGTCTACCTTGAAGGTTGAACCAACGATGGCTCCATCAGCCACCTGGAGAAAATCGGCGATATTGTCGATTCTCGCACCGGTGTTCAGCAGCACGGGTAGCGCCTCGCCGACGGCCTCCTTTGCGTCCCTAACCCAGGCCAGATCCGGTTCAGTACCAGCCATCGGCCCCGCAATCAGGATCGCATCCGGGGTCGATGATACGGCTGCACTCCGTGCGCGTTCCGCGACAGTGCGCGTGCCAAGTGCCGAGGCGAACTCGGGGGTGATATTCATGTAAACCTGGACCTGTTCTGCTCCCAGCATACGACGATAGCGCAGCAATTCAGCTGCATCCGGGTTCCATAAACCCATATCGCTCTCATAGACGCCGGTTATGACCTCCCGAATAAACGAGGCCCCAGTGGCGGCTGCGACGGCCATCGCCGCGCGTGGATCCCACATCAGATCCACGCCAAAGGGCAGGTCGGTTGGTTTACACTCCGTCACAACGCGCGCCATGGCAGCAACAGCCTCATAGCCAACATCGAAGCTGTACGGCCGGTCATCTTCATTGCAGAAGAGAATCCCGTCCACCCCTGAGTTGAGAAGGATCTCTACATCACGCTGGACCCAGCTGACAAGCGCTTGCATGCCGCCTTCGGCATCATAACGTGGTGTACCAGGAAGAGCCGGGAGATGAGCCATTGCGATGATGGGCTGGGATTGACCAAATAGTTCCGATAAGGGTATCGTCACTTCTTCTCCTCCGCCTCGAAATTGCCCCGGCAGCTCAGGCTGCAAGCAAGGTACCAGCTGCTATCAGCCGTCCAATTTGAACCCGTCTAGATCGAGAAAGCTGAGAATCCGGGATGGATTTCTTTCACGCCAAGTTCGATTATAGACTGGGAAGGGTAGGCCATCAACCGAATCAAAACGCCAGGTTTGTCACCTGGCGTTCGAGGACCTATCTTATGCAGGAGGGAATTCGCTCAGCGCCAGCGAACGGGGACCGGAGCGAGCCGCAGGTCATCCGAGCCGATCATTAAAATACCGATAATCTCGGCGCAGATCAAGCGCAGATGAACCAGAACCGCTTCTTCGCTCAGGGACACCCAACGATCTAGGCGCAGTGCTTGAAGCACCAGCCGTTCGGCACGCTGCATCGCCAGCAACCCGGCCGATAACAGAAGCAGAAGCTGCTGAGGACCGTTTGCCGGGGTGTCAAGCAATTGGCCCAGGCGATCGAAGGAACCGATCATTTCTGGTTCTTCCTCAACCGTCAAGTCATGTGTCTCGAGCATGGCTCTTTCGATCAACATTCGGATCTCTGCTTCTCTTGGCCAATTGTTCATCTCTCACCGCCTTCTACCCTTATCAGGAGACCTCCTCCCTACCAAAATTATGGAGGAGGAATCATACTTCTACGCTTTCAATCAACTTTCAATACGATTGTATTGAACAGTATGCACAGAAAGCTTAAGAACGGATGACAAAATGAGGATCACTGAAAAGGTGCTTGAACCGTCTGGTGATTCAGCTTTTTCCTGCCACCGATGGAATCAAGGTACATTCAAGATCCAGGAACCAGCCCATGCTTTTCACGAATGTGATTTACCCTGATTGCGTTCACGGTTTAGAATTCAGCCAAATTCCTGAACAAGGCACTGTAACCAGGCGGAGGTAGCGAGACATGTTAAGAGCCGCTCAACAGCTGGAGATCGATCTGGCAAATTCAGAATGGGCAAATGGCCAGGCTTTACCTTCCGTGGAGGACCTTGCTGCCCGCTACGCGTGCAGTCCAGTCGAAATGGAGAACGCAGTTGGTGACCTCATATACGAAGGGCTTCTCGAACGCGATCCATTCCGGCGCGAGATCTTGAGGCGGGTTAAATCTCCGCTTTGGGGAACGATCACAGGAAATCACAGCCTCACAAAAGAAGCCAAGAAACGAGGCGAAGAACCCGGCACGGAGATCCTGACATTCGATACTGTCCCGGCCTGGCCTCTCGTTCAGAAGCGCCTGCAGCTGCAGCCTGGAGATGAAGTAATCATCATGGAACGCCTGCGGACATCTAATGGCGTGCCTGTGTCCCTGGAGTTTTCCTATTACCCGGCCAAGCTCTATCCGGGGATGACCATCGATATGTTTACCGGCGGCGGTGAGGGCCAATCCTCCTTCAAGATCATGCAGGAGAAATTTAACCTGATCCCTGACCGTGCAGTCGATGAGGTAACGGTGGCTGCGGTCGAAGAGCGAGAAGCGAATTTGCTCGGCATCGATCCAGGAACACCAGTTTTAATCCGCTTCCGACTCACCATCGCACCGAACGGACAACCGATTAAGGGGTCACGCGCGATCTATCTGTTTAAAGCCGGTTATAGCTTGTCGATTTGAGTTCTCGAGTTGCCCGGTAAAAGTTCGGGAAACATGAAAGGATGATCGATGCCTGACAAGAAAGAGAACCCTGAACTCACCTTAGCCCAGCTGGCAAAGTTGATCGACCATTCGCTGCTGCAGCCTCAGCTCGACCAGGTTGAGCTCGAACAAGGGATTGCCGATGCGCTCAAATACAGCATGGCCGCTGCCTCGGTTAAACCCTGCGATGTCCAATTCACTTCAAGCAAGCTCGCCGGCAGCGATGTGCTGACCGGGACGGTTATTGGCTTCCCCCACGGAGCAAACACGACCGCAGTCAAAGTGTATGAGGCGTTGGAAGCGATCGCTGCTGGAGCCGGGGAGCTGGATATGGTCATGAATATTGGTCGCTTCAAATCCGGCGAGTACGATGATGTCGAGGGCGACATTCGGACCGTCGTGGAGGCAGGTCATGAGCATGGCATCGGCGTGAAAGTCATCTTTGAGATCCACTATCTCACTTCCGATGAGATCGTCCGCGCATGCGAGTTGAGTGAAATGGCTGGTGCCGATTTCGTGAAAACCTCAACCGGCTATGCGGCCAGTGGAGCGACGCTTGAGGCGGTGCGCTTGATGCGGGCCAGCTGCGGGGCGCAGGTCAAAATCAAGGCGGCAGGGGGAATTCGCACCCTCGAGCAGCTGCTCGAGTATCACGCTGCCGGTGCAGATCGCATCGCTACCCGGTCCTCGGTGACAATCCTGGAGCAAGCTGCAGCACACGGATTTATGTGAACTGCGGGGAACCAGGCTTGCTTGGTTCAAACACGCCCGAATTCGCGGGTAACTTGAGGAGAGATTCGATGCTCACACCAAACACGATGAACGCAGCGCAGCGGATCCAGGCGTTGTATGAACGAAAACCCGTCGATCGGATCGCCTATATTCACCGTGGATATGGTTTCTGTGCCCGGAATGTAGGTTATCCAATTGCCGATATTTATGAAGATCCCAGGAAAAGCTTCGATGCCCAGATTCGAACGGCTGAACAATATGATTCAGATGGCACACCGTTTTATACCTTCGTTTCGTACGGTGCCTGGGAGTTCGGAGGGGAGATTAAATGGCCTGATGATCGCTATGGTTCCGGACCAGCCATCGCTCGCCGCCCGGTAGATTCTCCAGAGGCACTTATGCAGCTCGAACTCCCGGATGTGAAATCAGCCGGATCCCTGCCGCGCATGATGGAGTTTGCCCAACTGCAGGCCGAGCAGGATCTGCCAATCGCCTTTATTTGCGGGAGCCCATTCACGCATGCAGCCAACCTGGCGGGTGTGGATAACTTCCTGATGTGGACGATCACCCATCCTGAAGCCGTGCATCACGCCTTGCGCTTGATGACGGATCACATCCTCGAGGTTGCGCATTGGTTCATCGGGACCTTCGGCAAGGACCGGGTCCTTGCCCGTTCTGCCGCGCCCACCGACGGGCTGCTCTCGCCAGGACAATTCGAGAGCCTGGCGCTGCCCTACTTGATCGAGCTCCACTCGGAGGTCCTCAGTATGGGTGCAAGCAGCATATACTGCCACATCTGCGGTGATCAGAATCATCTTCTCGATCTATGGTCCAGGGTGCCATTTGGTGATCCGGGCATGCTTAGTTTCGGGCATGAAGTTGATCTGCTCGATGCAGCCCAAGCATTTCCCGGCCAGATTATAGCTGGCAATGTGGATCCACAGATCATCGCGCGCGGCACGCCGGAGCAGATCGACGCGGTATGCAAGGAGGCGATTGAGAAAGGGGCGCAAATCGAGGGCGGCTATGTACTGATGGGAGGATGCGAGCTGCCGCCGATCACGCCGCCCTATAATATCTACCTGATGAGCAAGGCACGCGAGAAATACGGCCGGCTGTGATGATGCGAGGGATCTGCAATCCCCGTCAGCTCAAGCTGAGTTCACCTCGGACCGCAACCGCTGTCGGAGCGTTTCCAGCGATTCAAACTGAAAATCTGCCTGACTGAAATCCCGGCCGGAGAGTTCGGGATTGGGGATGACGATCGTGCGCATCCCGGCCGCGCTGGCGGCCATCACCCCAGCGGGAGAATCTTCAATCGCAAGGCACAGCTCGGGATCGATCTGCAGGCATTCCGCAGCCGCCAGGTATACATCTGGAGCAGGCTTCCCGGACTGTACTTGATCGCTTCCTACGATGCAGGGGATTCGCTCTATAAGCCCGATCGCAGCCAGGATTCGCCTGACATAAAAGAGCGGACTGTTGGAAGCCACAGCCAGCAGATATCCAGCTCCGGCGATTATCTCAACCAGGTCGAGCAGTCCGGGTTGTGGCTCGATGCTGCGTTCCATGATTTTGGTGCGGTGCGCCCAATACGTTTCCAGCAGTTCATCAACCGAGAGCGGCAGGTCGAAGGTGTCGACCATCATCTCCGCACCCCGCCTGGGTTCTAACCCAATCACGCGGCTGTAGACCTCAGCAGAAAGCTCGACATCATATGGCGTCAGGACGTCACGCCAGACAGCTAGCGCAATTGGCTCGCTGTCAATCATCAAGCCATCAAGATCAAACACAACCGCTTTCAATCCATCCATGATCGACATACTGGAGAATCCTCCCGCTCGAAATGACAATCATACTCGAAACAGCTTGTCCTACCCGCACACAATTTGACAATCGACGATGGAGGCTTTTAATCGACGAGGAAACAAGATGACCGATGCCCAACTGCTGACTACTTGCCTGGTCGATAGCCTCTTCCCCGACACGGCACGTGCCATCAAAACCGTGCTGTCAACGGCCGGAATTGCCCTGCACGTACCGGACGAACAAACTTGCTGTGGCCAGCCTGCATTCAATGCGGGGCTGTGGGAAGATGCGCGAAAACTGGCCCGCCGCACAATCCAGGTTTTAGAAGATGGTGCGGAGATGCCGGTCATTGTCCCATCCGGCTCCTGCGCCACGATGATCCGCCATGGTTATCCCGAGTTGTTTTCAGAAGATGCTGCCTGGCTGGAGAGAGCCCAAAAACTGGCCAAGCGGACCTACGAATTCGTCGAATTCCTCGACCGGCGGACTTCCTTCGTTCCACGGGTTTCGGCGGCGGAGCTTCGCTTTGCCTATCACGCCTCCTGCCACCTGGCTCGCGGCCTCGGTGTCCGAGCCCAACCACTGAATCTGCTCAACCAGCTAGCTCCAGACGGTTTTGTGATCCTGCCGCAGGACTGCTGTGGTTTTGGCGGGGCCTTCGCGCTCGAATACGCACCGATCTCGAGCGCCATTCTCGACCGCCGGCTTGATCAAATCGAGGCTGAGGAGATTGATTTCGTCCTGGCCTGCGATGTAAGCTGCCTGATCCAGATCGAGGGCGGTCTGCGCAGGCGAGGCTCGCATATCCGCTGCTCCCATATCGCCCTGCCCCTTGCAGGATTTGAACCGGGATTACGATGAGAAAAGCTTTCGTGGAGCGAGCGGCCGATGCTATCGAAAATAAAGCCCTCGGGCGAGCGCTCGACGCAAATGCCGACCGTCGTCAGCACGGTCGACATTTAGCCTTCGCATCGCTGCCGGATGTGGAGAGTCGTATTCAAAAAGCTCACGCCCGGCGGCTGGAAACGATTCACAGGCTCGATTTCTACCTCGATCAATTCAGCCGTTCACTCACTGCCCATGGGGTTCAGGTCCACTATGCTCCCGACGCAGCGGTTGCCTCCCGGCTTGTTTTGCAGATCACCCAGCGGGCCGGCGCGAAGCGGGTAGTGAAATCCAAGTCGATGCTCAGCGAGGAGATCCAGCTGAACCATACCCTCGAGGAACACGGGCTGGAGGTTGTCGAGACCGACCTGGGTGAATTCATCGTGCAATTACGCGGTGAAACGCCGGGCCATATCATCACACCCGCCATTCACCTCACCCGGCAGGATGTCGCCCGGACCTTCAACGAAAAGCTCGCCATGCCCTACTCGGAGGATGTTGCCGATCTCAACAAGCACGCCCGCAAAACCCTGCGGCAGGTCTTCCTGCAGGCCGACCTCGGCATTTCAGGAGTCAACTTCGGCGTGGCTGACACCGGCACGCTCTGCCTGGTAACCAATGAGGGCAACGGCCGGATGGTGACTTCACTGCCGCCTCTGCATATCGCGCTGATGGGCGTTGAGCGAATCGTCCCGACTGCCCAGGACCTCGATCTGATGCTCCAGCTGCTGCCGCGATCCGCTACGGGGCAGAAATTGACCAGCTACATCTCGCTGCTTGGCAGTTTACGTCAGAACCTCAAGACGCACGGAATTGTCGAGCGGCATGTGATCCTGGTCGATAATGGCCGGCGTTCTCTGGTTGCCACGCCGCTCGAAGACGCTCTGTTGTGCATTCGCTGTGGAGCCTGCCTCAATGCCTGCCCGGTATTTCGCGAGATTGGCGGCCATGCCTACGGGAGCGTCTACCCGGGCCCGATCGGCTCATTGGTTTCCCCGGGCTACTTTGGAATCGAACGCTTTGGCCATCTCGCTCATGTTTCGACGCTGTGCGGAGCATGCAACGAAGCCTGCCCGGTTGGGATCGACCTGACGACATTGCTCCTGCGTACGCGCCGGATGTACCGCGAGGCAAAACCCGGAGCGCCCGGCTTGCGCCTCGGTATCAAGCTCTACACATGGTTGGCAACGAATACGAAGCGGTTTCATGCCGCGCAGCGCTTTGCCGGTCTGCTTTCACGAATGCTGCCAAAACGCGAAAGCTGGATTCGCAGATTGCCGCCACCGCTCGACGCCTGGACTTCAACCAGGGACTTCCCACCGTTCGCCACCCGTGTAGGGAATGCAGGTGCGCTCGAAGCCAGCGATGAAATGCCCGAGGCCGGGCACGCTCAGGCCGGCGCGGACGAGATACCCGATTCGAACCACCCCCCCGATGCAAACCACACCAAAACCTTCGCCCAAGAATTGGAGGCTGTCGGAGGCGAAATACGTCCAGTCTCTGAAGGAAATCTCTTCGTGGAACTGCGTGCTCTATTGAACGAAATTGAGGTGGATAAGGTCCTTTATTCAGACCCGGATTTTGAAGGCCTAAAGCCACAGCTTGAAGCAGCGGGAGTTGAATGCCGCGTCCCGATGCTTGATGGCGGGTTGGACAATGCTGCACGGAAAAGATACCTGGCAAGCCTTGACGATTACCGGGCTGGCGTCACCGGCTGCCTGGGAGCACTGGCGGATACGGGCAGCCTTCTGATTGCCTGCGACGGGGCAGGGAATTTGTGCTCGTTGCTGCCGGAAATTCACGTCGCCATTCTTCGCGAGCGTGATATCCACGGCTCATTGGCAGAATGGCTGGAGGCCGGTGGCAACGAATACTTGTCCGATGGCGCTTCCGTGACGATCGTCAGCGGCCCTTCTCGTACGGCAGATATCGAGATGACCCTCACGATCGGGGTCCATGGACCCCGCCGCCTGATCGTCCTCTGTATTGAATGAATCGCAAAAAGGTTACAGCAAATTCGTGCCGCTCATCGCTTCCAGAACGCCGATGACCGCCGAGTTGTCTAACTCGCCCATTCCCATTTGAAGCATCGCCTGGAACAGCTGGGCGGCGGCAGCAGTAACCGGCAGCGGCATCCCGTAGGCTCGAGCCGTATCGAGCACGATTCCCAGATCCTTGAACTGCATATGTGCCTTAAAACCCGGTGAGCGCTCACCCCGGAAAAGACGCTCGGGCTTATTATCCAGTGTCCAGCACTGCGCCGCTCCACCTCGAATCGCTTCCACTACCCGGCGAGGGTCAACTCCGGACTTCACCGCCAGCAGCAGCAGTTCGGCCATGGCCACCATCTGTGCCCCGACCATGACCTGGTTGCACGCTTTGGCCACCTGCCCGGCACCACTTTCGCCGACATAGGTAATGGTTTTGCCCATCGCTTGAAAAAGCGGCAGGGCCTTCTGATAGGCGAGCTCCGGACCACCAACCATGATGGCGAGCGTGCCCGCCCGAGCGCCGATATCGCCCCCGGAAACCGGCGCGTCGAGGGCGGCTACACCGACCTCACCCATTGCGTGTGCAACCCGGCGGGCAGTCTCCGGCTTGATCGTGCTGTTATCAATGAACACCTGTCCTTCATGGGCGCCTTGAAGAATGCCATTTTCCCCGAGAACAACCTGCTCGACGTCTGGAGAATCAGGCAGGTTTGTGAAAATAAATTCCACTTGTCGTGCGACTTCCATCGGTGAACCGGCCGCGCTTGCTCCTTCTGCGACTAGGTCGTTGACGGCGCTGCGGCTGCGGTTGTAAACGGTCAGTTCGAATCCGGCCCGCATCAGGTTGCGCGCGATCGGTTTGCCCATCAACCCGAGACCGATGTAGCCGACTCGAATCGTCATAGCGTCTCCTCCTTAGATGAAACGTCGTGCGTATGAGGTGATTTTCCGTTCGTGAAGAATGCTCGGCAAGCAAGGACGAGGTATCTTGCAGTTGTATTCCGATCGAAAGGCTCGGGGCTGTTCTCAGCTCACATGCCCGAGTCGATCAGATCGTCCTCGGGTCACCCCAGATTCAATTCTGCCAGCCGGCTGGTATCAATCGTCCCCGTCACTCTTCCCCTGCTCAAGGCTGGCTTCCAGCTGGTCCACCAGCTCATTCAAGCGCTGATTTACATCCTGCAGGATCTTGACCAGGTCCGTCCGTGCCTGCTCGGCCAATTCGCCGCTCCGCACCCGTTCGGCCAACTCATCGACGCCTTCCCGCAGCCGCTGGGCCGCGGGGTCCTGGGAAATATTCTCGGCCGCGTTCGACAGGGCTGTGCCAACTTCGTTTAACCCGCGCTGTACTTCCTGGCTGGCCCGTTTTCGCTGCTCACTTGCCCACGCGCCTTGTATCAAAGAGCGTAAGTTTCCGCCAAGCTTTTCAAATTCGGTCTTCAGTTCGTCCTCGGGAGTTTGCTGATCAGCCATGGAATTTCTCCTCTTGAATAGGCAGTGTTCTCCGAACAACCGGGCAGTGAGTTCGAAGTTCCTGGAGTATACTCCAGCCGGATTTGTCGGCAGCACATCCATTGAACAGCTGCCGTTCCCCTATTGCAGGAGAAAACTTGGATGCAGGTGCTTGAAATCGATCCATCCTCAAAGCATGAGGTTGATGAGTTCCTCGAACTGCCGTTTCGTCTCTATGCAAACTCACCATATTGGGTGCCACCCCTAGAGATGAACGCTCGGCGCTGGTTTGATCGCCAGCACAACCCCTTCTACCGTCATTCAGAGGCCGCGTTTTTCCTGGCAGTTCCAGAAAAGGGGCAGCCGGTCGGTCGTTTGGCGATCCTCGATAACGCCAACCATAACCAGTATCACAATTCGCGCACGGCCTTCTTCTATCTGTTTGAGTGTGAGCAGGATCAGGAAGCAGCGCATGCATTGTTTGGGGCTGCCTATGATTGGGCGCGCGGCAGGGGCTTGAATTTGCTCGTCGGACCAAGAGGCTTCAGCGCGATGGATGGAGCCGGACTGCTGGTGGAAGGTTTCGAACACCGACCGGCCTTCGGTATCCCGTACAATCCGCCGTACTACCGCGGGTTGATCGAAGCCGAGGGATTCGAACTGCAGCGCGACATGCTTTCAGGCTATCTGGACCGACGCATCGAATTTCCGGAAAGGGTACACCGTCTGGCCCGCAAGGTTGCTGAACGACGGGGTTTGACGATCGCTCGTTTCAAGAGCCGGCGGGATTTACGCAGGATCGTGCCGCAGATCCGTGCACTTTATAACGGTGCGCTGGCCGATATGCCGGACAACGCCCCTTTGACACCCGAGGAGGCCCAATCGATTGCACAGCAAATGATCTGGTTCGCAGACCCATCAATCATCAAGATTGTGTTTAAGGATGAAGAACCGGTGGGTTTTATCTTCGCATACCCGGACATCTCCGCCGCCGTCCAGCGCACGCGCGGCAGGCTCTTTCCACTCGGCTGGATTGATATCCTGCTTGAACTCCGCCGGACGAAGTGGGTAAATCTGAATGGTGCCGGGATCATCGCTGAACAGCGTGGTCTTGGCAGCACTGCGATTCTGATCAGCGAGATCGCAGTCGACCTGTTAAACAGCCGCTACGATTATGCAGATCTGGTTCAGATACGAGCTGATAATGACAAGATGCTGCGCGAAGTCTCCCAATTCGGGGTTGAATTCTATAAGAGGCACCGCCTCTACCGGAAGAGTGTGAACTGAAATCCGTCCAGTACTTTGGAGTGGATGGAATCCTTTGGGGGGTTCAGTTCCCGACAAAAAGGTGATTTCAGAGTTGGCGAACTGCGCTCGACCTCCCCTCAAGATGCCCGCAACAGGAGTAGTTTCACTCGCATCGCAGGATTCAATGCGTACTCAGGTCGATTGGGGTTTGTCCAATGCCTCAGCAGGAGAGCAATGTGACGAGGCGGCGGGAACCTCATCGAAGGCTGAGTTTATCGCTGCCTGTGCGATGAATGCCGCGATTCGATCGGCAGCATCGGGGCGGGCGACCTGCGCGCAGCGCCGGGATGCCTCTTTAAGCTGACCTGGTGAACGCAGCCAGCGGCGGACGGCGAGCGCCGCATTCATAGGTCCTGGGGCCCAAACCCCGAGGCTGTTTTCCATGACATAGTCTACATTTCCATCTTCCTGGCCCGGCAAGCGGCTGTACAAAACCATCGGCAGATGAGCATTGATCGCTTCTGTGATTGTGCCCGGCCCGGCCTTGGTCACAATTAAATCCGCAGCACGCATCAACTGCGGCATACGCCGTTCGAACCCATAAATAAACGCAGGAATTTCCCAATTGATCGCGTTCAGATCATCCTGCAGGCGTCGGTTCCGCCCGGCCACGACCGCCAATCCCAGGTCGCTATCGAGCGCGGCGATAGCCCGCGCGGTCTCCAGCAGCGGTCCCATTCCCTCCCCACCACCGACCAGCAGCACCACCGGCAGGTCCTGCGGCCATCCGAGTTCGGAGCGAAGTTTGGAACGATCGCCTTTCGGTTCACAAAAGGGTTGAGCCACTGGCAGCCCGGTGATTTCCACCCGTTCTGCCACAAGGCCGTTTCTCAACGCGCGTTCACGCGCCTGCTCGGTCGGGACCAGGGTCAAATCGGTTTCGCTGCTGTACCAGAGTGAATGCGTGCTAACAAGGTCGGTTACAACGACCAGGAAGGGGATACTCCGGCCGCGTTTCGCGTTAAGATAGGGCGCCACGAACAACGGGTGGAAGGATACGACCAGGTCAGCCGAATGCTCCTTTACCAGCCTGCGGACAGCGCGGCGTATATAGGGCCAGCTGGTGCGGTTTATGGCTCGAGCCCGCCGGCGCCCATCCGACAAACGGAAGCCTATCCTCCACAGGGTGGGATAGCGAACGATATCTGGATAAAGAGCCGGGAGTCGGTTGAGGGGCGGGGGCGCGTAATCTTTAAATACATCGATAAGTTGTATCTCGAACTGCTCCGGGTAGTGATTCTCGAGAGCTCGAATTACAGCCTCGGCGGCACTGCGATGGCCGCCGCCGGTGTCAGAGAACAGCAGAAGCAGCCTCGGTTTTCTCATCGAGACAGTGCCACCTGCCGGATTCGTTCGAACCGCAGCCGATTCACAGGCTTGCTTCCAAAGCCGCCAGAAGGAGGGCGACATTTTCGCGGCGCGAAGAATATCCCATCAAGCCGATGCGCCAGACCTTGCCCTTGAGTTCGCCTAATCCGCCGGCAATTTCGATGTTGTACTCCTCCAGCAGCCGCTGGCGGACCGCGTTTCCATCGATTCCCTGCGGGATTCGAACCGTTGTCAGCGAGGGCAGCCGGTTGGGGTGGGCTACGTGCAATTCCAACCCCATGCCTTCCAAACCAGCCCAGAGCAGCTCTGCATTTCGGCGGTGGCGATCGTATCGCGCCTCCAGGCCTTCCTCAGCGACGATGCGCAGTCCTTCGTAGAGCGCAAAATTGGAACTAATTGGGGCGGTGTGGTGATAGGTCCGTTCTTTCCCCCAGTATTTCTGGATCATCGTTAGGTCGAGGTACCAATTCGCCACCGGGGTCTTGCGCGATTGAAGTACCTCAACCGCTCGCGGTCCAAACGTAATCGGACCCAATCCGGGAGGACAGCTGAGGCATTTCTGGGAGCCGCTGTAGCAGATGTCAAGTCCATTTCGATCGACTTCGACCGGAACTCCACCCAGTGAGGTGACTGCATCGACCAGGAAAAGCGCCCCTGCCTCGTGCACAACGGCTGCGATCTCGGCCAGCGGCTGCAGCGCACCAGTCGAGGTTTCGGCGTGTACCAGCGCAACGACTTTCGCCGGGTTGGTCGCGAGCGCTTGCCCGACTTCACCCGCTTCGAAGACCTCTCCCCAGGGTTTTTCTAACGTGTGAACCTGTGCTCCGTATCGGTTGGCCATGTCCTGCATCCGGTGCCCGAAGTAGCCGTTGATACAGATCAAAACGGGATCCCCGGGCTCAATTACATTCGCCAGGGATGATTCCATGGCAGCGCTGCCCGTGCCCGAGATCGGAATCGTCAGATCGTTGCTGGTGCCAAAGACATAGCGCAGCAGCGTCTGGGTAGTTTCCATCACCTGCAGGAAATAGGGGTCGAGATGCCCGATCATTGGGCTGGCCATAGCCCGCAGCACGCGTGGGTGGACCATACTCGGTCCCGGGCCGAGCAGCAGTCGGGGCGGGTTCTGCAGTTCTGGAAACCATTCCGGCGAATCTGTCCTGGATGCGCTCATCTCGACTCCTCTTCCATCCGATGCGGCTGCAGCGGGTCT
>Ga0307423_1000534_pt1 | contig 25583 bp, 34 predicted proteins | sample SalMarWE160310MG_FD_202154 | JGI IMG/M metagenome (GOLD analysis project Ga0307423, IMG submission 202154) | Salt marsh sediment microbial communities from the Plum Island Ecosystem LTER, Massachusetts, United States - WE1603-10 | ecosystem: Environmental > Aquatic > Marine > Intertidal zone >... | reverse complement strand
TGGTACTCCCGCCAGTCCGAGTAGTCAGTGATGTCATGGCCGCTGGATCCGGAGCTGAAATCATCAGAATAAATCAGGGTCGGCGAGCCGGCCGGCAGCTGGGCCGACGCCGTCCCCGCCCCGCCGAGGAGGAGGAGGGCGCAGCCGGCCAGCAGCAGGCCATGCGATGCGTGGGGTCGAAAACTGTGTCTCGTGATAGTCATGTCAACCTCCCGCATCAATCGTTGATGACCGGTGTGTCGGTCGGTGTATTCGTCGGCGGCGGTGACGTCGGAGTATTGGTCGCGGCCGGTGGTGAGGTCGGCGTCGGCGTGTTGGTCGACGACGCGGTTGTCGGCGTCGGTGTGTTGGTTGCGTACCCGGTCGTCGGCGTGGGTGTATTGGTGGGCCAGTTAAACGTCGGGGTATTGGACCTGGTCGGCGTCGGGGTCGCGGTCGGCCCGGTCGGGGTGTTGGACGGGGTGTAGGTGTTGGACGGGGTGTAGGTGTTGGTCCCGGTCGGGGTGTTGGTCCGCGTCGGGGTCGGGGTCGGGGTCTCGTTGGGCGCGGTCACGCAGTCGGTGACCGAGCAGGTCTGGGTGCCGCCGCCGTAGCCGGGGAAGGTGAAGTCGAGAAAGACGCAGGTCTCGCCGGTCCAGTAGTAGCCGTCTCTCATTTCCGCCCACCAGTCCTCATCGTCGTCGCCGTTGTCGAGCTTGATGTGGTTGCCGACGGTGGTGGCGACGGTGGTCGGCGAGTCGTAGTCGTTGCCGCCGTAGTAGGTGCCGTCATAGTCGCCCTCGAAGTAGGCCCGATCGACATACATGCTGGAGGAATAGTCCCTCCACGTAATGTTGGTATAGGTGAGGTAGGCCTCATACGGGGTGTCGTTGGTGATGCTCATTTGGACCCGGTTGTTGCCGCTCGCGAGCCGGAGGCTGTCTTCGATGTAGAAATCACTGCAGTTGAGCGGTCTCGGCGTCGGGGTCTCGGTCGGTCCCGAGGGCGTGTAGGTCGGGGTGTAGGTATCGGTCGGGGTGAAGGTGTTCGTCGGGGTAAAGGTCGGGGTGTTGGAGGGCGTCGGGGTGTTGGTCGGTGTCCGCGGCGAGCCACACTCGCGCGACTGGATCTGCTCGACAGCGTCGACGTAGAGCACCCAGTCGTAGGCCATGTCCTCGTCGTAATCCATGTCGGGCGTGGTGGCGTCGAGATCATAGTTCTCGGGCATCAGGTCGGCCATCAGCTCGTTGCCGACCGGCACCTCGTCGCCGTTGAGCGGGGTGCCGTCGGGGTCGAAGATACCGAGCGGGTGATTGGCGAGACCGGTATTGGGGTTGGTGGCGGGGATCTCGAGCCGAATCCGTCGCTTGAACTCGACCCTGTGGCCCTCGTGGCCGACGATCGTGCCCGTGTTGTCCTCCCAGAAGGAGATACAGCCGTCGTCAGGGTCGAGGAAGGTCGGCGTCTTCCAGGGCACACAGTCGGGGAAGTGGTAGCTGCCGTCGCCGTAGTACCACTCGTCGGTGATCATGTTGTTGGACGCGTCGCGTTCGCCGGTGTCGTAGAACGGGAAGATACCGTCGCCGCAGAGGATCTCGTCGTCCGCCGGGTCTGCGGAGGCTTTGTTGTCGAGGATGCAGCTGCCGAAGTAGACCGGCAACCTATCGTATTCCAAAAGGGGGTCGGCATCGAAGGCCCGCACCGGTCCGAAGCGGTCCGCGACCGCCGATGTCGCCGGGTCGAAGTAGGGGGTATAGCCGATCATCGACCCCATGTAGATGTCGGCGGGGTTGTCGAGAAAGACGCCGGTATGGGTTTCGGCGTAGCCGATGCGGTAGGCGTACTGCTGCTCGACCAGGTGGAAGTGGTCCTGGTCGACCGCCTCGTAGACCCAGTGCTTTCTCGGGATCGGGTTGGAGCCGTCGGCAGGGGGCTCCTGCGCGTAACCCGCCAGCACGTAGTTGGCGTCGGTGACGTCGGCCAGGAACTCCCTGATCACGCGTTTGGCGATGCCCATCCGGGAGTAGTAGTCGTCACCACCTCCCGGGACCATGCCGTACGGCACTCTCGAGTTCATCTGGTAGCCCGGCTCCTCCGGGCTGCCGACCATCGAACCCGAGGTATCGAGGATGAAGATCAGGTTCGGGGGTGCCGAGAGCTTGCGCAGGAAATCCCTGTCGTCAGCCACCGCCGTACCGGCCAGCAACGCGGCCAGAGCCAGCGCCAGCCATGCTGTGGTTCGTGTGTTCAATCTCATGACAGCCCCCTCAACCAACGGGTCAGTAGCACATTCTCACAGGTATGAATGACTCTTCCATGAACGGGAAGGAGGAAATATCGGCCTCCACGGCCGCGCGGGTCAGGCCCATCAGCCCACCGATATCCCGCGAGGCCTCGCTGCGGAGGTGGTAGTGGTGGGTCTGATACTCGGGAAAGGACGACATCACACCGTTGACCAACACCGGCGACGCCGGCTGCGACATGCAGAAGTCCGACACGGTCACGGTGAACTGCCCCTTCAGCATCCCGGGCAGGCCCGGGTCGTCCTCGAGAATGAAGGTGCCGACTTCGGTTCCGGTCGCGGCGGGGGCCGCTCCGATCGCTCCGAGCTGGATCATCTCGATCTGCATCATGGCGCCGGCGTCGGCGGCATACAGGGCCTTGGTCACCCAGCGGTCGGTGCCCGCGGCCTGGAGCCCGAGGGAGGTCTGAAGCAGCAACCCCATGCCGAGGAAGACCAGCACCAGGGAAACCATCAGGGCCAGGATGAGCGCCGCACCACGTTCGCTCGAGCGATCGTGGCGGGTGTCGGCGGTGGTCGGTTGGATCCGCATCGTGCCTCCGTCAGAACAGGTAGTTGCGCAGCGCAGCGGCGACTTCCATCCGCCGCCACCTGGCGAAACGGTTGAGATCGTTGACGTTGAGATCGGCAATCGCGGTGCCGGTCGCGGTCTGAAAGGTGGACATCGGCTCGACCCAATCCGGGACCTCGCGATCGGTGCGGCCAAAGACCGTGATTCGCATGCCGATGACCGAGCCGGCTGCTACCTGGGTGGCGGTCGGCGCTGCCAGCCAGCCCCCGTTGCACACATTGTCGCCGTCGGTATCCACGCACAGTTCGAACTGCAGGTTGCCGATGTTGACCGCCACCGGCTCGGAGGTGGCGCCGGAAGCATCGGCGCGCATGCGCTGGAGGGTGAAGTCCGGGTCCACATAGTAGGTGTAGGACTCCAACACACCGACGCGGTGGACTTCGATCGGCACTGATCCCGTCAAGTCGACCCCGGCCGGGTTGAGGCTGCTCCACTGGGTGGAGCCGGGCCCGAAGTTGATGGTGAGCTCCCTGAGGGAGTCGTCCCAGCTCGAGCCAGCGGCTATCTGCCCCACCGCATACTCGCGTTGGTCCATCTTGCCCATGAAGAAGATTCCGCGCCCCTCGAGATTCGCCGTGTCGACCTCCGACACAGTCGGGTTGATGACCGTGGGATCGTCGTTCGACTCGCTAATCGTGATGCTGGTTCCACCGACGCCGGTGCCATCGGTGAAGAACGGTGAGATCTCGAAGAAGCCCCTCATGGTAAGAACGTCAGAACCTCTGGCGACATCGACGATGCCGAACGGCGTCGCCGCTGTGTTGACGGCGTTGGAAATGAGCTCACCGGCGAACCAGCTGTCGGTGCCGCCGAGATCGGCGGCAAAGGGCAGCGCCGACGAGCCCATCATGCGCGCGGTGCGCATGATGTGATAGGCGGCAAAACGGACGTTCTCCTGAGTGTCGGCGAGCTCGGTCTGGACGACCGATATCTTCGACGAGGTGTCGAGGAGGTTGAGGAGGCCGATCATGATGATCGCCAGCAGGGCGATCACCACCAGCATCTCGATCAGGGTGAAACCTTTGGAGTTTATTCGCATGGCTGCTACCCCGGAATCTTGAGGCTGGTCACGGTCAACACCCGCCGCCCGCGCAGCACCTGGTTGGTCGAGGAAACCGTCATCGTGATGCGCTTCAGATTGGCATAGTCGGTGACCATGCCGGTGCCCGTCGTGGGCGGGGTCCACGCTGCGGATCCGTCGTCGGCCTGGGTCCAATTGTCGATCCGGAAGTCCTCGACGGTGTACTCGATGACGAAGTTCGGGTTGATCGGCTGCCAGTTTTGGGTGGTGCCGGTGTCGAGCAGGACCGGATCCTCGAACGGCCGCCCCTGCAAACCCTCGATCGCGAAGCGGGCCTCCGACGCGAGCAACGCATAGTCGTAGCCCGAGGCGTTGGTCACCATGGCGTGCGAGAAGAGGCCGGCAATGCCGAGGGCGACAAAGCTGAGGATCACCATCATGATCAGGATCTCGACCAGCGTGAAGCCGCCGGTGTGTTTGCCGGAGCACGAACTGCCGCCCATCAGTACCTCCACCACCTGATCTCGTCGGACCATTTGTTAGCGCCGGGTGCGTCGGGGTTCCACATTTGCTGGGTCATAGTTCCCGCTCCGCCCCGGATCACCAGGCGGATGGTGTTGAGGCGCTTGTCCCGCACATCGATCGCGGCCGTGCCGACCCCGATGGAACCGGCGGCGTTGACGATCGTCACTCCGGTCGGAAGGAAAATGACCCCGCGGGCGGGGCCGGATGCTCCCAGCTGCAGGAATTCGAACCCGCTGGCCGGGTTGAGAGTGAAACCGTTGTCTCCGGTCCCTGCCTTGACCTGCCACCGCCCGACGAAGTTCGCGGAGGGTTCGTCATTGACGCCGTCGTTGTCGGTGTCAACCCAGGCTTCGAGAAGCCCACCGTCCTGCGATACGTTGTCGTCAAGGATCTTCAGGGTCACCGGCTGGCCGTTCTTGACGGCGTGGATGCGCGCGATCGTCGCCGCCTGCTTGACCATTCTGACCTCGCTCAGCAGCTTCGCCCGCACCAACGATCGCCACATGATGGGGTATCCGATCGTCACCATGAAACCAATGATGGCGATGACCACCAGGATTTCGGTCAGGGTGTAGCCGCGCTCGCGACACCTGAATTGGCCGGACGACGGCAGGGAGGCTGGGTACTTCATCATTCTTAGCATGCGGCCCTCCCGCCACGATCGTCAAGGGCCTCGCCCCGTCCTTAAAAAACCTTTGACAATAGGAGAATTAGCTCTTTTCTCGAGGCGTGGGCGCGATGTCTACGTCAGCGCCCTGCTGCCGCGCCACGATCTGCTTGTTTGGGGCTTCTTTTTCTCCGCACTGTTCATGGTCTGAACAGTGCGGAGAAAAAGGGTCAGTAGCGCCAAAACCTCATCTCTTTGGACCAGACCCCGCGCTCCGGGTCCCACATCTCCTGAATCACGGTGCCCGTACCGCCGATCACCAGCAGCCGGATTTCGTTCAGGTTGTGGTCGGACACCACCACCGCGCCCTGGCCGACTCCGGTGCCGCCGCTTTGGCTGACCTTCGCCGATCCGTTCGCCAGGAAGAGAACCCCTCGTGCCGATTCTCCCAGCTTGAAGAGGGCGTTGCCGGGGTCCGGTTTGAGAATGACTCTGTTGTTCACCGGCCACCGCCCGACCAGGATCTCGGTAGGGGGACCGTAGCTGCCGTCGCTGTCACCGTCCACCCAGGCGAGGACCACGCCGCCCTCTTGCGCCGTGTTGGCTTCGAGGAAACGGACCGCGACGCCACCGCCCTGCTTGAGGGCGCGGATCCGAGCCATGGCGACCGCCTGCTTGAGCACGTTGGCCTGGCTCAACAGCCGGGCGCGCACCACCGATCTGGTCATCATGGGGAAGCCGATCGCCACCACCAGGCCGATAATCACGACCACGATCATGATTTCGTAGAGGGTAAAACCTCGCTCTTGACGTGGACGGCGGCCGGGCTTCGGTCTGCAAAGGATGAATTTCATCGTCACTAGCATGCGGCTCGACCCTTGTCCACGTCAAGCGGTCAGCTCTCAGCTATCAGCCATCAGCGGTCAGCTCATCTCCTTCGGGTGGGTCGAGGGAGCTGATAGCTGAGAGCTGACCGCTGAAAGCCCAAGCTACTCAGGGTCAGCAACCAGCTTGAACGCCCATAAACGTCCACCGACGTCAGCGACGAAAAGGGTGTCGCCGTCACGGGCAAGGCCGGACGGCGCGATGTCGGCATCGGTGAGATCGATCTGCTGCGCGACGGCATCCTTCACCAACCACAGGCTCTTGGCGGGTGTATCGGTCACCAACCACTGATCTTCCGCAAGAGCGATGACCTGCGGGCGGGAGTAGAAATCTGTCCAGGCCTCGGGCAGCGGCACCTCGGCCAGCGCCCGCCCCCGGCGATCGAGAACTTGCAGCCGGCGATTTCCGGTGTCGCAGACCAACAATCGACCACGGTCGAGCCAGGTCACGCCCACCGGCTCGACCAACTGACCCGGCCCCGAGCCCTCGCGACCGATGGTCTCGATCTTCGGTTCGGCGCCGCCCGATATCAGAACGATGCGCTTGTGGCCGGTGTCGGCCACCGCCACCGTACCGTCCTCCGCCACCGCCACCGCTCGCGGCCCGTACCAGCCGTCCGGAGGCTCCGGCAGCGTCCGCACCGCCTTCGTTTCCGGGTGGTAGACCAACACCCGGTGGTTCCACGTGTCAGCGATCACCAACACGCCGTCCGGGGTCCAGGCCACCGCCTCGGGCTGTTTGAGCGACTCGGGAACGCCGCCCTCCTCGAGCGATTGGGCGGCGTCGAAGAAGATGACCTCGCCAAGGCCGGGGTCGGCAACCGCCAGCTCACCGTCCTTCGCAACGCCAATCCCGCGCGGTTCCACCATCCAGCCCTCACCAAAGACCCGCGCGCTGCCGATGCCGAGAGCTGCGGCCAGAGCCTGGGGCACCTGCGCTTCGCGGCTCTCTTCGACCTCTTCGTCGGTGCGGCGCAGAAGGATCGTGTCGGTGGAACCGATCGTGCCCCACGGACGGCGGGTGAAGACGTAGCGCAGGATGTCGACCAGGCCGGGCTTGAAATCCTCCATCACCCACCACGAGCGCAACGGCAGGCGTTCGCTTTCGTAGCCGGCGCCGAGCTTGCGGCGGATTGTGGGTTCCTTTTCCGGGCTGCAGAAAACCAGCGGCGGATGTTGTCCGACCTCGAGATCCGCCCACCACACCGGTGTCCGGCGCCAGTACCAGGAGAGCGGCCATCCGGCCTCGCCACCCACCGCGGCCACGGGGTCGACGCCCTCGGCGGCCAACTGCAGGCCTTCCCTCATCGGCACCAGAATCTCAGGAGAGGTCTGGACGTAGACCAAGGCCTCGACCCGCTCGAGATGGGGCGAAATCTCGTCGAGGACGAAGCTGGCGACCAGCGCTGTGACCAGGGTCGCGGCCAGTCCGACGGTCGCCAGGGCACGGCTCCACCACACTCCATGCGGGCCGTAGGTGCGCGCCAGCTGCAGCCCCGCCAGGGGAATGAAGGCCCAAACCTGGTGAACCCCGAGCCACGGGACCTTCTCGCCGAGATAGCTGTACATGGCGATCGAACCGATTCCGAAGAGCAGGAGCGACCACTCCAGAGTCCGCATCCTCCGGCCGCGGCGGATGGCCCAAACCAGGGCGGCGATGATCGGCAGGAACTCATACAACGCCAGTCGCGGCAGGTGGTACCAGCGCGGTCCGGCGACCCGCTCGATGCTGTGCTGTCCCCACCAGTAGGAGATCGCCTTATACGGAAAGAACCAATCGTCGGGGTGACGAAAACCAACCGTGAAAAGCGGCACGGTCACGACTACTGCCGCCGCGACCGCGGTCAGCAGATGCCAGCGGTGATCAGCAATCCAACGGAGAGTCCTCGGCACCATCTGCCGAAGACCGCTGTGAATCAGCACCAGCCCGAGCACACCACCGACAAGCGCCGCCGTGACGAAGGCATTCTCCTTGGTCGCGAAGGCGAGACCGACCCACACCCCGAACCATGCCCATGCGCGGCTGCTGCCGTGGATCGCACGCCACAGGGCCACGAACGCGGCCGACGCGACCAGCGCTTCGAGAATATCCATGCGCAAGAAACGACCGTAGTAGAGGCAGATCGGCGAGATCGTGACGAGCAGCGCCATCCACCAGGCGGCGCGGGGACCGAAGGGTCGGCGCAGCGACCAAGCAACGGCGATCAAGGCCACTCCGGCGAAGGCGATCGGCAGGCGGGCGGTGAAATCGGACTCTCCGGCGAGGATGAACGTCGCAGCGGTGAGATAGTAGAGCAGCGGTCCGTGGTAGGTCGGATCGTACTGATAGGTGCCCTCTTTCAGGATCACGTAGGCGGCGTGCGCGTGGATCGCCTCGTCGTGGTGGTACGAGCGACCGCCCAGGTCCCAGAGATGGAGGGTCAACGAGAAGACGACGAGTAGCAACCACGGCACGTATCGCCGCCATTTCGGCCCGCCCTCAGCACTGCAGAACGTCACGGTGAGAGCTTATCAGAGGAGCCATCAGGAGCGCTTCTTGCTTCGGCGAGTCAGGTGCCACTTTCACAATTGTCACCGATGCGCTCGGGTCAGCAGGGAGACGATGACAATTGTGAAGGTGGCACCAGTGTCGTCGATGCCCCAATGCGCGTCTCATTGTCACGAAGCGCCTGCCGGATGGGCGGGCTACTCGCCGAGATCACGAAGCGCGTCGAGGATTGCATCGGGGGTTGCTCCCCCTCGCAGGCGTATCACCCGAGGCCCAAGGCGTTGTGGATCCACATCTTCCGTATCGCCGAGCAACAGGACCGGCAGCTGCAGGCGTTCCAGCTCACCCCCTGTGGTCGAGACCGCATCCTCGGCCACCACCATGACCGTTGGCAACCACCCGCGTGTCAGATCGGCGATAACTGCAAACGACGGGACGTGCCGAACCTCGAGCCCGGCTCCCGCCATCGCCTCCACCTTTCGGGCCGCCGCACGACCGTTCTTCTCCACCAGCAAGACCCGGATCGGGGCCCCTGCACCGGAAGCGCGGCCTTCCAACGGCTCCACCGCGGCCATCTCCGCCAGAGGGAGGCGGACGATGAAGCGGGCCCCTTCTCCGGGAGCAGAATGCACGTCCACCTCGCCGCCGTGTGCCGAGACGATGCTGTAGACCACCGCCAACCCGAGACCCGAGCCTCGGCCCTGCCGGCGGAGGGTGAAGAAAGGCTCAAACAGATGCTCGCGGGCGTCGGTCGGGATCCCGGGACCGTCGTCGGCAACCTCGAGCACCGCCCGGCCAGCCGTGTGCTCGACCCGTATGGTGACCCGCCCACCGGACTCCTCTACCGCATCCCGCGCGTTGATCACCAGATTGAGAAGCAGGCGTCGCAAACCGACCGGATCGGCGACCACAGGCACCGCTTCCTCCTCAAGCTCGACCCCGAGCTCCAGGCTGTCCGGCAGCAGATGGCGGAGCACGGCTTCCTGCTGCCGGACGAGCTCGACGAGGTCGATCGTGCGCGGCGCAGCGCTCTCGCGGCGGGCAAAATACAGAAGCTCACGTACGACCTCCGTCCCCTGCTCCGCGAGATCGCGTATTGCCGCCACCGATTCCACCGCCGCCTCGGGCTGACGGTCCATGAGCCGGACGTGGAGCAAAATCGCCGCCAGGAGGTTGTTGAAGTCGTGCGCAACCCCGCTTGCCAGGGTCCCGACCGCCTGCATCTTCTCCGCGTCTCGCAACCGGTCCTCGGCATCGACCGTCTCAGTGACATCCCGCACCACGAGGATCGCGTTCTCCAACCCATCCGGCGCGGTCAAAGAGCAATCGAGCAGCCGGCCTCCATGGTTGGTTCGCCACTGCCGGGGGGCATGGCCGCGGAGGCGATGGGCGAGATCGCCAACGACGGCCACCGCGTTCGGCTGAAGGGCCTGATTGGCGAGCACCATCGCGCCTTCGTGGTCAACCAACGCCACCCCGTCGACCATCGCATCAAAGGTACGCCGCCACCGTTCACCCATCCGTCGAACCCGATCGGTGAGGTCGTGGATAGCGACCAGGTATCCCTCCTTGATGTCACCACCCGCCCAGGCGATCCGAAGCTCGACCTCGGCCAACTCGCCGTCGGCAAGGTTCCAATGGGCCTCGAGAGTCGTTTCTCCGGCCTCGTCAACCGCTCCCAACGCGGCTTCCAGCTCCTCTGCGGACGGCTTCTGCACGAAGCCGGCCAGTGAGGTTGCAGCCACCCGTGATGCCGGTCCGCCCAGGTAGGGTTCGGCGGCCGGGTTAGCGTCGCGCAGGCCAAGGTCGCTGTCGAGGCGGAGAAGTGGTGTCGGTGAAGCGGTGAAGAGCTCCCGAAACCGGCGTTCGCTGGTGAGGAGGGAGCGTCGCTGCTCGGCGAGACGTTCCGCCATGTCGCCGAAAGATCGTGCGAGGTCTCGGACCTCGGTCGTTGGGCCCCCTTCCATCAACTCCGCCGGCCCGTCGGGGTCAAAGGCACGCACCCAGTCGGCGAGCTGATTGAGAGGAGCCACGACCCGGCCGACAAGGACCAACCCCACCACCAACGCCAGGATCAGTGCGATGGCGAGACCGGCCAGGAGGCGCGCGGCCGCCGCCGCCAGGTTGGCACGGACCCGTGCGCGCGACACCAGCAACACGACGTTGACCGAAGTCTCGCTGCCCCACACACCCTGACTGACTGCGACCGTTTTCTCAACTCGCATGAGGCTGGTGTCGAGGTCCGCGATCTCGTCCGGCGACGGCCCGAACCGCCACAGCACCCGGCCATTCGAGTCGCGAACCTCGCCCGCGCGGACGTCGGTCATCGAAAAAACCTTGAGATACTCGGGAGAACCACCGTCGGTCGCCGCGAGAGCAAGAACCTGGGTCAGTAACTCGGCTCGGGATCGGAGCTCGTCCTCGAGGATCTGGCGTTCGTGCCACAAAACCAGCGCGCTGACTAACACCAGGGTCACAACCAGGACCCCGAGCAGCCAGAGCAGGAAGCTCCGCCCGAGGGTCATGGCAGGGCCGTCGTTACTCGACGTGGTGAGAAGTATGGACCAGCGCCGAACGCCATACTGGATCCCGGATCAAAAATCGAAGAAGTCACCCTCGAAGACGTCGGACAGCTGCCGCATGATCCCGGCGGACAGGGCCGCTGTGACGCCGGTCATGATCGAAGCGCCCTTGGTGCGCCCAACCAGATAGCCGACCAGACCAACGCAGGCCACCGACCCGAAGGGGTGACGCCGGACCGTTTCCCGCCAGTCGATGGACTTGGGGACGAGGGAATCGAGAATCGAGTCGGCGTCAATCCGTCGCGCCGAGCTCAGATCATCAATGAGCTCGTCTTCAGTCGCATCCTGGAAAGCATCAGCGTCATTTTCAATCATCTGGCCACATCCTCCAGGTCATCAGTCGCGCGGTCGAGTCGCGTATCCGACCAGGAAACCGACGGCAAGAGCGATCAGAATCGCCTTGCCGGGATTGGTCCGGACGTATTCGACCACCTCGTCGCCCTTCTGCTTGAAGTCGACCTCGGCGACCTTCGATTTCGCCTTGCCGTAGACATCCTTCGCTTTCTCGGAAAGGATGTCGTACTGCTCCTTGGACTTGGCGTAGAGAACCTCTGCCTGGTCGCGGCTCTTAATGGCGACGCCATTGATTTTCTCGCGCGCTTCAGCGAGGTATTTCCTGGCGTCCTCGAGATACACCCTGGTCCGATTCGCCGCCACACCGGCCTTGTCCCTGGCCTTGCCGTAGGCGTCCTGCATCGCCGACTTCGCACCTTCCATCGACTGCTGGGCCTTGGCGAGAGAATCCTTGACGCTCGTCAGACCGCCGGTCGCCTTCTCCGCCACCTCTTCGATGGCCTCATCGACCGTCTTTTTCTTAGTAGCCATAGCCGACCTCCTCGGTAGGTGGCCATTCTAGGGGGAAAAGCGTTTGACGTCCAGAGGAGAGGACTTGGGGCTTGATGGTGTTGAAGAAGCGGAAGGAACTCTGGCGCTAGCTTTAAACACCCTCTTCTCTCGGAAAGTCGTGGTGGGCGCAGCCCAAAGCGGCTTTCCGAGGGTGGGTGGGCGGGGGGAGGAGGCGGGATGTCCAGAGTCCTTCCAGTGGTTTGAATCTCGGGCCCGCCCGCGCGGCAAAGCCGCGCAGCGGACGAGGTCGGAGCGGCCGAAGAGCGCTTGCGCTCGGAAGGCGTGACGACCGAGGAAGCGTGGCCGCGGACCGAAGGGACGCGGCGGGCGGGTCCGTCGGGCACGGGCACGGGAAGAGTGGCGCCGTAAGAACGGCCGCGCTAGGATCGCGGGCGGAGGATTGATGAAGATCACGGTGCTGGGTGCGGGGCGTTGCGTGACCGGGTCGAAGTATTTACTGGAATGGAAGGACTTCTGCGTCTTGGTGGATTGTGGGCTTTTCCAGGGCCCTGCCGAGTACCGTCAGCTCAATTGGAAAAACCTGCCGCATCCACCACACGACATCGATGCTGTGGTGCTGACGCACGCCCACATCGATCACTCGGGTTACCTGCCGAGGTTGTGCCGGCAAGGTTTCGAGGGACCGGTCTACTGCACTCCCCCGACCCGGGCCCTGCTCGGGGTGCTGCTCCCGGATGCCGCTCATATCAACGAGGAAGAGGCGCGCTACGCCAACAAGAAGGGCTACTCAAAACACAAACCGGCGCTGCCGCTGTTTCGCGTGGCGGACGCTCGAGCCGCGCTCAAGGTCCTCGAATCGGCCGCCTTTGACCACTGGCACGAGCTCTACCCGGGTATCCGCTTTCGCTATCACCGGCAGGGACACATCCTCGGCGCCGCCGCAATCGAGCTGGAGACGAAGGTCGCGGGCGGAAACAAGAAGACGATCTTCTTTTCCGGCGATGTTGGACGCTATGGGATTCCGATCCTGCGTGAGCCGCAGCCTTACCCCGGCTCCGACGTCCTCTTTGTGGAGACGACCTACGGCAATCGGTTGCATGGAGATGCGGAATCCCGGTTCATACTCGGCGACGAGGTTCGCGCGGGGATCGACCGCGGAGGCGTCATCATCATCCCCGCGTTCGCTATCGACCGCACTCAGGAAATTCTCTACCTGCTTCACGAGCTGATGATCGACGGCGACCTGCCGCAGATTCCGATCTTCCTCGACAGCCCGATGGGCATCGAGGCAACAACGCTCTACACGCGCTACGTGACCGAGCACGATGCAGAAATGCGGGAATTTTTCGCCAACCAGGAGAACCCAATCTTTCCACCGACCCTCCAGGTCACTCCGTCATCGGCCGAGTCGCGCAAGCTCAACTCCATGCGCGGACCGGCGATCATCATCTCGGCCTCGGGAATGGCCACCGGCGGGCGCATTCTCCATCACCTCAAGCTGCGCCTGCCCGAGAAGAAAAATACGGTGGTTTTTGTCGGCTACCAGGCACAGGGAACCAAGGGCCGTCGCCTCGTCGACGGCGACGACGAGATCAAGATCCACGGTGAGTGGATCCCGGTGAAGGCCCATGTCTCACGGGTCTCGGGCCTTTCCGCCCACGCCGACGCCGGTGAGCTCCTTTTGTGGCTCGGGCAGCGCGAACGGGACCCCGAGAAGGTGGTTTTGATTCACGGCGAGTACGACGCCCAGCAGGTCTTCGCCGAACGCCTCAAGGAGGAATTCGACTGGGATTCGGAAATCCCCGAGCTCGGTGACACCATTACGTTGTGAACCCTCCCAATCCGGAGTGCGCTTTGCCGCATCGGCGACACAGGTGTTCCAATCGGGAACGCGCTTTGCCGCGTCGGCGACACCGGTGCCACTCCTCACATTTTTTGCCCTGGACGCGTCCCAGTCTGGAGGGCGGTTCATCAAACAATGTGAGGGGTGGCACCTGACTCGTCGATGCGAGAAGCGCCTCCGAATTGTGAAAACGGCTAACAAAAACGCCGCGGCGAACCGCGGCGTCGATGCGTCTGAATCGGCTTCGGTCTAGGAGTCCTTTTTCTCTTCCTCGGGCTCCGCGGCCTCAGCAGCCGCCGGCTCTTCTGCAGCCTCCTCGGCCTCGGCCATCTCCGACTCGGCTTCCTCAGCCGCAGCTTCGGCGGTCTCCTCGGCCTCGTCCCCGGCGGCAGTCCCCTTCTCGTCGGACTTCTTGGCACCGCCACCAAAAACGCCCTTGGCGCGGTCCATCAGCGACCCCTTGCTCTTACCCGGGGCTCCGCCCTCCTCGTGCTCAGACAGCTCGTAATCGACAAACTCGATGATCGCGAGCTCGGCACCGTCACCGCGGCGGCGGCCCAAACGCATGACGCGGGTATAGCCACCTGGACGATCGGTAAAGCGCGGTGCAATCTCCTCGAAGAGGCGGCGCACAACCTCCTTGTCGGGCACCAACGTCAGGACCTTGCGACGCGCCGGTAGGGAACCGGTACCGGCAAGCGTGACCATGCGCTCGGCCATCGGCCGCAGCTCCTTGGCCTTGGCCAGGGTGGTCACGATCCGATCGTGGGTGAACAGAGCTGTCAGCTGATTCCTGAACAGCGCTTTGCGATGGGCGGTGGTGCGGCCCAGCTTGCGGCCGCGAACTCGGTGTCGCATCTCGTCTCCCGCTTCCTACAGATCGAGGTTCATACCGAAGCCGAGGCCCAAAACCTCGAGCTTCGATCGCACCTCTTTGAGGGACTTCTCTCCGAAGTTGCGGATCTCCACCATCTCTCTTTCGGAGCGGCTGACGAGATCACGCAAGGTGCGTATATTGGCGTTTTTGAGACAATTCATCGATCGAATCGAAAGCTCGAGGGTCTCGATCGAGGCGTCGAGGATACTGTCCTCCTCCTCGGGCTCGACCTCTTTCGCCGGTGCCTCCGGCGACTCTTCGACCTCCGCCAGAGAGGTGTAGATGTCCATATGGCCCTGCACCAACTGTGCGGCCTGACTGAGGGCCTCTTCCGGTCCGATGGTGCCGTTTGTCCATACCTCGAGCACCAGACGCTCATAGTTAGTCATGCGTCCGAGCCGGGCCATCTCGACGCGGAAGTTGGCCTTTCGCACCGGCGAGTGCGCTGAGTCGACCGGGATGAAACCGACGTCGAGGTCCTCGGTCTGGTTTTCTTCGGCCGGCACGTAACCACGGCCCTGCGCCACGCGCACGGTCATTTTGAGCTTGCCGCCGGCGGAGAGGGTAGCCACATGGACGTCAGGATCGATCACTTCGACCTGAGTCGATCCGGCAAACTGGCCGGCAGTCACCTCACCCGGGCCCTTGGCCTCGAGGTTCAGAAACGTCGGTCCCTGGCCATGGATTTTGAGAGGTATTTTCTTGAGGTTGAGGATGATGTCGGTGACGTCCTCGACAACCCCGGGGACCGCTGAAAACTCGTGGTCAGCGCCTTCGATCTTGACCGCGGTAATCGCCGCGGACGGAATCGACGACAACAGAGCCCGCCGCAGGCTGTTACCCAGGGTGGTTCCCCAACCCCGTTCGAACGGCTGTGCGAGAAAGCGTCCAAACGTCGGACCTTGTCCTTCTGTTTCCGTGTCAACTTGCGCGGGTCGCTGGAAATCCTGCCAGATCATGCAGCCTCCATCCTAGCGGGAGTAGAGCTCGACGATGAGCTGCTCCTGGATCGGGAAGCGGATGTCCTCGCGGACAGGGTTCTCGAGAACCTTGCCCTTGAATGCATCCGCATCGAGCTCCAGCCAGGGCGGAATGCCTCGGCCTTGGGCGAACTCGACTGCTTCCGAAATGTACGTATTCTTGCGGCTGTTCTCGCGCACGGCGATTTCCCTGCCGGGCCGAACCCGGAATGAGGGGATATTCACGCGACGCCCGTCGACCTCGATATGGCCGTGGCGTACCAGCTGACGCGCCTGAGTGCGAGAAGTGGCGAAACCGAGCGAGTAGACCACGTTGTCGAGGCGCAGCTCGAGGAGCTGGAGGAGGGTCTCTCCCGTAACGCCCTTGCGCCGGTTCGCCTCGTCAAAGGTGCGCCGGAATTGGCCCTCGAGCAGCCCGTAGATTCGGCGCAACTTCTGCTTTTCTCTGAGCTGCAGGCCAAAAGCTCGGACCTTGCGTCGGCGGCCCATCCCGTGCTGGCCGGGGGGGGCGTTCCGGCGTTCGATCGCGCATTTTTCCTTGTAACAGCGCTCGCCTTTCAAGAACAGTTTCATGCCCTCGCGGCGGCACAGTCGACAAACAGGTCCTCTGTATCGTGCCATGTAGTATCTACTCCCTAAACCCTGCGCCGCTTGCGCGGACGGCAACCGTTGTGCGGAATCGGTGTCACGTCGCGAATACTCCGGATGTCGAGGCCGGCGGCCGCGACAGCACGAATCGCCGACTCGCGGCCGGGCCCCGGCCCCTTGACCAGTATCTCGACCGAACGCACGCCTTGATCCTGCGCCTGCTCCGCGGCAGACTTGGCCGCGAGCTGGGCCGAATAGGGGGTGCCCTTGCGAGACCCCTTGTAGCCGATACGGCCGCCGGAGGACCAGCACAGGGTGCCGCCAGCCGGGTCCGCAAAGGTCACGATGGTGTTATTGAAGGTGGCGTGAATATGGGCGACGGCATGGGGCACGTTCTTACGCTCCCGACGCGCTTTCCGCCCACCCTTCTTTTCCTTTGCCATAATTCAGCTCCTGCTCACTTGATCACTCTTATTTCGTGACTTTCTTTTTGCTGGCAACCGCCTGTCGCCGCGGTCCCTTGCGTCCTCGCGCGTTGGTGTGGGTACGCTGGCCGCGCACCGGCAGCCCGCGGCGATGCCGAATGCCGCGATAGCTCCCGATTTCTATCAGGCGCTTGATGTTCATGGCGACCTCACGGCGGAGATCACCCTCGACCATCCCCTCTGCCTGGATCACCTGTTGGATCGCCAGCACCTCGGCCTCAGAGAGATTCTTGACAATGATCCCCCTGTCGACCTTGGCCTTTTCGAGGATTTTCTTGGCGCGGGTGCGACCGATTCCATAGATATACGTAAGGCCGATCTCGACCCTTTTGCCGGACGGCAAATCAACGCCTGCTATACGTGCCACCAGATACCTCCCCGATCAGCCCTGCCGTTGCTTATGCTTCGGGTTCTCGCAGATCACCCGGACCACACCCTTGCGGCGGATGATCTTGCATTTCGCGCACATTTTTTTGACCGATGGACGAACTTTCATTGTCGTCCTCCCTACTTGTATCGATATACGATTCGCCCTCTCTTGAGATCATAAGGAGAGAGCTCTACCAGAACTTTGTCGCCCGGAAGAATGCGGATGAAGTGCTTGCGCATCTTGCCCGAGATGTGCGCCAACACCTCGTGGCCGTTCTCCAGCTCGACGCGAAACATCGCGTTGGGCAGGGGCTCGACCACGGTGGCCACCACTTCAATCGCCTCTTCCTTAGGCATGAATGAACTCCTCGGAACCGAGCACACGATGGCCGTCCGAAGTGACTGCCACCGAGCACTCAAAATGGGCTGCGAGTCTACCGTCTTCTGTCCTTGCTGTCCAGCCGTCATCGTCGATCTGAACTCTCCACGAACCGCCCGTAATCATTGGCTCGATCGCAATAACGAGACCCGGTTTGAGCCGCTGACCTTGGCCCGCCTTGCCGTAGTTGGGGACCTGAGGTTCCTCATGCAGGGAGCGGCCTATTCCGTGGCCCACGAATTCGCGGACCACACCGTAGCCGGCCGCCTCCGCCCTCTGCTGCACCGCTGCGCCAAGATCTCCCAATCGACCGTTGGGCTGTACGGCCGAAACGGCGTCCTCGAGACAGAGACGGGTGATCTCCATCAGGTTCTGCGCCTCATCACTGAGGGTGCCGATACCGAATGTCACCGCAGCATCGCCGTAGAAACCGTCGAGCAGCACGCCGCAGTCGACGCTGACCAGATCTCCGTCCCTGAAGCGGTGCCTGGCGTTCGGAATGCCGTGGACGATGACGTCGTTTATCGAGGTGCAGAGCGTAGCCGGAAAGCCCCGATAGCCTTTGAACGCCGGAGTTCCGCCTTCGGCGCGGATCATCTCCTCCGCGAGCCTGTCCAACTCACCGGTGGAAACGCCCGGTGCGGCGGCTTCCTCCACAGCTTGGAGCACCCGATGGACGAGGCGATTGGCTCGGTCCATGGTCTCCAGCTCGCGTTGGGACTTCAGGCAGATCATCCCCTCACCCACGCCTCCCGCGAACTCTGCCCTTGCGCATGAAACCGTCGTAGTGGCGCATCACGAGCTGCGACTCGATCTGCTGAACGGTGTCCATCGCAACGCCGACGACGATCAGAAGCGAGGTGCCGCCGAAGAAGAACTTGACTCCGAGACCCTGGGTGAACCAGGCGGGTAGGAACGCGTCGAGAGCTGGCCCGATGTACGGGATGGTCGCAACCTTGAATCCCGCGATCAGGATTTCCGGCAGGATCGCCACCAGCGCCAGGTAGACGGCGCCGACCAGGGTAATGCGCGTGAGAATCTTGTCGATGAACTCGGCGGTCCGTTTTCCGGGCCTGATCCCCGGAATGAACCCACCGTACTTGCGCATGTTTTCGGCGGTGTCTTCGGGGTTGAAAATGATCGAGGTGTAAAAGTAGCAGAAGAAGATGATCGACAGAAAGTAGACGAGGTTGTAGAGCGGCTCGCCCCACGCCAGCGCCTGGGTGATTTTCTGCAGCCAGCGGTTTTCGATCATCTGACCGAGGGTCTGCGGGAAGGACATGATCGAGGCCGCGAAAATCACCGGAATGACGCCGCCGGTGTTGATGCGCAGCGGCAGGTACGTACTCTGACCGCCATAGACCCGGCGTCCCACCACGCGCTTGGCGTATTGAATGGGTATTCGCCGTTGCGCTCGCTCCATGTAGACAATCGCGGCCACCACCGCGAACATGAAGACCACGAGCAGCACGACGGTGATGATATTCAGGGCACCAGTTTGGATGTCGGTGAGAGTATTGAAGATCGCTCTCGGAAGACCGACCACGATGCCGGCAAAGATGATCAAGGAAATACCGTTACCGATGCCGCGCTCGGAGATCTGTTCTCCAAGCCACATCACGAAAGCGGTCCCCGTTGTCAAGGTCAAAACCGTCAGGAGACGGAATCCCCAGCCCTGAAAGTCCTCGGGCACGAGCCGCGCACCACCGGGCGCGCTGGTTCGCTCGAGGAAGAAGGAGATCCCCAGGGATTGGATCACCGACAGCACCACGGTGCCGTAGCGGGTGTACTGAGTAATCTTGCGGCGACCGAGCTCGCCCTCTTTCGAAAGCTTCTCGAGGTAGGGCCACACGACGGTCAAGAGCTGGAGGATGATCGAGGCCGAGATATAGGGCATGATGCCGAGCGCAAAGACCGTCATCCGGCCGAGTGCCCCGCCCGAAAACAGGTTCAGAAACCCGAGAACGGTGCCCTCAGCGGCCTTGGTGAACTCGGCAATCGCCACCGGGTCAATACCCGGAATCGGGATAAATGCCCCCAGCCGGTAGACCGCGAGCAACGCAAAGGTGAAGATCACTCGCTTGCGAAGATCCGGGATCGCGAAGATATTGCGAAAGCTCTCGATCACAACGTCACCACCTCGCAGCGACCTCCCGCCTTCTCGATTCCGTTTCGCGCCGACGCGGAGAACTTCTGCACCTGCACGGTCAGCTTTTTCTTCAGCTCGCCGTCGCCGAGCACCTTCACCGGCCTCTTGCCGCCACGAACCAAGCCCTTCCCGACCAGAGTCTCGACGGATACCGTGTCGCCGTCCGCAAACACCCGCTCGAGATCTCTGAGGTTCACGACCTGAAACTCGACTCTGTAAATGTTGCAGAAGCCACGCTTCGGGAGCTGGCGAACAAGCGGCATCTGGCCGCCCTCGAAGCCGTAACGCCGCGAGTAGCCGCTACGCGACTTCTGACCCTTGTGGCCTTTGCCGGAGGTCTTGCCGGTGCCTGACCCCGGTCCCCGTCCGATCCGTTTGCGGGACTTCTTGGCGCCGGGTGCCGGATGTAGATCATGAAGTTCCATGGCTCAGCCCTCCATTTCTTCAACAGTCACCAGGTGGGTGACCTTGGCGACCATGCCCCGGATGGTCGGATTGTCGAAGCGCGTGACGGAGCGGCCAATCCGCCCTAGACCGAGGCCGGTCAGCACCCGTCGCTGTTTCTGCGCAAAACCGATCTGGCTCCGCACCTGAGTGATTTTGAGGACCTTCGACGTTTCTTTGGCCGTCTTCTTGGCAGCCTTCGGAGCCTCAACCTTCGCCGGCTTTTCTTTGACCTCAGCCTTCTTCGGTTCCGGCTCGGCGACGGGTTCCTTCGCCGTTGTCTCTTTCTCGGCCGGTTTTTTCAGCCCGCGTTTTTTGCCAGACGATGTCGTCGATTCGGCCCTTGGGGGAGCCGGTTTCTTCGCTTCGGCCTTCTTCGCTGCCGGTTTCTTGGCGGCGGGCTTCTTGGCCGCAGGCTTCTTGGCCGCAGGCTTCTTGGCCGCGGGCTTCTTGGCCGCGGGCTTCTTGGCCGCGGGCTTCTTGGCCGCGGGCTTCTTGGCCGCGGGCTTCTTGGCCGCAGGCTTCTTGGCCGCAGGCTTCTTCTCGTCTGCCTTCTTCGCCGCGGCTTTTTTTGCAGGCGCCTTCTTCTTCTCTTCAGCGCCTGTCGGATCTTTCTTTTCTGCAGTCATCAGCTGTCATCTCCCTCAGCCACAACGGTTTGGGCCGACCCATCGACGTCCTCCGCGATTTCGGTCTTGGCCGGCGAGTCCACCACATCCGGCGCCTTCATGTCGACCCCGCGCAGCCTCTGCACCTGCCCGGAGGTCATCAGCCTGTCGATGGCATCGAAGGTGGCGCGAACCACGTTGAATGGATTGCGGCTGCCGACGATCTTTGTCAGCACGTCGGCAACGCCGGCGGACTCCATCACGGCACGAACTCCACCTCCGGCAATCACACCGGTGCCCGGAGAGGCCGGACGGAGCAGGACCCGGGTCGCGCCCCAGCGCCCCCACACCAGGTGGGGTACGGTGCCGCTCACCAACGGGATCTTGACCATCTCTTTGCGCGCCTGCTCGCTTGCCTTTTGGATCGCAGGCGGCACTTCGCGCGCTTTGCCGGTGCCGAAACCGACCTTCCCCGAACCGTCGCCGGCGACGACAACGGCTGAGAACGAAAAGTTCTTGCCGCCCTTCACGACCTTTGCGACGCGGTTGATATGAACGACTGTTTCGGCGAATTCGGACTCTCGGTTCATCATCTCAGCATCCCCTAGAACTTCAGGCCCGCTTCGCGAGCACCGTCTGCAATGGCACGAATCACACCGTGATATCTGAACCCACCGCGGTCAAAGACAACCGATTCCACACCGTGTTCTTTGGCGCGCTCGGCGATCAATTTTCCAAGGAGGGTACCCGCCTCGCGATTCCCCGTTGCCTTGAGGCTACCCGCGGCCGCCTTTTCGAGCGTCGAGGCGGAGATCATGGTCACGCCGGAATCGTCGTCGATGATCTGCGCATAGAGGTGGCGAAGACTTCGATACACCGACAGCCGCGGACGGCTTGCTGTCCCGTGGACCGCCTGGCGGTAACGCCGCCTAATCTTCACCCGACGCTGCTTGCGATCTATGACCCCACTCATGCTGTCGCTCCCTGCTTCCCGGCCTTGGTGCGGACACGCTCATCCGCGTAGCGAATACCCTTGCCCTTGTACGGCTCGGGCGGCCGCAGACCACGAATCTCGGCCGCAATCTGGCCGACCTGCTGGCGGTCGATACCCGTGACCGTCACCAGATTCGCTTTGACATCGACATCGATCTCGATCCCGTCGGGAACTGCAAAATCGATCGGGTGCGAGTAGCCGACGTTGAAGATCACACTCTTGCCCTTGCTCTCGGCGCGGTAGCCGATGCCGACAATTTCGAGCTTCTTTGACCAACCTTCGGAAACCCCTGTGGCGGCATTCGCCACAAGCGCGCGAACCAACCCGTGAAAGGAACGGGTCTGAGGTTCATCGTTGGCGCGGGTGACGTTGACGGTCCCGTCCTCGACTGCCGCCGAGATACCCGGCAAGGTTTTCACTTGCAGCTGCCCCTTCGGCCCCTTGACGTTGACCACGTCGCCGGAGATCGAGATATCGACCCCCTTCGGCACCGGTATCGGCTGTTTTCCTATCCGTGACATGAGTCCCCCTACCAGATCTCACACAGGACTTCGCCACCCACGCGCAGGCCTCGCGCCTGTTCGTCGGTAAGGACGCCCCGATTTGTCGAGATCACCGAAATCCCGAGCCCGTTTCTCACCTTTGGCAATTCGTCCACACCCCGGTAAATCCGGCACCCGGGGCGCGAAACCCGTTGCAGGCCGTGGATCACCGGCTCGCCATCGTCGGCGTATTTGAGGTAGATGCGGATGGTCCCCTGCGGACCCTCCTCGATCACCTTGAAGGTGCGGATGAACCCTTCCTGCTTGAGGATCTTGGCGACCTCGAGCTTCATCCTGGAAGCCGGTACATCGGTGCGATCGTGACGCACCGTCGTGGCATTCCGAATGTGGGTCAGGAGATCAGCTATCGGATCAGTCATGCTCATGGTTCAACCCCTCACCAGCTCGCCTTGGTGACCCCGGGGAGGTATCCCTCGAGGGCCAGCTTGCGGAAACAGACCCTGCACAGCTGGAACTTGCGCATGAAGCCCCGCGGACGACCACAGACCCGGCAGCGGTTGCGCTGGCGGACCTTGAACTTCGGCTTTTTCAGGCTCTTCGCGATCATTGCCTTGCGTGCCACAGTGCCTCCTAACGACTCTTGAACGGCATCCCCATCCCGGCCAGGAGCGAGCGCGCCTGGTCGTCGGTGGGTGCCGAGGTGGTAATGGTGATGTTCATACCCATGGTGCCTTCGACCTTCTGGTAATCCACCTCCGGGAAAACCAGAATGTCGCGGATGCCGAGGGTGTAGTTACCGCGGCCGTCAAAGGCGTTCGGCGAAACGCCTCGGAAGTCCCGAACCCGTGGCAGCCCGATGCAGATCAGGCGGTCGAGGAATTCGTACATCCGATCCCTGCGGAGGGTCACGCGCGCGCCGACCGGCATCCCCTCACGCAGCTTGAACGCAGCAATCGACTTGCGGGCCTTACGCACCTCGGGCAACTGGCCAGTGATGTTGGCCAACTGCTCCATCGCCATATCCAGCAGCTTGGCGTTGCGACTCGCCTCGCCGACCCCGATATTGCAGGTGATCTTGCTGATTTTCGGTACCTGCATCGGGTTGGTCAACTCGAACTCCTTTTGGAGCTTCGGGAAGACCTCCTCACGATACTTCTTCTGCAAGCGCGCCATCGTCCCTCCTAACGGTCGAGAATCGCGCCGTCGACCTTGGCAACGCGGACCTTTCGTCCGTCGTCAAGAACCCGAATACCGATCCGGGACTGTTGTCCGCTGTCCGGTGAAACCACCATCACGTTGGATGCATGAATCGAAGCTTCACGCTCGACCACACCGCCCTGGACATTCTTCTGCGGGTTGGGGCGGGTGTGTCGCTTGATCATGTTCACGCCTTCGATCACGAGCCTCTGCCGGCTGCGATCGACGACGAGAACTCGGCCCTGCTTTCCGGCGTCCTTGCCGGAAATGACCTTGACGGTGTCGCCCTTTTTGATCTTCATAACCGCTCCTACAGGACCTCTGGGGCCAGCGATACGATCTTCATGAACCGCTTTTCGCGAAGCTCCCGCGCCACGGGCCCGAACACCCGAGTGCCCAGGGGTTCACGCTCGGCGTTCACCAGCACCGCTGCGTTTTCGTCAAACTTGATGTATGAACCGTCGCGCCGGCGAGCTCGAGAACGGGTCCTAACGACAACCGCCTTGACGACCGTCCCCTTCTTGACATCCGACTCCGGTGTGGCCTCCTTCACCGAGCACACGATAATGTCGCCGAGGCCCGCGTAGCGGGGAGCCGACGAGCCGCCCACCTGACGGATCGCCTGCAACCGGCGCGCGCCGGAGTTGTCGGCAACCAAGAGCATTGTTCCCATCTGAATCATCGCGTCCCCCCGATCACTGCGCCCGCTCGATGACCTTGCGGACGAGCCACCGTTTGCGCTTGGAAAGCGGCCGGCACTCCTCGATCAGTACCCGGTCGCCCTCGTTACAGGTGTTTTCTTCATCATGCGCCATGAACTTCGAGCTGGTGCGCACGAACTTCGAATACAGCGGGTGCATGACCAGGTTCTCGACCTTGACGACCACCGACTTGTCAGCTGCGGAAGATGTCACGAGACCCACCTTGGTGGTCTTTTTCGAGGCGCTCGGCTTACTGCTCATCATGCACTCCCCTCGACTTGACGCTCGGTCATTACCGTCATCACCCGAGCGATGTCCTTGCGGACCTCACGGATCTTGATCGGATTTTCGATCTGCCCTGTGGACTTCTGAAATCGGAGCTTGAAGAGCTGTTCCTCGAGATCGCCCAGCGTCTTGCGGAGCTCGTCGTCGGACCGTTCACGGATATCCTTGGTCTTCATAGCTGCTCTTTCCTGCTCACGAACTTGGTCTTGATGGGGAGCTTGTGGGCGGCCAGGCGCATGGCCTCACGCGCGATCGACTCCGACACTCCCTCCATTTCGTAGAGGATGCGGGCAGGCTTGATCACCGCCACCCACTCCTCAGGGTTGCCCTTGCCCTTGCCCATTCGGGTTTCAAGCGGCTTCTTGGTCACAGGCTTGTCGGGGAATACCCGGATCCAGATTTTGCCGCCGCGTTTGACGTGACGGGTCATGGCGATACGTGCCGCCTCGATCTGGCGTGCAGTGATCCAGCCACGCTCGACCGCCTGCAACGCGTAATCTCCGAAGGAGACTTTCGCACCACGCTCGGCGATGCCGCGGTTCTTGCCCCGCTGTTGCTTTCTGTACTTGACCTTCTTCGGCATCAACATGTCGAATCTCCCTCACGCGTGCGGGCGGATACCGCGCTGACGATGGCGCTCACCCCGGTACACCCAGACCTTGACACCAATCACGCCGTAGGTGGTGTAGGAGGTCTTGAAACCGTAATCGATGTCGGCCTTCAGCGTGTGCAACGGTAAGCGGCCCTGCTGGTACCACTCGGCACGCGCGATCTCGGCGCCGTTGAGACGGCCGGCGCAGCGAATCTTGATCCCCTGGGCGCCGAATCGGAGAGCGTTTTCGATCGCCCGCCGCATCGCCCTGCGGAATGCGATTCGTCGCTCAAGCTGCCGCGCCACGTTGGCGGCGATCAGGTGAGCGTCAATCTCCGGCCGCTGGATCTCCTGGATGTTGATGTGGATGTCCTGGCCGTAGCGCCGCATGAGATCGTCGCGCAGCTTATCCACCTCGGCACCCTTGCGACCGATGATGATGCCAGGCCGACCGGAGAGGATGTTGACTCGCAGCTTCGATGCGGTGCGTTCGATATCGATCGCGCTGACGGCGGCGTTTTCGAGCCTCCCCAGGAGCTCCTGGCGCAGCTGCAGGTCCTCGTGTAGGAGGTTCGCGTAATTTTTGCCGTCCGCGTACCAGCGCGACCGCCACGTGTTGTTGTAACCGAGGCGAAAGCCGTACGGGTGCGTTTTCTGTCCCATTGCGACTCCTATTCCTTCACCGAAAGTTCGACGGTGACGTGACACATCCGCTTCAGGATTCTGTGCATCCTCACCCACTTCGAAGCCGGACGACCACGGCGCAGGCTCGGGCCACCGTCGACGGTGATTCTGCTAATGAAAACCCGATCGACATCAACAC
>Ga0307423_1000533_pt1 | contig 25633 bp, 16 predicted proteins | sample SalMarWE160310MG_FD_202154 | JGI IMG/M metagenome (GOLD analysis project Ga0307423, IMG submission 202154) | Salt marsh sediment microbial communities from the Plum Island Ecosystem LTER, Massachusetts, United States - WE1603-10 | ecosystem: Environmental > Aquatic > Marine > Intertidal zone >... | reverse complement strand
GTGCAAAGAGCCTGGGTGGCGCGGAGCGACATCCAAGGCATGACCCATAAAACCCTTTGCGTCGAGATGAAACAGCCCACGGCGGTGCTTTCCACCCTGGAGGGCTATAAGACCGGGGTGTGGCGCGTGGCCAACCACTATGTCCCCTATGGGGCCTGGAAGACGCTTGCCATGCAATCTGTCCCCCAGTTGATGGACACCTTCTGGCGGAGCCTTGGTTTTCAGACCGCGGACGGCGCCATGCTCATCACCGGCGCGGACATGGACAACCTGGCCCTGAAGCGGGCGTCCTCGGATGGCATAGAGGTGGTGGCCCTGGTGACCGCCGGGGTGCGGGGCAATGCCATGCGCGCTGGCTTTGACCAGGGCAAGCACCAGGAACCGGGGACCATCAACGCCATCATCCTAACCAACCGCAAGCTCTCCCCCCGGGCCATGACCCGGGCCATGATCGGCGTCACCGAGGCCAAGACCGCCGCCCTGCAGGACCTGGACGTGCGTTCGCGCTACCAGCCCCGCAAATACCAGGCCACGGGCACCGGCACCGACAACCTGATCATCGTGCAGGGCGAGGGAACCCCGGCCCGTTTGAGCGGCGGACAGAGCAAGCTGGGCGAGCTGATGGCCAAAGCCATGTACGCGGGGGTAAAGGAGGCCATCGCCCGCCAGAACCGGCTCCTGGCTGGACGCGACGTGCTGGATCGGCTCAAGGAGAGGGGCCTTTCCCTGGCGTCTTTGAGCGCTGGTGATCCCGCGGGAGCCGCCCGGCTGGAGCTGATCGCGGCCCGCCCCTACTTTACTTCCTTCTTGGAGCAGGCCCTGGCCCTGGATGATGCCAGGAACCGGGGGCTGTTGCAGGACCTCATCGCCTGGCGCGACCAGTGCGTGGCAACCGCGGCCCGTTGTTCGGCAAAGACCCCCCCAAACCTGGACCAGGCCCAGGGCCCCTTGGCCATGGCCCTTGCCGTGCTTAGTTCCTGCGGCAAAGGTTCCGCCGCTACAAAATGAAACGGCCCCGCCGGTGGGGCAGGGCTCGCGGGGCTGCGGGTTTTGGCGTGAATGCTTGTGCCAGGTGACGGCCCCCGGCCGGCTAGTTCTCCTGATCCAGCATGTTCAGCAAATACTCGCCGTAGCCGCCGCCCATGAGCTGGCCGGCTGCCTTTTTGACCGCCGCCGCGTCGATGAAGCCCATGCGAAAGGCCACCTCCTCCAAGCAGGCCACCTTGAGCCCCTGGCGCGACTCGATGGCCCCCACATAGCTGGAGGCCTGCAACAGGCTCTCGTGGGTGCCCATGTCCAGCCAGGCGGTGCCCCGGCCCAGGGTTTCCACGGTGAGCGCGCCCATCTCCAGATAGCGCTGGTTGACGTCGGTGATCTCCAACTCGCCCCGGGGCGAGGGCTTGAGGTTGGCCGCGATGTCCAACACCCGGTTGTCGTAGAAATAGAGCCCGGTGACGGCAAAGGGGCTTTGGGGCTTGGCCGGCTTCTCTGCCAGGGAAAAAGGCTTGCCCTTTTTGTCCAAATTGACTACGCCGTAGCGCTGAGGGTCCTTGACCCAATAGGCGAAGATGGTGGCGCCGCTTTCCCTTTGGGCGGCGGCTTGGAATTTCTGGGGCAGGGACTCGCCGTAGAACACGTTGTCGCCCAGGATAAGGCACACCCTGTCGTCGCCTACGAATTCACGGCCGATGATGAAGGCTTGAGCCAGGCCTTCGGGCTCGGGTTGCTCGGCGTAGGACAAGCTTAAACCCCATTGGGAACCATCGCCCAAGAGGTCCTGGAAGCGGGGCAGGTCTTGGGGGGTGGAAATAATCAGAATCTCCCGGATGCCGGAGAGCATCAGCACCGAGAGCGGATAGTAGATCATGGGCTTGTCGTAGACCGGCAATAACTGCTTGCTCACCACCAGGGTGATGGGATAGAGGCGGGTGCCATAACCTCCGGCCAGCACTATTCCTTTCATGGGCTTCCTCTATTAAGGTCCAGGGTGCGGGCTTTACTTTAACCTATCCAGGCGGCCTCAACCAAGGGCCTACATGAGCCCCATGCCGGCGATGCGCACCTCGATCGGCGCCTGGGGGATGCGCTGGTCCAGGCGGATGCAGCCGGGCAGAAAAGCGTCGATGGCCTTGGCCGCCGCGATGAACGCCTGGGACGGATGGTCCACGGTGAGCCTGCTCACCCCGGACGCCGCGGCCAGGGCGGGGATAAGCCCCGCCGCCAGATGGGCCGGCATGCCGCTCTCGGAGCGCAGGAAGCTGACCAAGGCCTCGGCCGCTTCGGTGGCCACCGAGCCGGGCCTGCCACCGCGCTGCCCCAGGGCGGAAAAACCCACCCGGTATTCATCGGCACCCTTGCCCGCGGCCCAGACCGTGAGCGACAAGCCGGTGCCGCCGCGGGCCTTGCGCATGCGGCCCTCGGCTTTGATGCCGTGCAGCTCCAGGCGACCTAAGGCCCCGTCCAGGGCTTGTTCGGCCAGGTGCAGGGGCAGGCCGCTGGTCAGCACCTCCACGCCCACTTCCGTGAGGCGGAAAGGCCCTTCGGCCTGCAGGGAGCGCACTTGCCGCCCCGGGCCGAAGGTGATGGTGGCTTCGCCCTTGGCCCGAGGGAAGAACCCCGGGCTCACCTCCACGTACTGGAGATCCATGCCCAGGGTGCGCCAATTGGGGGTGAGCACGTGGTTTAGCTCGTCGCTGGTGAAACCACCCAGCACGTGGGTGCCGCCCATGATGGTCAAGGTGCTGTCGGCGCCGGTGGCGGCTAGCGGCAAGGCCAGCACTTCCAGGATATTGCCCACGGGCGCGGCGCTTTTATTCTCGCGGGCCACGTCGAACTGATAGTCGCCGGCCAAGGGACGAGGCAGGCCGCCGGGTATAAACAACAGCTCGGATTTGCCCACCCCGCCTTCGAAACGGCCGGCGCTGACCGCGGCGGCCGCAGCGGCGGCGGTGATGCCGCCCGGGCCGATGCCGGGGTGGGGCCGGGGATTGTCGTCCACCAGGCCGGTGAAATGCGCCGCTCTTCCCGAAAGCGCGGCCAAGGCCAGAGCTGCCCGGAAACCCGCATTATGGCCGTTGCCGGCGTTGGTAATTAGTATGGGGGCGCTAGCCAAAAATTATCTCCCCGTGGTTCGGTTGACTTTGACAAGGCAGTATACCCTAGCCCCGCTTATGGTCCCAGCCTTAAAGCCTCGCCAACCCTGGCACTTGCTGACAGGCCCCGGGTGTACTATCCTTGGACTCTAGGCCCCGGGCGAAACCTCGGGGCCTGAAGCTGTTGCTAACTTGTGCGGAAGTGAAAGGCAATTAATACGACAAGTCTACAGGTGATTAATAGCGGTTAATTGTGTGATTATTGGACATAAGTATCAATGTGTTACAAGCGCTGCCCCGGAGTCTGGCAAATGAGCGCCGTTCAGAGCGCCTTGGATTAATTCACAAGTGAAACGAATTAGTTGTGAATAGCGACTCCTCAAATAGCCCCTTCAAGGGGATCGGCTGGCAATTGGGCGACGGCTTGAGCCGGGCCCTGGAGTCACTGGAAAGCCAAGGCCAGGCATTGATCGCCGGTATCGAGGCCGGGGCCCGCGCCTTCGCCTTGGCCCGGGCCTGGCAGGCAAAGCGCGGTACCTGGTTGGTGGCGTGCCCCACCTTGCCCATGGCCGAGGTGCTGGCCAGGGATCTGGAGTTTTTCCTGGGCGGCCAGGGCGAGGGCTTAAGCCCTGTTCGTTTGTATCCTGCCTACGAGGTCTTGCCCTACGAGGAGATCGACCCCCCGCCGGAGATTACCGCCCGGCGCCTGGCCGTGCTGTGGGAGCTGATGGAGGACCGCGAGCCGCTTTTGGTGGTGACCTCAGCCCGGGGGCTCTCGCCCCGGCTTTGCCCGCCGGAGCACCTTTTGGATTCAGCCTTGAACCTGACCCCCGGCCAGACGGTGGACCGCGAGCGCCTGGTGGAGGCGCTCATCAACGGGGGCTACACCTCGGTTTCCCTGGTGGAGCAAGTGGGCGACTTTGCGGTGCGCGGCTCGGTGGTGGATTTCTTCGGCCCCCTTTTGGAAGATCCGGTGCGGGTGGAGTTCTTCGGGGACGAGATCGAGAGCCTCCGGCGCTTCGATCCCACGGACCAGCGCTCCCAGCTGGGGCTCAGCGAGGCCACCATCATCCCCTGCCATCCGGTGGATCTCTCGCCCCAGGCCGTGCAGCGGGCGGTGGCGGCCTTGCGCAAGCTGGCCCAGGAGGAGGGCCTTTCCACCCGCAAGCTTAGCGAGATCACCGAGCGCATGGAGCTGCGCGTTCCGTTCACGGGCTTGGAGTCCTTCCTGCCGCTCTATTACCAGGCGGCCGGCGATCTTTTCGACTACCTGCCCCAGGACTGCCGCCACTGCCTGGTGGAGCCGGCCGAAGTGCAGGTCCGGCTCCTGGCCGAGTCCGAGGAAATGGCGGCCCAGTTCAATGATGCCCGGGAGGAGGGCAGGGTGGTGCTGGCGCCGCCCCGGTTAAGGCGCACTCCCGAGCAGGTGGCCCAACGGCTTTCCTTGCGTCCCCGCCTCATGTTCAAGGCCTTGGGCCTGGCCGAAGTGGATGAGGGCACGGTGCCGGTGATCCTGCGCGCCAAGAGCTATACGGGCCTGCATCAAGACCTGGGGCGCAGCGGCCAGGGATCTTTGCTGGAGCGCTTCACCGCTTGGGTGGGGGGCGAGGAGGAAAAGGGCCGGCGGGTGATCCTGGTTTGCCGCTCCAACTCCCAGGTGGAGCGCCTGTTCGAACTTCTCGGCGAGCGGGGCCAGGAGGTCCGGGTGGCCCCGCTGGCCTTTGAGGCCATGAGCGGGACCTTCGCCGGGCTCACTCTCCTGCAGGGCGCGCTCTCGGCGGGCTTCACTCCGGCGGAGCTGCCCCTCACCTTTGTGACCGAGGACGAGGTGTTCGGCGCGGTGCGGGTGGTGCGCCAAAAGGCCCCGCCCCGGATGTCGGCCGCCTTGGCAGCCTTGGACGATCTGGCGCCCGGCGATTACGTGGTGCACGTGGATCACGGCATCGGCCTCTACCAGGGTCTCAGCACCATGGCCGTGGGGCCGGCCGAAAGCGACTTTCTGCTCCTGACCTATAAGGGCGGTGACAAGCTCTATCTGCCGGCCGACCGCATGGGGCTTATCTCCAAGTACCGCGGCCCGGACGATGCCAAGCCCAACCTGGACAGCCTGGGCGGCAAGGCTTGGGAAAGGACCAAGAAGCGGGTGCAGAAGGCCATCGACGCCATCGCCCGCGACCTGGTGGAACTGTACGCGGCGCGCAGCTTCCTAAAAGGGCATTCCTTTTCCGCGCCCGATACCGATTTCCGCGAGTTCGAGGCCTCGTTCCCCTTTGAGGAGACTCCGGACCAGGCCCGGGCCATCGAGGACGTGATCGCCGATCTCACCGCGCCGCGCCCCATGGACCGTCTCATCTGCGGCGACGTGGGCTTCGGCAAGACCGAGGTGGCCTTAAGGGCCGCCTATCTGGTGGCCATGGAGGGCCGGCAGGTGGCTTTTCTGGTGCCCACCACGGTCCTGGCCGAGCAGCACGCCCAAACCTTCCTGGAGCGGCTCCGGGAGTCCCCGCTGGAGGTGGCCAGCCTGAGCCGCTTCCGTTCCGTGGCCCAGCAAAAGAACATCCTGGCCGGGCTGGCCGAAGGCAAGCTGGACATCGTGATCGGCACCCACCGGCTCTTGCAAAAGGATGTTTTGTTCAAGGACCTGGGGCTGGTGGTGGTGGACGAGGAGCACCGTTTCGGGGTGAAGGACAAGGAGCGCCTCAAGAAACTCCGGCGCCTGGTGGACGTGTTGGCGCTCACCGCCACCCCCATCCCCCGCACTCTGCAGATGAGCCTGTCGGGCATCCGGGACTTAAGCGTGATCAACACCGCCCCGGTGGACCGCCAGGCCATCAAGACCTATTTGGCCGCCTTCAGCCCGCGCTCGGTGGGCGAGGCCGTTACCCGCGAGCTGGACCGGGGGGGGCAGGTGTTTTTCGTGCATAACCGGGTGGCCGACATCGGGCGCATGGCGCGGCTGGTCTCCAGCCTGGTGCCCAAGGCCAGGGTGGGCGTGGCCCACGGCCAAATGAACGAGCGCGCCCTGGAAAAGGTGATGCTCCAGTTCGTGCACCGGGAGCTGGACGTATTGGTGTGCACGACCATCATAGAGTCGGGCCTGGACATCCCCAGCGCCAACACCATCATCATCAACAACGCCGATCACCTGGGCCTCAGCCAGATCTATCAGCTCCGGGGCCGGGTGGGCCGGGCCGGCGAAAAAGCCTACGCCTATCTGTTCATCAAGTCAGAGACCAGCCTCACCCGCGACGCCCGCAAACGCCTCAAGGCGCTGATGGACTTCACCCATCTGGGCGCCGGCTTTTCCATTGCCATGCACGACCTGCAGATCCGGGGGGCGGGCAACCTCCTGGGCGAGGTGCAGTCGGGCCAGGCGGCGGAAGTGGGCTATGAGCTGTACATGCGCATGCTGGAGGAGGCGGTGGCGCGCCTCAAGGGCGAAGCCCCGGCCGAGGGGCCGGAGCCTGAGCTGCGGCTCAGCCTGCCGGCTCATTTGCCGGAGGACTATGTGCCCGATTCCCAGGTGCGGCTCAGCATGTACAAACGCCTCAGCCTGGCCCGCGACCGGGCGGAGATGCAGGCCGTTGCCGCGGAATTGGACGACCGTTTCGGACCGCCCCCGGCCGCGGCCAAGAACCTTCTGTGGGGCGTGGAGATCAAGGCGCTCCTGCGCCGCATGATGGCCTTGAGCCTGGACCTTTCCCCCGGTTCGTTCTTGGTGCAGTTCAGCCACACGCCCAAGGTGGATTTGGAGCGGCTTTTGGGACTGGCGGAAAACGATGCAAAACGCGTAAAGGTGTTTCCAGACGGCAGAGTTAGCGTAAAATTGGTCCGGGGCGAAACAGAGGGCGGACCCTTGGCCGAAGCCAGGGAGTTTTTGGAGTATATAGGCGGCGGTCAGGCGGCCGGGCGGGAGGGCCCGCTTGACTAGTCCTGGTTGCAATGAAAGACCACAAATGTTAACTATCCGCGGGTAATGGCAATTAAAGTGAACATATTCAGGCGTGAGGCGGCTTGGGGCCGCTTGCTTACGGTTATGATATGCTTAGCCTGGGCTTTGGGCCCGGCGGCTTGCGGCCAGGATACCACCGGCAATGCCTTGGTGGTTATCGACGGCGATGTCGTGGGTATCGTCGAGTATAGAGCGCAGGCGGCCTTCATGGGCCTGGGCGGCGATCCCGGCAATATCACGCCGGAGATGCGCAGGGCGGTGCTGGAGGGCCTGGTCCGTCAGCACCTGGTCACCCGCAAGGCCAAGGAGCTTTCGATCCAGCTCCTGCCCGAGGAATTGTCAAGGGAGGAATCCCGCTTGAGAAGAGGCCTGGATGAGAACGCCTTGGAGGCTAGTTTGGCCGCGCAAGGCATTAGTTACGGCCAATGGCAGGAGGTGCTGGCGCGCGAGCTTCTGGTGAAAAAGACCTTGGATCTGGTATTGGCTTCCCAGTTACGGATCAGCACAGACGAGGTGCGGCAATACTACAAGGCCCACAAGGACGAGTTCAACCAGCCCGCCCAGGTGCTGGCGCAGCACGCGGTGCTGCCCACGCGGGAACTGGCCCACCGCCTGGTGGAGCGGGTGTCCAAGGGAGAGGACATGGTTGAGGCGGCGGCCGCTTTAGGCTCCCCCTTGGCCGATGAAGGCGAGCCTAACTGGCTCAGCCGCGGGCACATGCCCGAGGCCCTGGAAAAGAAGATCTTCGCCCTTGAACCCGGCAAGCTGGCGGGACCCCTGAGCAGCGATTATGGATTTCATGTGGTGCGGATTTTGGACAAGCGGCCGGCCCAAAAAGCCGATCTTGCCCAGGCCGCGGAGAAGATACAACACCGTTTGGCGGCCGACAAATTGGAGGTCCTGTCCGAGCAATGGATAGAGGATCTCCGCAGCCGAGCCGACTTGAAATTTAATCAGCAATTCCTGGACAGCGGCCGAATCGGCGATTTGGGGAGGTAACAATGCGTGTCCGCTTTATATTGGCGCCGTTGCTTTTTCTACTGTGCATAATGGCTTATTGGCCGGCCGGCGCCGAGGAAGTCAACAGGGTCGTTGCCGTGGTGGGAGATGATGTAATCACCGCCTTGGATGTTGACCGGGTGATCAAAACCATGGAGGCCCAACTGGGCAAGGTCGATAACCCCGCCCAGGCCGCGGAACGGCAACAGCAGATGCGCAAGGTCGCCCTGGATCGCATCATCGAAGACCGGATTTTCCTGCAAGAGGTCAAGCGCATCAATCTTGGCGTCAGCCAGGCTGAGCTGGATCGCTATATCGAGAACATCAAAAGCAAGAACCAGATAAGCGAAAAGCAGTTTGCGGCCCACTTGAGCAGACGGGGCCTGACGCCTGATGAGTATCGCGCTGAGCTGAAAAAGGACATCCTCAAGCACAAGCTTATCCAGCAAGAGGTCAAGAGCTCGGTGGTGATCAGCGATGATCAGGTCAACCAATACTACAAGGCACACTTGAGCGAGTACGGCAAGGTGGACCAGGTCAAGCTGCGGGCGCTGTTCCTCACGGTGCCGGAGGAATCGACCGTGGCCACGCGGGACTTGATTCGCGAAAAAGCCGAGAAGCTGCGCGCCCAGGCGGTGAAAGAAAACAATCTGGCCGATCTGGCGACCAAGAACTCCCAAGGGCCGGGTGCCACCAAGGGCGGGGAATTGGAGCCGGTCTCCACCAAAGACATGGTGCCGGTCATGCGCCAAGCCCTGGGCGAGATGAAACCCGGCGATATCAGCAAGGTGCTGACAATCCCCGGCGGCTTTGTGTTCTTCGAACTCCTGGAGCGCTCGGGCGATAGTGTGCTGGCGCTCCCCCAGGTGCGAGAGCAAATCCGCGATAAATTGGAAAACGAAGCCCTGGAGAAAAAATTCCAGAGTTGGATGGCTAATCTGCGCAAAAAAACCTTTGTGGAGATCATCGGACAGTAGCTACATTTTTTAAGGATAAGTTAACGGGGCGGCCCGGTCGCGGTTCTGCATTGTGTCAACCGTGACCGGGCCTCTTGCATTGGTGAATATTGTTCATTGCGTTATTGCACAAGTAATCAAGAAACTGCACAAAAATTAACTTGATATTTACTGGGCTCTGGATGTGAATTTAATGGTAAATGATACTTAATCATAATGAATATGAATACGCGTATAAGCAAAAAATATGTAAACCAATCTGTGGAAGATCGAATAAAGTTTTTGTGCTTAAATTAATTTGTTGACTAAACCAAACAAACTTAACTATCATGACCGAGATTTTGTCAGCCCCACAATACAACACTGACAAGATCGGATCGCTCTGAAAAATATTATTCAGCCTCTAACCCAAAAGGCTGTTGTTGCCCCCTATGCTGCGCCTGCCCGTTTCCAAAAACCTACCCTACGACTACAGCCGGCAAATGCTGGTTGCGCGAATTTTGGTACTGGTCGCCGGTCCCGCGTCCCTGATCTTTTTTCTTATCCATTTGCCTTCGGGACATTGGCTAGAGGCATCGGGCAATGCGTTCCTGGCCCTGATCGCGGTGGCGATTTGGATAGCGGCGAGCAAGCCCGGAGCGGATCCGGCGCGATCATACAAGCGCCTTAAACTGCTGCTGCTAGTGTTTATCGTATATTTGATTTGCTTGGAGACCTGTATTTTTCTATTCGCCAAGCGATACAGCGGGCTGTTGTGGCTTTATCCCATGCCGCTTATCCTCTTCTTCGCGCTGGGAAGGCGTATCGCAATTGTATCGATGGCGCTCTTCCTGGCCGCCTTGATCGTCCTGCTAGGAGGCTCCCTGGCGCAGACACAGAAAATCACGATTCTGCCTGCCGACGTTTGGCGTTTTATTGCCGTGTTTTTCATCATGGGCATTATGGGGTTTTTCATGGAAAGGGAACTCGGGCGGGACCGGCAGGAGCTTTTGGAAAAGCAATCCGCCTTGCTGCGCTCCGAGTCGCTCTACCGCGAGGCTTGCGTGAAACTGGTCGACCAGATCAACAGACGCAACCAAATTGAGCACACCACCCAAGGGCTGATCGAGCAGGTGCGCCAGGGCCAGAAGATGGAGGCCATGGCGCAGCTGGCCGTGGGCGCGTCGCATGATTTCAATAACCTCCTGGGCGCCATGATGGGGTTCACCCGGATGGCGGAAAATGAACTTCCCGCCGGTCATCCCCAAAAAGAGAAACTCTCGCTTGCCCTGAAGGCGGGAGAGCAAGCCAAAAACCTGCTGCGTCGGCTTATGGACTTCAGCCGGCATGAAGATTCCGACAGGCAGCCTCTTTATTTGGGCGGATTGCTGCGGGAAGCATTGGCGTTGGTTCGTCCCCTGCTTTCCCCCGCGGTCGGGCTGCAAACCGACTTGCCGGAAACGGTCCAGGATGATTTCGCGGTGAACGCCAACAGCGGCCAGATTCAACAGGTCCTTTTCAATCTCTGCCAAAACGCCTCGCAGGCAATGGCCCAAGCGGGTGGAACTATTGCGGTGAAGCTCTGCAAGGTCGAGCTTGCGCCTGACGAGGCCCTGAAATTGGATTTTAAACCGGGAGCCTATGCCAAGCTCATGGTGGGTGATACCGGGCCGGGCCTTAGTCCCCAAACTCTGGAAATGGTTTTTGAGCCGTTTTTTACCACCAAGCGCAAGGGCCATGGAACCGGCATGGGCCTTTTCGTGAGCCGCGCCATTGTAGAGGCGCACGGCGGCAGGATCATCGCGCATAGCAATCAGTCCCATGGGGCCCAGTTTACTATTTACCTGCCGCTTTGCCGCGTCAGGTCGGTTGAGCAAATCCTGCCCAAAACCGACGATTTGCTCAGGGGAAGCGGCCAGCGCATCTTATACGTTGACGACGTAGAGTCACTGACCATGTCGATCAGCCTGGTTCTCAGAGAACTCGGCTATCGGGTCGATACCTGTGCTTCCGCCGAGGCGGCGCTGGAAATTTTGGGCTTGAAGTGGCGGGAAATCGATTTAGTGATTTGCGACCAGAACATGGAGGGCATGTGCGGAGTGGATTTGGTGCGCGAGTGCCGACGCCTTTATCCGGAGTTGCCGGTGATTATATCCACCGGCAACTCCGGCCTCATTGACAGCGATGAACTCAGGTCGCTAGGCGTGGAGAACGTCCTAGCCAAGCCGGTCTCGGTCCGCCGCCTGTCCCACGCGGTTCATCAAACGCTCCATCATCCCCGCGAAGACCATATCGTCATATCCAATGGGTGGGGCGGGCGGGCTGTTTAGTCTGACCGCATTGACCAGGAGACTGCCACGCGCTTCGGGAGTGCTGGACTGAAGGGCGCTCATGACCTATGGTAAAGCAAGCCTGGAGATAAACATGCAGCCCATCTACCTTGATTATAACGCCACCACTCCCATCCTGCCGCGGGTGTTCGAGGCCATGCGGCCCTATCTTACCCAGCATTTCGGCAATCCCTCCTCGGGCCATGCCTGGGGTCTGGCCGCGGCGCGAGCCGTGGCAAAGGGCCGGGGACAGGTGGCCGCGCTATTGAACTGCGCACCCGAGGAAATCGTCTACACCTCCTGCGCCACCGAGAGCAACACCACGGTGCTGCGCGGCCTTTGCGAGCATAAGCCCGGGGCGCATCTGGTGATTAGCGCGGTGGAGCATCCCGCCACCATGGCCTGCGCTGCGTTTTTGGAGAGCGTGGGTGTAAGCGTGAGCAAAGTGCCGGTGGACGCCCAGGGCGTGGTTGCGCCTTCGGCGGTGGCCGCCGCCTGCCGTCCCGAGACGGCGCTAATATCCATCATGCTGGCCAATAACGAAACCGGGGCCATCCAGCACATCAGCGAGATCGCCGCAATTGCCAAGGAGCGCGGCATTCCTCTGCACGCCGACGCGGCCCAGGCCGTGGGCAAGATCCCGGTGGATGTGGCCGCCCTGGGGGTGGATTTCCTCACCGTGGCCGGGCACAAGCTTTTCGCGCCCAAGGGGGTGGGCGCGCTCTTCGTGCGTCGGGGCGTTCCGCTTACGCCCATGCTGCGGGGCGGCGGACAAGAGCAGGGCCTTCGCGCCGGCACCGAGAACGTGCCCTACATCGTGGCTCTGGGCGAGGCCTGCGCCTTGGCCGCTGAGGACCTGGACGCGGAGATGGCCCGCCAAGAGGAGCTGGGCCGCGTCTTCCTGGCCGGGTTGGAAAAGCTGGGCGCTCTGTTTGTGCTGCACTCGGCCAAGGCCCCGCGGCTTCCCAACACCATGGCCGTGGGCTTCAAGGGCTATCGCGCGGTCGATATCCTCTCCGGCCTGGTGGGCATGGACGTGGCCCTAAGCGCCGGGGCGGCCTGCCACGGCGACACCACCACGGTGTCCCATGTCTTGACGGCCATGGCGGTGCCGGATGAATACGCCTTTGGTACCCTGCGCTTTTCCTGGGGCCGCCCCACCAGCCGCGAGCAGGTGGAGGAAGTCCTGGACAGGCTGGGCCAAGTCTTGGCCGGCCTAAAATAGATTCTTGAAACGCCGATCAGGCTAGCAAAGGGGGAGGACATGACACCGGCATCGCAACAAGCGTTGGAGGGGATGCGCGATCTCAGTACACTGCAGTGGTACGTGATCCCCATGTTGGCCTACACCTTCTACATTTATGTGAAGGAGACCCAACGGGGCTTCACCTCGGGGGATTGGAACGGCTTTTTCGCCGGGCTCACCATCTTCGGGGTGGACTTTTTCAACGAGAGCTGGAACGGCTGGGTGTTTCACTTCACCGAGCGTTCGGCCTTTTGGACCGCGCCCGGCCCCACCGCGCTTAGGACCATGATCGGCTGGAACATCGAGATCATGTTCATGTTCGCCATCCTGGGCATCATCTTCTACAACACCATCCTGCCCGATCCCAAACGCAAGATCATGGGCCTGCAAACCCAATGGTTCTGGGCAATAGGTTATAGCGCATTCTGCGTTTTCATCGAGTGCTTCCTCAATATCGGCGGGCTTCTGATCTGGGAATACTCTTTCTGGAACCTTAGCTTCAGCGGGCTGTGGCTGATTTTCTTGATCGGCTATTTTCACTTCTTCGTGGCCGCTATCATTGTCATCAACCTAAAGACCATACGCGCCAAGATAACCATGGTGGCGATCATCTACGCCGTGCCCATTGTGATGAACATCTACGGCATGGGCATCAGGGGCTGGGTTTATTAGTAGGGGACCATTTCTCATCTTCATTCAGCAAGGCGTGGTTTCATTCAAATTTAAAGGGTTCTCACCTGGAAAAAATATCCCGGGTGGGAATCATTTCTTTTGTGGCCAAAAGAAACGGTTCCCCCCGGTCTCACCCCAAGCAAGCAGAGCTTGCTTGGGGACCCCGAATACCCCCCATCCAAAGAAAAACTATTCTATTGGGAATGGGATATTCTCAGATTCTCTGATCATGTTCTATGGCTTCACTGATTTGATGAAAGCCCCCCACATGCGATGAACATGAACGGTTGGGATACCTTGAGAATTGTCGCAACGGTATGGCTTTTGGGTGGAAGGGGGGCCTCGCACTCCACACAGGCGCGGACGTCGGACAGTGGCAGGTCGTAATATCTTTCAAGCGTCGGCGGCATGGAGTGGATGGGTCCCGCTTCGTCACGGTTGATCCTTAACCTTGTGCCCTGGCAACAATTTGATATTGCTATCCCAGGGCGGCCGGAGCTGTTTTTCGTTTACCCCGGCCCCAACCTATTATTTATAATTGACACACCCAGCCCTTGTTGTGTATCAATGGATTTCTGAAACGCACCCGGCATGAAGTCGGCGCCATCCGTGTCAAAGACGTGGATTTCCTTTAGTTTAAATTAATTCTGTATAGAACCAGCCCCCCGGTTCATATAGGGGGCCTGACCGAAAAAAGGCTATGAAGGCCGCGACCCCAGGAAGGGGTGGCGGCTTTTTGCGTTTTTACGGCCAGGTTACGACTCACGGAGGTTACGATTCATGTCCCTTAGGCGTTTATTTATCACGCTACTTATAGCTGGCCTGGCCTCGGCTTTTTATATGACGCCGGCGTGGGCCCAAGACAAAACAACGGAAAGCGATTCCAAAACAGGCGAGCAAGCGGCTGCCAATACGGCCGCAACGGCTAAGAAGGCATCGGCTATGGGCGAAATGACCGTGACCGCCACCAAGACCGAGGTGGATCCGGCCACGGTGCCCTTTACCATGCACACGGTGGACCGGAACGATATCCAGGACCAGCCCAGTCCTTTTATGAACAACCTGGGTGAATTCATACGCGACGTGCCCGGCGTGCATGTGGCCCAGTACTACCCCTGGGGCCCGCCCTGGATTCATCTGCGCGGTACCGGCTACTTCATCGGCCGCACCATCTACCTGGTGGACGGCCTGCCGCTGAACCCCTTCCTTTCGGTGGCGGTTAATCCCAACGATGTGGAGCAGGTGGACGTGCTCTTGGGCCCCTCCTCGGCGCTTTATGGCGCCAACGCCTCGGGCGGCGCGGTGAACTACATCACCCGCCGGGGGCGCGCCGGCATGGGCGCCGAAGCCAAGGTGTCCTACGGCAGCAACAACACCATCCGGCCCCACACCCACGTGGGCGACAAAACAGGCAACTTCGATTACTACCTCTCCTACTCGGGCGATTATTCCGACGGCTATCAGATGAAGCCGATTGAGGGCATGCTCGATCTATACCAGCGGGGCAAGAAGCAGTACTTGAAGGAAGCCTCCCTGGAGGACAACAAATGGCGCAATTCCTGGCTGGCCGGCAAGTTCGGCTGGGAAAACCAAGGCGGCACCCGTTTGGAGCTGGCGGTGAACTACAACCGCCGCTACCTCTATGGCGGCCAGCAGAACCTTATCCTCAACGACAACGGCGACGTCATGGTCGGCTCACTCAAGTTCGAAACGCCGCTTTCAACCTGGGGCAAGCTTAAGCTCTCGGGCGGCTATCAATGGGACGATCACCCCCAGCAATACAACAACGGCCTTTCTCTGGTGGGCGGCAAGGTGGTGCTGGACTCCACCATCAACTACCGTTACGACTGGACCCGCGAAACCACCCCCTTTGAGGCCCAGACCGACATCTATCCCTGGAAGGGTAACACTCTGACCGTGTGCGCCTTCTGGAGCCGCGAAAAGGAAAAGCGCACCTACGACTATCTCCTGAGCGGCACCAACATCCGCTCCCAGTGGAGCACTGATCAGGCCGCGGTTTATCTGCAAGACCAGCAGTTGCTCTTGGACGATAAGCTCAGCCTGATGGCCGGCGTGCGCTACGACCACTGGCGCTATCACGATGTTTTCATCCAGCAAGCCGACCCGCAGACCCCGGACGAGGTCAAAAAGGAAACCACCACCTACCGCGGTGGCGTGAAGTACCGCTTCAACAAGTACGTGGCGGTGCGCAGTTCGGTCGGCACCGCCTTCTGGCCCGGCACCCCGCTCTGGTTCTTCCAGACTTTGAAAAGCGGCAACACCTGGCGTGAGGCCAATCCCGACCTGGAGCCGGAAAAGACATGGATGGTGGATATGGGCGTGGACATCACGCTTCCTGCCAGCAAGACCTTTATCGGCATCACCGGCTACTACGGCGAGATCGAGGACATGGTGTCCTACAGCTATGATGAAAATCCTGCGGTTCCAGGCGGCAGCATCATCCGCACCAAAAACCTGGGCGGCGCGCGCATCCAGGGCGTGGAGCTCCAATTGCGCCAGCCCATCACCAAGGAGCTGTCCTTGTTCGGCGCGCTGACCCTGAACAGCTCGCGGGTCACCGACGACCCCAACAATGACGGCAACCAACTGCGCAATGCGCCTGATTACTGGGGCAGCGTGGGCCTGCGCTATCTCAATCCCAAGCTATTCAACGCCGAGGCCCTGTTCCGGTTTTCGGACAGCCGCTATTACGATGACGTCAACACCGAACTGCCCTACTTCCACATGGAAGCTTACGAGACCGTGGACGCCAAGATTTGGCGTGATTGGCGCCTGGCCCCCGATTGGACCCTCACCACCTGCTTCTCGGCGGTCAACATCCTTGACCAGGATTACGCCACCGAGATCGTGTACGTGAATCCCGGGCGCTACTTAGAGTTCACCATGGGAGTGCGCTATACCTTCTAGAGGCCTAAGGCCAGGCATGTTTGCCTTTAGCAAAATACGGCTGCGTCTAAGCCAGGGCTGGGCAGGGGCCATAGGCCTCTGCCTGGCCTTAGGCCTTGCCTTGGCCGCGCCGGCCTTTGCTGCCGCTCCTTCCGGCGATGCCCTGCTGACCATCGGTGTGGGACGCGATTTTTTCGACGGCCCGGACAGCCGCACCTATGTGCACGGCTCCACCAACACGTGGGAGGCGCTGACCTATCTGGGCCCCAACCTTAAGGCCCAGCCCTGGCTGGCCGAGTCCTGGCGCAGCCAGGACCAGGGCCGCACCTGGATATTCCGCCTGCGCTCCGGAGTGCGCTTCCACAACGGTTCGCTGCTGACCAATAAAGAAGCGGCCGCCAGCATCAAGCGCATAATGAGCCGCCCCAAATACGACCCCACCGGCATCTACCGCGATGTTGTGGCTGTGGAAGCCAAAGGCGAGCACGAACTGGTGCTAAGCCTGGCCCGGCCCTCGCCAGCCTTTGCCAATCTGGTGGCCTACTATGCAAGCCCCATCATCCACTCCTCCTGCTTTGATAATGAGGGGCGCCTGCACTCTCTGATCGGCACCGGTCCGTTCAAGGTGAAAAAGATCCAGCGCGGCCAGAGCATTGAGTTGGAGGCTTTCCCCGATTACTGGGGCGCCGTCCCGGCCTATAAAAAGGTCAAGTTCCTATTCATCCCCGACGCCCAAACCAGGCTCATGGCCTTGCTGGCCGGCGAGGTGGATGCCGTGGCCGATGTGGGAGGCATCCTGCCGGAGCAGGCCGCGGACCTGGCGCGCGCTCCGCAGATCACTTTGCGCCGCCAGCCCGTAGCCACTACCCACTACCTGTTTTTCAATTGCCGCCGCCAGCCTTTCAAGGATCGCGAGGCCCGGTTTTGGCTCACCTCCATTTTAGATAGAGAGCAACTGGTGCAGGCCCTGGCCAAAGGCGCCGGCACGGTGGCCAAAGACCCCTATTCGGAGCTGGCCAGCGATTGGGCTTTTGGCCTCTTGCGGCCGACAAGCGGGCGTAAGCCGCCGTCCCCCCAACATCCTCTTTTGATGATTTTGCACGGCGGCACAATCCAGCGCTGGCCCTATCTGGAGATCGCCCAGGTGCTGCAGGAGCGGCTGTCCCAAAACGGCTGGCGCGCCCAAATCCAGGTGATGGAGCCTGGCGCCTATTACCAAGCTCTGCAACGCGGCAGCTTCGACCTGGCCATTCAGCCCAACACCCTGATGACCGGCGACCCGGACTTTTTTTATTCCTACTATCTTGAATCCAAGGGGCCCCGCGACTTCGGCTGCGGCAACCGGATTATGGACCGGCTAATCCAAACCGCGCGCCATGAGATGGACCCGGACAAACGCCTGGCGCTTTACCGCGAACTGGCCGGTCGGTTCAATCAAGAGCTGCCGTTATGGCCCCTCTATCATGACATAAGCCTTTACGCGTACGGCGCCAAGGTCGCCAATTTCATCATGGATCACAACTTCCGCCCGCTACTCAACCTGGCGCGGCCGAGAACAACGCCATGAGCAAAAAGCAAAGCCGTGAGAGCCGGGAAAGATTTTCGCCTGATTTTTGGGCGCACACCTGGCAGGAGTTGCAGCAGGAAGCCTGCTTCAAGGCTTCCCAGGAAAAGCACCCGGAGAGCTGGCAACGCTTCTACGACCAAACGGCCGCAACCTGGGAGGCCGTCACCGGCGGCGGCCGGGAGGCAGCCGGGGCCATCACCGGGGCCTTGGCCTCCCGAGGCTTGGTTACCCAGGAAACAAGCGTTCTGGAGATCGGCTGCGGTTCGGGCAGCCTGGCCATGGCCTTGGCCGAGAAAGCGGCGAGGGTCACGGCGCTCGACCAGTCCGCCGGCATGTTGGCGGTTTTGCGTGAGCGGGCTTCGGTTTTGCCGTTGGATAAGGTCTTCCCGGTGGAAGCCGATTGGCAGTCATTCGAAGCGGATCAGTTCCACGATTTGGCGCTGGCGGCATTTTTCCCGCCCGCCATGGCTCCGGTCGGCTTGGAGCGCCTCGAACACCATGCCCGCAAGGCGTGCGCGCTGGTGGTGGGTACCGGCCAGGAGGCTTTCCCTTTGCGCAGGGCCATTTGGGAAGAGGTCATGGATCCCGCCTTGGCGGAAACAGGTTTTCAGCTGACCTGCGCCATGGGATTTCTCTTGGCCAGCGGCCGCAACCCTGATCTATGTCATGTTTCCTGGCAGGCGCGGCTCGACATTGAAGTTGCGCATGCGGCGCAATTCTTTGAAAGCTATTTCGCCCTTTTCGGAAAGAAAGGACCCGGCGTAAGGAAATCGATCTTAAAAGTACTGCATGCTTTTGATGGGAACGGCAGATTGAGCCTGGCAGGCCAGGCTTCGGCGGCCATGATTACCTGGCCGGTGAATAAGCAACGCCCATGAAGTCAACCTGGGGAATATCGCTCCTTAAGCGCGTGGCCTATTTAAGCGCGGTCCTCTTGGGGATCTCGATGGTGACTTTCGGGTTGTTTGCACTAGCGCCCGGCGACCCGGCCGAAATAATCCTGCGCGATCGCCAGGAAGCGCCCAGCGCCGAGAGCATCGCTCATTTGCGTGATGAATTGGGGCTGAACGACCCTTTGCCCCTGCGCTACCTCGGCTGGCTGGCCAAGGCCCTGCGCGGCGACCTGGGGCGATCCTGGCAGACCGGCGAGCCGGTAGTTGGCCAACTGCTGGACCGGCTTGGGGCGACCTTGGAACTTGCCTTCTGCACCCTGGTCTTCGTGGTGCTGCTGTCTACCGCCATGGGCATCATGGGCGCGGTTTTTAAAGACCGACCAACCGATCGTCTGCTGCGGGCCTTAAGCATCCTCAGCCTTTCTTTGCCCAATTTCTGGCTTGGCTTATTGCTGATCATGCTTTTCGCCTTGCACTGGACCTGGCTGCCTCTCATGGGGCGAGGCGGCCCGGCCAATTTGCTGATGCCGGTGGTCACGCTCGGATTGGCCATAGCCGCCATGCAGGGCAGGGTGCTCCGGGCCAGCCTCCTGGAAGCGATAAGCCAGGATTACGTGCGCTTCGCCTATGCCAAAGGCCTCAATTCCTGGGCAGTGCTGAGAAGCCACCTCATGCGCAACGCTCTGCCTCCGGTGCTGACCATGTGGGGCATATCATTGGGGCACCTCCTGGGCGGAGCGGTCATCGTTGAAACAATCTTTTCCTGGCCTGGTCTGGGGAAACTCGCGGTGGACGCGGTTTTGGCGCGGGACATTCCTCTGGTGCAGGGCGCGGTGCTTTTCATGGCGCTGGTGTTTGTTTTGGCCAACCAGCTCACCGATCTTTTGCAAAGATGCCTTGATCCCCGCCTGAGGCGCGGGCTGGACGCAGATAGTGGAGACCATTTTGGCTAGGCCGGCTGGACCCAACGGAATGGCCAAGGCGGGAAGCTGCATACTCGCCCTGCTACTCCTCATCGGTCTGGCCGCGCCTTGGTTGGCCCCTCACGATCCTTTGCGCACCTATTTGGCGCATCGCTTGGAGCCGCCCAGCTTGGCCTATCCTTTGGGCACCGATCATCTAGGCCGCTGTGAATTGTCGCGGCTGATGTTCGGAACGCGGATCTCTCTGTGGGTGGGGCTCGCCGCCTCTCTATTGTCCTTGGCCATGGGTTTGCTGGCGGGCGTCGCCTCCGGTCTGGGTAAATGGTGGCTGGAAGCGCCTCTGCGCGGAGTGTTGGACATAGCTCTGGCTTTTCCCGGTCTGCTTTTGGCCTTGGTCCTGGTCGGGGCCATGGGCCCCTCGGCGCTCAGTTTGGTGCTCGGCATCGCCGGATCGGTCTGGCCCTGGTGGGGGCGCTTGGTGCGGGGCCTGGTGATGAGCGCCAAGCAAAGCGAGTTCGTCATGGGCGGCCGGGTGGTGGGCGTGGAAGGCTTGCGCCTGGTTAGGCATTACATCCTTCCTCAAGTCCTGCCTCCTCTGCTGGTGGCGATATCGCTCAAAACCGCTTGGGTCATATTGGCCACGGCGGGCTTGGGCTATCTCGGACTGGGAGTGCAGCCCCCGACCCCCGAGTGGGGCGCCATGCTCCAGGAATCCCGCATGTACCTGACCAGAGCGCCTTGGCTGATGCTGGCTCCCGGCGCCGCAGTTACCGCGGCCGTGCTGGGCTTCAACCTCTTAGCCGAAGGCATGCGGGATATGCTTCAAGTCAAGCAAATCAGGGGTTGGTGAAATGAGGCTCCTGGAAGTAAGCAACTTGACTATATCGTCGCCCACGGGAGTTTTGGTGAGCGGCCTCGACTTTGGCCTCGACCACGGCCAAACCTTGGGCCTCTTGGGCCAAAGCGGCGCAGGTAAAAGCATTAGCGCCATGGCCTTAAGTGGCCTTTTGCCCAAACCCCTTTGGGTTTCCGCCGGCTCCATCAGCTTGCACGGCGAGCCCATCACTCCCAATGACCCCAAGGTTTGGCGGGGCAGGCGGGGCAAGGAAATCTTTCTAATCTTCCAAAGCCCCACTTCGGCCCTGGACCCCACCGCCAAGGTGGGAGCGCAGATCGCCGAAACCCTGGTGGAGGTCCGCGGCTGGCACCACGACCGCGCCATGAAGCGGGTGCGTCAATTATTGGAAGCAGTGGAGCTGCCGGCCGCCGCAACCGGGAGCTATGCTTTCGAGCTGAGCGGCGGCATGCGGCAAAGGGTGCTGATAGCAATCGCGCTGGCCCTGCGGCCCCAGGTGCTTATCGCCGATGAGCCGACCACCGGCTTGGATCCGTTGAATCAGCTGGCGGTGCTGCGTTTACTGCGGCGCATGCAAAACGAGCATCATACTGCCATGCTCATCATCTCCCATGATCTGCGGGTGATATCTTTCATGGCGCGCGACATCTTGATTATGAAAAAGGGCGTTGTGGTCGAGCGCGGGCCGACCAGCGAATTGCTGCGCCATCCCTCTCATTGCCATACGGCGGATCTGATCAACGCCATGCGCCATTTGGAGCACCCCTATGCCTGATTCTTTTCTGAGGCTGGAGAAGGTGAGCCGGCGCTACCTCAATCCTGGAGGGAAAGGCCGGTTCGCGGCTTTGCAGGAGGTGAGCTTTTCACTTGCGCGCGGGGCGTCCTTGGGCCTTGCCGGCGAAAGCGGCGCCGGCAAGACCACCTTGACCAGGTTGATACTGGGGCTGGAAAAACCAACGGATGGCAAGGTCTTGCTCAAGGGGACCGATCTGGCCAGCCTTGACCGGTCCCAACGAAAAGCTCTCAAGCGCCAAGTTCAAATTATTTGGCAGGATCCCTATGGTTTTTTAAATCCGTATTTTTCGGTGCGTCAATTGATAATGGAGCCCATGCAGGTGTTGGGGTTGGCCAAAGGCGGGGGGCTGACTCAAAAACTCCACTCTCTCCTGGACTTGGTTGACCTTTCGCGGGACTGTTTGCAATCGCGGCCTCACGAACTGAGCGGCGGCCAATGCCAGAGGGTGGCCATCGCCCGGGCCCTGGCGGTGGAGCCGGAGCTGTTGATCTGCGACGAAGCCCTGGCCAGCTTGGACGTGCCCCAGCAGGCGCGCATACTAAGCCTTCTTTTTAAGTTGCAAGAAAGCACCCCGATCAGCTACCTGTTCATCTCCCATGACTTCACTCTGTTGGCGAAGTTATGTTCCAGAATTGCGGTGCTTAAAAAGGGACGCCTGGTGGAGATAGGAGCTACAGCCGATATTATGACCAAGCCCAACCACCCTTACACCAAATCCCTGGTGGAAGCCTCCTTGACCTTGCCCCTATTGTTCTCATAGTGCGGCTTGAGATTCACCTATGCTACTTTCTATCCAGAGCATCCCTGACGCTTACCAGTAGATCGTTCACCCTAAACGGCTTGGCCACAAACCCCGCAGCGCCTGATTCCAGGGCCACTTTGGCCTGGCCGTTGGCGGAGTATCCGCTGGCGATGACCACCTTGGCCCGAGGGTTTATGGCCAACATCTCCTTGAGACACTTGTGGCCGCCCATGCCCGGCATGCTTAAGTCCATCACCACCAGATCGATCTCGTCCTTGCGCGCCTGGTATGCTTCCAGCGCTTCCTCGCCGTTGCTGGCCAAGATAGTCTTGTAGCCCGTGCTTTCCAGAATGCGCGAGCCCAAATCGCGGAGAGCCTGCTCGTCGTCCACCAGGAGAATGGTCTCGCTGCCCTTGAGCAACTTTTGTGAGCGGACGCCGTCCACAGATGGAGTAGGTTGGTTGGCATCATGGGCGGGCAGGTAAATTTTGAAGGTGGTGCCGGAGCCCACTTCGCTGTAGCAGTAGATATGGCCGTGGTGGGCTTTCGCGATGCCGTATACCGTAGAAAGCCCCAGCCCGGTCCCCTTGCCAACTCCCTTGGTGGTGAAAAAGGGATCGAAGATGTGTTCCAGGGCCTGGGGCGCGATACCGCATCCGGTATCAGAGACCGCTAACTCCACATAGACACCCGGACTCACCTCCAGGTGCTGGCGGCAGTAATCCTCGCTCAAGGTCGTGTTCTTGGTCTCGATCACCAGCAGCCCCCCCTCGGGCATGGCGTCGGCGGCATTGGTCGCCAGGTTCATGATGATCTGTTCCATCTGGTTGAGATCGGCGTTCACCTGCTTGAGGTCAGGCGCCAGGTTGGTCTCGATGGCAATCATCTTGGGCAGGGTGTGCTCCAGCATCCGCAGGCTTTGACGGACCGAGTAGTTCAGGTTGAGCGGCTTCAAATCCGCCTCGGCCTTGCGGCTGAAGGTGAGGATCTGCCGCACCAGTTTACGCGCCCGCTCGGCGGCTTCTAGCACCTGGGCCAATTCCTGAGTGTTGGGCTTTCCCTCCTGGGCCAGGTCGTGGGCAAGCTCTGAATAACCCATGATGGCGCTTAGGATATTGTTGAAGTCATGAGCAATGCCCCCGGAAAGGGTGCCGATGGCCTCCATCTTCTGGGCCTGGCGAAGCTGGGCCTCCAGCTTCTTGGTTTGGGTTATGTCGGTGAGGTTGACCACCATGCCGGCGATTTGACCCGAGGCGTCCGGAATCGCCGCAGCGCTCACCACCACATTCAAGAGCCGCCCGTCCTTGGTGAGCCGCTTGGTTTCTAGGGTCGGCGTCTCCTCGTGCGCATATAGCTTTGCAATGACCTCCTGGGTGGCTTGGTTTTGATCGGCGGGCACAAAGGGAATCCGGCGCCCCAGCACCTCTTCGGCCGGCCAGCCGAACACCCTGGTAAAGGCCGGGTTGATGAAGGTGGCCGCCCCTTGGGCGTCATAAACCACCACCGGGTCGGCGCTGGCCTCCAGAATGGCGTGCAGGCGCTGCTCATTGGCCCGCACAGCCTCCTGGGCCTGCTTTATTTCATCGATATCCCTGACGATGGAGATGATGCAGCGCTTGTGGTCCAGAGTTAGCACCACCGCCGACAGCAGGCAGCGCCGCACCGCGCCGTCCTTGAATTTGAACGCGGTTTCCAGATTTATCACCTTGCCATGCTGGCGAAGCTCGGCGAAAATGCGGTCCCGGGTGCTGCTGTCCTGCCAGATCCCCAGTTCCGCAAAACTGTGGCCCATGGCTTCATCGCGGCTAAAGCCGGTGAGCGTCAGGAAACCTTGGTTCACATCCAGAAAAACCCCATCGATGTAGCCGTTGAGCGCTATCGCGTCCGGACTGGTCATAAAGGCGAGGCGGAACTTTTCCTCGCTTTGGCGTAAGGTCTCCTCGGCGCGCTTGCGTTCGCTGATGTCGGTGTACATGGCCAAGGAGCCGATGAACTCGCCTTCCTCGTACATGGGCACCGCCGAGACCAAAGCCCAGAGGAGGCTGCCGTCCTTTTTACTCATGCGCCTTTCGTACTGGGTGCTTTGGCCTTCCCGTCGAATTTGCATTTCGTTTTCATGATGGGCCAGATCCTCCCTGAAAACGAAATCCGAAAGCGGGCGGCCCAGCATCTCGCGTTCGCTGTAGCCCAGCATCTCAGCCATCTTGGAATTGACAAAGGTTGTCTTGAGTTCCGGGTCGATGGACCAGATGCCCTCGTTGGTAACGTTTACGATACGGCGGTATCTTTCCTCGCTGGCTTTCAGCAGCTTCTCCGCTTCCACCCGGGATTCCCGGTCGGATATCAGAAGGCACAAAAGCAGGGTGGCCACCGGATAGATGATGATGACCGGTAGCCAGATATCGGCCAGCACCCGCCAGGTCATATTTCCAGGGAGGGCGAGGGCGCACACCAGCATGACCAGGTGCACCAGCACCCCGAAGCCATAAAGATAGGGCGCTGTCATGGCCTTGGGGTTGTCTTTTTTCCAGAAATAATAACCAGCGCCCAAGGCGGCCGAGAAGAAGCTGACCAGCACGCCCATCAAGGCCCCGGCGCCGCCAACCCAAACGCGGAAGAGGCTGGCCATGGCAAAGGTGATGAACGCCACCAGGGGGCCGCCGAAGAGCCCGCTCACACTTATGACCACGGACCGGGTGTCGAACACCACGCCCGGGATCAGATGCATGGGGCTCAGCATCACCCCGATGGCCACGCCGCCGAAGAGGATGCCGCTCAGCGCCTGCCAAACGATTTTTTGTCTTTCCAATTGCCGGAAAATTTGGATGTAGAGAAAGCTCAACACCAGCAACAGAGCGGCGTTGCTGATCAAGCCTTGTAGGATCGCTGGTGCCATATTAACGTTTCACTATCTGATTAAGCATAAGCACCATCTTGACGATGGATCCCGAAACCTTCGGCGGGGTCCCCTGATTAACCGATCATATTTTACATTATATAGTCTCTGCTGGGTGTCGCACATCATGTAGAAGCGCTGCTCCAGATATTAACGGCGCTCTTAGCCATGCTGAATCGAGTGTTCCGCGGAACCGCCCAATACCAGGACCAGCAAGATCATGCGCTGGGTCCGCAATGAACAGGAACTGAAGGCTGCCGCTTAACCGGCATCATCTAAACCAGGGGCGCCCCTTTGCTTAAAGGAGCGCCCCTTTTCTTAATCTATTCTCGCGTTAAGGTTCTAAAAATCATCCTCAGAGGACTCGGGGGCCTGCAGCTTAACCAGATCATCATCATCTTTGCCGCCACCGGACCTCACCCGCTGATGGGCGCCATCCACTAGCACGGTCAGCTCATCCACCATGCCCTTCAGCATCTCGGCTTGGCTTGACAGCTCTTCTGAACTGGCCGCTACTTCCTCCGCGGTAGCCGCCACCTGTTGGGTGACTTTGTCCGTCTCCGAAGCGGCATTATTTATCTGGTCGATGCCTTGGGCTTGTTCGTTACTGGCAGCAGCAATCTCGCCAACCAGTTCGGCCACTTTTGCGGCGCTTTCGGTTACACCATCAAAAGCGGCATCGGTTTCCTGCACCAATGCTGAACCTGATTTGATGTTGGTAATATTGCCTTCAATGAGCGCCGAGGTGCTCTTGGCGGCTTCGGCGGTGCGCATGGCTAGGTTGCGCACCTCGTCGGCAACCACCACGAAAAGAAGGGGTCCCCCCC
>Ga0307423_1000532_pt1 | contig 25637 bp, 27 predicted proteins | sample SalMarWE160310MG_FD_202154 | JGI IMG/M metagenome (GOLD analysis project Ga0307423, IMG submission 202154) | Salt marsh sediment microbial communities from the Plum Island Ecosystem LTER, Massachusetts, United States - WE1603-10 | ecosystem: Environmental > Aquatic > Marine > Intertidal zone >... | reverse complement strand
TATTGAGAAAGCGGGGCAACTTGTCTCCACATACTTTTCGACTCTTGATCTATTGGGAATGATCCGAATGCGGGAAAGCCCTTATTATAGGCCCCAAATGCAACTCGATGAATTTATGTCCGCCATGCAGGAGTTGTTTCCGGCGAGGGTCAAGCTTGTTCTGGAAGGGAATTGATCAAGTACCGTCGAGGAGTTAGCCGTTTTCGGCTATTTCCTTTTCATTTTGGATCCACATCCCGCTACTTCAACAGAACGCCTTCACAAGAGATTCTCCCCCGACCCGAGCTCATTTTTAGGACATATCCTTCAGAAAAACAGGGGTTTTCCCGATTGAAACCGTCCGTTATCTGATTCATCATATAAGATACAAAAATATGCTGTGGCCGGTTTACAAACCATACGCTCAGGGGTTTTGAAAATTGATTCCTTGACATCTTCGCCCAGAATCTTGTAAGGCTTCTTCATTTTGTGGGCTCCGGACTCTGGACCTGTTTTTCTTATGTCTAAAATAAAATGAACGCATTGAGAGTTTTAATCATCGACGATGAGAAAGCCCTTGCCAACATGCTTGAGCAGGCTCTGCGCAGGGCTGGTTTTCAGGTCGAAATCGCGTCGGATGGAACGCAGGGCGTGGAGAAATATGACGGCGCTCATTTTGACGTGGTGGTTACTGACGTGAAAATGCCCGGGTTGAGCGGAAAACAGGTGATTGAGCACATCCGCCGATCCGGCAAACCCCGTACCCCTGTGCTTGGAATCTCCGGCACGCCATGGGAACTGGCGGAGGAAAGTTTCGACGACATCCTTCCCAAGCCTTTCTCCCTTAAAGTCCTTCTGAAGAAAATACGTGACCTTTGCGCCAAGACTTCAGCCACAGCTGAAATCGGGTAGCAGGCCAGGCCTATCACAAGACTTCAAAGCCGTCCCCCGGTCCTCTATTCACTCGTTCCGGGGGTCTATGCCCTGGCGCTGAAATCCTCCCATTTGACCCCGGCTTGACACCCGGGGGCATTTCCCTTAGACTCCAACCCTAATTTCGCTCAACTAAGGTACAACACCTGAATTCGTCCTGGCCGATGGAACGAAATTTTTTGGATCAAGGGCGGACAGGAGGAACATTCAAACAGATTTAGGAGGGACTTAACGATATGAGGCGTGTTGTCATTACAGGCGTGGGTGTTATTACACCCATAGGGTGCGGCTCAGAAAAGTTTTGGAATTCACTTGAAAACGGTGTTTCGGGGGTGGCACGGGCCACGAGATTCGATATTTCAAGGTATGATTGCAAGATTGCAGCGGAGGTGAAGGATTTTGACCCCCTGGACTGGGGCATGGATAAGAAAGAGGTGAAGCGGCTTGATTTCTTCAGTCAATACGCTTTGGCCGCAGCCCAGGAGGCTATCGAGGATGCGAAACTGCCCCTGAAAGAGAAGAATCCGGATATCGGCGTTATTGTGGGATCGGGCATTGGTGGATTGTCTGCCATAGAACGGGAAAAAGACCAATTCTATGTGAGAGAGCAAAAAGGGAAGAATGGTGCGGCATTTGTGAGCGCCCTCTTTGTGCCCACGATGATGCCGAACGCCGCTTCGGGCAACATCAGTATGAGGTTCAAGCTCAACGGTGGAAGCATGAGCCCGGCAAGTGCCTGCGCAACGGGTCTGCACTCGATTATATATGCGGCGAAAGATATTATGCTGGGTGACGCTGATGTGATGATTGCGGGTGGCACCGAAGGGAGTATCACCCCGTTAGGTGTTAGTTCCTTCGCGAACATGAATGCTATATGCAAAGAGGGTAATGATAAACCGGAGAAAGCGAGTAGACCCTTTGATCTCGGACGCAAAGGCTTTGTAATGGGCGAAGGCGCCGGTATCGTAGTCCTTGAAAGCCTCGATCACGCCCTGGCGCGGGATGCTCGAATTTACGCAGAACTTGCGGGATACGGACTGACTTCGGATGCCCACCACCTTACAGCGCCCGAGCCGGATGCTTCTGAAACGGCCCGGGCCATGCAGCTGGCCCTGGATAGAGCCGGAATCAGTCCCGCGGATGTTGACTATATCAATGCCCACGGCACATCAACGCCTGACAATGACTTGTCGGAAACCAAGGCAATCAAGAAAGTCTTTGGAGACTACAGTCACCATGTCAAGATTAGTTCAACCAAGTCGATGATGGGCCATCTTCTCGGAGGCGCTGGAGCGGTTGAGACAGTGGCTTGTCTGCTTGCGATGGAAAAAAGCGTCATTCCCCCGACCATCAATTATGAACATCCGGATCCTGAGTGTGATTTGTATTACGTCCCTAACAAAGCGGAAAAGTGCCCTGTGAATGTTGCAATGAACAACTCCTTTGGGTTCGGGGGGCACAACGCCGTTCTTGTGCTGAAGAAGTATAACGCTAATTGAGCGTAAACAAAACAGAGAGACGAAACAAGAAAGAAGGATTTCAGCGTATTGCTCAGGAAGTCCCTTCTCACAACAAGCCACACATTTCTATTGGCTCTTCTATGGCTGATCGGAAGTGGATGCGGCGCCATATACCGTGCCGAGACGCGGAGCATTGCCCGGATCTTTTCCGAACCTCCCGGATCAACTGTTTTTGTGGAGGACGACGATCCTGCGTTGATTCGAGACGCCCTGCCATTTGCCCTGAAGACTTATGAAGCGTTGCTGGCTTCTGACCCGAGCAATCGAACCCTGTGCCTGGCCACGGCCGAGGCGTTTGTCACGTATGCCCATGGGTTCATCCACGACCAGGCAGAAAGAACAGAAGCCACAGACTTCCATCGTGCACAGCACCTCCTGAAGCGATCGGCAAAGCTTTACTTGCGGGGAAGAAACTATGCTTTCTCGGGGTTAAACTTTGATCATCCCGGTTTTGAAGAGCGACTGCGCAATGACCTGGAGGGGACTTTAGGCGATTTGTCGCAGAAAGACGTTCCTTTTGTTTACTGGGGTGCAGCAGGCTGGGCGGGCGCCATCTCAGCAGATAGGAGCAATATGAGTCTTGTCGCGGAACTTCCCATGGCAGAGGCCGTGATGCGGCGGGCTTTGGAACTGGACGAAAGTTTTGGAGCCGGGGCCATTCACGAATTCTTCATCACGTACGAGGGAAGCCGATCAGACACTGTGGGCGGGAGTGCAGAACAGGCTCGCGAACACTTTGCTCGTGTTGTCAGCCTCACGGGGGGACGGAAAGCCTCCCCTTATGTCTTGCTGGCTTCATCTGTGGCAGTTCGTCAACAAGACTACAGAATGTTTGAGGATCTCCTGGGAAAGGCCCTTGCCATCGATCCGGACGCCGTGCCCGGATGGCGGCTTTCCAACCTGCTGGCCCAGGAAAAAGCCCGCTGGCTGTTGGATCACAGCGCGGCGTTCTTTATAGATTTCAAGGGGACCGAACAGTGAAGCGCCCGATCTTTTTGTTATGGATCCTTGTCCTGACGTTGTGTCCCACACCCGCGTTCTCGCTGGTCATTAAACTCGGCACCGTGGCCCCTGAAGGCTCCCCCTGGCACAATGGGATGCTGGAGGTCGCCGAAAGGTGGGGAACACTGAGCAATGGCAAGGTCACGCTGAGAATCTATGCGGGAGGCGTGGCCGGCGATGAAACGGACATGTTGCGCAAGATCCGGATCGGTCAATTACATGCCGCTGCGCTTACAAGCAGTAGTCTGGTTGACCTTATTCCGGAGATTGAGACCGTCGCCCTGCCCATGCTGGTCAGAACTGATCAAGAACTTGACGCGGTGATGCAGAAGCTGATCCCGGAATTCGAAGCTCACCTCGCTGAGAAGGGCTTTAAGGTGCTGACATGGAGCACAGCGGGCTGGATTCACTTTTTTACCAAGGAACCGGTGGTCACGCCCGAAGATATGAGGAAGCGAAAGCTCTTCTTCTGGGGTTCAGACACGACTTACATGGAGCTCTTGAAATCGTGGGGATTCAATCCGATCCCCCTTGCTGTCACGGACCTTTTACCATCTCTTCAGACCGGCCTGGTGGACGCGATTCCTGCACCGCCGGCCGCGGCCCTGGCCTTTCAATGGTATGGGTTGGTTCCAAACATGACGGACCTGAAGTGGCAACCCCTTCCGGGGGCAACGATCATCTCCCTGAAACAATGGAATCAAATCCCTGAGGATCTGCGTTCCTCCCTTGAAGCCGTTTCCCGAGAAGTCGGTGCGAGGCTGCAGAACCGAATCCGCCAACTGGAGCAGGAGGCGATAGCGGCTATGAAGAGTCACGGACTGAGAGTTCATGAGGTTTCTCCAGCGGCGGAGGGACAATGGCTGTCCCTCGTTCAGGACGAAGCCTATCGGGTCTTTGTCGGGTCACGTGTTTCCAAAGAGACGTTTCGGACCGTTCTCAAGGTGTTGCATGAATACCGCCAGTGCAGGCCCCCCGGGTCCTGACGGGCTTCCATCCATCAATTAAGGTTTCACGGCCAAAATGACGCCTACCTCTGAGTGGATCGAATGAAATCCGGTCAAGGTCCCTTCCCGCGGTTCCGCGTTCTGTTCAGCAAAGTGGCGCAGTATGGGCAATGGGTTGAAGAAGCGTTTCTCGCCCTTGCCCTGTTCGCCATGGCATGGATCCCCGTTGTGGAGCGCGTCGGGCGCAGCGGGCTTGGTGCGGGGATTCCGGGTGCTGCAGAATACCTCCAGCACCTCACGCTGTGGATCGGATTTCTGGGCGCCATGCTTGCCACGCGACAAAGGAAACACCTCAAAATCGTGGCGGCCGAGCATTGGCTGCCCGTGAAGGTGGGCCGAGTCGCTGACGGCCTGAACGCATTTGTATCGGCCGCTGTGTGTCTATGTCTATTTGCCGCAAGTTTAGAACTGGTTGTAGCCGAGGCGCCGGCCCTGCCTCCCTGGGCAGCCGGGATCATACCCGACGTCATCCAGGGCTGGCTCGTTCCTTTTGGCCTCTTTGAGACGGGGAGTCTGGCCACGGTCGGGAGGTGGATTCCGGTCTGGGCCGCGGAATCAGTCATGCCCTTCGGCTTTGCGGTCATGGCTGTTCGCTTTGTTCTTTATGGATCAGGGCGGGCATGGATCCGGGGCCTGCTTGGACTCGGTGCCGCCGCCGCGATCCTTCTCCTCCCCCTTCTATCAAATTTCGCTTCGCAACTGGTTCTGCCCGGATTGATCTTGTTGGTCGTAGCCACCGCTCTGGGAACGCCTATTTTTATCCTGCTCGGCGGTGCGGCTCTTTTGCTATTCTGGGGCAACGGTGTGCCGACGGCAGCCATACCTGCTGAGACGTATCGTATTGTGGCATCACCCGTTTTTCCGACCATACCGCTGTTCACATTGGCCGGCTTTGTCCTTTCCGAAGGACGGGCCAGTGAACGCCTTGTTCGGGTGTTCAGTGCCCTCTTCGGCTGGATTCCGGGCGGGTTGGCTGTTGCTGCCACGCTGTTATGCGCCTTCTTTACGACATTCACGGGGGCGTCCGGGGTCACGATTCTTGCGCTGGGCGGGCTTCTGTTGCCTGTGCTCCTCAAGGGTGGTTTCAAAGAAAGGTTCTCTGTGGGATTGCTCACCTCGACGGGGAGCCTGGGTCTGCTCCTGCCCCCGAGTCTCGTGGTAATTCTTTACGGGGTCATCGCACACGCACCGATCATTGACCTTTTCAAGGCCGGCCTTGTACCGGGAAGCCTGCTGATTGCTCCGATTTGTATCGCTTGCATATGGCAGGGCGCCAGGGCCGGAGCGCGGAGAGATCGGTTCAGCTTTCGACAAGCCGTCGCTGCCATTTGGATGGCGAAGTGGGAGATGATCATCCCGATTTTGTTGCTGGTCCTTATCTTTGGGGGATTTTGCACCTTGGTTGAGGCGTCGGCCTTCCTGGTGGTGTACGTGTTTATCGTGGAGGGGTTCGTTTACGGCGACCTCAGCATGAAAGACCTGTTTTCAATTCTCGTTAAATGCGGTGTTCTGATGGGGGGTGTTCTCATTATTCTTGGCGTGGCTATGGGACTGACAAGTTTCCTGGTTGACGCGCAGGTTCCGATGCACGCCGCCGGATGGGCAAAAAATCACTTACACTCGAGGTGGCTCTTCCTTCTGGCGTTAAACGGCGGTCTGATCATCGTGGGATGCTTGATGGACATCTATTCCGCCATCTTCGTGGTGGTCCCTCTCATTCTGCCGATGGCCGAGTCTTTCGGCGTTCATCCGGCGCACCTCGGAATGATATTTCTGGCTAATTTGCAGCTGGGCTATCTCACGCCTCCGGTTGGCATGAACCTCTTCCTCGCTTCCTTCCGTTTTGAGCGGTCCCTTCCAAGCGTTTCCCGGGATACGCTGCCCTTTCTTCTTCTCATGGCGGCAGTTGTTTTGCTGATTACCTATGTTCCGTGGCTAAGCGTGGGCGTTATGGAGTTGATGAAGTAGGGAAATTCAACGGGGCTCGCCGTTGCCGTTCAGGCCATCCTTGAGGTGGGCTCTCGGTTATCGAGAACGTTGATAGGTGCCGATCAATTCGGCTTGAGCCAGGATGTGTCCTTCCATTGCTTTTTCAAGCTCTCGCTTGGTCGGTTTTCCCAAGTCCGGAAGGACCGCATCCAAGGCATACAGCTTGTGGAAGTACCGATGGCGGCCGATCGGCGGGCACGGCCCTCCGTACCCGATCCGTTTCCAGTCATTAAGCCCCTGTTTCGTTCCTGCAGGCAGATCGTTCGCATGGACACCCTCGGCCAATCCAACAGCGCTGGGTGGGAGGTTGTAAAGGATCCAATGAACCCAGGTCATTTTAGGTGCAGCCGGATCAGGGGCATCAGGATCGTCCACGATCAGAACAAGACTCTTGGTCCGTTGGGGCAGGCCCGACCATTCCAAAGGAGGCGAAATGTCCTCACCGTCGCAGGTGCAGTGGGCTGGAATGGGCCCGTTATGGGAAAACGCTGAGGACGTGATTGTCATCGTCATGGTGACGTCTCCTTCTTTGGGGTTGGTATACTGAAAGCGGTTTTCCGATCGAACGCCGTGACCGGATAAAAGCACAACACATGATGCGAGACCCAACAAACACAAAATGACCATGCAACGCGTTGGTCGGCCCAAGGGGGCACCTCCACCAGAGTCAGGAGTACAGTCAATGATGGTTTCTTGTGATAAAGAGAGCGGGTTACAGCAATGAACGTCTTATATCACAGGGGTGGCGGGGTTTCAATCCTTAACAAATTTTTGCTCAGTGCGCTTCGTTGCAATGAAGAATACGAGAGGAGGCGCTTATTTAATGATAGCCGGTCTTTTTCATTTTCTTGGCGGTGGATTTGGGATGGTGTGATTCTCGATAAAATAGGTCAATTGAGATGTCTGCCCTTTTGTGAGGTCAACAAATTCCACACTCCGTCGTTTCACCGGCGTAGCGGTTGGATGATCCCCGTTTCCTATCTCATAGTCGGAAATGATTTTACAACGAGCACATCTCAAACAGAAGCCATAATCAGCGAAACAAACATCCAGCTCAGGCGAGTCCTCGAGCTTCTCGTGGGCGATTGTGAGGTAACAGAAGGACAGTCCGCCACGGCTGACGTCAATGATTTGGCCTCTCGGGTTCGCGGTGGAATAGGGCCTGACCACAGCCCATGCGCCCGCCCGGACCTGAAAGCGTTCATGCTTTCTTTGGTCAACCAGCGCGTTCCTCTCGGTCCTATGATCCATTGCTGAATTCTCTCAGGGTTTCAGGAAATCCCCCATGAATGGATAACACGCTCTTTATGAAGAGGTGAGATCCGCGACCGGATTCATGCTTTAATAAGCATAATCGAGAGGTTATGTCAACAATATATTGTGAGTTTGAAAGATGTAGATACAAAATATAGTATGAGAGTCCGCGCAGGGGCCCACAGTGAAGCTGCCACGCAGGAAACGCCGGGTCGTGGCCGACAGGGTCATGAGACGTGGACTTCAACAACTTCAAGGGTAAGAGCCGCCGTTTGCCTCCATGTTTTTGGCTTCCGGGCTTTCATTGTCTTCAGGGCGCTGTAGACAAATTGGGTGGGTCAATCGTCTTATAAGACAAGAAAAACCGGAAAGGAGGATTGACATGAAAAGCCCATCTATCATGATTGCCATGGCGGCGCTGGCGACGGGCCTATTGTGGACGCCGAAAGCTTTTGCAGGTGGAATTTTCGAGAGGCAGGTTCATGAGCTGAGAAGAATTCAACAAGAAAAGAAAAGCGGTGCGCTGACCTGGGTGGGAACCCGTGGTCTTCGGACAGAACCCTGGTGGGTGAAAAATCTGAAGCAAAAGCCGTGGTGGAGCCGAGAGCTCGCCTGCCGGGAACGCCACCAATTTTGCAGGGTGCCGGGCGGGGTCGGCGGACACATAGGGAAAACGAAATACCACCGATATCGAAAGGGACCTATGGACAGGTGGTGACCAAACAAGTAATAAACCCTAACGTTGCAAAAGTTGAGGATGCCGCATATGCAAGGCGTCAAGGGTTTGGCTGTAGCAGTGACAAATAGTTATTATGTGTCGCTCCCGTTATTTATGCAACATTAGGGTAAAGATGACTTATGGCCGGTCCCGACCAAAAAGAAACCGGCAGTGGGCCCCCTGTCGAGACGTTGGTGCAGCAGGCCCGAGCCGGGAGTAGAGCAGCCTTTGAACAGATCATTGTTCTTTATCAGGAACAGATCTTTCGAATGGCGTACTACCGCACTCGCTCGCGTATGGACGCGGAGGATCTGACCCAGGATATTTTCATGCAGACATTCAAGAATCTATCGAGGCTGGAGGAGGTTGAACGGTTTAAGGGCTGGCTTTTCAGCATTGCCTCAAATCGAGTTCGCGACTTTCACCGCAAGAAACGATTTCGGGCTCTGTTTTTCAGGCGTCCCGACCGGAACGACCCGGTTGAAGAAAAAGGCCACACTGATGCTCATCCGGATGCGCTGCGCAGCCTTATGACACAGGATTTTTGGAAGAAGATTGGAGCCTTTCTGGACAGACTCCCACACATGGAGCGGGAAGTGTTTATTCTCAGGTTCATGGATCACCTCACGATCCGGGAGGTCTCCCAGGCGCTCTCAAAGAGTGAGAGCACCGTCAAAACACATTTGTATCGGTCCCTGAAGAAGTTCAAAAGAGAAAATAGTCTACGTCAGTTTTTACAGGAGTCTCTGCCATGAGTCCAAATAAAGTGCCTCATCTTAGCGAAGATCAAATGCTGCAGGCCGTGGTCCACGAAAACGCTTTGACTCTCCCGATACGGGAGCATCTTTGCACCTGTGCCGATTGCCGGGCGAAGAAAGAGCGCTTGGCCCGGGACTTGGCTCAGCTTGGCCGGCTGGCAAAGCATTATGCGCCGTTGCCGACCAGGCCGGTCTCGTTGCCCGAGAAGAAATTCCGCTTTCACATAGGCGGCCTTTGGCACCGGGGAGCCTATGCAGGCACAGCTGCCATTGTGGCCGCCGGACTCATGATGGTTGTGCTGTGGTGGACTGTTCTGCCTAAAACCGCGCCGGAGGAGCTTGAGGACATGCTGGCCGGTGAAACGTTTGAGGACGAGCAATTCATGGCGGAGATCGGCATGCTTTCCGAAAATGCACTGCCGACTGAATATCTTGAGATCTCCGGAGAATCCGATCCGGCCTTTGATGAAGCATTCATGGAATTTGTTTTCCCGTCGATTGAAACCGAACCCTTATCTCTTGGTACCGGGAAAGGAGGGCTGTATCATGTTAAAGCATAAACGTGTGAGCATAAGCGGTGGACTGCTGCTGATCCTGTTGATCTTACCCGCCATGGGGCTGGCGCAGGATATGGCTGAAGGGAAATGGTGGAGAAACCCTCGAGCCGCAAAGTATCTGAGCTTGAGTGATGAAGAAAAGGCAACGATGGATGAAAAGTTCATTGAAAGCCGCCGCAGGCTCATTGCGCTCAAGAGCAATGTCGAAAAAGAACAATTTGAACTCGATAATCTTCTGGAAAGTGAAGTGCTGAATGAAAACGCCCTGATGCAACAGTTCCGGAAACTGGAGAAAGCAAGAAGCGATCTTTCGACCGAGCGATTCAATTTCTTGCTGGAAATCAGAAATATCGTGGGCTTTGAGCGCTTTCAACAAATCAAAGCTTTGTACCAACTTCGTCACCACAGAAAAGACCGAAAAGGCGAATCCATCGACCCACGAAGATAGACCCAAGGCTAGCCTTCACGGCGAAGAAAGGTTATCAAGTAATTGTATGGGCCAACATCTGTGAGGCTCTTCTTTTCAAAACCGTGCGGGATGACCAGCTTTTCCACGTCTTCAGGTCCCAGTCTGATATGGATGGGGGGGCCGGGTGGTCGCGGGATCTTTTTAAACTCAATGATAGCCAGGATGCCGTGTGGAATGAGGACCCTTGCCGCCTCTTCAAGTGTTTCGTGAGGCGTAGCCGACAGGTTCAACTCGTGCAAGACCGTCGCCATCAAACACACATCGATGCTGTGGCTTTCCACGGGTATTCTCTTCGAAATATCCGCAACTGTTGCTCGAAGGTTCCTCAAGCCTCTGTCCTCAGCATGTTCCTGAAGTGTTGCGATGCCCTCTTCCCAGAGGTCCACGGCATAAACGACCCCGCTTTGTCCCAGGACATCCAGGGCGGCCATGGCATAGTGTCCAGGGCCGCTGGCCATATCCAGAAAAGCAGCACCCCTTTTCAGACGGAGCTCGCCAAAGACCTTGTCGGGATCGATCAGTGAAAAACTGCTTCGACCTGCCCCGTGGGGTTTCTTCTTCCCTCGCTCTGCCATCTTCCGGATCACCGAATTTGCTCGTGCCCCGGGCACAACGCTGCGTTTTGTTCTTTCCTGTTATTGTGATTGACCCGCTCCAGGCTCCTTTTGCAGCGAATCGATCAAATGCTTCGGGTCGATCGATTTCAAGTCCATTCTTAACTCAAAGGCATGGGCCTCCGAGTCCCACCTCGTTTCGAATCCCAGTCTTCGGGCGAGGGCGAGTACCGTCTTGTTTTCAGCCATAACCATACCGCACACAGAACCGAAGCCCTTTTCTTTGCTAATAAAAAGGCCGTGTTCAAACAACTTTGCAGCCACGCCTTTGCCTTGCCAAGGATCCCCCACGACGATGGCCAACTCTCCGGTTTCGCCGTCGGACTGGCGCATCAATCTGAAAACACCCAGGATCCTTTCTTCCGGGACTGTTTTTTCAGCGGCAACCAGAACAACATCCTGATCGTGATCAATTTGCGTCAGGCTGTCCAACATCTCGTCTGACAGGGCCTTCAAGGGCATAAAAAAACGGAAGTAGATACTCTTGGGAGACAGGCTGCTGAATAATACTTTCAGGCGCGGGCCGTCGTCACGCCTCATGGGACGGATGAGAATCTTCAAACCCCCTTTGGTTGTCGTTGAGATTTCGTATCCGTCGGGGTAGTTTCTCATTTTATCTTCCTGATTGGTTCTCGATCCCGCGGTGGAGCGCCCCTTCTTCTACCCGACAATGAGCTGATCGAGAGACCGTTTTGGAACGTGGTGCACGCGGTCTCTATTTCGCCAGTATTCGATACTGGCCTCCGGCCCAATCTCCTCGATCACCACCCTTTCCTTCGGTTTTCCAAGGGCGATGACCAGAAGGATTTCTAAATGCTGAGGGACCACCAGGGCCTGGCGCAGTTCGCTGCGCTTGACGGATCCGATCATGCATCCCCCTAAACCCTTTTCGGTCGCCCCAAGGAGGATGGTTTGAGCTGCGATGCCATGGTCGCACCCAAAAGACTTTGTGATGGACGTGTCACCCAGCATAACGATGTAGGCAGAGGGCCGCTCACCTTCCGACGGGCCAGGCCAGTCACGCAGGTACGCTGCCCACCCCAGATGACGAAATATGGTGGCGTTCTTTTCAGGCTCAGCAGAGAGGATGTATTTCAGGGGCTGGAGGTTGGCGGCTGACGCGCAATAGCGTGTCAGGTCGACAAGTGACTTCAGCGTCTCGAGCGACAAAGACACATCTTGATAAAATCTTCTATAACTCCGGTTCTTGCGCGTCAATTCTGCGATCATTTTTCAACTCCTGCGCCTGTTGACCGGAACCGACCGTGCATATGGAGATACCGGAGGAGGTCCTGCCCCCGGAAAAACCAACCGCCCTTATTGGAACAGACGATAGACTAGAAGCCATTTCAAAACCCATCTATGGCCCTATGGCGGCGTTGCGGGTCGGCTCAAAATACTCACATACTACCGTGTATGCTCCGTTTTTTCGCCACCCCGCGCCTTGCCCTCGAACCCAATCTGAGATTTTGAAATGGCTTCTACGATGCGACAATCAATTCATCGCCTCTGACTTTCAGCCATTCGACGTTCTTTCCATGCTCTTCACGGTATATTTGGTTTTGATCCTGAATATGCTGGATCTCGATCTCATTCTTGCACTCTGGACAATAGTACCTGAAGCTGGAAGCTATCTTCATGTCGCAACCGCACAGGTCACACGTTACTTTCATGGGATCCCCCCTCCTGGATTTCTTCACGCCCACCGGTCGTGGCGAGCGTGTTTTGTATCATACCACGATTTACTAATGGAGACATACGGTTACAGCAGTTGATTTTCTTAACATCTTTGAGTTATGTTGTCAAAAGCGTTAGAGGCGGCATCTCCATGAAATCCTCCAAAACCACTGAAACCTACCGGCCTTTTCAAAACCTAAAGGGGTTGCTTGAAGAAAAACAGTTTTCCCTGTCATCCGGCTGCGCGGAAAAGCCTTGCGCCGAGACTGTTGACACGCCCATGCCACGCGTGGAGAGCGAGGAAGGCCTGTTTCAGAGGGCCATGGCCGGCGTAGAGCCCATAGTACGGGAGCCGGTCTCCACGGAACGGAGGCCGGTGAGCCCTCCAAGGGTGCCTGAACAGGACGAAGAGGCGGAGGCTTTGGCGAAGCTGAAAGATCTGGTGCGTGGTGGCGAGGGGTTCATCATATCCGATACGGCAGAGTACATGGAAGGGCTGGGTTATGGCATTAATCCTGAAGTGGCCAGACGTTTGCATCGGGGTGATTTTTCTATTCAGGCGCACATCGACCTCCATGGGCTGGGGGTCGAGGATGCCCGGAAGGCTTTTGAACGATTTATCAAAGAGGCCATCTTAACGGGCAAAATGGCTGTACTGGTGGTCCATGGCCGTGGTCTGTCTTCACCTGCGGCACCCGTGCTAAAGAGGAAGGTGAAGGAGTGGCTCACCTGCGGTCCTTGGCGCAAATGGGTCGTTGCATTCACCAGCGCCAGGGCCTGCGACGGCGGAACCGGGGCAACCTATGTCCTGTTGCGTCAGCGGCCTGCCACAAAGCGTCACCGCCGACAGCACAGAGAGAAATGAAAATGCTTCCAAACAAATCTGATAGCCGGCCCGGAATACCACATCAGCGTCGAGGAGTTTTTCTTGTTTTTCCGCTCCACGGAGAATCAGAAGCGCCATCGTGCAAACTCATGCCTAATGGCTCCATTGCGCCAGCTTCCTGGCTCGAGTAAGAAAATGCTCCCTCGGCCCTAAATACTACATATAGTGTAGAAATATTGCCAATACCCTAATATTTAGTTGACATACGGATCAAGGTGAGATAAAAAAAGCGAATCTTTCCCTGAGTCATCGTGAGGTGAACCGTGCTGAATATCCTGGTGGTTGACGATGAAAGGATGGTGGCAGACGTCCTCAAACAGATATTGATCCGGCTTGGGCACCGCGTAGAAACGGCGCCGGGTGGCCATCAAGGGATTTCGATGTTTGACGGGCAGGCCTACGATCTGGTGATCACGGATATTGTCATGGGGGGCCTTGACGGGCGTCGTGTGGCTCAACACATTCGAAGCTCTGACAGATCCTCCACGCCGATCATCGGGATCTCCGGGACGCCCTGGCTCCTTGAAGAGGAGTCCTTCAATTCTGTTATTCCCAAACCTTTTACCGTAGAAGCCCTCCGGAATGCGATTGATCACGCCGTGGGAAGTCCCACAAATCTTTCCAGACTTCAGAGCCACGCAGTCTTGTCGATGGGAGAGGCTTGACGAAATCGTAAAAAGTCCAAATTAGGCGGCAAAGTAAAAAGCTCCAAATTCAAGGCGCACAAGTCCGCCACACCAACGGCGGACAAGTCCTGAGGAATGAGGCGTACTTGTGGTACGTCGCAGTGACGAAGGACGCAGTGCAACGCTGAAGTTGGACTTTTTACGAAGCCGTCAGGCTTGACGAGCTCGCAAATTGCGCTGTCTCTCTATGCCTGCCTGTGCATGAACAGGGCGGGACCTCGGACCATGAGGGGGGATTCTGCCCCGGAAAATCCTGGTCTTCTTACACTGTTTGTACTATGGTTTCGCGACGCGTTGTGCCTTCCATGGTTATTTTTTGGGGGCGGATGGAGCAAAAAACCCTAATTAGGGAAAAAGATTGCCGGGGGCGGTGACACAGCCAATGGGCCGTCAGAGCCAAGGCGAGCCCGAGTCGAGACGTGATACGGGGATGCGAGCCATCGTCTGGATACATATTTTTCTTATCTTGGCCCTTGTGGGATATTCAACCTATTCGCTTTTCAAGGGAGATTTCGAGCAGGCGCTTTTGACCTATCCTGTGTTGATCCTCTATTATGTTGTTTTTGCGCGACACAAGATGAAGACCTCTTCGTCGGAGGAAAGTCAGGACCATACTGTCAGGTATTGAACCCTAATTGAGCGTAAACAATACGGAGAGACAAAACAAAAGAATAGGATTTCGCTCAATTAAGGTTACGCAACCATGATGGACTCGTAAGAAGTCCAAATTAGGCGGCAAAGTAGAAAGCTCCAAATTCAAGGCGCACAAGTCCTGAGGAATGAGGCGTACTTATAGTACGTCGCAGTGACGAAGGACGCAGCGCAACGCAGAAGTCGGACTTTTTACGAAGCCGGCAACCGTGAAGAGACAAAAATGTGGAGAAAGGAAGTGTGTCCTATGAGAAGGGCATGGGTTGTGGCGGTTTTTTTGTCTGTCGTGGCTTTTCCCCTGTTCTTTTGTGCGCAAGAAGGCACGGCAGCGCCAAGTCAGCTGGAATTGCTGGCTCAGCGTTTTTCCGACGCGGAGAAGGACCTCAGAGAGACTCGGGTGGAGTTGTGGGAACTAGGCAAAGCCCTTGGAGACAATAACATCTCTCTCGTGGTCTATAAGCTCGAAGTGGCTGAAGTTATATGTCATTTTGAAGGTCATCTCATTTCCTTTTATCCAAATACAAAGGATTCCGCCAGGCAAGATTATGTCGTCAAGACCGTTGCCGAGCTGTCGGCGGCAAAGAAGAAGATGGGCGAAACCCTTAAGGGAATCCAAGAAATCCGCACCTACATTCCCTATCCGCCCGCCCTGCAAATGATGGACAAGGCCAAAGCAAGCATCGAGTCGTCCATGGGGTTCATGGATGATGCCATCGCGGCTTTTCATGCTCTGACCAAATAACAAACGGTGAAACCAGGCAGGGCGGTGACAGGATCATGATACGGAAAGCTACTGCAGGCGACGTGGGTTTCATTTATCGCCTTCTGAAAAAACATGGGGACCGCGGGGAACTTCTACCGCGTTCTCTGAGCGACCTCTATGACGATGTGCGAGATTTCACCATATTTGAGGACAAAAACGATGGTTCGGTGGTGGGCGTGTGCGCCCTTCACGTTTGCTGGGAAGATTTGGCCGAGATACGATCTTTGGCTGTTTCCGAGCCGTATCAAAGGCGCGGGATCGGTTCGGCCCTGATTAAAGCGGCCCTGGCCGAGGCCCACGACCTCGGGATCAGGCGTGTCTTCACGCTGACGTACAGACCCGATTTCTTCAAGAAGCGTGGCTTTGAAATTGTCGACAAGTCCAGCCTGCCTCAGAAGGTTTGGGCAGAATGCATCAAGTGTGTGAAGTTCCCTGACTGCGATGAAGTTGCCATGTTGAAGCCTTTAAACGAATAGCGGCTGCAATGATCAAGGCGATGCAGAGTGAAAAGTGAAAAGGCGTGGGCTGGACAAAGGCCTTGACACCCACGGGTGGCCATGATAGACGCCCATAGACTTTGCTTTAGGCATCTTTTTTCCCAGGATCTTTACTGAGAGGTCAATGAGTTGACCCGTCGTCACACAACCATTGTCATAATTCCCGAACGCACATCCCGAATTAAGTATTTCAGGTTTTCTCAGATATTTCTAGTGGTTATAGCTTCCATTGTGGCCCTGAGCATCGCAGTCGTTTCCGCCATCGTGTACGATTATTGCACGTTGAAGACAACGCTGCCGTCAAGGCTATCCCTGGAGCGTGAAATCACCCGGCAGAGGGCTCAGATTCAAGCCTTTGCGAAAGGAATCAACACGCTCAAATCTGATATGGGGGCACTCCAGGAATTTCAGAAAAAGATAACCGTTATGGCCAACATTGAATCGCTGAACGGCGAGGATGCTGTCTTCGGCATCGGGGGATCCATGCCGGAGGATCTGGATGCCAACCTTCCTTTAAGTGAAGACCATCGTGGCGTTATACGCCAAATGCATGAGCAGATCGAATATCTCGCTGATGTTTCCTCGATCCAGAAGGAATCCTTCGGCGAGCTTTACAAATCCCTGGAAAGCAGAAAATCGTTCCTGGCTTCCACGCCGGCGGTTCGGCCCACCTCGGGTTGGATGTCTTCGGGTTTTGGCTATCGCACATCTCCCTTTACCGGCCTGCGAGAGTTTCATCAGGGGATCGATATTGCCACACGGATGGGCACCCCGGTCGTGGCCCCAGCTGACGGCACGGTCACCTTCGCGGGAAGAAAAGGGGGCTTAGGCCTGGCTATGGTGATCGACCACGGGCACGGGATTGTGACCCGTTACGGTCATCTGCAGAAATGCCTGGTGAAGCGGGGCGTCTGTGTCAAAAGAGGAGACGAGATTGCGCTGGTAGGAAACACCGGGCGGACCACAGCCCCCCACCTGCACTACGAGGTTCGCCTTAACGGTCTTCCTGTTAATCCGCAGAAGTATATCCTGAACTAGTTTCCATCCATAAATGGCCCTTTTCCGCAATCTCGGCGTCAATCTGCGCGATCGCTTGTGCGACGTACCAAATGTACGCCTCCGCACAATCCCTTGATTTTCTTGACCTTGCGAAAAAGTTCTCATTTCTGGATTGGAAACTCGCGCCCGTGCCCATCACAAAGAGATTGATTTGCAGATGGGCACGAAATAGTCCCCCGAAAAGTCTTGTGATTTTCCGAAGGCACAAACCATGTCCGGGGGAACCTCTGGTCATCCCCGAGGTGTTGTGGATGACCTCTCGACCGCGGGGCGCTGAAGCATCGCTTTGCCGCCCATAATTCCTTTGTTCATGCCCGTATTCTTTGTTATGATTTAAAAAGATAGACGTCCACATTAAACCCTGAGGAAATGTATCAAGTCATGATCGGAAATGTATTGAAGAAGGTATTCGGGAGCAAGAACGAGCGGGAACTCAACAAGCTCAAACCGATCGTCGAGCAGATCAATGCCATCGAGCCTGAGATCAAGGCTCTCAATGATGATCAGCTAAAAGCCAAGACCAACAGTCTCAAGGAGAGAATTGCGCAGGGTGCCGCCACCTTGGACGAGCTCCTTCCGGAAGCGTTCGCCGTAGTGCGGGAAGCCTCCGTGCGTACGCTGAAAATGCGCCATTTTGATGTTCAACTCCTGGGAGGGATTGTACTCCACCAGGGGAAAATTGCTGAGATGAAAACCGGTGAGGGAAAGACGTTGGCCGCCACCCTGCCGGCTTATCTGAATGCGTTGACCGGCCGCGGCGTCCATGTGGTGACGGTCAATGACTACCTGGCCCGGCGCGACACCGAGTGGATGGGGACGATCTACCGTTTTCTCGGCTTGTCAGTGGCGACCATCGTTCATGGATTGGACGATGCCCAGCGCAAAGAGGCCTACAGCGCTGACATTACCTATGGGACGAACAATGAGTTCGGGTTTGACTACCTGCGAGACAACATGAAGTTCTCATTGGACTCCCTCGTTCAAAGGGATCTTCATTATGCGATTGTGGATGAGGTGGACAGCATACTCGTTGATGAAGCCCGGACACCCCTTATTATTTCGGGGCCGGTGGAACAGGCCGGTGATCGCCTCTACGAGGAAGTCAAACCGCTGGTGATCAAACTCAAACATCATCAAGACGGTCTCATCGGGAAGATGTTGGCCGAAGCATTGAAAAAACGCGAGGAAGAAGGCGACGCAGAGCACGCCCTGGAGCTTCTGCTGAAGGTGAAACGCGGTGATCCCAAGAATCCGGGATTCCTCGATTTGATAGCCAGGGAGCCGACCCTGAAAAAGAAGTTGGATAAACTTGAGGGGCAGCTTTCAACCGAGAAACTCCTTCCGCAACTCGATCAGGACCTCTATTGCACCATCGATGAAAATCACAACCTTGTCGAACTTACGGAGAAAGGTCTCAGACTCATTTACGGCGGGAGCGCCGATGATCATATTGTGCCCGATCTTGACTACGAGTTACAGAAGATCGACGAGGACGAGCAGCTGACCGACCTGGAGAAGCGAGCACAAAAGCGGAAGGCCGAGGCTTCTTACCGTGAAGCTTCTGATCGGTTTCACGCGACCAGGCAGTTGATTAGAGCTTACTGGTTGTTCACCAGGGATGTTCACTATGTGGTCAAGGACGGGCAAGTCATGATCGTGGACGAGTTTACCGGTCGCATGATGCCCGGCAGGCGGTGGAGTGACGGGCTGCACCAGGCGGTCGAGGCCAAAGAGGGCGTGACCGTGGCTGAGGAAAACCAAACCCTGGCTACAATCACCTTTCAGAACTATTTCAGGATGTATGACAAATTGGCCGGCATGACCGGGACTGCGGACACGGAAGCTGTGGAGTTCAAGGAGATTTATGATCTGGATGTCAGCGTCATCCCCACGAATGAGCCCATGATTCGGGAAGACTATTCCGACGTGATCTACAAGACCGAGGCGGAAAAGTTCAGGGCGGTGGTGGAGGAGATCAAGGAACTTCACAAGAAGGGGCAGCCGGTGCTCGTTGGAACGATCTCCATTGATAAGTCGGAGAAAGTGAGCGCCATGCTCGGCAGGATGGGGATAAAACATGAAGTCTTAAACGCCAAACAACACGAACGGGAGGCGGAAATCGTTGCCAAAGCCGGACAAAAGGGCCACGTAACCATCTCCACGAATATGGCTGGCCGGGGCACAGATATCGTTTTGGGAGAAGGCGTTACGGAACTCGGAGGGCTCCACATCATTGGAACCGAGCGGCATGAAAGCAGGCGGATTGACAATCAGCTCCGGGGCCGTTCGGGACGCCAGGGAGACCCGGGCTCGTCGCGATTCTATCTTTCCATGGAAGACGATCTTCTGCGCATTTTCGGTGGAGAGCGTATGTCTTCTATCATGGCTCGTCTGGGGATGCAGGAAGGTGAGCCTATTGAACACGGCATGATCAGCAAGGCCATCGAGAATGCCCAGCGCAAGGTCGAGGGCCACAACTTTGAAATCCGTAAACAGCTCTTGAAGTATGACGACGTGATGAATCAACAACGTGAGGTGATTTACAAGCAGCGCCGTCAGGCCTTGGGCGGTGAGGACCTCAGGCCCGCCATCGAGGAGATGATCGGCGAGCTGTCGGAAAAGACCGCTGACACGTTCGGGGATGAGAAGGTCCTTCCCGGAGAGTGGGACTGGAAGGGCCTCAGGGAGGAAGTTATCCGTTATTTTGGCTTTCGGCTGGACGGTGACAAAGAGGCCGTGGACACGATGACAAGAGATGGACTGGCCGAACTCATCTTTGGATCGGCCATGAGGGTGTATGAAGAAAAGGAAAGAGCTTTTGGCACGGATGAATTCCGGCAGCTGGAACAGATGATCGTGCTTCAAATCGTGGACAACCTCTGGAAGGAACATCTCCTTGCCATGGACCACCTGAAAGAGGGGATCGGACTCCGTGGTTACGCTCAGCAGGACCCGCTGGTCGTTTACAAGCGGGAGGGCTATGACATGTTCATGGAGATGATTCAACGAGTCAAGGAAGAGACGGTGAGGTTTCTCTTTCGTGTTCAACTTGTGCGGCCCCAGGAAATTGTCGAAAAAGAGAAGGCCGAACAAAAGAAGCTTGTTTTCTCTCACGGCGGAGAGGAAGCCAAGCAGCCAGTCCGACGGTCCAAGCAAAAAGTGGGGCGCAACCAGCCTTGTCCCTGTGGGAGCGGCAAGAAATACAAGAAGTGTTGCGGGAAATAGTCTGTGAACCTCTGGTGGGGACGGTTGAACGCATAACAGGTCAGCTTGAAGAGAGGTTTGAAAAGAGAAGACCATGGAACTGCAGGTATCTGGATTTGTAGCCGGGGCTATTGCGGCCGGCCTGAAAAAGACAGGCGCTAAGGACCTCGGGGTCATTTTCTCTGAGGTGCCTGCCGCTGCGGCGGGGGTTTTTACAACCAATCAGGTGCAGGCGGCTCCGGTGCTCCTGAATAGGGAACGTATCCAGTCGGGCCGCTGCCAGGCCGTTGTGGTAAACAGCGGCAACGCCAACGCATGCACGGGCAAACAGGGGATTGAGGATGCCAAGGCTATGGCAAGGGCGGCCGCTCAAGCTCTCGGGATAGAAGAAGATCTGGTGCTGGTCGCATCCACGGGTGTCATTGGCCGGCCCCTGAACGTTCCGGCCATTGAAGCCGCCATGCCCAAGCTGGCTCGACAGCTCAGCCCATCAGGGCTGCAGGATGTTGCCGAAGCCATCATGACAACGGATACTTTTCCCAAGGTTTTTTCGAAAAAGGGTCATATCGGTGACAGCGCTTTTACCGTGGCCGCCGTGGCCAAGGGCGCCGGGATGATTCTGCCGGATATGGCGACCATGCTCTGCTTTGTGTGCACGGACATGGGAGGAGAGCCAGACCTTTTGCGCCGGGCCCTGAAAGAGGCTGTCGAGGGATCATTCAATACAATCAGCGTGGACGGCGATACGAGCACCAACGACACGGTCATTATACTCGCAAACGGGCGATCGGGTCTTGATATGGCAGAGAGTGCATGCATGCGGGCGTTTCAGTCCACCTTGAACGAGGCATTGAATACACTTGCCTTGCAGATCGTTCAAGACGGGGAAGGCGCAACCAAGCTGGTGAGCATCCAAGTCAAAGGGGCATCAAGCGCCATCGAGGCGAGGCAGGTGGCGTACACCGTCGCCCACTCTCTGCTGGTGAAAACCGCCCTGTTCGGGGAGGACGCCAACTGGGGTCGAATCATGGCTGCCGTGGGCCGGGCCGGTGTGCCGATCAATCCGGAAACGATTGACATCTTGTTTGGCGATGTATGTATGGTCAGAGATGGGTTGGGCTGCGGCCCTGAGGCCGAGGAAGCCGCAACCGCCGTATTAAGGACGGACCGCTTCAGTATCATGATCGATTTGAAGATGGGCACCGGAGGGGCAACCGTCCACACCTGCGATCTCTCCACCGGCTATATCAGGATCAATGCCGACTACCGCTCGTAGGAGGTTGTCGGAAAATACAGTTCTCCGACATGCTCCGAGCCTTGATTTTGCTCAGGGTGTTTCAGCTTCCTTCCGAATTAATTCAACGACCTTAACCCCGTATCGATCTGCGTCGACGACATGGATGGTGAGATCTCCGTCGGTATAAGTCTCTCCTTTTCGAGGAATGCGGCCGAGACGGTGGAGAACATATCCCCCAACGGTCTCGAACCCCGCCTTGTGAATTGAAAACCCGGTCTCATCATTGAGGTCATCCACATTCGTCCTGGCGCTGACAACGAAATGCCCGGGCCCCTTGCTCTCAATCTCCGGCGAAGCATCTTCATACTCGTCAGAGATCTCCCCAAATATTTCTTCAATGATGTCCTCAAGGGTTGCAATGCCAATGCACGCCCCGAACTCATTGACGGCGACAGCCAGGCTCTCGCGTGCCCGTTGCATTTCCAGGAAGAGTTTGTCAATCGCCTTTGTGTCCGGGACCAGCCGAGCCGGCCGCATGTATGGACGGATGAATGTTTTTCTCTGCTTGTCAAAGAGGATGTCGAAGACGTTGACCAATCCTACGATCTGATCAACTCTTTCCCTGTAAACCGGGATCCGTGTATGTCCCCGATCCCGTGCAAGAGCGATTAATTCGTCGGTTCGCGCCGTCTCCGGAAGAAGTGCAAGTTCTGAAATAGGGACCATCACCTCGCGAACAATGGTGGTGGCATAGTCCAGGGCGGACTCCAGCATCTCCTGCTCGTGCGCCCCGAGCCCACCTTTTTCGACCGATTCCTCAAGAACAAGCTTGATCTCCTCACGGGTTGTGTAGAAGCTCTTGGGGCGCCGCTTTAGAAGATGAAAGACCAGGTCGGTGACGAGCTGCGTGGGAACCGTGATGGGTGATAGAATCCATGACAAGGTTTTCAGAACCACCGATCCTCTGGCCAGCATGAGATCGGCATGGTGTCGGAAGTAGGCCTTCGGAACGATCTCGCTGAGGACCAAAAGCACGCCTGTCATGACCACCGTGGCCACAACGGCTCCCATGGAACCAAGCCAGCGCTGGAAGTTGACCGTGGCAATGGCCCCACCCGCTATGATAAAAGCGTTTGTTACAATCAGAGTCACGGCCAGGACCGTTTCCTTTTTCTTGAGGAGTTTCAGAGCCACGGCTGCGCCCTGAAAACCTTCAGAGGCCATATGCTTCAGCCTCATCCGGCTTGTCGACACGAGAGCCGTCTCAGACCCGGATCCAAAGGCCGACCCCAAAATGCAGACAAGGAGCATCACCAGGTCAAGCATTCTTTAGATTCCCTTCAGCTTCGAGCCGCTTGACGCGACAACTTACGATACGTCCCCGCGTGGACTGCAGCACCGTGAAGGCTGCACCGTTCCGTTCAATGGTCTGTCCTGGGGATGGTATCTCCCCGAACTCGTCGCATAGATACCCGTTGAGCGTTACAGATTCGCCCTCGGGCAGTTTCAATCCGCAGGCTTCATTGACGTCTTCTATCGTCGCACGGCAAAAAATGACCCACTCGTCGGGGCCGACGGACTGGACGAGATCTTCGGCTTTTTCGTACTCGTTATAGATTTCCCCGACGATCTCTTCAACCAGGTCCTCCATCGTGAGGATGCCGGAGGTGACGCCGTACTCGTTTACAATCACGGCCATGGTAACTTGGTGCTTTTGCAGGTGACGAAAGACCCTGTGGACTTTGGCACCCTCTGGGAAAATGGCCACGGGCTTAAGCAGTTTTTTGTTTTCACGCTCAGGGTTAAGAAAGAACTCCTTGGTACTGACAAAGCCAACAATATGATCGGGACTCTCCTCATAGATCGGGATTCTGGAACGCTGCGCTTCGATCATCAATTGCTCCAAATCTTCGCGAGAAATGTCGAGCGGCGCGGACACGAGATCCACACGAGGCGTCATGATTTCCTCTGCGGTGGTGGCGGAGAAGCGCATGATATTGTGTGCAATTCGCCGTTCCTCCGGCGTGATCGTCTTTTTGCGGCCAGCTTCTTCGAAAAGGACCTCCAGTTCTGATGGGCTCAGCCCCCTGCTGCCCTCCTCCCGGACCTTGAGGCCCCGGAGAATAACAAGGGCCAAACGATCAAATACCGCGACGGCAGGGTTGGAAATCTTCCGAAAAATGTGGAGGGGCTTGATGGCGGCACGCGAAAGAGGCACGGCGTAATTCACCGCGATTGTCTTTGGGATGATCTCTCCAATGAAAAGGACCAAAAGGGAGTCGACCACAATGGCCTCCGCAAGGCTGTGTTCGCGGTGGAGTCTTTGAAAGAAAAGCGTTGCTACCGCCGAGGTGGCTACATTGACCAGGGTGTTGCCGAAGAGAATGGTTGAGAGGAGTTGACGGGGCTTCTGCAGGACCCTCACGACGTGTTGGGCCCAGGCGGATTTGTCTTCTTTCAGACGCTGGCGTTCGATCCGGTTCAAAGAAAAAAGGGCTGTCTCAGTGCCGGAAAAAAAACCTGAACAGATGAGAAGAAAAACAAGAATTGCAAGCAAAAGAATTGACGATGGGTCGTCCAAAAGGACCTCCAAGTTCCAAAGAGTCACACGGGTTGTGCGATCTCTACAACCCTTATTTCGCTCAATTAGGGTACAAGTTAAGGGCTAAAAAACAAATCTCCGGAAGCGCATAACGGTTCCGGAGACCTTTGATGACGAAGGACGGTGGCGTAATCAATCTACAACAATGACGGAGACGTTCTTGGCGAGCTGGACGACCTTGCTTGAGACACTACCCATCATGAATTGCTTGATCGCCGAGAGACCCCGCCTCCCAATGACAAGGGTCGTAAATTTTCCTTGCTGAACCGCTTTCAGGATATCCCTTGCAATGCCCGCTTTCTTTTTCTGAATTTTGACGGAGACATTCTTGGATGGAAATCCGGACTCAACGAGCACCTGCTTTGCTTTTTCCATGAATGCTTTTACACTGTCTTTTTTCCTATCCTCTACAGCACAGAAGGCCTTCCTGTTTTCCTTGAACAGGGGTATCAGGGAGGGACCGTCGAGGCCGCAAGCTGAAGTCGCGTCGGGTAAGATACTCAGCAATGTGACTGTGCCCGTCTTTTCCATGCCTTTTGCCACGTAGTCAACGGCCTTCATGGAATTTTTCGATTCATCGACCGCTACCAATATCTTCTTTGCCATATGCCTCCTCCTTTCGTGGTGCCGTTCCAAAACAACCCCGATACCCTGACCCCAATAATGCAAAGCGACCCTATCAAATCTATAGTGAACATGTCAAGCTCCCACAGCCCTGCTATTTTTTTCTCAAGGCCCCGACAGCCTCTTTCAATTCCTCGACACGATCTTTGCGGGTTATCAGCGTCATGGGTCCCGACCGCACGACCACGAGGTCGTCCACCCCGATCAGCACCATCGTCTCGTGAGGATCTTCGCAAAAGATGACATTACCCGTTGCATCCAGTGCCAACGTCTCGCCCCTGCAACAATTGCCTGCTTGATCCTCAGGCAGAAAGTCCTTCAGTGCCAGCCATCCCCCGACGTCATGCCACGAAAAGGTAGAGGCCACACAGCAGACATTTTGCACTTTTTCCATGACGCCGTAGTCGATGGAGACAGGAGGAAGGGACTTGAAAGCCTCTTCGAGGCTCTGATCCCAGGCGGCCGTTTGATCGAAGGCAATGGCACGGGAAAGGGCTTCAACGTGGCCTGGCAAGTGCTTCTCCAACGCTTCCAGAATAGCATCCGCAGTCCAAACAAACATGCCGGAGTTCCAGTAAAATTTTCCGGACGCAAGATATTGACAGGCTGTCTCACGATCCGGCTTCTCCTTGAACCGCAGGAGTTCGTAATGTTCTATGCCGTCGTCCACCGTAATCCGAAGACCTCGCTCAAGGTAACCATACCCGGTGGCCGGGGAGGTCGGCCCGATGCCGAAAGTGTAGAGGCCCCCCTTCTTGGAGGCCCGGCGCACTGCGGAAAGGAGGGTTTTCTGAAATAAGCCAACAGGTTCGATCAGGTGATCCGCGGTCAATATGGCCATCACGGGATTGCCGAAACGTTTGCGGCAAAGGAGTGCACCGAGACAAACAGCCGCAGCCGTGTCGCGCCTTAACGGCTCGGCGATGACATTTTCCAAGGGAATTTCGGGAA
>Ga0307423_1000530_pt1 | contig 25691 bp, 22 predicted proteins | sample SalMarWE160310MG_FD_202154 | JGI IMG/M metagenome (GOLD analysis project Ga0307423, IMG submission 202154) | Salt marsh sediment microbial communities from the Plum Island Ecosystem LTER, Massachusetts, United States - WE1603-10 | ecosystem: Environmental > Aquatic > Marine > Intertidal zone >... | reverse complement strand
CCGGGAGGTCCGCGAGCTGGCGGACAAGCACGGCGCACGGCTTGTCCTGGACGGCTCCCGGGTCATCGAGAACGCGTGGTACGTGCAGCGCCACGAGACGGGACACGCGGATCGCGACATCCGCTCGCTGGTACGCCAGATGGTCAAGACCAGCCACGTCCTCCAGCTCGATGGTGCCCAGGACCCGAAGGCGAACGCCGGTGGGCTTCTGAGCACGGACAACCCCGGCGACCACGAGCGCTTCATGAACGAGGTGGTCGTCTTCGAGGGGCTGCACACCTACGGCGGGATGGCCGGGCGCACGATGGAGGTGCTCGCCCGCGGGCTGGCGGAGATGGCGGACGAGGACGAGGTCCGCTGGGTGATGCATCAGACCGAGCGGTTCACCGGACGCCTGCGCGACGCGGGCGTTCCGCTGGAGCGGGGGTGTGACGGCGCCTACATCCGTGCGGACCAACTGCTCCCCCAGGCCGGCACCACCGCCCGGGACACTTTCAGCGCAGCGCTCTATCTCCTGGCGGGCGTCCGAGCGGTGGCGATGTACCGGAAGGGCTCGGAAGGGCTCGTGCCCGTCCAGATTCCGCGCCTGGCGATGACGAACGCGCAGCTCGACCAGGTCGCCGACGCGATCGTCTCGCTCGCGCGACAGGCCGACGGGATCGCCGGGCTGCAGGTGGCGGAGCGGGGAGAGTGGCGCGACCAGATGACGTACCACTGGGTGTTTCCGGACCTCGAGCCGTTCTCTTTCGAAACGACCCCCTACCGGATCCACACGGTCGAGCGGGTGGGCGTCCTCACCCGGGGGCAGAGGGAGAAGGCGATCCGTGCGGCCGGATACAACACCTTCCTCCTCCCGTCGGAGGATGTGACGATCGACCTGCTCACGGACTCGGGCACGTCGGCGATGAGCACAGACCAGTGGGCGGCCTACGAGGGCGTGCGCGCCACGCCGGCTACCTCGTCCGAGTACCACAGGCTCGTGGAGGTGCTGCGAGACGCGCTGGGATACGAGCACGTCATCCCGACGCACCAGGGACGCGCCGCGGAGCACATCCTCAGCCAGATCATGATCCGCCCCGGGCAGCTCGTGCCGGGCAACATGTACTTCACCACGACCAAGCTGCACCAGGAGCTCGCCGGCGGGGCCTTCGTCGACGTGATCGTGGACGAGGCGCACGATCCCCAGAGCACCTTCCCGTGGAAGGGCAACATCGACCTGGACAAGCTGCGCGCCGTCGTGGACGAGCACGGCGCCGACCAGGTCGCGTACATCTCGTTCGAGCACTCGGTGAACATGGCCGGTGGCCAGCCGGTCGGCATGGACAACATGAAGGAGGTCTACGCGTACTGCGCGGAACGAGGGATCCCGGTGTTCTTCGATTCGACCCGGTGCGTTGAGAACGCGTACATGATCCAGGCGCACGACCCCCGGTACGCGGACACCCCGGTGCGGGACATCCTGCGCGAGATGATGGTCTACGGGGACGGGTGCACCGTGAGCGGGAAGAAGGACTTCCTGATCAACATCGGCGGGGTGCTCGCCTTCCGTGACAACGCGACGTGGGCCGAGCGCGCGGAGGAGCTGCTGCGCATCTACGAGGGCAACGTCACGGACGGCGGGCTCGCCACGGCTGATCTCGCAGCCGTCGCACGTGGGGTGGAGGAGATGGTCGACGACCGCTACATCCGCTCCCGCGTACGCCAGACGGAGGCGCTCGGACGCATGCTGCAGGAAGCGGGCGTCCCGATCGTGACGCCGGTCGGAACGCACGCGGTATTTCTGGACGCCAAGCGCTTCCTTCCGCACATCGACCAAGACGAGTATCCCGCCCAGCGGCTCGCGGCCGAGATCTTCGTGGAGACGGGCGTGCGGGCGATGGAGCGGGGCAACGTGTCGAAGGGCCGAAATCCCGGGACCGGCGAGAACTACCACCCCGCCCTCGAGCTCGTGCGCCTGACGATTCCCCGACGCGTGTACACGGACGACCACATGCGGGCGGTGGCGGACGGGATCATCCGGGTCTGGGAGAAGCGGGAGTCGCTACGCGGGCTGCGCTTCGTGTACGAGCCGGGCAAGCTGCGGTTCTTCCAGGGGAGGTTCGAGTTGCTGTAAAGGCCCCTCAAACGAGTTGCGGGCGGACGGCGACGCGACCCGAGCTGCGGGAACGGGGGGCGGCGCGCGCCCCGCAGGGAAGCTCTGCCGCGCGTAGCGGCAGAGCGAGGCGAGCGGAGGGGGTCTGAGGATGGCGGAAGACCATCGGCCGAGCGGCTGACTCGCGGGGCGCGCGCCGCCCCCCGCTCCCGTTCGCTCCTAAAGGAAGCTCAGCTGGCTCGGGCCGGCCCGCAGCCGCAGCTCCTCCACGTCCAACCACCCGGTCGGCCGGTCCTGGTGCGCCACGTCCAGGTGGCCCTTCCACCCGACCTTCGCGAGGGCCCTCCCCACGACCTGCCGGGCCAGCTCGGGCCGGTTGCACTCGTTCGAGAGGTGCGCGAGGATCACGCCCGCCAGTCGGGGGTGCAGGAGCTCCGTTACGAACTGGGCGGCCGCCTGGTTGGAGAGATGCCCGTGGCTCGACGCGATGCGTCGCTTCACGGACCAGGGATACGCGCTCGTTTGGAGCAGGACCTCGTCGTGGTTCGCTTCCAGGATCAGGAGGTCGCAGCCGCCCAGCGCGTGGCGGATCTGCGCGGTGGGTCGGCCGAGGTCGGTGGCCACGCCCATGCGCAGGCCCGTGCATTCGTCCACCACGGCGACCCCGACCGGGTCGGCCGCGTCGTGGACGGTGAGGAACGGCTCGACGCGGGCGTCCCCCACCGTGAAGGGCCGGCCCGGACGGTAGAGCCGGACGTCCTCGCCTCCCCTCAGGAGCTTGTTGCAGGCGTCACGCGTCCGCTCGGTCATGTGGAGAGGCGTTCCGTGACGGCGCGCGAACACCCCCATCCCGCGCGTGTGGTCGCCGTGGTCGTGGGTCACGACGATGGCCGCCACCTGCTCCGGCTCGACGCCCAGGAGCCGGAGACGCCTGGCCAGATCGCGTGCGCTGAACCCCGCGTCCACGAGGAGTCGCGTGTTGCCGGCCCGGACCAGCGTGGCGTTGCCGGCGCTCCCGCTCCCGAGCACGGCGACCCTCATCGTGAAGCGAGATCCCTCATCCGGCGGACCGCCGCGCGCGGGTGGACGCCCACGCCTGGGCGAGGACCCGACGCATCCCCGGGGTGAGCGCCTCGTCGCGGCGCGCCATGGCGGCTTCCGCCGTCTCGATGAACTTGTCGAAGCGGTACTCCGTCAGGTCGCGCCCCGCTCCCCACGAAAAGGGGGGTACGACGCTCGGCGGCATCAGCCCTCCGAACACGTTGCTGCCCGCGCCGATCACCGCGCCCGTGTTGAGCATCGTGCCGATGCCGGTCTTCACGTGGTCGCCGAGGAAGCACCCGACCTTGACCAGGTCCGTGTCCTCCTCGCCGCCCGGCGTCCACACGCGCACCGTCCGGTAGTTGTTCTTCAGGTCGGAGTTGATCGTGCCGGCCCCGAGGTTGACCCAACGCCCGAGCATCGCGTGCCCGAGATGTCCGTCGTGGGCCTTGTTCACGAATCCGAGCAGGACCGAGTCGGCGATCTCGCCGCGCACCTTGCAGACGGGACCGATGGACGACTTCCCCACCCCTCCTCCGAAGACGACCGAGTCCCGCCCGATCCAGAGCGGACCAACCAGGCGGGCGGGCCCTTCGACGCGCGCGCCGTCCTCCAGGCGCACGGGCCCGTGCCGCGTGTCCACGATCACACCCGGCTCCACCTCGGCTCCTTCGCCGAGGGAGAGCACGCCCCGCCCGATCCGGACCACCCCGTCGGGCGCGTGGTCGTCGGCGAAGAGCTCGGTCACGTCCCCGGCGATGCGGGCCGGCGTTCCCGCTACCAGGTCCCAGGGACCGCCCAGGACCCTCCCGCCCACCTCGATGGCCGGGCCGTCCGTGTCCCGGGTTGGGTCGAGGATCGTCGCTTCCGCGGGGAGGGAGGCGCCCGCCGGGATCACCCACCCCACGGTCGTGCCTCCGATCGTCAATCGCGCGGCATCGAGGCGTCCACCGAGCTCCAGCCCGTCGGGGACGGAACGGCTGGAAAGGAGGACACGCGTCGCCTCCGCATCGACGGACGAGGGGTCCACGACCGGAGCCGCATCCGGCTCGTCGAAGCCCACCAGGGCGCTCCGCGACAGGTGCCCGCTGCAGCGGGCGGCGAGCAGCCGCTCCGCCCGCTCCCGCTGCGTGAGGCATCCGAAGCGGAGCTCCCCCACCGGACGCGTGAGCGTGAAGGGCGCCCACCCGCGGGCCCGCGCGTCGTCGAAGAGGTAGAAGCGGACCGTCGCGTTCATGTGGCTTCCCCGAGGGTGCGCAGGAGCGACTTCAGGTCCGCGGCACGGGCGCGAGGGAGCACCAGCGTCCGGCCACCACTCTGTACGACGACCGTGTCGTGCATGCCGAACACCACCACCCGACCGCCCTCCGCGAACACGACGTTCCCGTTCCCCTCGACGACGCTTCCGTCTCCCACGACGACGTTGCCGGCGGCGTCGGCGGAGCGTGTGCGCGCCAGGGCCTCCCAACTGCCCACGTCGTCCCACTCGAACGAAGCTTCGACGCACGCGACCCGGTCGCTGCGCTCCATGATCGCCGTGTCGACGACGCAGACGGGCACGCTCCGGAAGAAGGCCTCCGGGTCCCCCGCGGCGAGAAGCGGGAGGTGCTCCGCGACCTCCGGGGCGTGACGCTCGACCTCCTCGAGGAATGTGGCCGCCTTCCAGACGAAGATCCCGGAGTTCCAGAGGTAGCCGTCGTCGACGTAGCGCCGGGCCGTGGCGGCGTCCGGCTTCTCGTGGAACGCCCGCACGCGGAACGCACGCTGCGGTCCCGGCGAGGGGAGCGACTCCCCCTGCTGGATGTGTCCGAACCCCGTCTCGACGCGGTCCGGCCGCACACCGACCGTCAGCAGCAGGTTCTCGGTGTCCGCGAGCCGAACGGCGGTCCGCACCGTGTCCTGGAACGCGGACAGCGGACGGATCAGGTGGTCCGCGTGGAGGGACACCAGCACGGCTCCGGGGTCGAGGCGAGCGATCTCCCAGGCGGCCCACGCCAGCACCGGGCAGGTGCCGCGCGCCTGTGGCTCCACCAGATAGGCCTCGTCCGAAAGGTCCGGGAGGGCTGCCCGGAAGGCCTCCACCAGGTGCTCGCCCGCGAGGATGCGGATGTGCGCGTCGTCGACCAGGGTGCGTGCCCGCTCGACCGTGTCGGTGATGAGCGGATTGTCGCCCGCGAGCGGAAGGAGCTGCTTCGGGCGCGAACGGGTGCTCACCGGCCAGAAGCGGGACCCGATCCCGCCGGCCAGAACCGTGATCCAGAGTCCGGCGTCAGCGCTCAGCGACGATCTCCTGGATGCGGGACAAGAGCTTCTTGGGGCTGAACGGCTTCGTGAGGAAGTCGTCGGCGCCGGCGGCCAGTGCGGCCTCCCGATCGGTGTCCTGGCCCTTCGCCGTGAGGATGATCACCGGCGCGTGGCGGTGGACCGCGTGGTTGCGGACCCGCGCCAGCACTTCGAGCCCCGTGGCCCGTGGCATCATCAGGTCCAGGATGAACCCGTCGATCTGCTCTCCCGACTCGATGTGCCGAATCGCCTCCTCCCCGTCGTAGGCCTCCACGACTTCGAACGAGGCGTTGGAGAGCAGGGCCGCGAGGATCCGACGGATGTGAGGCTCGTCGTCGGCGACGAGGATCCGTCGGCGCAGGGAAAGGATGGACTCGGCGACCATCGGACCTCGACTGGGACGGCTCGGGCCTCCCCCGGGTACGGGAGGCGCTGCGCAACGGGCGGGGAACCTACCTGGCTTCCGGGGTTAAGTCAAGCAACGACGGGGCTTTTCGGGGTTGACACCCCCCTTCGCCCTCAGGCAACTTCCCCCGCTCACGTCGAACGCCGCACCACCCTCGGAGTCCCGACGCCCGATGAGTCCTGGAACCCGCACGCCGACGGCGCTCCGCGTCCGGAGCCGCGCCTTGCCCGTGGCGCTCGCGCTCGCCACCGTCGCATGGGCCGCGTGCGGAAGCGATCCCTTCGCCATCAAGTGGTCGATCTCCCCGGACACGGTCACGCTGTACTCGCTGGCGCGGCCGGAGCTCGGCCTGCCTTCGGGGTTCAACTTCTACAACCGCGTTCCCGTCCTGGTCGAGCGCGCCAGCTCGACGGGCAACTGGGACGTCGCCGTGGGGACGCAGGACGGCGCGATCGTGCTCCTCCCTCCCGGTGCCCTGAACGTGCCCGGCAAGGCGCGGGTCGCGGCGCTCCCGGGCATGTCGTTCGACGAGGTGGTGGAAGCCCCGGCGGACACGACCCTGTACTCCGCCGTGCAGCCCGTGCCCGTCCAGATGGGCACGGTCTACGTGATCCGGACCAATCAGAGCGTGGGCAGCTTCGGCACGTACTGCGTCTATTACGCGAAGCTCGCGCCCGTGGAGATCGACGCGGCGCAGGGCACGCTGCGCTTCGTCTTCGACTCGAGCCCGGTATGCAACGACCGGGCGCTCGTCCCCAAGAACTGATCCTCCTCCCGGACCCGACATGCTCGACATCCGGAGGTTCCGCCACGAGCCCGAGGAGTTGAAGCGGGCCCTCGCGCGCCGCGGCGACCCCGAGCTTCCCGCCGTCGTGGACGAGGTGGGCTCCCTCGACGAGGCCCGCCGCGCGGCCATCGGCGAAGTGAACGAGTTGAAAGCGCGACGTAACGAGGCGTCGAAGCAGATCGGCGAGATCAAGCGGTCCGGAGGCGACGCCCAGGAGCTGATCGGCGCGATGCGCGCCCTGGGCGATCGGATCGCCGAGCTCGACGAGGCGGTGCGGGCGAACGAGGCCCGGGTCGAGGAGATCCTGCTGTCGGTGCCGAACCTTCCCCTCGACGAGGTGCCCGAGGGCGGCGAGGAGGCCAACCGGGTCGTGGCCACCTGGGGGGAGCCGCGCGCCTTCGCCTTCGAGGCGAAGCCGCACTGGGAGCTCGGAGAGGCCCTCGGGATCCTCGACCTTCCGAGGGGCTCCAAGATCAGCGGCTCGGGCTTTCCGGTGCTGCGCGGGGGCGGCGCCAGGCTCCAGCGGGGCCTGATCGACTGGTTCCTGGACGTGCACACCACGGAGCACGGATACCAGGAGCTGCGTGTGCCGTATCTGGTCACGCGCGACACGCTCACGGGCACGGGGCAGCTTCCCAAGTTCGCCGACGAGTCGTATCAGACCGAGCGCGACGACCTCTGGCTCATCCCGACCGCCGAGGTGCCGGTCACGAACCTCCACCGGGACGAGCTGCTCACCGCGGCCGATCTCCCGGTGAAGTACACGGCGTATTCGCCGTGCTTCCGCAGGGAGGCGGGCGCCGCAGGAAAAGACACGCGTGGGCTGCTGCGCGTGCACCAGTTCGACAAGGTGGAGTTGGTGCGCTACGAGACGCCGGACCGCAGCCGGGAGGCTCTGGACGAGCTCACACGCGAAGCCGAGGTCCTCCTCGAGCGCCTCGGCCTGCACTACCGGAGGGTGGTGCTCGCCACCGGCGACCTCGGCTTCAGCAGCGCGATGACATACGACCTGGAGGTGTGGGCGCCGGGCGTCGGGAAGTGGCTCGAGGTGTCGAGCTGCTCGGTGTTCACGGACTACCAGGCGCGGCGCGCGAACCTCCGCTTCCGGCCCGCCCAGGGGGAGAAGCCGGAGTTCGTGCACACCCTGAACGGCTCGGCCCTCGCGCTGCCACGGGTGGTGGCCGCGCTCCTGGAGACTTGGCAGGAGGAAGACGGGACCGTCGTGATTCCCGAGCCCGTGCGGCCCTGGGTGGGCATGGACCGCCTGAGCGTGCCGGCGTAGCGGCCGGGCAGCGTCCGGGCACTCCATGCCTCGCATCCGTTGGCCGATCGCGTTCGCCACGTTGTTCGTGGCCCTGCTCGGCTGGTACCTCTACTATACGCAGCGGGTGTGGCGCGCCCTGCAGTCCGACGCCGAGACGCTCACCGAGATCTTCTCCCAGGTCCAGGCCGGCCTGACCAATCCCGACCCGGCCCGGGCGGACGAAGCCCTCTACCGCCTGCAGACGATCATCCTCGAGTCGGGCGTTCCGCTGGTGCTCACGGGCCCGGGAGACACGGTCCTCAGCGCCGAGAACCTCCCCTTCGACGTCGACCTGGACACCCCGGAGGGGCAGGAGCGGATGCGGGCCTACATCCGCCGCCTCGATGTCAGCCATCCGGCGGTCGGGGACCCGAGGGTGCAGCACCTCCACTTCGGTGACACGCCGGAGGTACGCCGTCTTGCGTGGGTCCCGAAGCTTCAGGCCGCCGGGCTCCTCCTCACGGTGTTCGTCGGGTTCCTGATGATCCGCACGCAGCGGAGGGCCGAGAGCGAGCGCGCCTGGACGTCGATGGCGCGCGAGCTGGCGCACCAGCTTGGTACGCCCCTGTCGTCCCTGCAGGGGTGGCTGGAGGTGTTGAAGCTACCGCACGAGGATCGCCCTGCCTCGCTCGCCGACGCGGACGTGGCCGAGGCGATCGAGGAGGACCTCGATCGGCTGGAGCGCATAAGCCACCGCTTCGAGCTCATCGGGAGGGAGCCGGAGCTGGAGAGCCTGTCGCTTCGCAAGATCGTGCGCGACCTCGAGCGTTACCTCGCCGCGCGCCTGCCCAGGCTGGGGCGCGGCGTCGAGCTGATCGTGGACGTTCCCGACACGCTGCCGCCGGTGCAGGCCAACGAGGTCCTCCTGATCTGGGCGCTGGAGAACGTCGTCAAGAACGCTCTGGACGCCCTGGCGGGGCGGGGTGGTCGCATCTCGATCTACGCACGCGAGGTGGGCGGCGGGCAGGTGAGCTTGCGCATCCGGGACACGGGGCCGGGGGTGGATCCCGAGATCCGCGACCGCATCTTCGAGCCGGGCGTGACCACCAAGTCGGGGGGATGGGGCGTGGGCCTCGCGCTGTCCCGCCGCATCGTCGAAGGTGTCCACCGGGGGCGGATCGAGCTTCTCGAGGGCACCGGGGGAACCACCTTCCAGATCCGACTACCTGTGGCCGATGCCTGACGAGCCCTCCCTCTCCGAAGCGACGTCCCATCTGGAGGGCCTGAATCCCGAGCAGCGCGAGGCCACCGAGCACTTCGAGGGGCCGATCCTGGTGCTCGCCGGTGCTGGCTCCGGCAAGACCCGCGTCTTGACCGCTCGTATCTGTCACCTCGTGCGTGAGCACGGGGTTCCGCCGGGCCGTATCCTGGCCGTGACGTTCACGAACAAGGCCGCCGGCGAGATGCGCGAGCGTATCAGGCGCCTGCTCGGCGCTGAGCCCGCGGGGATGTGGGTGGGCACGTTCCACGCGGTCGGTGCGCGTATCCTGCGTAGGCACGCGGACCGTCTGGGGTGGGACCGGACGTTCTCGATCTTCGACGCCGAGCAGTCGCTGCGCCTGGTGAAAAGGGTGCAGGAGCAGGTCGGGCTCGACCCGAAGCGTTGGAGCCCGAAGGCGCTGCGCGCGGAGATCAGCAACGCCAAGAACCAGCTCGTGACGGCGGAGCGCTTCGCGCAAGAGAACGAGGGTTCGTTCGACCTCTTCGTGCGCAACGTCGCCCGGGTCTTCCCCCCCTATCAGCAGGCGCTGCACGACCAGAACGCCTTCGACTTCGACGACCTGCTCATGAAGCCGGTCGAGCTGTTCGAGCAGAATCCCGGGCTGCTGGCCAGCTACCGCGAGCGCTTCGCCTTCCTGCTGGTCGACGAGTACCAGGACACCAACCGCGCGCAGTTCCGCTTCCTGGAGCTGTTGGCCGCCGACCACGCGAACCTCATGGTCGTGGGCGACGACGACCAGTCGATCTACGGGTGGCGTGGCGCCGACATCCGGAACATCCTCGACTTCGAGAACACCTTCCCGGGAGCCCGCGTGGTGCGACTCGAGCGGAACTACCGCTCGACTCAGCGCATCCTGGACGCCGCCAACTCGGTCATCGCCGAGAACGTGAACCGGAAGGGGAAGACCCTGCGCACGGAGCGCGTCGGAGGCGAGCCGGTCACGATCGTGGAGACCTTCGACGAGGGCGACGAGGCGCGCTGGATCGTGGGCGACATCGAGCGCCGCTTCCAGGACGGCCCGGGCCTGCAGTATCGCTCCTTCGCGGTGCTGTATCGAACCAACGCCCAAGCCCGCGCCCTGGAGGACGCGTTCCGGCGGGAGGGCGTGCCCTACCAGGTCGTCGGCAGCGTACGCTTCTACGAGCGCCGCGAGATCCAGGACGTGCTGGCCTACCTGCGCCTGATCTCCAACCCGCGCGACGCCGTCGCGTTCGACCGGGTGGTGAACTACCCGCGGCGTGGAATCGGACTGGCCTCGCAGGAGCGTCTCACGGAGTGGGCTACCGCCACGGGCCTCACGCTCCTCGAGGCCGCGGAGCGTGCGGGCGAGGCCCCCGATGTGCCGGCCGGGGGCATGCGGGGGTTCGCGTCCTTCGCGGCACTCATCCGGAAGTACTCGCTGAGGGCGACGCAGGCTCGGGTGGGCGAGCTACTCGAGGAGCTGGTCGAGGAGCTCGATCTCGGCCGGCATCTGATGAACGAGGGCCCGGAGGGCGAGGACCGCGCCCGCAATGTCGCGGAGCTCATCGCGGGCGCCCTGGACTTCGACGCGGATGTGGTGGACGCCGAGGAGGGTGAGGACCTGGACACCTTCACGGAGCTCGACCTCTTCCTCCAGCAGGTCGCGCTCGTGGCGGATGTGGACACGCTGGATCCGGACGCCGACTCCGTGACCCTCATGACGCTGCACAACGCGAAGGGGCTCGAGTTCCCGGCGGTCTACATCGCGGGACTCGAGGACGGCCTCTTCCCGCTGAGCCGTGCCTACGACGACCCGGCGACCCTCGAGGAGGAACGGCGCCTCTTCTACGTGGGCATCACCCGCGCCGAGGAGAAGCTCAACCTCACGTGGGCCCGGCAGCGGCGCAGGGCGGGGGATTTCACCTACGGGACGCTGTCGTCGTTCGTCGACGCCATCCCGGACTCGCTGCGGGAGGAGCGCACGAGCGACCGCCTGCGGATCGCGGCGGCATCCACCCCGCATCGCGGCCGGCGGAGTGCCGCCGGGGACGACGGCGCCGTCCGCTACGAGCCCGACTGGGACGCGGATCCGGGGATGAACCAGGACGTGCCCCGCTACGTGAAGGGCGAGCGCGTCGTCCACGAGACGTTCGGCTCGGGATCCGTGGTGGAGGTGACGGGCTTCGGCCGTGACCTCAAGGTCACCGTGGACTTCGACAACGTCGGTCGCAAGAGGTTGCTGGTGCGCTACGCCAACCTCGAGAAGGACTGGCCATAGCCACGCCGTCCGGCGGGCCCGCCCGGCGTCCTCACCCACAACCGTCGAACCTCCCGATGTCCTTCTGGGCCTCCGACCTGGAGCCGAAGCTCCTCACGGTCCTGCGCGAGGGTTATCACCGGCACGATCTCCTCAGCGACGCGATGGCGGGCGTCGTGGTGGGCGTCGTCGCGATTCCGCTCGCGATCGCCTTCGCCATCGCCTCGGGCGTGCGGCCCGAGCAGGGGCTGTACACGGCGATCGTCGGGGGCTTCGTGATCTCCCTCCTCAGTGGGAGTCGGGTGCAGATCGGTGGGCCCACCGGCGCGTTCGTCGTGCTCGTCTTCGGCGTGGTCCAGCGGTTCGGCTACGATGGCCTCGTCGTGGCCACCCTCCTGGCCGGCGCCCTCCTGATCGCGATGGGCCTGGCGCGTCTCGGCGCGATCATCCGCTTCATCCCCTATCCGGTCACGGTCGGCTTCACGACCGGCATCGCGCTCATCATCGGCGTGGGCCAGCTCGCCGACGGCGCGGGCCTCGTGCTGACGCGCACCCCCGCCAACTTCGTCGAGCGGGTGATCGTCTACGGGGAGGGCCTCGGGACGACGAACCCGTGGGCCGTCGGCCTGTGTGGGCTCACCGTCGCGGTGGTCCTTCTCTGGGCCCGTGTGCGCTCGCGCATCCCGGGGCCCCTGGTTGCTCTCCTGGTCACGTCGCTGGCGGCCGGCACGCTCCACCTCCCGGTCGAGACGATCGGGTCGCGCTTCGGAGCCATCCCCTCGTCCCTCCCGATGCCCCGCCTGCCCCACGTCGATTTGTCGCTCGTGCCCCAGCTCTTCTCACCGGCGCTGTCGATCGCCCTCCTGGCGGGCATCGAGTCGTTGTTGAGCGCGGTGGTGGCGGACGGGATGACCGGCCGCAAGCATCGGTCCAACGCGGAGCTCGTCGCGCAGGGCGTCGCGAACCTGGCGTCCCCCCTCTTCGGCGGCATCCCCGCGACCGGCGCGATCGCCCGAACGGCCACGAACGTCAAGAACGGGGGGCGGACGCCGGTGGCTGGCATCGTGCACGCGCTCACCGTCCTCCTGGTCCTGTCGCTTCTCGGCCGATGGGTGGCGCTCGTTCCGATGGCGACGCTCGCCGGAATCCTGCTGGTGGTCGCCTACAACATGAGTGAGTGGCGCCTCTTTCTGGGCCTGCTGCGCGGGCCCCGGAGCGACGTCATGGTGCTGCTCAGCACCTTCGCGCTCACGGTACTGGTCGACCTCACCGTGGCGATCCAGGTCGGGGTCGTCCTCGCCGCGCTCCTCTTCATGCGCCGCATGGCCGAGGTGAGCGAGGTGCGTGCGGTCACCGACCAGCTCGGCCAGGCCGAGCGCCTTGGATTCGAGGCGGAGAACCCCGACGTGACGTTACCCGCGGGGACCGAGGTCTTCGAGATCGCGGGCTCGTTCTTCTTCGGCGCGGCGCAACGCTTCAGCGAGGCGCTGGCGGAGATCCAGAGGCAGCCGCGCGTGGTGATCCTGCGTATGCGCGACGTCTTCGCCATGGACGCCACGGGGCTGCGCGCCCTCGAGGAGGTGCACCACCGCTTCCAGAGGCAGGGCGTGACGCTGCTCCTGTCCGGCGTGCGGGCGCAACCCATGATGGTCCTGGTCAGGTCCGGCGCCCTGGAGCGGTTCGGCGAGGACAACGTCCTGGGGTCGTTCAGGGATGCCGTCGAGCGGGCCTGGTCGGTGGCCGGACCACGGGAGGATGTGGAAGGTGCCGAGGGTGCGTGAGGTTCGCGACGCCTACCGGCGGGACCCGCGCGACAGCTTCTTGCGTGTCGTGATCCCCTCGGAGAAACCGGTATCCTCGAGGCGGGGCCAGAAGCGCAGCGGGCGGGAGGGGAGCGGGAAGAACTCGTCCGCCATCTCCATCAGGACCTCGGGATGGTCCGCCGTCCTGTCCGCCAGGGCCAGACGCCGGATCTTCTTCGCCAGCCGCAGGTTGAGCTCCCCCACCGGGTCGAGGGCACCCGCGTGGGAGCCGGACCGGTCGACCAGATACCCGACCACCTGGTCGAACGCCTCGGAGAAGTAACCGTCAACCGTCGCGTCCGGCAGGTCGAAGCGCGAGCTCGCGAGGACACGCTCGAAGATGCGCTGCCACCGGTCGTGCCCCTGGAAGCGGATCATCCCGCGGAAGATCCGCCGGTTCGTCCGGAAGCTGAAGATCGTCCGGCTGAGCACGTCGTCGAACAGCGCATCGGCGTCCGAGTGGTCGTTCTCCATGACCAGGTGACGGGCCTTGCCCAGGAACTCCTCGCCCACGTGCATGTCCATGCGATGTTCCCAGTACGTATGGCCCAGGGCACGGGTGGTGCTGGTGAGCAGGAGCTGCCGGGGCACGAAGACGTTGTGCGCGAGGGTGTCGGCCGCGAGGTGCGCCAGGTACCCGTACCCCACCGCGCGCAACGCCTCCGAGTCGGCTGCGGCCAGGATCTCCTCGCCCACCTCCCAGCTGTGGCAGTGTCGGCCCTCCGGGACGTACTTCTTCGCCAGGGAGATGTCGGCGGCGATCGAGCCGTACAGGAAGTGCAGGGGGTGGAACTCGAGGACGGCGCGGATCGCCGGGGGCACCAGGTACAGCGCGCCCAGCAAGGCCTCGCCCATGGCGATGTGGGTGGCCGGTCCCCACGCGAGGGCGGGTTGGGGGACCAGGAGAAGCCAGCCTCCGGCGACGAGCAGCGCCCCCAGGAACGTGCTCACACGCGCGCTAGCGCACGGGACTACCGGGACCCGCGGCCCGGGGCTCGGCCTCCGCCGCTTCGTCTCCGGACTCCGCCGTCGTCGCCGGTTGCACCCGAGGCCCCTCCGGCTCGGCGGAGGGCGCCGCGTCCCCGCGCGGCCGGCCGATCGTCCGGGTTCCCTCGCGGACCCCCTCCCGCACGCCGCGAACCGTCGCCGCCGTGTCGAGGAAGATGTCCTCGGCCTCCGCCTGTACGACCTCCATCAGCGCGTTGAACTCCTCGATGCGCTCCTCCATGCGGTCGGAGGCCTGGTGGAGACGATCGGTGAGGGCCCTCACGGAGTCCGTCAGGCGCACGACGTCCGTGCGGAGCGCGCTCGTGATGAACTCGACGTTGTCGGAGATCCCCCGGGCCCGGTCGGAGACAGGCCCCAGGTTCTGCCGGACGGCGCCCCGGATCTCCTCGATCGTCCCACGGACCTGCACGAGCACGCGCACCATGGCCACGGCGAGGACCGCGATGGCGAGGGCACCGACCAGCACGGCGACGTCCGACGCCGCCGCCACCGCGCCCCGCACCTGGACGGTGACGACCGTGTCGGCGGCCATGGCCTGGAGGACGGTCAGAGGGAGAAGTTCCATGCAAAAGTGTAACCGGGGCCGGCTGGCGATGAAAAGTCGTGCGCGGCTCGTATCGCCCCGGCGACCGCCAACCGTGTCGCACCGCATCCTCGCGCTCCCGGGCTCACGAATCGTCCGCCGTCTTGCGGCTGGGGGGGGTGGTGTGGCGGATCGCCTCGCGCTCCGCCTTCCTCTCGTCTCCCTCGGCCAGGGCCTCTTCCACGCGCGGCGAGATCTCGCCGGCGCGGCGCAGCAGCCGAACCGTGAGCAGGGGGCCGGCGAGCTCGGAGAGCATCACGCCGATGACGATGATCGTGAAGAGGGTCGCCTCGGCACCGCCTCCGCGCACGGTCAGACCGGGATACATCAGCACGCCCGAGACCGCCATGGCGAGGGAGATCCCTCCCTGGGGCACGAGCCCGAGACCGAGGCGCCGCGGCACGGCGAAGCCGAGGGGGATGGTCGCGACCAGGGCGGCGGTACCGAGCCCCTTGGCCAGCGCCCGCAGAAGCGCGTACCCGACGGCGAGAAGGGCCACGGCGACGGTGGGGGTGCCCAGGAGGGCCCCGGCCAGCAGGAGGAAGGTGAGGTAGACGGGCTTCTCCCACTTCTGGAGCAGCGTGAACACGCGCTGGCGCTCCCGCCCGAAGTTCGCGACAACCGCCCCCATCGTGACGGACACGAACAGCGGCGACAGCCCCCACTGGAGGGCGGCGCCGGCAGCGAACGCGCAGATCCCCAACACGAAGAGGACCAGCTCCTCTCCCGCGGGCCGGCGCCGCACGAGCCAGAGGAAGACGATCGCCATCACCATGCCGAGACCAGCCGCCGCACCCACCAGCGCGAGCTGACCCGCACCGCCCATCACCCCCGGTAGCTCGGGGCGGAAGAGCGCGTAGACTACCTGCAGCGCCGCGATGCCGACCCACGCATCCAGCGACGCCGTGAAGAAGAGCAGGTCGCGCACGTTCCCACGCACGAGAAAGTTCGAGGAGACCATGGCGATTCCGGCGGGCGTCGTAACCGACGCCGTGGCCGCCGCTCCCAGGACGAGGAGCGGGGAAACCTCCCCGGCCAGCCCCAGCGCGGCCAGCACGAGGTACGCTCCGGCCAGGAAGATGCCGAAAGTGAGGAACGCCTGTCCGTAGGCGACGGCGTGATAGGCCGGTGGGAACCGGCGGAGGCTTCCGCGGTCCAGCTGGAGCCCGAAATGGAAGCCGACCCACCCCAGGCCGAGTGCGAGGAAGGGTGACAGCTCGGACGTGGCCTCGGCGGACAGCAGGCCGACGCCCGAGGGTCCCAGGAGGAAGCCGAGGAACAGGAAGTGGATCCCGGTCCGGAAGAACAGCCGCGGCCCCGGAGGAACGCGCTCCGTCGAGAAGGAGAAGCGGGCCCCCAGCAGCGCCAGGAAGATGAGGACGAGGGTGCCGACGAGAGGGTCCATGAGAGGGCCGCCGACCTCAGATCGGACTTTCCGCGTCCCCCAGCTCCGGCGCGAGCCCCACCACCCTGTCGACCGGGAGCACGAAGACGATCCCGGTGGCCGGAGCGGTGAGGTTCCCGCAGATCTCCTGCAGCAGTTCGACGGCCGAATCCACGAGATCGTCTGGCACCACGCTGAAGATCGTACGGTTCTGGGGTCTCGAGCCGGAGATCAAGGTCTGCAGGCCGGCGAAGATCGGGATGTCGTGGGAAAGGAGCCGGCCCATGCCTTCGCTGTTCAGGATCGTCGCCCCCGTCACCCCGATCTCCAGAAAGCCGGAGAGGATCTCGTCGAGCTTCTCCGGGTCGTTGATGACCGCCACGAGAAGCCGCATCGGCGGCGCGGTCATACGTGCTGAGCGTCGACCGACTGGATGATCTCGATGACTTTCCGCTCGTCGGGAGCCGCCTCCAGGCTGTCGATGAAGCCCTCGTGGCGCACCAACCTGCAGATCCTCGCGAGCAGCTTCACGTGCTCGCGCTCCAGCCCCGGAGGAGAGAGCAGCACGAAGAAGACGCGCACCGGATCCTGCTCGCCGCCGCCGAAAGCGATGGGCTCGTTTCCGGCCAGCGCCACGCCGATGACCGGCGCCTCCAGCCCCGGCACCGTGGCGTGCGGAATGGCCAGCCCCGCTCCCATGACCGTGGGATGGAGCCGCTCGCGCTCCATCAGCTTCTCCTCGATGACGTCGCCCGGTCCGACGCCTGCCTCTCCGGCGCGGGTGGAGACCTCATGGACCACGCCTCGCACGCCCGCGGACTCCAGGCGGAGGAGGACGAAGTCGTCGCGAAGGAACTCTCGTAGGCGCATGGGGAGCCGGGGCGTGGGGGGAGCCGCTGTCGCGATTGTAGATCCGGCTCCTGGGGGGGTCAAGGTCGCCGGAAGGTGCCCGGCATGCGACGCGCATCGCGTCGACGGCGGAACGGTTCGGTCGGCCTTCGGCGCGGGGCCCGTGCACCGGGGGAGAGGGCGCAGGCGGGTCGGGGCGGTCGGGGAGCCCCCCAACAGATCGGTTGCTGCTCGAGGTGGAATCGGAATATCTTCGGGGACCCATGGCCGGGAGTACGACCGAGACGCTCGCCTCACCGGCCCAACCTCGGGATCATCCCGCCGACAAGGCTCGCATGGCGACCTTCCTGGTCGAGGGCGGACACCGGTTGTCCGGCCGGATCCGCCCGGCAGGCAACAAGAACGCCGCGCTTCCCTGCCTGGCTGCGACCGTGCTCGCGACCGAGCCGGTCACGCTGGAGAACGTGCCCCGCATCCGTGACGTGGAGACCTTCCTCGAGATCGTCGTGTCGCTGGGTGCGGAGGTGACCTGGGACGACGACAACGAAGTCACGGTGGACCCGCGGGGCATCGAGGTGGATACGATCGACCGCGGGCTGGCGGAGCGCATCCGAGCCTCGCTGCTGTTGGCGGGGCCGTTGTTGGCGCGCTTCGGTCATGTGGAGCTGCCGCCCCCGGGTGGTGACGTCATCGGACGTCGTCGGATGGACACGCACTTCCTCGCCTTCGAGGCCCTGGGTGCGGAGGTGACGCTGAACGGCGGCTTCACGATCCGGGCGCGTGCGCTCAAAGGTGCCGATGTCTTCCTTGATGAGCCGTCGGTGACCGGGACCGAGAACGCCGTCATGGCGTCGGTGCGCGCGAGCGGGGTCACACGGATCCGCAATGCTGCCGCGGAGCCCCACGTGCAGGATCTCTGTCGGATGCTCGTCGCGATGGGTGCGCGGATCGACGGCATCGGGACGCACATCCTGGAGATCGAGGGGGTCCGGGAGCTGAAGGGCGCGCGGTACCGGATCGGCGCCGACCACATAGAAACCGGCTCCTTCATCGGACTCGCCGCGGTGACAGGGAGCGACATCGTGATCGAGAACGCGCCTCTCGATCATCTGGATTCCACGCTGATCGGCTTCCGGCGGCTGGGGGTGACCTGCACCCCCGACGGAGCGGATCTCAGGGTGCACGGAGCCGCGGAGCACGTGATCCGACAGGAGGCGTTCGGGCACGTCCCCAAGATCGACGACGGGCCGTGGCCCGCGTTCCCCGCAGACCTCACGTCCATCGCGCTCGTCACGGCGACGCAATGCCGCGGGACCGTATTGATCCACGAGAAGATGTTCGAGTCCCGGATGTACTTCACGGACAAGTTGGTGGGGCTGGGGGCGTCCATCATCCTGTGCGACCCCCACCGGGCGGTGGTCGTCGGGCCCACCCGACTCACGGGGGGCGTCGTCGAGAGCCCGGACATCCGTGCGGGGATGGCGCTGCTGATCGCGGCGCTCGGGGCCGAGGGGACGAGCCGTATCAAGAACATCCGTCAGATCGAGCGGGGGTACGAACGTATCGACGAGCGCCTGTGCGCCCTGGGCGCCCGGGTGGAGCGGGTCGACTGACGCCGGTGGTGTGGTTTGAACCTTGCCACGGCGGCGGACGTAGAGGGAGGCTGGAACGCGCCGTCGGCGCGCCACGTATCGAGTGACACCGGAAGGGTGGACCATGACCGAGGACAAGAAGAGTGCCCGAGCCAAGGTGTCCGACGGGATCCGGCAGGGAATCGGGGTCCTTTCCGCGTTCAAGGACGCGCTGGAAGAGACGATCAACGAAGCCCGTGAGCGCGGCGACCTGTCCTCCGAGCGCGCCAAGGAGGTCATGAAGAACGCCCTCCACAAGGCGCAGGAGGCGGCCGGGGGGGCGCGGGAGCGGTTGGATTTCGTCAGCCAGCGGGAATTCGACACGCTGAGCGAGGCCGTCGAGCGGCTCCAGGAGCGCGTCAGCGACCTGGAGGCCAGGCTCGGTGGTCGGGAGAGCGCGTCGGACCCAGAGGGAACCGACCAGCGGGAAGCGACGTAGGATCGGTCCGCCGCCCGGCCGCAGATTTCGGGGACCCCGTGACCTCCCTTGAGGGAGGCGGGGTCCTCGTCTATATTCGGGCACCGGCAGAGTCGCCCGGCGGGGCGGCCATTTGCGAAGTGGGGGAGTTGGTGGCCCCCGCTTTTTTATTCGGGTACGGCTTGTGTTACGGGGTGTTTGAGGAGGCGCGGGATGAGGTCCATCCCCGAGATCGAGCGCGAACTGGAGTCCCGTGTCGAGGGGTTGGGTTTCGAGCTCGTCGACGTCCGGTGGGGAGGGGGGTCGCGTCGTCCGGCCCTCCGGGTCCGCATCGATCGTCCCGGCTCGACGCCCGGACACGGTGTCACCGTGGGGGAGTGTGCCACAGTGAGTCGGGCGCTGGAGCCCTGGCTGGACGCCCGGGAGGATCTGCCGGAGCGCTACGTGCTGGAGGTCTCGTCGCCGGGGGTGGATCGCCCGCTGCTCCGGGACAGGGACTACGAGCGCTTTCGTGGGGAGCGCGTGGCCGTGAAGGGGCACGACATCCTCGCCGGGCGGGCCCGGAGGCTCGAGGGAGAGCTTCTCGGCCTCGAGGGAGTGGAGGGGGCGGCGGTAGTGATGCTGCGGTTGCCGAATGGTGACGAGGTGCGCATTCCGCGAGACGAGATCGCGGGTGCAAACCTCGTTTTCACGTGGAAGTGAGAGGGGAACGATGGCCAACGCCGCCCAGATCGTAGCGGCCTTCAGGGACGTGGCTTCGACGAAGAGCCTGTCCCCGGAGGAGATGAACGATCTCGTCAAGGACGGGATCCTGGCGGGCCTGGCGCGCATCCACGGTCCGAACGTCCAGGCCGAGATCTCGATCGACGAGGACACGGGGGAGTTCGAGATCGTCGTGCTGCGCCGGGTGGTCGACGACGTGGAGGACCCATCCTGCGAGATCGCGCTCGAGGAGGCGCGCTGGGACGATCCCACCTACGAGGTGGGCGACGTCATGGAGATCCCGGTGAACTTCGCCGAGTTCGGGCGCAACGCCGTGATGGCCGTGAAGCAGCGCATCGTGCAGCGGGTGCGCGAGAACGAGCGTGACCGCATCCGCGACGAGTTCGCGGACCGTGTGGGGGAGCTCCTCTCGGGCGAGCTGCAGCAGATCGAGCGCGGCAAGCTGGTGGTCATGCTGAACCGCCAGAAGGACGCGGACGCGATCATTCCCTGGAAGGAGCAGAATCCCCGCGAGCGGTTCCGGCAGGGGGATCCGATCCGGGCCGTTCTGAAGAAGGTCGAGGAGACGCCCAAGGGACCGCGCCTCATCCTGTCCCGGGCCGACCCACTCTTCGTGGCGGCGCTCTTCAAGCTCGAGGTTCCCGAGATCTACCAAGGCATCGTCGAGATCAAGGAGATCGCGCGCGAGGTGGGCGGCCGGACCAAGATCGCCGTGTACAGCCGGGACGACTCGATCGACCCCGTTGGCGCGTGCGTCGGCCTGAAGGGCTCACGTGTGCAGGCGGTCGTGTCTGAGCTCGGTGGCGAGCGCATCGACATCGTGCCGTGGCACCCCGATACGGAGGTGTTCGCCCGTCGGGCCCTGGCGCCCGCGAGGGTCGCCAAGGTACTCAGCGACACCTCCCGGCAGGTCATCACCGCGATCGTGGACGAGGATCAGCTGTCGTTGGCGATTGGGCGCAACGGACAGAACGTGCGCCTGGCTTCGCAGCTCATCGGCTGGCAGATCGACCTCTACGGGTCGCGCGAATGGCTCGAGAAGGGCGCCGACCTCTCCCTCTTCGCAGGGGGACCCGAGGAGCACTACGAGACCGCGGATTTCCCGCTTTCCGAGTTGGATCTCGACGAGTCAACCCTGGCGTCGCTCGCCACCGCCAAATATGATACTTTTCTCCAGATCATCGACCTGGAACGCGCGGATTTCCTCGCGATTCCGGGGATCGGGGAGGCCGAGACGGATCGCCTCCTCCAGTTGATCGACGAGCTCACGGTGGTGGAGGGCGAAGGCCAGGCGCCCGCCGGGGCCGGAGAGGCAGGCTCGCTCTTCGGGCTCGGGGGGGAGCCACCCTCCGGCGAGGCGGACGCGGGCGAGGGTGGCGAGGAGGCCGACGATGAAGGGAAGCGGGAGGGCTGACGTCCTCCGGCTTCTGGGCCTGGCGCGCCGGGCGGGTGCCGTCGTGCCGGGGACCACTCCGGCGCGCCGAGCCGTCCTCCGGGGCGAGGCCCGGCTGATTTTGATGGCTGGTGACGCCTCGAGCGTCCAGTTGGACAAGATACGAAGTGCGTTGAGGAACCGGCCGATCCCCCAGGGTACCCTGGGGGATCGCGCCACGTTGGGCGCTGCCGTGGGACGGAGTCGGACCTCCGTGCTCGCGGTGACGTCGGCGTCGTTCGCCGATCGTCTCCAGCAGATGCTGGAGCTCGGCGGCGGCGCGAAGTCGGAAGCAGCGGAGGAAGAGCGATAGCATGCGGGTCATCGAGCTAGCCCAGGACCTCAAGGTCGACACAGAGGCCCTCATCCACCTCCTGAGGGAGATGGGGATTCCCGTCTCCGACGAGGAGGCGACCATCACCAACGGCCAGGTGGCGAAGGTGCTGGCGCGGGTGGAGCGTGAACGGCGTGCCGGCCACAAGGATCCGGCCGCGGCCATCCAGGCCGCGCTGGAGGAGGCGTCGTCCGGGCCCCGTCGTCGCCGCCGCCGCAAGACCGCCCCCAAACCGGAGCCCGAGCCCGAGGAGGACCTCGAGGCGACCGAGGCCGTCGCCGAAACCGAGGCCGAGGAAGGCGAGGAGGCCGACGAGGAGCCCGAGGAGGCCGAGGAAGAGGTCGACGCGTCGACCGTCGAAGCCGAGTGGGAGGAGGAGGAGGAGGAGGACGAAGAGGAAGAGGAGGAGGAAGACGAGAAAGAAGAGCTCCCGGCCCAGGAGCCGGAGCCGGATGCCGAGGAGGAAGTCCCCGCGGAGACCGTCGAGGTGGACGCCGACGAGGCGCCTGCGGAGGCGAGCGAGGGGATCCCCGAAGAGGAGGCGGCCCCAGAGACGGAACCGGAGGTGCTCACGCCTCGGCCCAGGTCGGCCGGAAAGCCGGAGCCCGTGCGGCGAGGCCAGCCCGAGGGGCCAGTTCGGAGCATCCGCAGGCCTGCGCCCGCGCCCGCGGCCAGCGCCGGCCCGGGAGGGCAGGTGCGCATCCAGGCCGAGGGCTATACGCCCGACGGCCGGAAGAAGGAGCGCGAACGTGGCAAGAAGGGAAAGAAGCGCCAGAGGGTCGACCAGGACGCGGTCCAGGAGAACATCCAGCGTGTCATGGCCGAGCTGAAGGGCGGCGGAGGCAAGAAGAAGCGCCGTAAGGGTCAGTCCAGGGAGGAGACCGAGGCCCAGCAGGAGGAGCAGCGGCAGGAGCGGGAGCGGGAGGCGCGCACGGTGCGCGTGAACGAGTTCCTCACCGTCGCGGAGCTGGCCGAGCTCATGGACGTCTCCTCCACGGAGATCATCGGATCGGCCTTCAAGAACGTCGGGCTGCTGGTCACGATCAACCAACGTCTCGACTTCGACCAGATCGAGATGCTTCTCGACGAGTTCGGCTTCACGGCCGTGCGGGAGGAGGAGTATTCCGCCGACGCCGAGGAGGAGGAGGAGGAGGACGCTCCGGAGACGCTGAAGCCCCGTCCACCGGTGGTCACGGTCATGGGGCACGTCGACCACGGCAAGACGCTGCTGCTGGACCGCATCCGGAAGACGAACGTGGTGGCGGGCGAGGCCGGGGGCATCACCCAGCACATCGGCGCGTACCACGTCCGGCTTCCCGACCAGCGGAGCATCACCTTCCTCGACACGCCCGGCCACGCGGCCTTCACGGCCATGCGGGCGCGTGGCGCAGACGTCACGGACGTGGTCATCCTGATCGTCGCGGCGGACGACTCGGTCATGCCGCAGACCGTCGAGGCCATCAGCCACGCGCGCAACGCGGGCGTTCCGATCATCGTCGCGATCAACAAGATCGACCTTCCGGCCGCGAATCCGGGCAAGGTGAAGCAGGAGCTGCTCCAGCATTCGGTCCAGACCGAGGACTTCGGCGGGGACGTGCTGGCCGCGGAGATCTCGGCCAAGACCGGGGCCGGCATCGACGACCTTCTCGAGAAGGTGCTCCTGCAGGCGGAGATCCTCGAGCTCAAGGCCAACCCGGACCGGGAGGCCCAGGGCACGGTCGTTGAGGCTCAGCTCGACGTCGGGAAGGGCCCGGTGGTCTCGACGCTCGTGCAGCGGGGCACGCTTCACGTGGGCGACTCCTTCCTGTGCGGGAAATACGACGGACGGGTCCGGGCCCTGCTCGACGAGCGGGGCAACGCCATCGACGAGGTCGGTCCGGGCATGCCGGCGCAGGTCCTCGGCTCTTCCGGCGTACCGCAGGCCGGCGACGTCTTCCAGGTCATGGACTCCGACCGCGCTGCCGAGATCGCGCAGGCGCGGCAGCGCCTCGACCGGGAGAAGCAGCTGCGCATCCGAGAGCGCGGCTTCAAGCTGGGCGACTTCTCCAAGCTCGTGGCGGAAGGACGGACCGCGACGCTGCCGCTGGTCATCAAGGGCGACGTGGACGGCTCGGTTCAGGCCGTGGCGGACTCCCTGGAGCAGTTGGGGACGGACGAAGTGCAGGTGGAGATCATCCACCGGGGCGTCGGGGCGATCAACGAATCGGACGTGCTGCTCGCTCAGACGGCTGGGGCCGTGATCATCGGCTTCCGGGTGCGCCCCCAGACCGCGGCCCGGGTGGAGGCCGAGCGCTCCGAGGTGGACATCCAGGTCTACGACGTCATCTACGAGGCGGTGGACGACGTGCGCGCGGCGCTCGAGGGCATGCTGTCACCAGAGGAGAAGGAGACCGTGCTCGGTGCCGCGGAAGTCCGCGAGACCTTCCGCATCAGCAAGGTGGGAACCATCGCAGGCTGCTACGTCACCGACGGGCGGATCGATCGCAAGGGGCGGTCCCGCGTCATCCGCGACGGGATCGTGGTCTACGATGGGGAGCTGTCGTCCCTCAAGCGGTTCAAGGACGATGTCCGCGAAGTGCGAGAGGGTTACGAGTGCGGGATCGGCATCGCCAACTTCAACGACATCAAGGTCCGCGACGTCATCGAATGCTACTCGGTGGAGGAGGTTGCCAGGACGCTCGCCGGCACCGCCTGAGCCGTGCACGGGCGCGGCCTGCTGGCGCCCCCGTCGGAGTCCTGCCCATGATCGTCGCCTGGCAGACGTGGCAGCTCGCGCTGCCCGGGTGCGCTTCCCTGAAGGAGAAGCGCACGGTGGTCCGCTCGTTGAAGGATCGGCTGAGGAGTCGCTTTCGTCTCTCCGTGGCGGAGACCGGCCACCAGGACGTGCTGAGCCGCGCCGAGATCTCCGTGGCGCTCGTCGCGACCGACCGGCGCTTCGCGGAGAGCGTGTTGGACAAGGCCGATCGCATGGTCCACGAGAACGGGCGCGCGGTCGTGGTGGAGCAGCGCCGCGACTTCCAATGAAGAACCCCCCGGACGGCCGATGCCCTCGAAGCGACTCGCACGCCTGAACGAGCAACTGAAGCGGGAGATCGCGGGCCTCCTCCGCAAGGAGGTTCGCGACCCCCGCGTCGGATCCGTGTCGGTGACCGGCGTGGAAGTGGCGGCGGACCTGGCGTCCGCACGGGTGTGGGTGCGTAGCATGGGCACCGATGCCGAGCGGGCTGAGTCGCTTGAGGGCCTGGAGGCCGCCGCACCCTTCCTCAGGCGAACGTTGGGGCGGTCTCTCCACGTGCGCAGGGTCCCGGAGCTCCGTTTCCAGGAGGACCGCTCCCTGCGGGAGGCCGAGCGCATCGAGCGCATCCTGCACGAGGTGCTCCCCGAGGAGGGCGCGGACGCGGACCCTGAGGATGCGCCCACGGACCCGGAGCCCGAGGCGTGAGCGCCGTCGCTCGGGACGCCGTCCTTCCCCTGGACAAGCCGGAGGGACCGACGTCGCACGACGTGGTGGCCGTGGTGCGGCGAGCCCTGGGGGAGCGGCGGGTCGGCCACACCGGCACCCTGGACCCCTTCGCGTCCGGACTGCTCCTCGTGTGCGTGGGCCGCGCCACCCGACTGGCCCAGTACCTGTCCGGGATGGACAAGACCTACGAGGCGACCGCACGCCTGGGGGTCGCGACGGACACGGAGGATCGGGAGGGGGAGGTGGTCGGCGAGTCGGAGGGCTGGCGGGGGGTCACGGTGGCGGAGGTGGATGCCGCGCTGGACGGGCTGCGGGGCGACATCCTCCAGCGTCCTCCGCGCTTCAGCGCGAAGAAGATCGAGGGTGAGGCGGCGCACCGCCGCGCACGCCGGGGCGAGGACGTGCGCCTCGAGAGCGTGCCGGTGACGGTCCACGAGCTCGTCCTGACCTCGTTCGAGCCGCCGGACGTGGGTGTCCGCGTGCGCTGCTCGAGCGGGACGTACGTCCGCTCGCTCGCCAGGGATCTGGGGGAGGCACTCGGCGTGGGGGCACACCTCACCCGCCTTCGCCGGACCGCGGTGGGCTCCTTCGGCGTGGACGACGCGTTGGCCCCGGACGATCTGGACGACCAGGCGCGGGTGGCCGCGGCGTGGATCGACCCCCTGCGGGCGCTCGGCCACCTGCCGAGGGTCGACGTGGACGGTGCGGCCGT
>Ga0307423_1000529_pt1 | contig 25718 bp, 19 predicted proteins | sample SalMarWE160310MG_FD_202154 | JGI IMG/M metagenome (GOLD analysis project Ga0307423, IMG submission 202154) | Salt marsh sediment microbial communities from the Plum Island Ecosystem LTER, Massachusetts, United States - WE1603-10 | ecosystem: Environmental > Aquatic > Marine > Intertidal zone >... | reverse complement strand
ACGCTCGATGAATTTTGGGTTCACGGAAGAGCAGGAGCTGCTGCGCAGCGAGGTCCGGAAGTTCCTCGACGAGAACTGTCCCTTGGAAGAAGTCCGGAAGATCTCGGAGTCCCCCGAAGGCTTCTCCCGGGAGCTGTGGAAGCAGATCGCCGAGCTCGGGTGGCTCGGTCTCACCGTCCCCGAGGAGCACGGGGGGGCCGAGCTCGGCTGGGTCGATCTGGTGGTCATCCTCGAGGAGGCCGGGCGCACCTTGTTCCCTTCGCCTCTGATCTCGACCACACTGGCGGCCGCCGCCATCCGGGAGAGCGGGAGCGCGGAGCAGCAGGCGCGTTGGCTCCCGGGCATCGCCGACGGATCGCTGATCGGGACGCTCGCGTTTCTCGAGGAAGACGACATCCAGGGCGCCGAGGGCATTCGGCTCCGCCCTGCCGGCGGGGCTGCGACGCTCCGCGGCGAGAAGCTCTTCGTCTGCGACGCCGGGGTCGCGGATCTCTTCGTGGTGGCGCTGCGTGCCGGCGAGGGGCGGGAGGACCTCCGGCTCGCGGTGCTCGAGCGCGGCGCCGAGGGACTCTCCAGCGAAGACCTGCCCGGCGTCGATCTCACCAAGAGGCTCGGGCGCGTCCGCTTCGACGGGGTGCGCCTCGCCGCCGATGCCATGCTCGGCGGTGGCCGGGCCGGCACCGCCATCGCCCGCCTCCAGGACCTCGGCGCAACGGCGCTGGCGGCCGAGATGATCGGCGCCGCGGAAGCCGCGCTTCAGCTCACCGTTCGCTACGCCGGGGAGCGCGTCCAGTTCGGGCAGCCGATCGGCAGCTTCCAGGGTGTCAAGCATCCGCTGGCCGAGATGTACGTGGACATCGAGTCCTTCAAGTCGCTGGTCTATTACGCGGCATGGTGTCTGGACGAGGGTCACGAGGACGCCGCCCTCGCCGTCTCCCGCGCCAAGGCCTACGCCTCGGAGGCCTTCGCCCGGATTGGCCTCGACGCCATCCAGCTCCACGGTGCGATTGCCTACACCTGGGAGTACGACGCGCAGCTCTATCTCAAGCGATCGAAGTGGGCGCGCCCCATCTTCGGGGACGCCGACTACCATTATGAACGTGTCGCGTCACTGGGAGGTCTCTAGTGGACTCCAGCCGTCATCAACGCGCCGCGGTACCGGGAGGTCCGTGATGGATTTCAACTTCACCCCCGAAGAGGAGGCCTTTCGCACCGAGGTCCGCCGCTTCCTGGACGAAAACCTCCCGCCCGAGGGCGAGCGCGACTTCGCCTTCATGGCCGAGTGGCAACGGAAGGTCCGCGAGAAGGGCTGGGTGGGCTTCTCCTGGCCCGAGCAGGTCGGCGGCGGCGGGGGCGGCATCGCCGAGCAGGTGATTCTCAAGGAGGAGATGGCGAGGCGGAAGGCGCCGCCCCTGGGCAACTGTTTCATGGGTCTCGCCTGGGTCGGCCCGGCCCTCATCGAGTACGGCACCGAAGAGCAGAAGAAGCGATTCATTCCCGAGATCCTCGACGGCACCTGCCAGTGGTGTACCGGCTACTCGGAGCCCGATTCCGGCAGCGACCTCGCCTCTCTCAAGTGCAAGGCGGTTCGGGACGGCGACGAGTACGTCGTGAACGGGCAGAAGACCTGGACCTCCATCGCCATGTGGTCCAAGTGGATGATCCTGCTGGTGCGCACGGGCTTCGACCCCGAGGCCCGGCACAAGGGCATCACCTGTCTACTGGTGGAGATGGATGCGCCCGGCATCACCGTGAATCCGATCCGTAACATGTCGGGCGGCACCATGTTCGCCGAGGTCTTCCTCGATGACGTCCGGGTTCCCGTCGAGAACCGCCTGGGAGAGGAAGGCGAGGGCTGGCGGGTCACCATCACCGCCCTGGCCCACGAGCGCTCGGGAATCGCCGAGGTGACGGGTCTGCAGCGGAGTCTCGAACAGGTCCGCGAGCTGGCCCGCAGCTGCCACAGGAACGGCAGGCCCGCGGCCGAGGACCCGCGAATCCGCCGGCGCCTGGCGGAGGCCGACGCTCGCATCGAGGCCATGCGTCTCAACGGCTTCCGATTCCTCACCAAGCAGCTGCGCGGCGAGAAGCTCGGAAGCGAGACCTCCATCAACAAGCTGCTCCGGGCCAACCTGGAGGTGGAGCTCGGCGAGCTGGCCCTCGAGATCCAGGGAAGCCGCGGGCCCCTGGCCCGCGGAACCGACCTGGTGCCCGATGGCGGCAAGTGGCAGCACTTCGCCCTCTCCTGGCCCGAGGTGGTGATCGGCGGCGGTACGCCCAACATCCAGAAGAACATCATCGCCGAGCGGATTCTCGGCCTGCCCAAGGATCCATGAGCGAAGGGCGCGCGTGATGATTCGGTTCTGGGTCCTCCTCGTCATCATCATTCTATCCTACACGGTCTGGAGTCATCTGCGGGGGCGCGTTCGCCGCGCGGCGATTCGCGCAGGCAGCCAGGAGCAGGCCCTGCTGCTTCGCCTGCGCCTGACCGAGAGCCAGGCCGGCGACGAGACGCCCACCATCGTCGCTCTCGAGGAGGCGATCGAGAGCGCGCTGCGGGAGCACCGCGCGGGGGAGCTCGAAGGGCACGATCTCCGGGACGGGGTGTGGACCCTGTACCTGTATGGCCCCGACGCGCAGCGGATCTTCGAGAGCGTCGCGGGAGTGGTGCGCGGGGCCCGGCTCGATCCCAGCTCTCACGCCATCATGCGCTTCGGCGAGCGCGGCGCCAGGGAGGAGCGCGTTCCGCTGGTCTGATCAGACGAAGTGCTTGATCCAGTCGTCGAGGGTGACGGTGAAGCCGGAGGCGCTGCGGTGGCCGCCCCCGCCGAAGTCGGCCGCGAGCTTCGAGACGTCGAAGTCGTCCACCGAATAGATCGAAACGTCGACCTGTGTCCCGGTGAGCCGGTAGACCACACCGCACGGTGTTCCATATCTGGCGCGACTGGCCAGCTCGTGGCCGATGCGGCTGCGATGGCAGCGGGAGTCCACCGCCTCGATGCGGATTCGCCCGAGCGAGACGGGGTGCGCGTGGCGAAGAGCCTGCTCGACCTCCAGCCGCTGCGCCCGGACGATCGGCACGCCCTCGGCGGCCAGCTGCTCCACCGGGCTGGCGGCGAGTCGATCCCACACCTCGAAGCTCCGCGGATGAGAGCCGATCGCCGCATTGATCTCTTCCGAATCCGGGAGCTTCCAGCGCCACAGGTCCTGATCCTCGACGTAGCGCAGCAGCGTGGGGATCTCCGCATCCGGGTGGAAGTGCCGCCAGGCGAGGATTGCGCCGGAGTGATCGAGGTCGAAGTGGACGATGTGCCCGGCCCGCTGGAAGGCGTTGCAGAGCCCGGGATCCGACTCGAAGCGATCGCGAGCCGAGACGTGGTGATCGAGGATGGTGAGCTGGGCCGCGTCTTCGGCGAGCCGCCGGAGCGGCTCCAGCGGCGGTGCGATGTCGACGAAGACGATCTGGTTCCCCTCGAAGTCGCGGGCGCGCAGCGGGTCTTCATGGCCCCTGGGGATGTAGCGGGCTTCGTCTCCCCAGGCCTTCCAGACGGCCCAGGCCGCACCGAAACCGTCGGGGCACCCCGCGTGATAGATGCACACCTGATTCACGCCACCAGGGTAGCCGATTGCGCCTGGCTCTCCCGGCTTGCGCGGCGAGCGCGTATACACGGGCCCAGGAGCGAGGGGTGGGTTAGCTTCCCCCGCTTCGAGGTCGCCCCCATGTACACGGCGTGCGCCGTCCAGCAAGCGGATCGGAACAGGGACTGGAGCGAGTGGATCGAGAAGCTGCGCGAGGCGCCGCTCTTCTGGTGGCTCGACAGCGCGGAGGTGAGTCCCCGACTGGGCCGCTACTCCTACGCGGGAGCAGATCCCTATCTGGTGGTGCGCGGCTTCGGGGATCGCGTCGAGCTCGAGGTGCGGCGCGCGGTGCGCCCGGACCTGGAGCAGGGGCGTGCGGTTCTACGCGACCGGCCCCTCGACGTGCTTCGGGCTTTGCTTCCCCCTCCGCCTTCGGCCGGGGACGATCCCCGTTTCCCCTTCCTGGGCGGCGCCGTCGGCTATTTCGGATACGAGCTGGCGGCCGACTTCGAGCCGATGACCCTGCGCGCCCAGGACGACCTGGAGCTTCCCGATCTCTGCTGGCTCTTTGTCGACCGGCTGCTCGCCTTCGATCACCTGGAGGGGCGGATCCGCTCGATCGGGCTCGGTTTCGCAGCCGATGCGGATCTGGCGCAGCGGAGGGCTTCGCTGGCGGCGGCACGGCCGCTGCCCTCCGCGGCGCCTCGCTCTCCGATCTGCCGACGAGCTGCTCCCAGCGGCGGGAACCCGTGCTTCGACGAGGCGAGCTACCTGAAGGCGATCGTCCGCGCCAAGGAGCACATCGAGGCCGGCGACGTCTACCAGGTCTGCCTGACCCGCCGCTCCGACCTCGTCTTCGCCGGCGACCCCTGGCGCCTCTACCAGCGGCTGCGGGAGCGCAATCCCGCGCCCTTTGCCGCGTACCTCGCCCTCGGCGACGTGACGCTACTCAGTTGCTCTCCCGAGCGCTTCCTCTCGCTCTCGAGCGATCGCTGGGTCGAGAGCCGGCCGATCAAGGGCACCCGACCCCGCGGCGGCGATCCGGCCTCCGATCGCGCCGAGGGGCGGGCGCTGCGGGCTTCGGAGAAGGATCGCGCCGAGAACCTGATGATCGTCGATCTGGTCCGCAACGACCTGGGCCGGGTCTGCGAGACCGGGAGCGTGCAGGTTCCCGAGCTGATGTCGATCGAGCCCTACGCAACGGTCTTCCAGATGGTCTCGACGGTGCGGGGCCGGCTGCGAAGCGACAGCGACGTGTTCGACCTGGTGCGGGCCGCCTTTCCACCCGGATCGATGACCGGCGCACCCAAGCTCGCGGCGATGGCGATCCTCGATCGCCTCGAGCCGGTACGCCGCGGCATCTACTCCGGCGCCCTCGGCTTCCTCGACCTGCGCGGGGGGACGGGACTCAGCGTGGTGATCCGCGCTGTCTTCTTGAAGGACGGTCGCGCCTACGTCCATAGCGGCGGTGGCATCGTGGCGGACTCGCGCCCCGCCGCGGAGTGGCGGGAGACCGAGGACAAAGCGCGGGTTCTGCTGGCGGCCATCGCCAGCGCCAGGGAGTAGCGCCTTGACCCGCATCCAGCTGCTCGCCGTCGACGTCGACGGGACCCTCGTCACCACCGAAGGCGGGATCAGTGCTCCCACCCGCGCGGCCCTGCACCGCGTGAGGGAGGCCGGCGTCGAGGTGGCGATCGCGACCGGACGCCGCTACCGCAATGCGCAGGGTGCGATTGGCGCCCTGGGACTCCCGGCGCCGAGCGTCTGCCTGGGCGGTGCGCTGATCAAGGGGGGCAACGGCCGCACCGTGCACGCCGATGCCTTCGAAGCTCCGGAGTTTCGGGCCGTCGCGTCACTGTTTCGCGACCGGGGCCACGCTGTGGTGGCCCAGCGGGATTCCGACCGGGACGGCGGCGCCGACTTCCTGCTCGACGAATCCGTTCCCTGGAACTTCCCCACCCGGGATTATCACGAAAGGAACGCGGAGTTCGCCGAGCCCGCCGAGTCCCTTCCCGACCAGGCCCGCGACGACGTGCTGGTGGTCGGCGTCTTCGGTGAGCTGGCGGAGCTCCAGGAGGTCGAGCGCGAGCTGCATCGGCGACACCCGGGCGCGTTTGGCTCCCACGTGATGCCGGGCTTCCAGTTCCAAGGCCACTACTGCGAGGTCGTTCCCTCCCGCGTCTCCAAGTGGACCGGGCTGCGGCGGCTGGCGGATCTCCTGGGGATCCCGGGCGAGAAGGTCTGCGCCGTCGGAGACGAGCGCAACGATCTATCGATGATCTCCGGGGCGGGAGTGGGCGTCGCCATGGGCAATGCCTGCGAGGAGCTCAAGCGGGCGGCGGACTGGGTGACGGGTCACAACGACGAGGACGGCCTGGTCGGGGTGGTGGAGCGGATCCTGGGGGAGTGATCGCGGCGTTACGCCGCACACACGAAATCGACGCCTTCGCGGAAGCCCATGCGCCGGAGTTCGCCGCGGATCTCCTGGCGAGGCCCGGCTCCGGCGACCGACGCGATGATCGGTCGGTGGCGCAGGCTCTCGAGGGCCTGGGGCGGGATCACGGGCGCGCCGTGGATTCGGGTCCCCAACCGGGCGGGGTGCAGCTCGACGATATGAGAGGGGCGCCGGCCGTGCTCCAGAAGCGCCCGGCGCAGTCCCTTCCCCGTGGCTCCGTATCCCCAGAGCACGTACTCCGCCGATCGGGCCAGGAAGCCTTCGGCGAGGAAGGCCGCCTTGCAGGCGGTGAAGCGCTCGATCGCGTAGACGGGACTCGATCGCGACAGGCGGCCGGGTCCGTCTCGCCAGCAGAGCAGCCGCCGGGGCAGCACGCGGATCTTCCTCCCGGTGGCCAGCAGGCGCAGGATCAGGTCGTAGTCTTCGGGCCAGCCCCGCTCCCTGTAGCGCATCTGCTTCAAGAGCTCGCTGCGGATCATCAGGGTCGGATGGGCGACCGGACACTCGACGAAGGCCTCCGCGCGCACCCGGTCGGGTGAGTCGATGCTGCAGAGCCAACGCTCGTAGTCGCGCATCCCCTCGGCCAGGGCTGCGCGCGGGAAGAGGCGGACGTGGCAGCCCAGGGCGTCGAGGCCGGGATCGCCGTCCAGGGCGGCAATCTGCAGTGCGAGCCGCTCGCGGTGCATCAGGTCGTCCGCGTCCATTCGGGCGATGAGAGGTGCTCGACAGGCCTCGAGTCCGCGGTTCAGTGCCCGTACCAGTCCGCCGTGGGGGAGGCAGAGGACGTGGAAGCGCGGATCGCGATCGGCAAAGCCGCGGGCCACGGAGACCGTCTGGTCGCGGGAGCCGTCGTCGGCCACGATGCACTCCCAGCGGGTCTCCGTCTGCCGCTGGATGCTGCGCAGCGCGGTGGCGAGCGTCGCCTGCGCACAGTGGGCGGGAAGCAGGATCGAGACACGGGTCGCCAAGTGCTCTCAGCCCTCGATGCCCCCGGGGAATCTGCCGATAGGGTAGCGGACCTCGGATTCGGTCCGTCCGGCGCTACCCTGTGCCGGGCGCACATCAACGCAGCCGAAGCGGAGAGGGAAAAGATGGCTAGCTTTCCTGCCGTGTGGAAGACCCCCCCCCACCGGCGAAGCCCAGGTCTCGTCCTGGGAGTCGCCCTGCTGCTCCTGCAGATTTCCTGGGGCCCCGCCCTCGCGGATGAAGAGCTCGAGCCCATGCCGGATCGATTCCCTGGGGTGACGGGGGACATCGAGGAGGAGATCGAGGCTCCGCCCGTGAGAACCCCCAAAGTGACGACGGTCACGGATGGGGAGTCCGATGAGGCCGTACTCTCGCGTCCCTGGGGCGTGACGCAGCTCCTGGGCTCCGACGTGAAGCCCGGAGAGCGCCGTCGCCTCTTTCTGCAGGCGAGCGAATCCTTCGCCGGAGATTCCGTGGAGATTCCGGTGCTGGCCATCCGCGGTGAGCGAGCGGGTCCGGTCGTCTGCATGATCGCCGGGATCCACGGGGACGAGCTGAACGGGATCGAGGTCGTGCGGCAGATCTTCGAGCACGTCAGTCCGAAGCAGGTCTCGGGAATGCTGCTGGGTGTTCCCGTCGCGAACCTTCACGGGTTCCGGCGCGGCTCCCGTTACCTGCCCGATCGCCGTGACTTGAACCGCTACTTCCCCGGTCATCCCGCCGGGAGCTCGGCGTCGCGGATCGCGAACGCGCTCTTCGACGGAGTGGTTCGCCACTGCGATGCGTTGGTGGACCTCCACACGGGCTCCTTCTACCGGACGAATCTCCCCCATCTGCGAGCAGACCTGATGAATCCGCGGGTGGTGGAGCTCGCCGAGGCGTTCGGCGTCGGGGTGGTGGTCCACAGCGAGGGGCTGATCGGCACCTTGCGGCGCGCCAGCGCCGATGCCGGGATTCCCGCCATCGCCTACGAGGCCGGAGAGCCCCAGCGCTTCCAGGCCCGGGAGATCGATCGCGGCGTGGAGGGGATGCGCAGCATGCTGTGCAGAATGGGCGTGCTGGATGGGCAGGCGCCCGCTCCCCGCCGGCAGCGGCTCTACTACCAATCGCGCTGGGTGCGGGTGAACGATGGGGGGATCTTCATCACCCAGCGCGAGCTCGGCGAGCGCGTCGGGTCCGGCGATCTGCTGGGAACGGTGACCGATCCGGTCTCCAACGAGCGCACCCGGCTGATCGCGCCCGTCGGCGGGCGCATCCTCGGCATGGCCGTCTCCCAGGTGGTGATTCCCGGCTTCGCGGCATTCCACATCGGCGTCGCCACCGAGCCGCCCGGCGAGATCGGGGAGGTGGGCGCTCCGCTTCCCGGTGCGGGGGCGGAAGGGTTGGAGCCGGTTCCGCCGTGGCTCGGCGCGGGCGCCATGCCTCCCCCCGACCAGCTCGAAGCCGAAGAGCTCCCCTAGTGACGCGGAGATCCGGATGAGCCGTTCCGTCGTGGTCACGGGAGTCGTCTTGATCCTGCTCGGGTTGGCGGTGTTTCTCGCCAAGACGCTGATCTACCAGCTCCCGCTGGCACCGACGCAGAGTATCGGTTCCTGGCAGGTGGAGCTTCGCGTCAAGGTCCGCGGCGAAGGCAAGCGGGGAAGCGTGCGGGCGCTTCTCCCCGCGTCCGCCGATGGCCAGGCGGTCTTCGACGAGCGCTCCTCCTCGGATCGGCTGGACTTCTCGATCCGCAGCACCGAGGAGGGCCGCATCGGCGTGTGGACCGGCTGGCTCGAGGACATCCACGAGATCGTCTACGACTTCCGGGTCCAGATCTACGGGGTGAGCACCGCCCTTCCCGGTGACGAGGTTCCGGCTCCGCCCGAGTCGGTCCGCCGCAAGTACGGCCAGCCGACACCGGACTTTCCCTCCAGCACTCCGGAGGTGGCCGATCTCATCGAGAAGCTTCGTCTTCCGATCTCCTCGGACGTGGCGGCGCGGATTCGAACCCTCTACTCCTTCGTGAGTCATGAGATCGCCACGGTGCCCAGCGCCGGCAAGGACGCGTTGCTCACTCTCGCTCAGCGAGAGGGCAGCGCCGAGGGCAAGGAGCGCCTGCTGGTGACTCTGCTCCGCGCATGCGGGATCCCGGCCCGCAACATCCGCGGCCTCGAGCTGCGTGAGGGCACCGATCCCGAGGAGCGAATCTGGACCGAGGCCTATGTGGGGGACGGCTGGCTCCCGATGTCGAGCGTCGACGACTTCTTCGCGGCGCGCCCGCAAAACCTGGTCGTTCTGGGTGACGCTGCGAGCCCACTGGTGGAGGCGACAGGCGTGCGTGCCGTTGGACACCGCTACCGCTCCACGCACGAGTACCTTCGCCCCGAAGAGATCGCGAACATGCTGGCCCCCGACAACCGGCTTCTCGCCTGGATCTCCCTCTACCGGTTGCCCGTGCCCTCCCAGACGGCGCTGCGCGTGCTGCTGCTGCTTCCGATCGGGGCCCTCTTCGTCGCTCTCTTCCGCAACGTGGTCGGGGTGCCCACCTACGGGACCTTCATGCCCGTTCTGATCGCCCTGGCCCTGCGCGGCTTCTCACTGGGAGTCGGCCTCGCCCTGGTCGCCTTCGTGCTCGTCCTCGGCGTGCTGGCGCGCCTCGCCCTGGAGCGGCTGCGGCTGCTGATGGTGCCCCGGCTCTCGATCCTGCTCTGCGTGGTGGTTCTGACCGTGACGGTGCTCGCCCTGGTCGGCCGGGACAGCGAGAACCGCGAGTTCTTCGCGGGTCTGGTCTTTCCCATGGTGATCCTCACCATGCTGGTGGAGCGCTTCTCGCTCACCATCGCCGAGGAGGGCTTCCGCGAGGCGGTGATGCGCACCGGCTTCTCGGTACTGGTGGCGGTGACCATCTACCCGGTCTTCCGCAGCGGGCGGGCCGAGTATTTGATGTTCACCTTCCCCGAGATCGTGATCTCGGTGATGGGTGTTCTGGTGCTGATCGGTGGCTACACCGGATACCGGGTCTCCGACCTGCTCCGCTTCCGCGGCCTCGCCCAGCAGGCGCTGGGCGTCGGGGGCAGGTGATGCGCGACGTTCTTCGCCGCTTCGGGATCCTCGGGATCAATCGCCGCAACATCTCTTACACGTTAAAGTGTAATCAAAGGCGCCACTACCCGCTGGTGGACGACAAGATCGCCAGCAAGCGCCTCTGCCAGGAGGCGGGCATTCCCGTCCCGCGCCTGCTGGCCGCCGCCAGCCACCACTTCGAGCTGCGCGGCCTGCTTCCGGCCCTGGCCGACTGTGACTCCTTCGTCCTCAAGCCGGCCCGCGGATCCATGGGCAAGGGGATCCTGGTGGTCATGGAACGCAAGGGGAACGGCTTCCTCTGCTCCGGGGGCCGAGAGTACTCCCGCGATCAGTTCCTGTATCACGCCTCGGGCATCATCTCGGGCCTCTATTCCCTGGCTGGCCACGCGGATGCGGCGATGGTGGAGGAACGCCTGCAGGTTGGAATCTCCCTGGCCAATCTGTCACCCGCCGGCGTTCCCGACATCCGGGTGATCGTCTATCGGGGGGTCCCGGTGATGGCGATGATGCGGATCCCGACCCGGCGCTCCGGGGGACGCGCGAATCTTCACCAGGGTGCCATCGGAGTGGGGGTCGACCTGGTCACGGGCATCACCAACCACGCCGTGGTGCAGGGCACCCCGATCCGGGAGCACCCGGACACTGGCGAGGAGCTGATCGGGAGGAAGATCCAAGGCCTTGCTCGGGTGCTGGAGATCGCCGTCGCGTCCGCGGACGAGACGGGGCTCGGCTACGTGGGCGCCGACGTGGTCATCGATGCCCTGAGCGGGCCGATGGTCCTGGAGCTCAACGCCCGGCCCGGTCTGATCATCCAGCTGGCCAACAGCGCTGGCCTGCGACCACGCCTGGAGGCCGTGGACGGCTGGCTGGGCTGGCCGCCGCGGGACCGAGAGTTCCCGGTGGCGGAACGCGTCAGCTTTGGCCAGGAGCTCGCGCGATTGCTGCGGGCCCCGGGGACGTCGTGAAGGTCCGCAGAGCGCCTGTCTGGCTGGTCGCCCTTCCGGCCGCTCTGCTGGTGGCCCCTTACGCATCGGGGCAGGACGAGGCCGCGGAGAAGAGCTACGCGGTCGGCTTCGACGTGCGGATCGTGCCCACCGAGCGCGTCGCCAAGGTATCGATTCGCCTCGGCCGGGGAGCCGAACGAGTGCGCTGGCTTCGCTTCGTCATCGATCCGGTCCGGCACTTCGGCTTCCGCGGAGACGGCACCGTCGAGGTCGAGGAAGGGTCGGTCCTGTGGCAGCCGCCCCAAGAGGGCGGCGGCCTGCGCTACTCGTTCTGGATCGATCACCTGCGCGACAACTCGAGCTACGACGCGCGGTGCGCCGAGAACTGGGCGCTGTTTCGCGGAGATGACATGGTTCCGCCGGTGCGCGTGCGCAGCGAGGTGGGGGCCCACTCGATCTCGAGCCTCCGCCTCCGGGTGCCCGAGGGCTGGTCTGTCGCCGTGCCCTATCGGCGTCTCTCCAACGGAACCTTTGCCATCGACGATCCGCATCGCCGCTTCGATCGTCCCACGGGCTGGATGGTGGCCGGGAAGATCGGTGTTCTGCGCGAACGCATCGCCAAGACGCGGGTGGCGGTCGCGGGTCCGGTGGGACAGCACCTGCGCCGCCACGACAACCTCGCCCTGCTGCGCTGGACCCTTCCCACCCTGCGGAAGATCGTCGGTGAGCTTCCCGATCGCATCCTGGTGGTGAGTGCCGGTGACCCGATGTGGCGAGGCGGGCTCTCCGGACCGAAGTCGCTCTTCGTCCACGCGGATCGTCCCTTGATCTCCACGGACCTCAGCAGCCCGATCCTCCATGAGCTCATGCACACGGTGATGGGCGCCCAATCCGGCGCCGACGGTGACTGGGTGGTGGAGGGCCTCGCGGAGCTCTACTCCCTCGAGCTGCTGGTGCGCTCGAAGACCGTGAGCCGGCACCGCTACGCCAGGGCCCTGCGTCGCATGGAGGAGAAGGGCCGGGGCGTGGTGAGCCTCGCGAGCGAGGACGCGGGCGGCGCCGTCACCGCGCGAGCCGTCGTCCTCCTGCGCGAGATCGGCGAGCAGATCGAGGCGGCCACCGAGGGCGAGTCGAGCCTGGACGATGTGGTGAGACGTCTCTGCACCGAGCGCGGCGCCATCAGCGGTGAGCTCTTCCGCCGCATCGCCGAGGAGGTCGCTGGACGGGAGCTCCCCGCCTTCGCTCGCCGGGAGTTTCCGCCGTCGATTCGGACGACTCGGACTCGCTCGACGCCCCCGGCTCCCTGAGGCGTCAGCGCCAGGCGAAGACCGGCTGCTCGAAGTGCGCCACCCGGGTTCCGCGTCCCCAGATCGCCACCTCCCGGAGCTGGTAGAGGATCGCTGCGGTGGGAGCGTGGATGTTCGAGCCCAGCAGGGGAATCGAGATCACGGGGCGATCGCTCTCGGGGATGCTTCGCAGCTGCGGGACTTCCGGGCGGTCGAGCTCCGCGATGGGCACCCGGTAGGCTTCCGCCACCTCCTCCGGGTTCAGCTCCAGCTCGGCCCCCGGGCCGCCCCAGATCACCACCGGTGTGATCACGAAGCCCGACCGGGTCGGATAGTCGTCGAGGCAGCCGAGTACCGAGGATCCGGGAAGGGCGAGTCCGACCTCCTCGTCGAGCTCGCGCAGCGCCGCCTCCTCTGCCGACTCCCCGGGATCGATGCCTCCTCCGGGCAGCGCCCACTGGCCAGCGTGGCGGCGAAGCTCCGGATTGCGGCGGGTCAGCACGAAGCAGGGCCGGCTCAGATCGTCGTCCACGAGCGTCAAGGCGACCGCGGCGTGCCCTCGGCTCCCGAGATCCGTTTCCTCGCGATCGTGGACCTCCAGGTGGCGGCGGATGCGTTCGCGGAGCGCGCTGTCGAAGCGGACGGGGGCGTCCATCCGACCAGGATAACCCAAGGGTCAGCCGTCACTTCCCGGAGCATCGCCCCACCCGGGCCCGCCCGCCGGTCGTCCCCTCGCCGATCCAAAGCGAGGGAATTCCCCTGCGGGCCTGGCTACCTGGGTTTTCCCCTTAACCGGAGGCTAGGGCGGGTCGAAGAACACAACCGTGAGTGTCCAATGCCGAGCCAGAGCTGGGGTTCGAACTCAGCGGGGGGGCAGCTGGGAAGGGCGCGGTGGGGCCGCCTCTCGTCTCCGGCTCAGGACCCCGCGTCTGCTGTGGCTCTTGTGTCTGTTCGCCCAGCTGACGGTCGCCGCCTCGGCCGGCTCCACCACTCCAGCTCCTTCAGCTCCGGCCCAGTCCGCCGCCTCAACGGGTCGCGGGCTCGCCGTCCTCCCGCCCCGGGCGGAACGCCTCTTCGCACCCCTGGCGGGCGGAACCTGGGAGTGGTTGCAGGCGGTGCTGGCCAGCGCCGGCGTGGAGATGGTCGGGCGCGGCCAGGTCCGCGCCGCCGCGGAGCAGGTGCTCGGCGGCGAGCGAGTGGTGCTGCGGGGGTCCGACGCTCCGGCCCTCGCGGCCGCGAGCGGCGCCGCGCTGGTCCTGCTGACCGAGCTTCATTATCAGGATGGGCAGGCCGAGGTCCGCCTCCGCCTCCACGATGGGGAGGACGGGTCGGTGGTGTCGGCGACCCTCACCCGGGGAAGCGCCGGGGAGCTCGGGGTCCTGCTGCGAGATGCAGCGGTCCGCCTGCTGGATTCGATCGACTTCCCATCCAACTCCGTCGCGAGCGAGCCGGCGCCGAGCCTGGCGGAGCTCGGATCCTACGGGCGTTCTCTCGAAGCGGTCGAGGCCTTGGAGCTGGTCCGGGCTTGGCGCGAGCTGGCGGGAAATCGGAGCCGGGCCGCCGAGACCCTGCGGAGGGAGATCGACCGGGTCGCCGCCTCCGACGGGAAGGTGCTCCCCTCCGAGCGATCCCGTCTCTCGACCCTGCGTCGAACCAGGGATCACGACTGGCTGAAGGTGAGGGAGGCCCTGGTCGCGGGCCGTGATCCGGTCATGCTGGTGGCCGGGGCAGACTCGGCGCTGATCAAGGCTGGGCCCGACCGCGCCCTGAAGCTCTACAGCCAGGCCGCCCTCTTGGATCCCCGCAACCGCGACGCCCAGCTGGGGCGTGCCGATCTCCTCGTCGATACCGGGCGCCACGCCGAGGCGGTGCCGGCCTACCGCACCGCCATTGAGCTGGCGCCGGAGGATCCCGAACCCTACGAGAAGCTCGCGCGGCTCACCGAGCTGGCGCCGGAGGAGAGGGCCCGGCTTCTGGTCGAGGCCGGGGATCTCCGCGCCGAGCGCCTCGAGCCGGATCGCGCCCAGCGCGCCTACCGGGAGGCGCGCGAGCTCGACGCCAGCATCGCTTCCTCGACCCGCAGCAAGGCGGCGGAGCTGCACGAACGCATTGGAGGCGACCGCGAAGCCTTGCTCGCCTACCAGGACGCCGTCTTGCTCGACGCGGGGAACTCAGATGCGCTCACCGGGCTCGGCCGGACGCGCCGCCGCCTGGGCGACTACGCCGGCGCCGAGCAAGCGCTGCTCGCCGCTCTGGCCATTCGCCCCAACCACGAACCGGCACTCGAGATGCTGGGCCTGGTCCTGGTGGAGTCGGATCGCCCTTCGGAAGCCATCCCCCACCTCGAAAAGGCGATCGAACTGGCTCCGTCCCACGCCGGCCCGCGACGCAGCCTGGCGCGGGCCCATCGCGCAGCCGGGGACCCGGAGGCGGCTCTCCGAGTCCTGGAGCCCGACGCGGTTGCCCCCTCGGATCGGGTGGCCCTGCTGCGCGAGGCTTCCCTGATCCACGAGTCCGAGGGTCGCCTCGACGAGGCAGAGCGCTCCCTGCAGAAGGCGATCGCCATCGAGCCCGAGGATCCTCCCCTGCACACGGCCCTGGCCAAGCTCTACGAGGCGAGGGGGGATGCCGACGCTGCCGAGGAGCAGCGGACCATCGCAGCCAGCCTCGGTTGGGAAAGCTCGCTGGGAGACTCGGCGGATACGCGCGGCGGCTCGGAGCGAAGCGGGCTCGGCCAGACCGAGCTGGCGGAGGACTTCGAGGACCTGATCGCCAGCTTCCCGATCAAGAACCCCCAGACCCGCAGCCCCATCGGTCCGGTGATTCTGCTGAGACTGGTCGACAATCTCGGTTGGAAGCACCAGCTCGCAGACTGGTTTCTTCCCCGCACTCCCGATCACGAGGCCATCGAGTCCCTGTTGATCCGGGGCATCCTGACGCGTTTCGATCTGATCGAGGCACCGCGCCTCCCGCAAGACCTGGAGAGCGTCGTCGCCGACCTCCGCGCCTTCTCCACCGACAGTGAGAAGATCGCCCTGGTGAACGACATGCTGGGCGCGGACGCCACCTTCCTCGCCCGGCTGATCCCTGACCCGGGTGAGAGCGCCGGGTCCGAGGGGAGCCGCATGGCCGTCGAGGTGCGACTGCTCGGCGGCGCCACCTCGGACGCTGTCTTCATCCTCGCCAACGCGCAGCTGCTGCCCGAAGCGGCGAGGTTCACCCGCTGGAACTGGAAGGCGCTGGCTCCCTGGGGACTGATCCTGGTGCTGCTCTCGCTGCCGGTGATTCGAGGATGGGGCACGCTGGTCGTCAAGCTCGATTACGAGAAGTCGGCCAACACCAAGGGGTTCTTCAGCGTCAAGCTCTCCACCAAGCCCGAGAAGGCCAAGAAGGAGAAGGCGTCCAAGAACAGACGCAAGAAGGAGAAGATCTTCGAGCGCAAGGTTCGCTCCTGGTCGCGCTTTGCCCGCTACATGGCCGGCAGGGAGACCCGCTTCAGGATGCTGCCGGCACGGACCTACTACGTGGGTGTTCACGGGCTTCTCCAGGATGAGGCGAGCAAGGAGGTGATCGGGAACTACGTCGAGGAGAAGACCGTCGAGATCCTGCGGGGTGAGGTCACCTTGCTGACCTTCGACTTCCGGCGCAAGGAGGCGTCGCTCGAGGTGCGTCTGATCCGACCTGAAAGCGAGGGTCCGCCCGGCCAGGTGATCGTCTCCCTGCGCGGGCGCCCCGAGACGCTCCGCTACGTCAAGGAGGAGACGGTGGTCCTCTACGTCGGGAAGGGGACCCACACGGTGGTGGTGGCCTATGGCGATTCGGTCTACGAGAAGGAGATCGCCGTCGATGAGCTCGAGGGGATCTTTCTCACCTTCCTGCTCTACGACGACGAGGGCCTGCTCTTCAGCGGCTGCCGCGAGGCGGCGGAGAGCTACATCCACGGCGATCTGAATGCCGCCAGCAACGCTCTGGGGAACGCCGGCCAGGCCGATGTCGCGAAGGTGATTCGCGGCGAATACCACAGGCAGCGCGGAGAGCACAAGAAGGCAGCCACCTACCTGCAGGCGGCCGGGCGCCTGGCCGAGGCGGCGGAGCTGGTCGACGACGACGAGCACGCCGGCTTCTCGGCCAACCTCTACGCGGAGGCCGGGGAGTTCCAGAAGGCCGGCGAGCGCTACGAGCAGGTGGGGGAGTACCTGAAGGCAGCGGAGGCCTACGAGGCGGCCTACAGCTTCAACAGCGCCATCGAGGCCTACCGGAAGGCGGACCGTCTCGACAAGGTCATCGTGCTGATCGAGAGGACCGGGGAGTACTTCGAGGCGGCCCATGTCGCCCTCGAGCTGGGAGACGAGGAGAGGGCGATCCGCAACCTCCAGCTGGTGGGCATTCAAGACTCTGACTACGCGAATGCCTGCCGCAAGATGGCCGAGGTCTTCGCCGGTCGCGGGGAGTTCGATCTCGCCGTTCAGAAGGCCGAGGAGGCGGTGGACGCGTTCGGAGACGCCGCTGCTCCCCTCGACGTCCAGGAGCAGCTGGGGAATCTGCTCGAGGGCGTGGGCCGCCTGGAGGAGGCGCTGGCGATCTTCGAGCGGATCCGCAAGCGAGACTACCAGTACCCGAATGTGGCCCAGAAGATCGAGTTCATCCGGGGTCAGCTGAGCGAGCAGAAAGAGGCCGACCTGGCCGCCGGCTTCATGAGCGGGGGGGCCACGCAGGTGGCCGGGGTGCCCCAGGAGAGTCGCTACGAGCTTCTCGAAGAGATCGGTCGCGGCGGGATGGGCGTCGTCTTCAAGGCGCGTGACCGCCGGCTCGGCCGGGTGGTGGCGCTGAAGCGGTTGCCGGACAACCTCAGGGACCACCCGACCGCCGTTCAGCTGTTCCTCCGCGAGGCCCGTGCGGCCGCCGCCCTCAACCACCGGAACATCGTCACCCTCTTCGACGCCGACCAGGAGAACGACAACTACTACATCACCATGGAGCTCCTCGAGGGACATCCCTTCGACGCGATCCTCAAGAAGCGCGGCCGGCTGATTCCCCGCGACGTGGCGCGGCTCGCCGTGCAGGTGGCGGCCGGTCTCCAGTACGCCCACGAGCAGCGGATCGTCCACCGCGACATCAAGACCGCGAATCTCTACTTCACCAATGACAGGACGGTGAAGATCATGGACTTCGGTCTGGCGAAGATGATCGAGGAGGTGCGGCGCGCGACGACGGTGGTCGGGGGGACGCCCTACTACATGGCGCCGGAGCAGGCCGCCGGCGATTCGGTCGATCACCGCGCCGATCTCTACGCCTTCGGCGTGACGCTCTTCGAGATGCTGACCGGGCGGGTTCCCTTCGGCAAGGGCGACGTCACCTTCCACCACCGCCACAGCGCGCCGCCGGATCCCCGGAGCTTCGTCGAGGATCTTCCCGATTCCTTCGCGGAGCTGGTGCTGCGGCTGATGGCGAAGAGCCCCGACGAGCGCGTCCAGACCGCCCTCGAGGTTCGCCAGGCCCTGTCCCGCATCCTGCAGTCACTGGCGGGCTAGGCAACAGTTTCCAGGGGTGACCGCGGCTGCTACCCAGAAGTCCACATTGCAGCTCGCCATCCGTCACGAACGGTCGGGAAGAAGTCCACCGTTGCAGCCAAGGATCCGCCACGACTGGGATCTCGCCATCCCCGAGGCCCGGGCGCTCCAGGAGCAGCTCCGCGGTCGGGTCATCGAGAGGGATACGGGGCGGGTGCCGCGCCTGGTGGCCGGAGCAGACATCTCCTTCGACCGCAGCAGTCCGGAGCTTCACGCCGCGGTGGTGGTGCTCGACGCGGAGACCCTCGAGGTGGTGGAGATCGCCGCTGTCCGGGCCAGGGCCCGCTTCCCCTACGTTCCGGGCTACCTGTCCTTCCGGGAGATCCCCCCGCTGCTGGAGGCCTTCGCGAAGCTCGAGGCGGCGCCGGACCTGATCGTCTGCGACGGGCAGGGGAGAGCTCATCCGCGGCGTTTCGGCCTGGCCTGCCACCTCGGGGTACTCTTGGATCGGCCGACCCTCGGCTGCGCCAAGAGCCGGCTGATCGGCGACTACCGGGAACCCGGGCCTCGTCGCGGAGCCCACACCCGGCTCCGCGACGGCGGCGAGGTGATCGGCGAGGTGGTGCGCACCCGATCGGGGGTGAAGCCGGTCTTCGTCTCGGTGGGCCACCGGATCTCCCTCGAGACTGCCCGTCGCACCGCGCTGCGGCTGGCCCCGCGCTACCGGCTCCCCGAGCCGGTCCGCGCCGCCCACCGGGAGGTCAATCGCCTGCGCCGCCTGGCCGGATGCACGGGCCCGCGATCGGTGGTTTAATCAGCGGCGGACGGCGGATCCAGGGCGGCCCGGAAGACCCTCCGGGCCCGAGACGGTAGAGGAGTCGAGGAGTGCCCCAGTTCCTTTCGGAGAGTTGGTTCTCGGAGGTCGAGAAGATCCGCGCGGAAGCGGGAGAGGTCCCGGTTCCCGACGCGATCAAGAACGTCAAGCTCAACATCGTGGTGACCGAGCATCCCGAGGGCGAGAAGCAGCTGCACATGGCGGCCGGCGACTTTCAGCAGGGCCTGCTCGACGACGCTTCCGCCAAGCTCACCGTCCCCTTCCCGGTGGCCGTGGCGGTCTTCAACGGCGACCAGCAGGCGGCCATCCAGGCCTTCATGTCCGGACAGATCAAGGTCGAAGGCGACATGGGGGTGATGATGCAGATGCAGTCGGCAGGGCCGCCCAGCCAGCAGGCGCAGGTCCTCCAGAAGCGGATCAAGGAGATCACCGAGACCTGAGCTCCCGGTGATCAGAGACCAGAGCGGAACCAGAGACCAGAGCCGGACCGAGGTTGTTGCCGAAGATGAGTGGGTGGAAGCGCGTGGTGGCGGGGGCCTTCCTCGTTCTGGCCGCACTGGGTGGCGGGGTGGCGCTCTGGGCGGTGATGCCCGAGCGGGCGGAGTTCGATCCGGCTCCCCTGCTGGAGGCGGCGGGGCGCTATCAGGTGCGCATTCTGCGCGACGAGTTCGGCGTTCCCCACATCTACGGCGAAACCGATGCCGATGTCGCCTACGGCCTGGGCTTCGCCCACTCCGAGGACGACTTCGACACCATCCAGACGGTGATTCTGGCCACTCGCGGACGGCTCGCCAGCGCCAAGGGCCTGAAGTCCGCTCCCGTCGACTACATGGTCCGGCTGATGGGCGTCTGGGAGCTGGTCGAGGCCCGCTACCAGACCGACCTCTCGCCCGAGACCCGCGCCATCGCCGAGGCCTACGCCGCCGGCGTCAGCCACTACGCGGCCCTCCACCCGGAGCAGGTGCTTCCCGGCGTCATCCCCGCCACTGGGAAGGACGTGGTGGCGGGCTTCGTGTTCAGGACGCCGATGTTCTACGGCTTCCAGCGCCACGTCCAGGCACTCTTCGAGGAAGGGCGTCCGGTCGAGGCGGGCCCGAGGCAGGGGCAGCTCGCCCTCGGGACGCTGCCCGGTACGGACCTCCCCCTCGGCCCCATCGGCTCGAACGGCATCGCCGTGGCTCCGAGCCGCTCCGCCGACGGTGCCACCCGCCTGCTGGTCAACTCCCACCAGCCCTACACCGGCCCCGTCGCCTGGTACGAGGTGCGGCTCAAGAGCGAAGAGGGCTGGGACATGGCCGGTGGCGTCTTCCCCGGATCTCCCCTGATCCTCCACGGCCACAACCGGCAGCTCGGCTGGGCCAGCACGGTGAACCGGCCCGACCTGGTCGACGTCTACCGGCTCGAGATCAACCCGGAGAACCGCAACCAGTACCGCTTCGACGGTGAGTGGCGGGATCTGGAGGTGGGCGAGGCGGAGATCAGCGTGAAGATCTTCGGCAGGCTGCGCTGGACCGTGAGGCGCGAGGTGCTGCGATCCGTTCACGGCCCGGTGATCCGTCGCGACCACGGCACCTACGCGCTGCGCTACGCCGGCATGGACGAGATCCGACAGCTCGAACAGTACTACCGGCTGGGCAAGGCGCGGAGCTTCGACGAGTGGCGCGCCGCCATGGCCATGCAGGCGCTCCCCAACATCAACTACGTCTACGCAGACCGCGAGGGCAACATCGCCTACTTCTACAACGCAACGCTCCCGTTGCGCGCCGAGGGATACGACTGGCAGGGGATTCTTCCAGGAGACCGCTCCGAGACACTCTGGAGCGAGTTCCTGCCCTTCGCGGCGCTTCCCCAGGTGGTGAATCCGCCCTCGGGCTTCGTGGCCAACTCGAACCACACGCCGTTTCGCGCCACCACCGGCCCCGGCAATCCGGATCCAGCCGACTTCTCGCCCAGCTTCGGCATCGAGACGGACATGACGAACCGGGGGCTGCGCGCGCTCGAGCTGTTCGGTGCCGATTCCTCCATCAGCCGCGAGGAGTTCCGCCGCTACAAGTTCGACAAGCGCTACTCCGAGAAGAGTCACGCAGCCCGGATCACCGCCGAGGTGCTGGCCGCCGATCTCCCCGACGACCCGCTGCTGGCGGAGGCGCGCCGCGTGCTGGCCGCCTGGGACCTGAGCGCCGACGCGGAGAACAGGGGCGCGGCGCTGGGGATTCTCACCGCCACGCCGGTGGTGCTGGCGGAGCGCCGCGGCGAGGAGCCGCCCGACGCCGTCCAGAGCTTCATCGAGGCGGCGCGGACCCTCGAACGCCACCACGGACGGGTCGATCCGCCCTGGGGTCAGGTGAACCGGATGCGCCGCGGTGGCCTCGACCTCCCCGTCGGCGGTGGTCCGGACACCCTGCGCGCCATCGAATCCTTCGAGCTGGAGCGGGACGGCACCTACACCGCGAACTCCGGCGACTGCTACCTGATGTTCGTGGAGTGGGATTCCCAGGGACGGCTTCGCTCCGAGAGCATCCATCAGTTCGGGAGCGCCACCCTCGACGAGAGCTCACCCCACTACGCGGATCAGGTGCCGCTCTTCGTGGCGGAGCGCACCAAGAGGCTCTATCTCGAGGAAGCGCAGCTTCGCCGCCATCTCAGCCGGGAGTACCGGCCGGGGGAGTGAAGGCGCTCGTCATCTGACTCACGCTGGGGGAAGAGCGGAATTGCGGAGCAGCATGACCTGGTTCATGCGGGGGGAAAGGCGACGTTGCGGAGCAGCAGCATTGGACCCTCGCGCTTGATGAAGGCGAGCTGCTCCTGATCTCGGGCCAGCAGCGTTCCGGCGAAGCCCAGCGCGTTCACCTCGATGGAGTGGAAGAAGCCCCGGGTCCGCGGCAGCAGGAACATCCAGTCCCAGGTAACGAGGAGGTTGTAGGGAAGCGGCGCCTCGGCGTCGATGCCGACCCGCTCCAGCATGGACCGATACAGCGCCAGCGCCGTGCCCGCCGCTCCCCGGGAGCCCGGCGAGGAGCTCTCACCGAGACGCGCCACGCTGTGACGGAAGGGAAGCGCCTCGACGGTTCCCAGGAGCCCGTCGAAGCGCGCGCTGGCGATCAGGGGGTCGATGGGTGTCCGCAATGGTCCGACGCCGATGGGAACCGAGACCAGCTGCAGGTGCTTGTGTGGCTGGCTGGCGCCGGCGGCGGTTCCCGCATTGTAGAAGCCCAGGCCCTCGCGCTCCGCCATGCACAGCCACAGGGCCTCGAAGTCGGCCAGGGTGAGCAGGCTCTCCTGCTCCTCGAAGCTTCGCGTCACGATCAGCAGGTGGTGCTCGAGGACGTTGTACTTGTTCAGCAGGCAGAGGTGCGTCTCCGACACGTCGGCGACGAAGAGCTCGCGATTGTAGGGGAGGAAGGGGTTCGCCCCGCTGCACTGCTGCTCGGCGGCGGCCTCCCGCTTCTGGCCCAGGTGTTCGACGATGCGCACCACGAACTCGACCCCGGTCTCCGCGTCCTCGACGAGCTCGAAGCAGGTCGGAATCGAACGCAGCGCCCCCAGTCTCTCCGCCCGGGCGCTTCGCTCGCGCACCGCTTCGAAGAGCGTGCCCGGGTCGAACCGCATCCCCCCGATTATGGCGCTAAATTCGCCGATATGGATGATGAATCGACACGGCGCATCCTCGACGGAACCAGCTGGGAGGAGTTCTGCGACACGCTCAAGGCGGCCGGAGCGGTGGTTCTCGACGAGTCGTCGCCCGACAACGCCTTCGACCGGGCGGAGGGCTTTCGCTACCTGAGCCGGCTCGCGCGAGCTGCCCTCGAGACCTTCGTGGAAGACGGAGATCCGCGCGCGCCCGTGCTGCAGCGCACCGCCCACGAGACGGTGAAGATGGGGGCCGACAACCCGGACAACTACTACCAGAGCGCGCCGATCAGCGGGAAGTACGAGTACCAGATCACGGGAACCCGCGGCACCGTGCACTACCTGGGCTTTGGTACCCAGGCGGGGAACTACGGCGCGACCGGCAGCTTGAAGACCACGGGTTACCTGGATGACTCCCAGCTGCAGCTCGAGCCCGACGGCAGCTTCGCGATCCTGGTGAGCTGCCAGAAGAGGCCTGGCGCCAGGAACTGGCTGCCGATGGTGCCCGAGAGCCGAACGCTGGTGGTGCGCCAGACCTTCCTCGACAGGGAGAGCGAGACGCTCGCCGAGCTGAAGATCCAGCGCATCGACGGCCCCCACCTGCCGCGGGCGGTGACCCCCCAGCAGATCGATCGCGGCCTGGTCGCCTCGGGTCGCTTCGTGGTCGGCTGCGCCCGGCTCTTCAATCAGTGGGCCGCGGGCTTCGCGAAGCAGGTGAACCAGCTGCCCATGTTCGAGCCGGGGATCGCCACGGCAGCCGGCGGCGATCCGAACATCGTCTACTACCACGGGTACTGGGAGCTGGCGCCGGACCAGGCGCTGGTCATCGAGGTGACGCCTCCCGAGTGCGACTACTGGAACTTCCAGCTCAACAACCACTGGATGGAATCCCTCGACTACCGCTACTTCAAGATCTGGGTGAACAAGCACAGCGCTCGGCTCGAGGACGACGGCTCCGTGCGCGTGGTCGTCGCCCACCGGGATCCCGGCGCGGACAACTGGATCGATACCTGCGGGCACGATCGCGGCACCATGTGCTGGCGCTGGATCCGCGCGGTGGATCACCCGCAGCCGCGGACGCGGGTCGTCGAGGTCGCCCAGTTCTTCAAAGAGTGAAAGTGGTCTGCGTCGTCAGGATCGGAGATTTCTCCCGTGAGTGAAGGAGCTCTCGACCTCTCCGAGGAGAGTCTGATCGCGGCGGCGAAGAAACGCACCGGCCTCACCGATTTCGGGGACGAGAGCTTTCGCGAAGGGCTTCGCGTGCTGCTCGAGACCTACGAGAGGGCGGGGCTGCGACCCGGTGGCCGCAAGGTGACCCGCGGCCGGCTGATCCAGCTCCTCTGCAACCGCCTGCGCGTGGAGCAGGCGTTCCGGCGCCACCCGGAGATCCGGGAGCGCGAGATCCGCAGCCCGGTCTACATGACGGGACTGCCGCGCACCGGGAGCTCGGCGCTGTTCAACCTGCTCGCCATCGACCCGGCCGCCCGGCCGCTGCTGCTGTGGGAGGCCATGAATCCGGATCCGTACGAGGGCGAGAGTCCTCGGCCCGGCCGGGAGGATCCACGGCTCGAGGCCACGCGCGCCTACTTCGAGCGCGACCGGCAGAGGAACCCGGACTTCGACAAGATCCACTACCGCCGCGCCGACGGGCCCGAGGAGTGCGTGTTGCTCACGGCCCATAGTTTTTGCGATGCGCAAAACGGCATCGAGCCGCTGATGAGCCCCTTTCGCGAGTGGTTCGAGGCCCAGGACCTGCATCCGACCTACGCCTATTACCGCGACCTGCTCAAGCTCATCGATTGGCAGCGTCCCGGCGAGCGCTGGCTGCTCAAGTCCCCGGCGCACCTTTGGGCGCTGGACATCCTGGTGGAGATGTTCCCGGACGTCTGCATCATCCAGACCCACCGGAACCCCCTGCAGATCCTTCCCTCCTACTGCAGCATGATGGCGGCGATCATGACCATCCGTGAGTCCCTCGATCCGAAGGAGCTCGGACCCACGGTGCTCGAGTACCTGGCCCGCTCCCTGGAACGCGGCCTGGCCGCCCGCGACAGCTCCGCCCCGGAGCGCTTCCTCGACGTCGACTACCACCGCTTCGTCGAGCAGCCGATGCAGACCGTGGAGCGGATCTACGATCATTTCGGACTCGAGCTCGGCCCGGGGACCGCCGATGCCATGCGCGCGCACATCAGCGAGAACCCGCAGCACCGGCACGGCTCCCACCGCTACGCTCTCGCGGAGTACGGACTCAGCGCGGAAGTCGTCTGCTCGCGGCTCGCCGATTACATCGAGCGATTCGATCTGCCCACGGACCCGTAGAGGCGCGGCCGAACCGGGGAGAAGATCGACGAGGGAACCGGGCGGGCGCCGGAGGGCCTGCTGCGCTGGCTCGGCCGGGTCGGTAGGATAGACGCGTGCTGATCGATCCCCGCAAGTGCGTGGCCTGCGGCAACTGCGTGCCGGTCTGCCCGATGGGGGCCATCTACCTGGAGGCCGGCCTGGCGCAGGTGAACCAGGACGAATGCGTGGAGTGCAGCACCTGCTACCGCTTCCTGCCTTCCGAGGGACTCCCTCCGGCCCTGGTCCGGTTCGCACGTCGGGCGATTCAGCTTCTACGCCTGCGCTTCGACCAGCCGCTCGATCGCTGTCCCACGGGTGCGCTCGAGCCGCCGGAGCTCGAATGGCCGCGCTCTCTGCGGCGCGCCTTCAGCGATCCCCTGGTGGTGCACGATGACACGGGGCTCGCTGGCCGGGGCACCGAGGAGATCAAGACCAACGACATCACCGGGCGCATCGCGGAAGGCGAGGCGGGCATGGCGATCGACATCGGCCGGCCGGGGATCGGGGTGCGCTTCAGCGACATCCAGAAGGTCACCATGGCACTGGCGGCGTTGGGAACGGAGTTCGAGGCGGAGAACCCGGTGACGCTGCTCATGGAAGACCGGGCGACGGGGCGGCTCAAGCCGGAGATCCTCCAGGAGAAGGTGCTCTCCGCCATCGTCGAGTTCAAGACCACGCTCGATCGGCTGCCTCGGTACCTCCGGGCCATCGACGAGATCGAAGGCGAGCTCGACACCGTCATCAGCATCGGTGTCTCGAGTCGCTGTGGGCCGGATGGCGCGATCCCGCATCAGGCGGTCTGTCAGGAGGCGGGCCTGGCCTTGTCTGCGAATGGAAAGACCAATCTGGGGCTGGGCCGGCCAGTGGCGCCCGTGGGCGGGGAGATGAACTCGGGACTTGGCCGCCCGGTGGCGACGGGCTGAGGGGGCGGTCGATGACCAACACGCTGCACCGAAGGGGGAGCGAGGACGAGCTTCGCAGGGACTTCGTGCTGTTCTGCATGCCCGCGCGCAGCATCACTCCGGAGCTTCCCGCCAAGCTGCGCCGCTTCACGGAGATCGCGCTCCGACACGGACCGGTCAGCGCAAACCGCCTCCAGGGACGGTCGGT
>Ga0307423_1000528_pt1 | contig 25734 bp, 21 predicted proteins | sample SalMarWE160310MG_FD_202154 | JGI IMG/M metagenome (GOLD analysis project Ga0307423, IMG submission 202154) | Salt marsh sediment microbial communities from the Plum Island Ecosystem LTER, Massachusetts, United States - WE1603-10 | ecosystem: Environmental > Aquatic > Marine > Intertidal zone >... | reverse complement strand
ATCTCTGCAAGACGAATGATACGAGAAATCTATAGCTTCATGGACGAGGACGCCTACCTCATCCTTGATGGCGGAGAGATCGAGGCCTATTCACTGGAACAGATCGATCTCCATCAGCCGCGACACCCCCTTGCAACGATGATATCAGTCGGCATGGGTCACTTGGGCACGGCCATCCCCTACGGCATCGGAGCCAAGCTGGAAAACCCCGACCGGCAGGTGATTTCGATCAGCGGGGATGGCGCCTTCATGTTCAACATCCAGGATCTGGAAACTGCAGCTCGACTCAAGCTGGGCAAGCTCATCTATATCGTCGGGAACAACAGCGCATGGGGTTCCATGAAGTCAATCCAGAAATTGACCAAGGAGCAGCGCTACATAGATGTGGAATTCGGGTCGTTCGATTTCGCACGATGCGCTGAAGCATTTGGATGTTACGGGGAGTCGGTCACCGAGCCTGATGAATTGCAGCCGGCGCTGAAGCGGGCGATGGATTCGAACATGCCGGCGGTCATTGACGTGAAGATCAAATATGAAACGGCTCCCATGACGGAGCTTCTCATTTCGGTCAGTCTCTGACTTGAACTCCATCGCCCGCCCTTGGGCGTAGCTGAACCAGATAATTCATCCATGAACTCTCCTGATGCCCCCACGCCGCGCCCCATCGCGCTGAAGAGTCTGCGCGGGGGCGTGGTTGCTCGGCTGGAAGAGCGCGGAACGTATCCGACCTGGGTATTGATCGCGACGCTCACCGGCATGTTCGCAACCACCTTCCCCATTACGATCCTGACGGTCACCTTGAGCTCGATCGCAGTGGAGTTCGAGGTGAGTGAAACCACCATCGCCTGGGTCATTTCAGCCCCAATCTTGCTCTCCGCCATCTCCCTGCCGCTGCTCGGTAAGCTCGGGGACCTGCGCGGACATCGCCGCGTCTTCCTGGTCGGCTTCACGGCCGCGACCTTCGCCGCGCTGGCGACCTCCTTCGCCTGGAGCGCCGCATCGCTGATCGGGTTCCGGATCGTGGCTGCGGTTGTCGGCGCAGCCACGCAACCGACGGCGATGGCACTCATCTTCAGCGTCTACGCGCCCAAAGACCGGGTGCGAGCCATGGGCTGGTGGGCGATGACGACGGCCGCAGCTCCCGCCCTGGGGCTGATCGGCGGAGGGCCGCTCGTCGATCTGTTCGGCTGGCGCATCGTCTTCGTCCTTCAGGCCGGCTTCTCGATTGTGGCTCTCGTGCCGGCCAGCCTCGTGCTGCGAGAGACGCCCCGCCAGCAGGTGCGTTTCGACGTCCCCGGTGCGCTGGCGCTGGTCGCTGGCGTGGCGGGTCTGATGTTCGCGCTGGGGCGGAGTCGCGACGTCGGCCTCGACTCGCCGACGCTCTGGGCGGCGCTCGTGACCGGCGTTGTCGGGCTGGTCGCTTTCGTGCGAGTAGAGAGGCGGGTGGCGGCGCCGCTGCTGCCGCTGGAGTATTTCCGCCGGCGCAATTTCACGGCCGGGATGCTCGCCAACGCCTTCATGGGCGCGGCGTACATGGGAGCCTTCGTGATCGAGCCGATCGTCTTGCTGCGGATCTTTGATTACTCGATTACCGCAACGGCCGGCATCATGTTGCTGCGGACACTCACGCTGACGATGGCGTCTCCCCTGGGTGGCCGACTCGGTGCCACCATCGGTGAACGTCCAACAGCGATTCTCGGGTCTGCCATCGTTGCCGTCTCGCTGCTGCTCATCGCCTACGGTGCGGCCAGCGCTTCGCTCGTCATCTTGTGCCTCGGTCTCATGATGCAAGGTCTCGGTGACGGCATCGGTGTTCCTCCAATGACCGCGGTGGTCGCCAACTCGGTACCCAAGAAGGACCTTGGTATCGCCTCCGCCGCCAGCCGCCTGACATCGCAGGTGGGGGTCGCCTTCGGAATCACGATCCTGACGATGGTATACGGAGGCACCAATACCGGTACGGCGTTCGCCCACGCCTTCCTGATCGGAGCTGTGCTGGCAGTGGGCGCCCTCTTCTCGTCGATTCTCATGAAACCGGGACTGAGCACCGAGGGCTGACGCGGCGCTTTGAGAGCGGGGCGCATACCTGACGCGTTTCAGGTCATTTCGAAGAGGGTGTCCCGGTCAATGAGGTCAGCTCGGCCCGAAGCCATCTCCGCTGACCGGCCAGCGACGGGTAGATGGATGGGAGGACCTGCTAGCGATCCAGGATTCTCCGACAGGCCTGTCGGCTGCGGCACTTCCCCGAGCGTACCGCGCAGACTCACTTGGACCTGCGGTCGGAAAATGTAAACAATGGCGGGAAGTTCCGAGTACTTGACCGGGAAGGCTCTCCGATTCACCCCAATGCGTCGATCGGACCCGTCGACGAGTTTTGAGAACAGACACCTATTCCCAGATGTCGAGCGTCTTGCGCATCACCTGCTCGAACTCCTCGTCATCAAGCTCGTGTCGCAGCCGGACCAGCTCCGCCTCTTTCCCCACTGGGTAACGCAGCTTTGGCTGGTCGGTGTAGACTGCATTGTAGATCGCCTCCGCGACGACCTGCGGATCGCCGGGATCGCTTGCCCCTGGCACTTTCGTTCTCAGCGCCTCCATGAACCGCTGCCCGTACTGCAAGTGCGGCGAATCCTTGGCGAAGCGGACCTCCTCCCTCGCCCTCCAATACCCTCTCGTGTCGTAGCCGCCAGGCTCGATCAGCACGATGCGGATGCCAAAGGGATGGCACTCGAAGTAGAGCGCCTCGCTGGCTGCCTCCAGGGCATGCTTGCTCGCCGCATAGACGCCGTTGTACGGCTCGGCGATCACTCCCGCGAGGGACGAGACGTTGACAATGGTCCCCGAGAGCTGGGCCCGCATCGTTGGAAGAACGGCCTGTGTCAGCCGAAGAGGGCCGAAAAAGTTCGTTTCGAAGACCTCTCTCGCCTCGTTGAGATCGGCGTCCTCAAGGGGCCCGAGATATCCGAAGCCGGCGTTGTTCACGAGCACGTCGATCGTTCCGCAGGAGGAGAGAACCTGCGCCACCGCGCTCTGAACCGAGGCGTCCTTCTCAACGTCCAATTGCACGATCTCGATCGGCAACTTCTCTTCCCGTGCTCTTGTTTCGAGCTCTTCCCGAAGTGCCGTATCCCTCATGCTCGCAAAGACGGAATGTCCGCTGCGTCCAAAGTGCAGTGCTGTAAGCAGGCCGATCCCCCGACTGCAACCGGTGATGAGTACGATCGCCATTCCAGCTTCCCTCACTTCTCTAGGAGACTAACCGAAGACCCCGTCTCACGTTTTGGAGATGGCTTCTACTCGATCGCGGGCCCGGTGACCGCGCTCATCGCAGCGCCGGGTAGCGAAAGGTGTTGTCGGTGACGAGACAGCCGATGTGAAGCCTCCGCGTCGCCTGGGCGGCGGCTGCCAACAGCGTCCGGCTCTCGAAGCAGGGTATCTCCAGAAGCTCATCGACGCGCCCATGGCGGACCTCCCAGGCCGGCGCTTCGCCCTGCTGCCGTACCGGATCTAATGTCCGTAAGTGTGCCCCCGGCGTCTGCGTCGATCCTGATGGAGATCTGCTGATTCTCTGGTGATTTTCTGTGGCTGCCCCGAGCCACGTTTCCCCACTTGGGACGCCGGGTTAGAGATAGGGAGCCAGCCGCGCCTGGGTGGATCCTCGAGTGGGCTCGCCCGGCACCGGACGGGCGCGCTGCGCCACTTCCACGGCCAGCGCCTCGTTTGGCTCTCTGTCGCCCGGCTTCCAGCCCAGCCTGCGCGCGACCCGCAGCCAACGCCGGATCTTCGTGCGGCTGTGGCCCATGGTGCGGTGGATCGCCCGCTGCGGCTCACCCCGGGCAACCCCGCTCAGAACCCCGTGAATCTCCCACATCCCGATCTCCCGGTACGCCATCTCCGTTGCCTCCTCAGCAGCCGAGACTGGCTCACCCGGTCTCTCGGGGGTGGGATCAAGGTCGTGAGAAAAACGACCCGAAGATGGGATCATGCCGGTGAGAAACGACACATCTCCTGCTCTCCCCTCCCTCGATCCTCGCAATCTAGCTGGATCGATCTAAAGGAGGTCAATTTGGCCACCACCACCTCGCCGGACTCTCTTCCGTGGGGCCGCCCTCCCGACACCGCCTGGCACTCGGTCTTCGTTGTTCCCGGCAGCACGGCGAGGCAGTCCACCCCGATGGGCTTCACGAAGATGCCCCGGGTGAGACAGATCAGGGCCGCGGGTAAGTACGACAAGCGGGTCTTCCGAACGTTCGATAACGCCGGCGTTTACAGCGGGATGCTGAAGTACTACTGCCGGGAAGCGGTGCACCCGGTGATGGATGACGCTGTCGCCTGAACAGCAAGCTCCACTAGGGGAGTCTGCCGGAGTCTCTCCGAATCGTGCTTCTGGTCAAACGGACAATTCACCGGACAATAGGAGATCCATCTGTCTTCTTCGCCCGAGACAACAGGTCGCCAGCGCGACTCAAGAGAGCATCGGGTTCATCACGGTGATTCGGCCCGGACTGGGCGATCCCGAAGGATCTGGACCATCTGGTCGATTGAGTCAGGAGACACTTCTGCCGCCGGGCGAGGAGGGATCTAATGGGCAAGTTAGCGGGAGAGTCAGCCGAGAAGGTCGTCGGGGGCATCCAGCGAAGGACCCGCCGCTACTTGGGAGAGAACTCACGCCCTTCGCTGGTCTCCCCCGGGAGCTTACAGGTGGTGCGTTATCCGACGTCGGGAAAACCCGCTTGTCGTTCCTTTCCACACGGAGCTCCGTCGGTGCAGTGCCGGAAGGGGCCGGACGCTCTTCCAAGACGGCTCGAACTATGTCGGGTACTCCTCGTGCTGCGGCAGGTCGTCGGTGATCTCGTGCCAGTCCGCTTTCGAGCCGACGAAGATGTGCATCTCCGGTCGCATGCCGGGGTCATCGTCCAACGAGCCCGCCGGAATCACCACGTACTCGGGCAGGCCGGTACGCGGCATGCTCGACCCACAGACGCGACAGAAGACGGTCATGAACCGCTTCGCTCCGGGTAGCTCGTAGGTGTCGAGCAGATCCTCACCTCGGGTCCAGCGGAAGCCCTTCGGCTCGACAAACAGGTTGCTCGCGTACGCTGCGCTCCGCGCCTTTCGACAGCGTGAGCAGTGGCAGTTTCGAAACCGCAACAGCCCCCCTTCGGTCTCGTAAGCCACACCCCCACAGAGGCAGCTTCCACGAAGCACGCCCGCGCGAGGGGGCGGGAGTGCCTCCCGTTCGATCTCTTCCCCGCCGTACCCGGGCGGGTAGGCGTCGAAGCACGGAAGCCCGTCGGTGATCTCCTGCCACGGGGCCTTCGACGCGACGAAGATGTGCGCCACCGGATGTGTGCCCGGGTCGTCGTCGAGACATCCAACGCTGATGAAGACGCGCCCCGCATTGGAGGCGGAGACTCCGGGGACGACCGAGCCGCACCGCGAGCAGAAGCCCCGATAACTACCGGGGTGAGACTCGTAGAGCCGGATCAGCTCCTCTCCGCGGACCCAGCGGAACTTCTCGGCCGATGTGCTGGCACCGGTTTCGAAGGCGGACCCGTGCGCCTTTCGGCACATGGAGCAGTGACAATGGCCCATCAGCTCGAGCGGGCCCTCGATCTCCCATGCGATGCCTTCGCAGAGGCAGCTGCCGCGAATCACACCCCGACCTCCCTACTGAGACCCCAAAAGGGAACGATCAGTCTATCACGGACGAGGCGTGGCCGAAGGGGTTCTCCCTAGGGTCGAAAACCGCCGCTGGAGTTGACACTTCGAGGCTTCTCGGACGTTGCCGGGCGCCTTCTCCCTCCTCAGCGCCCCCCAGCAGCGCGAGCACGGTTGTCGGGGGATGAGCAGGATAAGCGGCTTCCTCCACGTCCGATGATGAAGAAAGTGTCAAAGCCACCGGCGAAGTAGGCATCACGGTTGGGTTGCCTGTCCCGGTCAATAGGGTCGCTCTGCGACCTCGTAGCCGAGCAGATGAAGCTCCGAGCGCATCCTGCGTCGTCCCCAGATGGGATTGTCGCGGGACATGCGACGGATGAGGGCACGGATCTCCGCGTCGAGCTTGGGCCGACCGCACCGCCTCCGTGACTTCCAACGCCAGTAGAGGCGGACCCTTCGCGATACCAGCGGAGGACGGTCTCGGGCTGTACGACGATCAGGCTCGACCGCCAGCCTCGCCACAGGCGGGAGAGCCGGACCCAGAAGATCCGGTCTCGCCGATGGAGCTTCGGGCACTTCACCGAGCGTTGGAGGACGACCACTTGCTGGCGGAGAGCCAGATTCTCTGCGACGAGTGCGGCGCGACTCTGGAACAGCTTCCGGAGGAGGGCGGTGACGAGTGCAGTGCGCCCATTGAGGCTCCCGTGAGAGGAATGCCCCGAGCGTACCGCGTGGCCTCATTCGGACCTGCGATCCGAAAATGTAAACAATGGCAGGAGGTTCCGAGTACTTGACCGGGACAGGTTGGGACGCCTGTTGGATCCTTCCTTGACGATCTCGATGGCTTCTAAATATAGGCCGCGGCCATGAGATACTGATTACTTTCGGGTCAAAGCGCCGGGGACTCGTCCAGGTCGAAGTACGGTTCGATATTCGCGTCCGGAGGCAGCTTGGCGATGGCCTCTTGTATCATGCGCACGTGCTCCGTCTCTTCGTCTCGCAGCTCCATGAACAGGGTGCGGACGTCTGAATCGGTGATGTTCGGCAGGGCCTCGTCGTAGAAATCATAGGCTTTCTGTTCCGAAGACTTCGCGAGCTCATAAGCCTGTAGGAGTGACATGGAGCGCCTCGGCGCACCCACCTCCGGCGCCTCTACGTCGAATAAGTCCTCGAGCGCGACTCGAGCCGGGGCATCGCCGAACATGGCCTTGCGCCTGTCGGAGAGCTGTCTACGGTGCCTTTCTTCGTTCTTGGCCATCGAGTCGAAGAAAGAGGCCGGACCGGAGCCACCGCGGCCGAGCTGGTTTGCGAACAACGTATAGCGTTTGTACGCTTCCTCTTCGATCAGCGTCGCGAGATCGAGGGCGTCCTGCAAGCTGAGGGCGGAGAGGTCGAGACGTGTGGGCATTGGGGGCCTCCTAGGTCGAGTGTTTGAGGACAAGGCTTCCAGGTTCCTCCGCACTGCGTCTGTCGAGTTCGACGGGCCGATTCGGGTCCACGGCGAACCACTTCAGTATATGCACACTCCTGTGCGGAGCATCGCCGTATAGCGCATTCCAGGGCAATTGGCAGGCGAAAAGGGAAGTCCGAGAGATCTTTTCAGAACGAGTACGGTCTTGAATCAAGTAGAAGACCCCTAATCTCTCCAATCTGTGACTCGTCAAACAGATGTCGCCGACGGGCGAGAGGACCGTCAGTCGAGATCGACCGGGGACTTGCACTTGTTGCAGCGTTTCGCGCCGCGGAAGAGCTGGTGGCCGCATCCGGGGCAGCGATAGCGGCTTTCCTCGTCCCTGACCCAGCTCTTTGTACCATGCTCCCGCCAGTAGGGGATCGTGCGCATGATGACCTTCTTGCCCACGGGCATCGGGAACTTCTCCACGTGTGAGCAGGGGAAGTCGCCGCATTCATGACAACCGGCGTATCCTTTCTCCTTGGTGCAGCTCTTGATCGCGCAGACCCGGCAGAAGAAGGATACCCTTTCCGACATGCATCCGTCGCACTTTAGGTCCTCGGTCGTCAGTCCGTCGAGCTGCGGGATGTTGCCCTGGTAGGTGTTCAGCAGCTTTTGCAGGAACTTCTCGTTCTCGTCCCGGGTGGCGTAGTAGACGCCACAGACCCCGCAGTAAAGGCCACAGGGGGCGAGGAAGCCGGGCTCGATCTCCATGGAGGAACTCCTTCGCAGCTGCGTAAAGCACGCCGGCTCTGCGCCCGCCACCCAGACCTGGACAGTTCGCCGCGCTCTTTAGGAAAGATATCCATTCTCCCGGAACCACGTGAGGGCTTTCGTGATCGTCACGTCGGTGGGTGTCTGGGGCAGGCCGAGTTCATTCACCGCCTTGGAGCAGTCGTACCACTCCGTCATCTTCCCAATCCGCACCTCGCTGGCCGTCACCACCGGCGGCTTCTTCGTCAGCCACGCACCCAACTCATAGACGTAGCCGAGCGCAACGGCAAGACGATACGGCAACTTGACCGATGGCGCCTTGACTCCGGCAATCTCCGCAATCTTCTTGAAATACTCATACACCGTCAGGTTTCGATTGCCGAGCACGTATCGCTCCCCTATCCTGCCCTTTTTGGCGGCGAGAACATGCCCACGCGAGACATCGTCGACATCGACGATGTTGAGCCCGCCGTCGATGTAGATGGGCATCTTGCCGTTAACCACGTCGATAATCACTTGCCCGGACGGCGTCGGCTTGATGTCATGGGTCCCAATGACCAGCGTGGGATTCACGATGACGGCCGGCAGCCCCCTCGTGATCCACATCCGCGCCTCATTTTCGGCGATGTATTTGGACATGGAATAGTGGTCGCCGCTCTTCCAATAATTGAACAGCGCCTCCTCATTCGTGGGGACGGAGCCGCTCGCAGCGATCGCGTTGTTGGTGCTGGTATAGACAACTTTCTCGACCCCGGCGTCGAGTGCGGCTTGCATTGAGGCTTTCGTACCGCCGACGTTGACCTCGTAAAGCAGATCCGGGTTCGGCGCCCAATGGGCGAAATACGCGGCCGTGAAATAGAGTGTATCGCAACCGTTGAGCGCGCTCTTCATCGAATCGCCGTCGCGAATGTCGCCATACGCTCGCTCGACATCGAGGTCATCGATGTTGCGGGTATCGCTGGTCTTTCTCAGGAATATCTTGACCTCTTCGCCGTCCTTGAGCAGCTCCCGCACGATCGCCGAACCGATAAACCCTGTCGCGCCGGTGACAAGTTTCTTCATACTGGCCTCATCCTCCACAGGCATGGGAGTGCGTCTTACCCGTACTTGCAGTTTCCCGACGGGTCGTCAACTGTGACCCGTCAGAGTGATGTGGACCATTCGGACTCTTGATATAAGAGATGTTTCTGCCACCAGGCGAGGAGGGATCCGATGGCCAAGGGAGCAGGAGAGTCAGCGGAAAAGGTCGTCAAGGACATCCGGAGGAAGACCCGTCGGAGGTTCTCGGCAGAAGAGAAGATCCGCATCGTGCTCGAGGGGTTACGGGGCGAGGAGAGCATCGCCACTTCGTGCCGCCGTGAGGGCATCGAACGAACCTCTGCTACCGATGGAGCAAGGAGTTCCTGGAGGCCGGCAAGAAGCAGCTCCAGGGAGATACCCGACGCGAGGCCACCTCGGACGAGGTGAGCACCCTACAAAGAGAACTCGCGGCTCAAGGAGCTGGTGGCGGAGCGTCCAGTCCAGAGCGAACCCGTCTCTCTGCCCCAATTCCCATTCAAGCCGGAGATGACCATGGCCTGCCGGCCAGCATCTTGGTATAGAATCGCTCCGTGCCAAGCCTGCTGCCCGACTTCTCCGCCTTTCTCGAGCGATTCGTCGACGACGAGCTGCGCCAACGAGTCGATCGTATGGGCCTCTTGGTCAACGAGTTCGGCTACGACCGGTGGGGCGGATCGCCTGCGAGCGCCATGCGCGTGATGGTGATCGTCCGCTGGCTGTATCGGAACTACTTCCGGGTGGAGACGAGCGGCCTCGAGCATCTACCCCCGGGACGGGTGATGGTGGTCGGCAACCACAGCGCCCAGCTCGCCTACGACGGCATGCTGGTGGCCGCGGCGGTGGCGCTCGATGCCGAGCCGCCGCGCATGCTGCGAGCCATGATCGAGCACTTCTTCGCCAACGTCCCGCTGGTGAGCATTCTCATGACGCGCGTGGGCCAGCTGACCGGCACGCCGGAGAACGCCGAGCGCCTGCTGGCAGAGGAGGACGCCGCCATCATGGTGTTCCCTGAGGGGCACAGGGGGGGCGGCCGGGTCTGGCGAGACCGCTACAAGGTGCTGGGATTCGGGCAGGGTTTCATGCGGCTGGCGCTCAAGACCGACACCCCCATTGTGCCCTTCGGCTTCATCGGCGGCGAAGAGATGTGCGCCAGCCTTTCGCGGATGGAGCCGCTGGCGAAGCTGATGGGAACGCCGTACGCACCGCTCTCCCCCACCATCCTGCCACTGCCGCTGCCGGTAAAGGCCTACATTCACTTCGGCGAGCCGATGCACTTCGAAGGGGCGAGTGACGACGAGGATGAAGTGATCGCGAAGAAGGTCCGGCAGGTGGAAAAGGCCGTCGCCGGGCTCATCGCCAAGGGCCTGAAGCAACGACGGAGCATCTTCTTCGGATGAACGCATCAGAGAAGAGAACCATCGTGGTGACCGGGGGAGCCGGCTCGTTCGGGCGCGTCCTGGTCCCGTATCTGGTGGTCCGCGGCTTCGGGCGCCGCTGGCCTGGCCGTCTCGCCTGATTCGCCTGCCCGCGCGGGGGCTTGCACGCCTGGTTCCCTGCGGTCGAGAACAGGGAATTGATGCGACACCGGCAGGGTTTCGTCCCCAAAATTCCCGGCGCCATAGCGAAATGAATATTTGCTCACTTCTGAATATTTATTCATAATACTCAAGACAATCGGGCGGGCTCGGATATGAAGCCAGGAACCTCACCGCGGCTGGGCAGGGGATCTCGGCGGCGGCTCCGCACCCGCGCGCGGCTCATCGACGCGGCGCGCCGGATCATCGCCGAGCGTGGCGGGATCGAGGCGGTCCCGATCGCGGAGATCACCGAGGCGGCCGACGTCGCCATCGGCTCCTTCTACAACCACTTTCCCTCGCGGGAGGCCTTGCTCGAGGAGGTGGTGAGCGAGACGCTGAAAGCCCACGGCCGGAAGCTGGACGCGCTGGCCGCGGAGATCGCCGACATCGCCGAGTTCTGTGCCGCCGGGATCCGTCTCACCATGAGGATGGTGGAGGCCGACCGGGTCTGGGGCGGGTTCATGATCCAGATGGCGACCTATCTCCCGGAGCTCGGATTGATCCTCGGCCGGCGCATGCTCCAGACTCTGCAGACCGGCATCCGGAGCGGGCGCTTCACCGTTGCCGACGAGGCGACCGCGATGGCTGTGGTCACGGGTGCCATGTTCGGCGCCATGCACGCCCGGCGGAGCCCGGAATCGCCAGCTTCCTTTCCACCAGACCCATTGCCGGATGACGCGGAGTCCCTGGTAGCCGAGCAGCTGCTCCAACTGCTCGGCCTGCCTCGGGAGGAGGCTGCGGAACTCGCCAGACGTCCTCTGCCGGAGCTGTCGGAGCCGCTGCCGTCCACGGCGGAGCCGAACGCCGACCAGGACCTTCCCATCCCCAGGAGGGCGACGCCGTGACGGAGACGCACTCGAAAGCTGATCGCCAGGTGGGGCTGGTCTTCGACCTCAACAAGTGCATGGGCTGCCAGAGCTGCAGCGTGGCCTGCAAGATGCTCTGGACGCGGGGGAAAGGCGAAGAGCACCAGTGGTGGTGCACCACCAACACCATGCCCGGCCGCGGCACGCCCCGCGACTGGGAGCAGATGGGCGGCGGCTACCGCGACGGAGAGCTGGTGCTGGGACACGAGCCGAGTCTCGAGGAATTTGGCGGCGGCTGGAAGTTCAACAAGGAGGACGTCTTCTTCGGCGGCAAGGGCCAGTCGGTTCATCTGACGCCGATCACCGCCGATGGCACGCCGCCTACCTGGGGACCCAACTGGGACGAGGACCAGGGCGGGGGCCGGTTCCCCAACGCCTACTTCTTCTACCTGCCGCGCATCTGCAATCACTGCACGCGCCCGGCCTGCGTCGAGGCCTGTCCGTCCGGGGCAATGTACAAGCGCGAAGAGGACGGGATCGTGCTGCGCGACCAGGACGTCTGCCAGGGCTCGCGCAAGTGCATGCAGGCGTGCCCCTACAAGAAGATCTACTTCAATCACGTGAGCGGGGTGGCCCAGCACTGCAACCTCTGCTTCCCGAGACTGGAGCGAGGGGTGGCGCCGGCCTGTGCCCGGAACTGCCCCGGGCGCCTGGTGTTCGTGGGGATGCTCGACGACGAGAAGGATCCGGTCCATCGACTGGTCCACGAGTGGAAAGTGGCGCTTCCGCTACACCCGGAGTTCGGGACCGAGCCCAACGTCTTCTACGTCCCTCCCCTCTCGCCCTACCGGCTGCGAGAGGACCGCTCGATCGACACGGAGACGATGCGAATTCCGCCGGAGTACCTGGAATCGCTCTTCGGGCCCCGCGTGCACGAGGTGCTGGCGAAGCTCCGGAGCGAGATCGAGCGGGTGCGAGAGGGAGGCCGCTCGGAGCTGCTGGACACCTTGATCGTCTACTACTGGAAGATGCTCTTCGGTCCCTTCGCTGAGGAACCTGCCGTGGTGGAGGCCGCGAAAGGAGAGGCGCGATGAGCGACGGCCGCAGGACCAATCCGACCGAGGAGCACGCGCGCAGGCACGTCGCCGAGGAGTGGGACGAGGCCCACTTCAGCACCCACTGCGTGAACTGCGTCCCCGCCGACTGCCCGATCTACGTACTGGTGAAGGATGGCAAGGTCGTGCGGGAGGAGGCCGCGGGTGTACGCGAGCCCATGGAGCCCGGCGTCCCCGACATGAATCCGATGATCTGTCAGGCGGGTCTGGCCTGGAGCCTGGGGATGGAGGGCCCGGATCGGCTCGAGTACCCGCTGCGCCGGGTCGGAGAGCGGGGCGAGGGGCGCTGGGAGAGGATCTCCTGGGACGAGGCGCTGACCGAGGTCGCCGACGCCATTCTCGACGCCATCGAGGAGGTCGGTCCCGAGTCGCTGGTGCACGAGGTGAGCCCCCAGATCGGGTCCGGCCATGCCGCGTGGAGATTCACCGACGTCCTCGGCGGGCAGCTCCTGGACGTGAACGCCACCATCAACGACTTCCACACCGGCTATCTGCAGACCTTCGGGAAATCCTCCATCGCGCACTCCAACGACGACGCCTTCCACTCCGAGCTGATTCTGGTCTGGCACTCGAACCCGGCCTACACCAACATCCCCTGGTTCCACTTCATGGCCGAGGCGCGATATCGCGGCGCCGAGATCATCCTGATTTCCCCGGACGTGAGCCCGTCGCACAGCCACGTCGACTACCACATCCCGGTGCGCCACGGCACCGACGGTGCCCTGGCTCTGGCCGCCTGCCAGGTGATCATCTCCGAGGGGTTGGTGGACTGGGGCTTCGCCGCCTCTCAGACGGATCTACCGCTGCTGGTTCGTACCGACACCGGGCAGTACCTGCGCCAGAGCCACCTGGAGCGGGGCGGGCGCGACGACCGCTTCTTCCACGCCCACCCCGAGCGGGGCGCGGTCCCGGCAGACCCGGCCAACCTGCTGCTCGACTTCAAGCCGCTCGCCGAGGGAACGCTGGAGGTCGAGACGCTCGACGCGGGGCGGGTTCGCGTCGAGCCGCTCTTCGCGCGTCTCAGGCGCATGCTGGACGAGCACTACACCCCGGAGCAGGCCGCCGAGATCTGCGAGGTGCATCCCGACGCCATTCGGCTGCTCGCGCGCAAGGTGGCGTCGCGGAAGACCCGCATCCCCGTCGGGGTGGGCATCTGCAAGTACTACCACGGCGACCTGATGAACCGCTCGATGCTGCTGCTGCTGGGGCTGACCGGGAACTGGGGCAAGAAGGGCGCCGGCGCGGCCAGCTGGAACTCCTTCATGTTCGACGGCAGCTCGATGGCGATGGCCAAGACCGAGGCCGGCGTCGAGGCGGGAAAGGCGCTGCTGGAGGCCTCCCGGGCGATCCGCCGGCACGTGATGGAGCAGGATCCGACCCTGAGCGAAGAGCTGGCGGACCGCGAGGTCGTGCGCCTCCTGGGTGGCCGCATGATGCTCCCGCCGGCCTTCTACTGGTACACGCACGCCGGCTTCCGCGAGCGCTGGAACAACCCCGCCTGGAACGACCCCGATATGCCGCGTGACTTCGACGCCTACTATTGGGAGGCGGTGGATTCGCAGGCCTGGAACCCGGCGACCGAGATCGCCGCCACCAAGCCGCCCCGCGTGCTGCTCGAGGTGGGAGGAAACACGCTGCGGCGGACGCGCGGTGGGAAGAACGCCCTGCTCCGCAACCTCTGGCCGAAGCTCACCAAGATAGTCTGCATGGACTTCCGGATGTCGCAGACGGCGATCTACGCCGACATCGTGCTTCCGGCCGCACAGCACCACGAGAAGACCGCCTTCGCCATGCCGACGCCCTGGCCCTTCATCCTCTCGATGTCCCACGCCGTGGTGCCGCCCTATGGCGAGTCCCGGGATGAGTGGCCGGTGATGATCGATCTGCTCGAGAAGATCGCCGAGCGGGCGAGCGCACGCGGGCTGGAGAGCTACCAGCGCAGCGATGGAACTTCTCGCCGCTACGACGAGCTTCGGAATCTGTTCACCTTGAACGGGGCCCTCGAGGACAAGGAGAGCGTGGTGCGGGAGGAGCTGGCCGATGCGGTGAGCTCGGGCAACCTGCCGCCGGGGACCACCATCGAGACCTTCCGCGAGAAGGGCTACAGCCACTACAACGACTGGGCCTTCGTCTCCCTGCTGACGGCCAACGCCTCTCCCTTCCCCCGGAACGAGACCCACTCGCCGCTGCGCAACCACGTCGAGCTGGGTCATCCCTACCCGACGCTGACCCGGCGCGCGCAGTTCCTGATCGACCATCCCTGGTACCAGGAGGCCGGCGAGGATCTGCCCTGTCACAAGGAGCCACCCGCGATGGGCGGCGACTACCCGTTCCGCCTTTCGGGCGGACACTCCCGCTGGAGCGTCCACGCCATGAACATGACCAATCCGCTCCTGCTGGAGACGCATCGCGGCAAGCCCTTCGTGCTGATCAACGATCGGGTGGCCTGCGAGAAGGGCATCGAGGACGACTCCCCGGTGCGGGTCTGGAACGACGTCGGCGAATTCGTCGTGCCGGCCCGCACCAGCCCGGCGCAGCGTCCCGACGGGCTCACCGTCTACAACGGCTTCGAGGGCTTCCTCTTTCCAGGAGGAAATGGCTCCAACGAGGTGGAGGTGGGCATGGTGAAGTGGCTGCACCTCGCGGCGGGCTACGGCCACCTCTTCCATAGCCCCATCGAGTGGCAGCCCGTGCCCTTCGACCGCTGCATCTTCGTCGACTGCAAACTCTTCGTGGGCGACTCGGATCCCGCCGGCTCGAAGAGCGCGGTGAGCTAGGAGAAGAACGTGCGGATGAATGCGATCGTCGCCGGCGTCGGCATGACCCGGTTCGGGAAGCACATGGAGACGGGGCTCAAGGCCCTGGGTGCGGAGGCCGTCTCGGCAGCGCTGGGAGACGCGGACGTCGAGACCTCGGACCTCGAGGCAGCCTACGTCAGCAACGCGATGGCCGGCATCATCACCGGGCAGGAGTGCATCCGCGGCCAGGTGATCCTGCGCCCGATGGGCATCGGGAAGATTCCCGTCATCAACATCGAGAATGCCTGCGGAAGCGCCTCCACGGCCTTCAACCAGGCCTGCGCGATGGTCTCGACCGGGTGCTACGACGTGGTCCTCGCCCTGGGCGTGGAGAAGCTCTACCACCCGGACAAGCAGCGGACCTTCCTGGCGCTGCGCGGTGGAATGGACGTCGAGGAGATGGAGTCGGCGCTCGCCGCCATGGCTGCGGACCGGCCGGGGGGCGGCGAGGAGCCCCAGGCCAGCGCTGGAGGCGACAAGCGTTCCGTCGCCATGGACTTCTATGCCAACGTGGCGCGAGCCCACATGCGGGCGTACGGCACCACGGTGGAGCAGCTCGCGGGGGTCTCGGCCAAGAACTCCCTGCACGGGAGCCTCAATCCGCGGGCGCAGTTCCGCGAGGTGTTGAGCGTCGACGACGTGCTCGGGGCACCGATGATCGTCGAGCCACTGACGAGGCCGATGTGCTCTCCGATCGGCGACGGTGCGGCGGCGGTCGTGCTGGTAAGTGAGCGCAAGGCAACGGCGCTGGGCATCCAGAAGCCGGTCCGCGTAGCAGCCAGCGCACTGCACTCCGGGTGGGATCACGGCTCCGAGGAGGGGGATTCCGTTAAGCTTTGCGCGACGGAAGCCTGCGAGGAAGCCGGAGTCGGTCCCAAGGACATCGGAGTCATCGAGCTCCACGACGCCTCGGCCATCGGCGAGCTGATCGCCTACGAGTCGCTGGGTCTCTGCGAGAGGGGCGAGTCGGGGAAGCTGATCGACGAGGGCATCACCAAGCTCGGGGGCCGTCTGCCCGTCAATACCTCCGGCGGCCTGCTCCGCAAGGGACACCCGGTGGGCGCCACCGGGATCGCCCAGGTCGTCGAGCTTACCGAGCAGCTGCAGGGCCGCTGTGGGAAGCGCCAGGTCGAAGGCGTGACGGCCACCCTGGCCCACAACGGGGGCGGGGTGGTGGGACGCGGAGCGGCCTCGATGTGCGTGACGATCCTCGTCCGCTAGTCCGAATCGATCCAGGAGAAGACCATGGGAAGCATCGATTACGAAGTGGAGCTGACCGACGAGGAACGAGCCGTTCAGGAGACGGTTCACAGATTCGCCGAGCAGGTCATGCGACCGGCGGGGGCAGAGCTCGACGCGATGCCGGACCCGCAGGACGTGATCGCCGAGGGCTCGGTCCTCTGGGAGGTGTTCGAGAAGCACCGCGGCCTCGGCCTCGACGAGCTCACCGCTCCCGGTAGTGATCTGACGCCCCGACAGCAGGCGCGGCTGCGCTGCATCATCGGCGAGGAGCAGGGCTGGGGCGACTCGGGGCTGGCGATCGGCTTCGGCGTGGCCGGCTTTCCCCGCATGATGGCGCAGATGTTCGCGAGACCCGATCTGATCGAGCGCTTCGGCGGAGACGACTGCATCGGCTGCTGGGCGGGCACCGAGCCGGACCACGGCAGCGATGTGATCTACTACATGAACAAGCCGGGCGTCGATCAGGGACCTCGTCCCAACCTCATAGCCCGCAAGGACGGCGACTCCTTCGTGCTGAGCGGCCAGAAGGCGGCCTGGGTCTCCAACGGCACCATCGCGACGGCGGCCGTGATGTTCTCCGCAGTCGACATGGGCGACGGGGTGCGCCGCGACGTCGGGTTCCTGGTTCCCCTCGACGTCCCCGGTGTCTCGAAGGGGAAGCCCTTGGACAAGATCGGGCAGCGCGCGCTCAACCAGGGAGAGATCTTCTTCGACGATGTACGGATTCCGGCGGACTACATGGTGATCCCGCCGGAGGCCTACCCGATCGCGACGGAGATGATCCTGACCATGGCGAACGGCGGAATGGGTTCGACCTTCGTGGGGGTGGCGCAGGCGGCGCTGGATCTGGCCATCGACTACGCCAAGGAGCGCGTCCAAGGCGGTGTGCCGATCATCGAGCACCAGAGCGTGAAGATGCGGCTCTTCGAGATGTTCCGGAAGGTGCAGGCCGCCCGAGCCCTGAGCCGGCAGGTGACGCTCTTCAACACGATGGGCGCTCCGCCCCAGCTGAAGCTGGCGGTCGCATCCAAGGTCACGTCCACCGACACGGCCTTCGAGGTGGCGAGTGCCGCCCTTCAGATCTTCGGGGGCAACGGCCTCAGCCGCGAGTATCCGATGGAGAAGCTGCTGCGCGACGCCCGGGCCTCGATGATCGAGGATGGCTGCAACGACATCCTGAGCCTGACCGCTGCGGAGAGTCTGTAGCGAACGAATCCAAGGGATCGGAGGTAGGGCCGATGACCGATGAACCCACCACGCTGGCGGCGCTGATCGAGGCGCAGGCGGAAACGCTGGGCGACAAGCCCTTCCTCCGCTTCGAGGATCGGGTGATCAGCTTTGCCGTTCTGAACCGGCAGGTGAACCGCGCCGCCAATGGCCTGGCCGCCCTGGGCGTAAAGACGGGAGTCGGCGTCTCGATCATGATGCCCAACTCGCCGGAGTGGCTCTTCGTCTACTTCGCCACCCAGAAGCTGGGCGCGGTCGCCGTTCCGGTGAACGTCGGCCTCAAGGGAGAGGGACTGCGACGCCGCGGGGAGAACATCTCGCCCTGGGAGGTCGAATGCGAGATCGACCGCCACGCGGCGGTGCTCGAGTCCGCCGTCTTCGGAGTGCCCTCGGATCTGGGCGAGGACGAGGTGATGGCGGTGGTGGTGCTAAAGGAGGGGCAGACGCTGGCGCCCGAGGATCTGATCGCGCACTGCGAGGCCCAGATGGCGGGATTCATGGTGCCCCGCTACGTCGAGTTCCGCGACGCGCTACCGAAGACGGGCACCCAACGCATCCAGAAGAGCATCTTGAAGCAGGAGGGAGTGGGGCCCACGAGCTGGGATCGGGAGGCTCACAGGGATGGAGCTCCGCAGCTTGGGATGCCCGGCTCGTCACCGTGAAGAATGTCCCGGAGGAGAGAGGCTCATGAGCAGGCGAACGATGCGCGCGGCGCGCTTCAGCGGTCCGGGAACACCGGTCCGGATCGAGGAGGTCCCCTATCCGGAGGCCGGTCCGGGCGAGGTGGTGGTCCGCGTCGCGGCCTGCGGCGTGTGTGGCTCGGACCTGCACTTCCTCGAGGACATGCCTCTGCCCACCAGCCCCCTCACCCTGGGGCACGAGCCGGCCGGCACCATCGAGTCGATCGGAGAGGGTGTAGAGAAGTGGAGCGTCGGAGACCGCGTCGCCCTTCACGTGGGAGCCGGCTGCGGCAGCTGCCCCGCCTGCAAATTCGGTCATCCGATGTCCTGCGCCTCGATCCAGTGCCCCGGTCTGCACATCGACGGCGCCTTCGCCGAGGCGCTCTGGATTCCCGCCAGCTCCCTGGTGCGCGTCCCCGACGGCGTGGCCATGGCGGCGGCGGCCGTCGCCACCGACTGCGTGGCGACCCCCTACCACGCCCTCAAGTGCCGGGGCGGGATGCGGGATGGCGAGCGGGTGGCCGTGATCGGCGTGGGCGGTCTGGGAGGTCAGACCGTGCGCCTGGCGGCGGCCCTGGGGGCCTCGCAGGTGGTGGCGGTGGACATCTCCACCGCGGCGCTGGAGCGCGCGAAGCGCTTCGGCGCCACCGACACCGTCCTCGCAGTTCGCGGCGAGGACCCCTCCCCGCAGATCCGCGAGCTCACGGGGGGCGGCGTCGATCTCGCCGTCGAGTGCTACGGCTCGCCCGACACCATCGCCCAGTCGGCGAACTCCCTGGACAAGGGGGGTACGCTGGTGATCGTCGGCGTCTGCATGCAGCCCCCGCGCATCGACCTCCCCGTCGCCATGTTCGCGATCGCGGAGCTGAGTGTGCTGGGGAGCTTCGCCTCGCACGCCGAGGACCTGGCCGAGGTGCTGCAGATGGAGGCCAAAGGCGTCATCGACATTTGCTCTTCGATCACCCACCGCCTGACTCTGGACCAGGTACCCGAGGCGCTGGAGATGCTGCGCACCAAGCGCGGCGACCCCGAGCGGATCGTCATCGAGATGGAGGGATGAGCGAAGGGGCGGGGAGAAGCCCTGCCCTGCGGACGACCCGGTTCTCGTGAATCGTGAGGGAGACTCGGAGCATGGAAAAGAAGAACATCTACTCCGGTGATTCGCTCAATCTGACGCTGCGGGATTACTTCCCTTCGCCGCACCCCGTCCCGGCCGGCCAGGACATGCGCGGCGTCTACTTCGACGGCTATCCGCAGATCGTCAAGGAAGCGGGCTCCCAGCCGACCTACGAAGTGAAGCTGGAAAAGGACCTGACGGTGACGGTGCGCGACGGCACACGGCTGGCCCTGGACGTCTACCGCCCCGACGTCGAAGGGGAGAGATTTCCCGCGATCCTGGCCTGGGGCTTCTGGGGCAAGGACGCCCAGGCGGCGGTGGGCTGGCTGCACGACAAGCAGCAACCCTACTACGACAGCCCCTTCTGGGACGGATCACTGGAGGCCGGGAACTACCTGCACACGGTGCCGAGGGGATATGCGCACGTGATTCCCGACCCGAGAGGGGTCGGCGACTCGGAGGGATACGACGGAGTCATCGAACAGGCCCACAACCCCGATGACATCTACGACGTGATCGAGTGGATCGCGGCGCAGTCTTGGTGTGACGGCAACGTCGGGATGATGGGGCCATCGTCGTATTCGATCGCGCAGCTCGAAGTCGCGAAGAACCCGCCTCCCAGCCTGAAGGCCATCCATCCCGATGAGGCTCCTGTGCTCGCGAGCGACCACTTCCACGGGATCTTCGACACCCTCCTCTACCACATCGTGCTGGGCAGACATGGAAACGACAGCCTGGTTCCCGCACCGCACTATCCCTACACGTTGAAGCAGCCCCGGCTGTTCAGCCTCCTCCCGAAAGAGGAACTGAAGGCGAGGCTGGAGGCGGCGCTCGATCATCCGGACATCAAGTACAACAGCAAGTGGTACTCTCAGCTCAAATACCCGCTCAAGCATCCCCTTGCCTCCGACATGCTGCTGAACGCGTTTCGCCCCATGCCGGTAGATGCAGAGCTCGAGAAGATCAGGCTTCCGATGTACCTCGGTGCTCCCTGGGTGAACCGCTTCTACAACTGGGGCACCTTCGAGGCGTATCAGAGATCGAGCACGCCGGCGAAGGACAAGAAGCTGATCGTCTACCCCCCTGGGTTCCCACCGCGGCCCTACTGCCAGTACCACGACGAGATCGTCCGCTGGTACGACTACTGGCTCAAGGGAATCGACACCGGGATCATGGACGAGCCGCCGGTGAAGCTGTTCGTGATGGGGGTGAACAAGTGGCGCTTCGAGAACGAATGGCCGCTTGCGAGAACCCGGTGGACCCGGTTCTTCCTGCACCCCAAGGGCGGGCTTTCAGTGGAACCGGCGGCGAGCGGCGGTCCACCCGAGAGCTTCACCCAGCCGGCGCCCTACCTGGATCCGACGGTCTTCTGCCTCAGATACCGGACCGATCCCTTCTCCGAAGACACCGAGATCACTGGTCCCCTGGCTCTCTACCTGGAGGCTTCGATCGACAAGGACGACACCAACTGGATGGCCGACCTGGTCGACGTGGACCCCGAAGGCCACAGGCAGTGGATCAGCGTGGGTTATCTCAAGGCGGCGTACAGAGCCATCGATGAGAGCAAGTCCCAGCCGTATCAGCCCATCCACCCCCGGCAGGCTGCTGCGCCGGTTCCCCCCGGCGAGAAGATCGAGTATGCGATCGCGATGATGCACACCTCGAACGTGTTCAAGCGGGGTCACGCGATGGAGCTGATCATCCGGAACCAGGATGACCTGCACAGCAGACTGGGCACCTGGGGCGTGTACATGCTGCCCTTCATGCAGACGGTCACCCACGACATCCACTTCGGGAAATCACACCTGCTGCTGCCGGTCATTCCCGCGGGTCGACAGTAATCGTCACCGAACCTCACCAAATCGACGACCACCATCACATCGTCAATCGGGAATACGTCGCCTTGACGCTATGGAGAATGCCCTCGCCCGCTTCCCCCTTCCGAACCACGGCAATCCGCCGCGGAGAAAACGCGCGGCTTCGGCGCGGCGAGGCCGGCCGCGTGCTCGTCTCCGCTTGGGAAACGCAAAGGCGCTCGACCAATACCCCGCGGAATCGCGGGGATTTCTCAGGCTGTCTTCGTGCCGCGGAGCAGGGATTCGCCTCGCCACGATCCGCCTCGGAAGGTCGCGGATGACGGAGGCGCCGCGCCGCTCCGGTCGATCCGAGCCCAAGGGACCCAAAAGCGTCCCTTCATGGCCTCTGGCCGGACCTTCAACCGTATGAACTTCGGCCTCCGCATCGCGATGATCCCCGAGCCCAATACCGCCCTCCTCCTCGCCACCGGCTTGGCGGGGCTCGCGGCGGTGAGGCGGCGGTCGTAGAGGGTCGACAACCAGAGGCGCGCCTCTCGCGGGCGCAACATTCAAAAATCCAGGGAGGCAGGCAGTCCATTGCCGTACGAAATGGCATCGCTCTGACCTGCATCGCAATCCCTTGGATCATCCAGATCGTCGTCGGGACGATTTACTTCACTGCGTCCGAGATCATGCCCTATCACAAGGGATATCTTGGAGTACCGTGGTCAGATCTCGAGCCAACTGTTCGCGCGATGCCAGTCGGGCTCCTGCACATCATTGGCGCCAATCAATTGTGTTTCCTCAGTAGATGCGGTCGTCTCGCTTCCAGATCTCGGGGAGCTTGTAGTCCTCCGCGATGGCCTTGAAGGCCGCGTAGCCGGGTCCGGCACTGGCGCCGCCCCCTGCACACAGGTAGAGCCCTTCGATGTCTGTCCGCGTGCCGTCCAGATCCCGGCCACCGGCATCGCCCACGTCCAGAAAACCTTCAATGGGCTTTCCGTGGCTGAAGTCCCCCTCCGGCATGCCCATCTCCCGCTCGATGTCGAGGGGCGTGTAGAGTGCGTCGGCGATCACCTTGTCGCGCGTCATGTTGGGTGCGAACTCCTGCCACAGGGCCAGGAAGCGGGCATTGTAGTTCGCCTTCACTTCGGCCCACTCGGAGGGCGTCAGGTCGGATGCCCGTGGGAAGAAATACCAGCCGTTCATGGCGTGCTTGCCCGGCGGCGCCTGGCTCGGATCCCAGAGCGTGTTCACCCAAATGCCGGCCGCCGGCAGGCTGGGAATGCGCCCTCCCATCGCGTCGAGGATGTACTCCCCCACCTCTTCTGCGTTGTCGTAGCCGACGATGGTGTAGAAGCAGCGGTTGATGTCGGGGTCGTGCCGGGCCGACTTGTAGTCGGGGGGCTCGTGAAGCGCGAACGACAGCGTGCCCAGGCAATTGTCGGGGCCGAAGCGCCAGTTATCGAGGACTTCTCGCATGGCCGGCGTGGTCCCGTCCGGCTCCAGAAAGTCGATGAAGGTGGTGCGCACGTCGAGGTTCGAGACCACGATGTTCGCGTCGATCTGGCGGCCGTCCTCGAGCTCGATCCCGCTGACCCGCCCGTTCCGTCTCAGGATGCGCCGGACCCGGTGGTTGTAGCGGAGGTCCGCTCCGTTGGCGAAGCAGGCAGAGGCCATCGCGTGACCCAGCATGTGAGTGCCGCCGACCACCATGTAATGCCTGCCGCACCACCAGATGGTGGAGACGATGAAGGCGATACCGGTGGCCCGGTAAGGGTCGAGACCCCACTCCAGGGACTGCCGGTACAGGGTCCCGCGCAGCTCGCTGCTCTCGAAGGTCTGGTCGATGATCTCCTTTACCGTCTTCTGGATGTCCTCGAGCGCGAAGCCGAGGTCGAGCCAGAGCTTGAGGAGCTCTTCTCGGGTCTTGTCCGGGTCCCGTGGGGCGTAGATGATGGAAGCGATGTACTGGTCCTTCGCCATCACCTTGCGGCGGATCTCGGTGAAGGTGTCGGCGTCGTGTTTGGAGTAGGCGGCGATGCTCCGGTGCGTCTTCTCCTCGAGCTCGGGAAGGTAGATGAGCAGAGGGGGGCGTCCGTCGGCGAAGGCCATGCCGATCTGGCACTCGGGCTTGATCATGCGTGCCCCGTAGCCGAGCAGACCGAAGTCGTGGTAGAAGGGCATGTAGTCGATGAACTCCATGTACTGGGCATGGAGGTTGTGCCAGAAGCCCGGCACCGTCGCTTCCGATGTGTGAACGGCCCCCGCCTCCTCGTGGCGGGCCTCGAATACGCCCACCTTTTGGCCCACCCGGGCTAGGTAGGCGGCGGCGCAGAGGCCGTTGTGGCCTCCACCGATTACCACGACGTCGTAGCTGCTGTCAGACATCTTCGACCTCCGTCACTGGCTCAACAGGACGCCGGCGATCCTCGCGATCAGCGCTGCCCCGACCAGCCCTCCCGCGATTGCGTAGCGCCGTCTGTGACGCCGCGCGGCGGGCTCCGGGTGTGGGTCCTCGAAATCGGTTCTCCGCGAAACTCCTGAGCCTTCTCCTCCCCGCCTCCACTCGATCGCGGTAGGGACGGCCCTTACGGGCCGCCCCCCGCGCAGATCCCAGCGTGCGCTACTCACGCACTGGGCTCCTGCCTTGGGTTCTAACGTCAAAGCGCTCGTCCGGCCAGGCATGGCGTATACGTACAGGAGGGATCCAGCAGTCGACAAGTCGCCGTATGCGCTGCCAATCGGTCCGATCGCGTTGGCTTCGGCGGCGCAAAGCCCGATGCCAATGTCGCGTCACCTGGTCGCGAAACCGTGCCAGCGATTGACCGTTGGTCGGCACTGCGTAGTATGCAAAGTGCCCGTTGACAACACTGCGTAGCCACTTGCCCTGCTCGGGGATGGGCAGATGCCGACGTCGCTTGAGCTCGACTTTCACCTCGCTCAGCTTCCTCCGCATCCGCTCCGGTTGGGTTCGCCGCACGATCAGGAACTTTTCCGTCTTCGTCTTCCCGCACAAATGCAAGAAGCCCAAGAAGTGGAAGTGCTCCGGCTTTCCCTCGCCTCGGGCACGTCGGTTGGAAGCTGCATAGCGCCCAAACTCAATTACCCGAGTCTTGTCGGGATGTAGCTCCAGTGAGAACTTCCGCAACCTTTCGTGAAGCTCTCGCAGGAGCCGCTCGGCATCCCCGCGAAATTGGAAGCCAACGACAAAGTCATCGGCAAAGCGGGTAATGATTACATCACCCTGCGCATGCCGAGTCCTCCATTGTTGGACCCAGAGGTCGAGGACGTAGTGCAAATAGAGGTTCGCCAGCAGCGGCGAAACGGTCGCCCCTTGTGGTGTCCCTTCCATGCTCTTCGCCCGCTTCCCCTCTTCCATGACTCCGGCACTCAGCCATTTCTGGATGAGCCTCAGAATCCTCCTGTCTGCAATCCGGTGCTCGAGAAACCGCATCAGCCATCCGTGGTCGATGGTGTCAAAGAATCCACGAATGTCTGAATCAAGCACCCAGTTCACCTTCTTGCGCCGAACCCCGACGGCGAGCGCATCCAGCGCATCATGCTGGCTACGCCCGGGCCGGAATCCGTAAGAGAAGCCGAGAAAATCCACCTCGTAGATGGCGTTGAGGATCCCCACAACGGCACGCTGGACGATCTTGTCTTCCAGCGATGCAATGCCGAGCAACCTCGGGCGCCCGTCCGTCTTGAGAATCACCACCCGGCGAGACGGCTTTGCTCGGTACACTCCTCGCTGCACCCGGGCATGGAGATCCCGGAGCTTCTCCTCCAAGCCTCCTCCCGCGTACTGCTCCCACCTCACCCCGTCGACTCCGGCCGAGGCATCCCGCCGTAGAGCAAGAAATGCCTCTCGGAGTCGGTCGACGGTGAGATGGTGAAGAAGCGCAGTGAACTTTGTCTCCCCGTCCTTCCTTGCTGCCCTGCGTACACGATCCAGCGCACTCGGCACGCCATGTGGCCGGCTCTGAGTCCGGGACGCGTTTTGCTGGTCCGTGTTCCCCTTGGCCAGGCCCCTTCCCTCCACGACCTCCGCCCCCGGCTCCCCGGCTTTGTTCGGCCGCCTCGTCGGTACTACGGGCCCGTCTGACTTCCCCGAGCCGTTCATCCGCGGATTACGGCCTTGGCCTTCCCGCAGCGCCCCGCCTCACCATCGAGGGCGGGAAACCCGGGGATCTCCCGGTTCTCGCGCATGGAGGTTCCGCACATGCGCAGGGTCTTCGACCGCGCGGGGTCAGCCTGTCGCTTGCGATAGCGCGCCAGGTCGTATGGCTTTCCGCCCGTTGGAACGACGTCAGCACCCCGATCTATCTGATTTCGCGGCTCAATGCCCCAGCCTATGCGTGCCCCTGTCAACGCTTCGCCGACCCCTCGCGGAATCCTGCGCATGACTCGGGGACATCGTGGATCGCTACTCCTTCGATGTACGGCTCTTTCATCCGCTCCTCCATGCCGGTTTATCCCGGCGCAC
>Ga0307423_1000527_pt1 | contig 25774 bp, 13 predicted proteins | sample SalMarWE160310MG_FD_202154 | JGI IMG/M metagenome (GOLD analysis project Ga0307423, IMG submission 202154) | Salt marsh sediment microbial communities from the Plum Island Ecosystem LTER, Massachusetts, United States - WE1603-10 | ecosystem: Environmental > Aquatic > Marine > Intertidal zone >... | reverse complement strand
CCGGTCCATGGAGAGGTCGCGGATCACGGTCTTATTCATGACCGCCTCCCGGAAATCGGCCTTGTCGAGCTTGGAGCGGTCGATCACGGTCAGGCTCAGGTTGGCCCCGGTAAAGCGGGCCTTGCGCAGGTCCGCGTCCTGGATCACGGCCATGCGCAATTTCGCCCCGGACAGGTCGGCTTTTTCCAGATTGACTTTTTGCAGCACGGTCTGCTTGAGGTTGGCCTCCGACAAATCGGCCTTGCGCAGCTTGGCCCGCATGAAAAGGCCCATGCCGAGGTCCGCCCCCTTCATCGAGGCCCTGAAGAAATTGGCGTCCGGGGCGATGGCCTTTTTGAATTTCGCTCCGTCCAGGATGGAGCAGGCGAAGTTGGTCTTTTTCAGAACGGCCTCGGACAGGTCGATGCCGGAAAGGTTCAGTTCGGACAGGTCCAGGCCGGAGAGGTTGCGCCGGGCGAAGGGCAGTCCCGCGTTGTGACGCTCCACCACCTCGGACCGGGTCATGACCCCGGCCATGTCTGGATCGATCCCGGCCTGGCGCATATCCTCGACGCTCATGCCCGGAATGGTCTTGGCCGCGAACTGCTTTTTCGCGTCGGCGAAAGTCCCTTTCGAGGCCTCGATCCGGGCCATGCCCGCCTGGTATTGGCTCTCGGCCTTGGCGATGGTGGCCCGGGTTTTGGCGATGGTTTCGTCGAATTTGGCCTCGACATCGGGACTGAGCGCCTTGAAATCGCGCAGTCGCTCCTTTTCCTGAATGAGCTTTTCCAGGGGCTCGGCGCCCCGCTCGGCCGGGGATTTGCCTGAATCGACCGCTGCGGCCGCCTGGATCTCGGACAGGGTCTTGCCGTGTTTGGCCGCCTCCGTGGCCAGGGCGTCCTCGCTTTTTTGCTTCATGGCGTTAAGCTCGGCCTTGATCGGCTCGGCGGCTTTTTGGGCCTGGGCCATGGCGTCCCCGGCCGCCTGGCCGATTCCCAGATCGGCAAAGCGCACGGGCGGGAAGGGGGAGGCGCTTGGGCCCTTGCCCGCCTCGGGCAGCTCCGGCTCGATGGCGTGCATCTTGGCGAATTCCGGGGGCAGGGCCTCCATGACCAGGGCGCGCAGGTCCACGCCCGCCTTGCGCGCCTCGAAGACGTTCTTGCCCTTGGGCAGGATGACGTGGACGGCGTTTTTGTAGGTCCCTTTCCAGGCCGAGCATTCCTGCCCCAGAGGATTGGTCCCCTCGGGCAGGATGACGGCGAAGGCGTCCGAGGCGGCGATGGCCTTGGCCGCTTCAGGGTCGGGCTTGGCGCTCACGTCCGTCAGGGCGATGACGCCACAGGCGTCGCCGATCTCCTCCTCCATGAAGAGGGCTTGCAGCTCGTCGGCCACGCGCAGGTAATGCCCGCCCGGCTCGGCCGGGGGCAGGGACAGGGGCGTCTCGTCCGAGCCTTTGACCAGGACGTCGGCGTCAGGCGTGGTAAAATCGCCGTGGGCGGCGCCCGGACGGATCATGAGCCGGTTGAGCCTGGCCCCGTCAAAACGGGGGAAAACCAGTCCGGCGGGCAGCTCGACGCTTGCGGCCGGACCGCCGTCCGGAGCCTTGGGCAGACCCCAGGGTTCGCCGGGCACGCTCCGGGTTTCGGGATTGAGTCCGAGCCAGGCCCTGGTCACGACCCGGTCCGGCAGACCCAGGCGGCGCAGGGCGTCCCTGGCCTCGGCGTTGGCCTCAAGGTTGCGGCGGCAGGCCACGGCGAAGGGAAAGCCCGCGTCGTGAAAGGGGACGCCGGTCGCATCCTTGTCGGAAAAGCGAAAATCCGGGTCGTAGCCCAGTTTGCGCAACTCGTTCATGTCCAGGCCGCGCGCCGCCAGAGCCTTGGCGTTCGGGGCCTTGTCCATGGCGGCGTTGGCCTTCGCGATCATCCCGGCCTTTTTGGCGGCGGCCTTTTTCATGGCCTGGCCGACCCTCCCGGCCGTGTCCTCGGCCTTGCCCAGAACCGTTTTCACGGTCTCGCGCAAGCCGTCGAAGCGGGTCAGATCGATGGCGGCCAGATGACCGAACTTGCCGTGCAGATCGCGGGCCACGGCTTCGAGCTTGTCGATGGTGGCCAGGTTCCCGGCGGCGGTCTGGCGGGCCATGCCCACCATCTCTTCGGGCGTAACGGGCATGGTCGGCGTTTGGCCCATGGCCGCGGCCTTGATGCGGGCCAGGGTCTTGGGCGCGTTTTTCACCTGCTTGACCGCGGCGCCCATCTTCTTCCCGGCCGCCTGGAAGGGCGCCATGTCCACGGGAACCCTCCGGTCCATGGCCTTGCGCTGCTTCTCGGCGTATTCCTCAAGGGTTCCGGCCCGCTCGGTCAGTCTTTCCCATTCCAGAAAGGCCCGGACCACGTCCCGGCATTCGTCGTCCCTGTTTTCCACCGAGCCGCGATAGATGGCCACCCCGCGCAGGATGGACGGAAAGAGCCAGACCGTCTCCAGCCTGGCGGGAACCTCGACAAAGGCTTCACGGAATCCGGCCGGATCGCCGTAGAGCTTGTAATTCTCGATCATGGTCAAAAACATCCTGGCCCGAAGCCCGGGCAAGGCGCCTTTCACAAAAGGCATGTCCGGATGCATGTTCTCGACCTCGAAGGGCTCGTCCCCCCGAAAGAATTCCGTGATCCACTGATCCTTCGGCGCGCAGTTGAAAAGCAGGAAATTCGTGTTGTCCGGCAGTCCGGGCCAGCGCTCGGCCTTCCAGCGGGCGTCGTAGGTTCCGTTGTATCCGGCGCGCTGGGGCCAGGTTATGTCCAGCGGGCCGAATCCGGCCGGGTCGGGCCGGTCCTCGGGCGCGCCGATCACGCGCCGGGGATCTTCGACGTTGGGCAGGGGGACGGCCTTGCGCCCGTCGGGAAGCGCGATCGGAACAAGACCTTTGCCTTTGGGATTATTGGGGAAGTCCGGACCGCCGAAAGCGTTTTCATAGGTGATGGGCATGCTGGTGAATTCGCGCGGCTCGGAGATGGAGCCGTCCGGCATCCAGAAACGCTCGCCGACGACGTTGACGGACTTCTCCGTCCCGCCCACCCGGATGCGCGCCCGCAGGCCCTTGACCTTTTGCCCGCGCGGCGCATGGGCCGTCCCCGCCGCCAGAATTTCGCCGTGAATCTTGGGCATGCCCGGGTCCAGGATGGGCGTGGCGCCAAGCTCCGCCGGAACGGCCTTCCACATGTCCTGCTCGGAAAGGGGCTCCGCCGGCGCGGTCAGGTCGAAAAATGCCATAGCCGCAAGCCCGATGTAGTTCTTTCCCGCCGCCCCGAAGGACTTGAAGGAAAAGGCCAGATTCTGTTTCTTGAATATCTTCATGGCCTTTCCTAGGTTAGCGATCTGAAGCCCACGATGCAGGAGTTCATTTCCGTGACCACGGTGCGCGTGGCCTGGAGCCGCTCGTTTTGCATGCCGGTCCGCAGATTGTTGACGCTCAGGCGCGTCACCTGTTGCCGCAGGGCGTTTCTCTGGCCTTCAAGCCTGGCGACCTCCTCGCCGAGAGACTGCTTGGCCTGGGTGAGCGTGGTTTTTTCCCCGTCGAGCCTGCTGACTTCCTGTCCCAGGGACGTGCTTTGCTGGGTCAGAATGGTTTTTTGGCCCTGCATGGTCAGCTTGGTCTGGGCGAGTCCCTGCTTGGACTGGGTCAGGCTGGTTTTCTTTGCGTCGAGATCATCGCGCATTTGTTCGAGTTTGGTGACGCTTTCCCTGATTTTGGTCAGCTCTCCGGCGAGCTGGATGCACTCGTCGTTCAGGGCCACTTCCTCTCCCAGGGCTTTCTGGGCCTTGGCCCGCATGGTCAAGGTCATCACGTTGATTTCGGACTTCTTGACCAGCTCAAAGACTTTTCTCGTTCCAAACAGATTGAAGGATTCGCCGATGACCGACTGATGGTAGTTGCCGATGTATTCCCATTCGGCCGTGCCGATGACCATCTCGTTGTAAAGCCCGGCCCGGACCTTCATGGTGTTGTTGGTGTTGAGCTTCCAACCGTATGTATCATCGGACTTCTGTGAGGGCGGGTCGTTGGGCTGGCCGCAACGAACCCAGCTGTTGTCGGTCGGGCTCTGCATGAGGATGCGCTCCGAGCCTTCCTTGTCCTCGATGTGCATGAGGTTGCCGCCGCTGGTGGTCAGCATGCATTTGGTGTTGTTCTGGCTGGTCAAAAGGCTTTTGTGCTCGGGGTTGGGCGCGGCCGCCTGGATGACCGGCCGGTCCGGGTCGCCATCCATGAAGGCCAGCAAAACCTCGCAGCCCTTGTGCAGGGGAAAGTGGAAGCCCATGTTCGAGCCGCCGTAGGGCTGGTTCATGCGCAACCATGACGAGGCCTTGCCGTCCTGGCGGCCGGAGAGGTCGAACGGCAGAATGACCTTGTAGCGGCCCTTGTCGTCGAGATCGGCGTACTCGCCGGATTGGGCCGCGTCGATCTTGGCGTTCATCACTCCGTAAAAGCGCGGCTTTTCCGTTTGCATCCTGGTACGGTATTGGACGTTGGCCGGGATGGCCGTGAACGTATTGCGATAATAGGGCATGTCCGGGGCTTGTCCGAAGCTCACGCCCAGGGCCTGGGAAAGATAGGCCTCCTGGCCGCCCTCGTGGCGCGCCTCAATGGTCAGGTAGCTCGCGTTCATGGCGTCCCGGAAATGATTTTCAAGGGTGAAGAGGTAGCCCGCGCGCACGTGGGGCGCGGAACTTAAACCCTCATACAACGTCTCCCGGCAAAGAAGCTCCTCCGACCGGACCTTGGCCAGGGACCTGGCCTCGCCTTCGGTGAAAAAATGTTCCCCGTAGATGTGGCTTGCGCCCCGGCCCTTTTGACTGACCCGGCTTTCACCCGTGAGCGGCGCTTCCGGCTTGCGGTAGTTGTAGTCGGTCAGGGTCACGCTTTGCGGAACCTGGCGCCTGGTGAGGGAAAAGCGCTTGACCGACTCCGCGCCCACGGGCCAGTCCAGCCCGGACGGGGGCAGGTATTTGAGCGGTTCGGCGCCGGCCATGGGGCCGTGGGTGGTGCGCACGTCCGTAATGATCATTTTTTCACCGCCCCGGGGCTGCTCAAAGTAATAATAGAGTCCGTCGCGCTCCATCCAGCGGGAGATGAAATTGAAATGGCTCTCCCGGTACTGGCAGACGTATTCGCGTTGCGCATAGGACTTGGACAGCCGAAACTCGAAATCCTCCCCTTCCTTGAGCCCGCCATCCTTGAGCGCGTCGGTCAAAAAACCCTGGATGTCCTTGTTCAAAAAAATCTGGTTATGCCGGGTGAGCGTCAGCCACCAGAGCTTGGGGACCAGCACCGCCCGGTAGAAGGTCTGTCCCTGAAAGGCGTTTTGCATTTCAAAAAGAGCCGGGATGCCGTGAAAAGGCAGATCCCCCTTGTCGAGCTTCATGCTGAAGACGGCCGGATTCTGGACCAGATTCGTCGGGTCGAGATCCTTTTTGGACGACATGAGCGTGATGTCGAACTCATAGGGCCGGGAAAGCCCCTCCACGCCTTTGAAGCGGACCACCTCGAAGGCGTCCGGCGCGGCGGCTTCGGAGCGAAAAGAATAGGTGTTTTTATAGGCTTCCGGCATGCGGGAATTCTCCTAGATGGTCAGGTCCATGTCGCTTACGCCCATGATTTCCTCGCACTCGGAGCTGATGCTCGTAAAAAGCTCCGTGCGTTGCTCGTCCAGGTCGGTGGCGATCTGGGTCAATCGGTTCACCTCCGCGACGAGTTCCTCCACCTCCGTATGCAGGTCGATTTTGGACTGGGCCAAGTCCTGGACCTCGCCCGAAAGGACCGTGTTGGACTGGGTGAGCTCGGTCTTCTGCTGGGCCAGGCGGGAGACGTCTCCGCTCAGGTCGGTTTTTTCCTGGGACAAATCCGTTACGTCCTGGGCCAGATCGTCGCATTCTCCGGACAGGCGGTTCGTGTCCTGGCGAAGGGTGTTGACCTCTCCATCCAGGGCGGTGACGCGCCCTCTGGCGGCGATAAGTTCATCCGTCAGATGGGTTTTGTTGGCCGCGACCTGGGTCTCGGAGCCGTTCAGGCGGGTGGCGATGGCCCCTATCTCGGTTTCGCTGCCCACGGTCTTGAACGTGTAGCCGGCGATCTCCTGGACAAAGCCCGCGCTGAGCGCGGTCTTGCTGATCATGTAGGACTCTTGCAGCAGTCCGAGAATGGTGTCGAAATAGCCGATCATGTAGGTGGAAAGCATCGAGCCCGCCAGAACCGTGACATTCTCCGGGGTCTTGAGGGCGATGCCGGTCTGCCCTTCCGCGTCAGCGGGCCCTATCCAGGAGGGTGGATCGTTGGGCGTTCCCAGGCGCATGAAGGTCTGGTTGGCCTTGCTCTGCCACAAGGCCCGCTCGGAGCCCTCCTTGTCCTCGAAATAGAGCTGGTTCTTGCCGCTGGTTTGCAGGTCCACCCTGGTCTGGTTTTCGCTGGTGATCACGCTCTTGTTGTCCGGGTTGGGCGCCGCGCCCAGAATGACCGGCCGGTCCGGGTCGCCGTCCACGCAGGCGAAGACCGCCTCGCAGCCCTTGTGCAGGGGAAAATGCAGCCCGTGATTCGAGCCGCCGTAGGGCTGGGCCGAGCGCACCCTCTTGGAGGCCTTGCCGTCCTTGCGGCCGGACCGGTCGTAGGCGACGATGATCTTGTAGCGGCCCTGGTCGTCCACCTCGGCGTATTTCCCGGAGCCCGAGCCGTCGATCTTGGCGTTCATGAGCCCTTCCAGGCGCGGCCAGGGGGTTTTGCGCTCGGGCCGGTACTGGACGCCCGACGGGATGGCCGTAAAGGCGTTGCGGTAAAAGGTCTCCTCCTCGCCGTCCGGCTCATGGGAAAGCCCCAGGCCCGAGGTCAGAAAGCCGAATTGCCGCCCTTCGTGATGCACGGCCGTCACCAGGTATTCCCGATTGAGCGCGTTCCGGAGATGATTGGAAAGGCTCATGAGCCATCCGGCGGTCATGCCCGGAAAGGAGCTTTGGCCATGGGAGACGTCCTGGCGGCACAAAAGCTCCTGGGCGCGGATTTTCGCGAGATCGCCCCCTTCCTGAATGGTCTTGAAATGGTCGCCGTACAGGCGCATGGCCCCATGCCCGTTCGCCAGGACCGGGGCCTGGGCCTTGAGGTCCACCGAGGGCGTCTCATAGTTCCAATCCTTGAGCAGGACCGACTCCGGCAGGGGGCTGATGCGCCGGATGAAATCGTACACGCCTTCCTGGCTTTCGTCCTGGACCAGCCCTGACGGCGTCTCGTAGCGGAATTCGCTTTTTCCCTTCATGGGCTGGTGCGCCGCCTTGGCATCGGTGATGACCATCTTGGCGCCGCTTTGCCCCTGCTCGAAGAAATAATACAGGCCGTCGCGCTCCATCCAGCGGCTGGCAAAGGCGAAGGAGGTCTCCCGGAACTGGGAGACATAGGGCCTTTGGGGGTAGGATTTGGTCAGCCGGAACTCGAAGTCCAGCCCGGAAACCAATCCTTCGTCCTGAAGGGTCTCCTGCAAAAAGACATTGACCGGCTTGTCCAGGAAGATGCGGTAGTTCTCGTTGAGGGTCAGAATATAGGGCTTGGGGACGAGCCGCGCCCGGTAGAAGGTGAAATCGTCCACCTTGCCGGTCTGCTCGAACAGACAGGCCAAGCCGTGGTAGGTGAACGAGCCGTCCTTGCCGTGCAGCGTGAGCGCGGCCGGGGCGCCGATGACCTGGTCCAGGTCCAGATCGTCCTTCTTGGAAACAAGGACCACGTCGAACGCGTACAGTTCGGACAAGGCCTCGCGTCCGGAAAAGGAGACCACTTCCAGGGCGTCCCTGTCCAGTGACGAGGATGTGTATGCGTATCTGCGCGCTTCTTGGGCCATGCCGCCTTCCTCTCTCGTTTATGCCTTTGAATAGATGCCGAAAAATTTCAGGTCGTCGACGGCCGTGCTCACCTTGTTCTCGGCGGTGACGAGCCGTTCCTGGTTCGTGTCCGTACGCATGGCGATCGCGGCGGTCCTCTCCGTCGAGGTCTGGATAAGCTCCTGGCCCATGATCACGCGCTGCCCGGCCATAGCCTGCCGCGTTTGCGAAGTCTGCAACGAGTCCTGATAGGTTTGCGTATTCGCGCCGGAAAGCCGGTTCGCGTCCTGGGAGGCGTCGAAGCCCACCTGGGTGGCCTGGGAAACCTGCCCGGCCGTCCTCGTTTTCGTCTCGCTCAGGCTTACCCGCTCCATGGCGGTCCGCGAGTTTGAAAGCGCCGTGGCCGTGGTCGTGTTTCCGGCCCGGACATCGGCCACGGTCATTTGCTGATGGGTTCCATGCAGGGTGGTGCGCTCCGGGTGCATGCGCATCCGTATGGCGTGAAGGGCTTCGTGAAAGGACTCCAACTCTATCTTGCTGGCCAGGTAGAGTCCCAGAGTGAAATTTATGCTGAATTCCAGGCCGACGACCACCATCTCGTTGTACCACCCCAGATTGATCAGCATGGTCTCGCCGAACACGGTCAAAAATTCGTTCTTGCAGCTGACGCTCATCCAGTGGTTTTCAGGGGCGTAAAGGGAAATGCCGTCCTTGGCGAAATAGTCTTCAAAGAACCCGCCGACGTCGCTCAAAACGTCGGGATCGTTGTGGGCGCCGATGCGCATGTAGTCCCCGGTCTTGGAATAGAGCAGGATGCGCTGGGAGCCTTGCTTGTCCTCGAAATGGAATTTGTTGCCGCCGCCGGTGGTCAGGCGGCACTGGGTCTGGGTCTCGTTGTCGATCGGGCTTTTGTTCTCGGGATTGGGAGCCGCGCCGATGATGATCGGCCGGTCGGGGTTGCCGTCCACGTAGCCGATGGCCGCCTCGGCGCCCTTGTGCAGGGGGGCGTGCATGCCGAAACCGGAACCGCCATAGGGCTGGATCATGCGCACGGCCGCGGAGGCCTTGCCGTCGGCCAGGCCCGATTGGTCGAAGGGCAGCCGGATCTTGTAACGGCCCTGATCGTCCAGTTCGGCGTATTTGCCTGTTCCCGCAGCGTCCACATGGGCGTTCATGAGGCCCGCCATGGCCGGACGCCCGGCCAGGGGCGGCCGGTACTGGGTCTTGGCCGCGATGGCCGTAAACTCGTTTTCGTAATGAAGCCGCCCTTCCCCCTCCCCCGCCGGTCCGAGCCCGGCTGCCCCGGCCATGGCGACGTAGCCTTTGTGGTCAAGGGCGACAAGGAGATACTTGGCGTTCAGGGCGTTGTTGAAATGCCTGGTCAGGCTGAAGGCGTAGCCCGGCCGCAGCCCCGGAACGAAGCTCTTGCCGAAGACCTCTTTGGCCGCCGCTTTCAGGCCCTCGGTCCGGACCTTGGCCAGCTTTTTCCCCTCGTCCGGCGTCTGGTAGTGATCGCCGTAGGCGTAGGTCTCGCCCGAGCCTTTCAGGTTCAGACTCTCCTGCGCGGTCAGGTCCAGATTGGGCTTGCGGTAGTTGTAATCCTTGAGGATCACCTTGTCCGGGGTGAGCCTGCGCCGCGCGCCGAAGTCATGAACCGTCTCCTGGACATGGACGGCCTCCAGGCCCGAGGTCCGGGCGTAGACCAGACTTGCGGCGCCGGGCGCGTCCGAATGGGCGAGCTTCGTGTCCGTGATGATGAGCTTTTCCCCGGACTGGCCCTGCTCGAAATAATAATACATGCCGTAACGCGTGAGCCAGCGCTGAAAAAACCCGTAGAGGCTCTCCCCGTATTGGCAGACGAAGTCCCGCTCGGGGTAGGACCCTTGGAGCTTGAATTCAAAGGCGTTGGCGGGCAGGCCGCCTTCTTCCAGGACCTTTTGCAGAATGGCCTGGATGTTCTTGTTGACGAAAACCCGGTTGTGGCGGGCCAGGGTCAGCCGCCAAAGCCTTGGCCGCAGAACCGCCCGGTAGAAGTACAGGCCATTGGCCTCATGCAGCTCGGCAAACGATTCCAGGACGCCGTGAAAAGGCAGGTCTCCCTCTTGACGTTTGAGGGTGAGGCTGGCCCCGGCGCCCATGACCGCGTCCAGGTCCACGCTCTTCCTTGAGGAGGCCAGCTCAACCGTGAAGGCGTAGAGTTCGGAAAGCCCCTCGCGGCCCTCGAAGGAGACCACGGAAAAGGCCTTCTCGGATTCAGCCTGCGAAACAAAGCTGAAACTCAGGTTCACGAATCCCTGGTCCACGGCCTACCCCTTGCTCTTCTTCTTTTTCAAGGGCGCGGCGCCCTGGTCGAAGCCCACCTCGAAGTCGCCCGCGTCGTTCACGCTCAGGCGGCATTTTTCCGGCATATCCCCCTTGGTCATGCTCTCAAGGATGGTCTGGGAGAGCCTGGGCAGCACGTTCTCGTTCAGGATGGCCTCGATGTTCCTGGCGCCGGTCTCCACCTCGGTGCAGCGCGCGGCCACGGTCTCGGCCACCTTGTCGTCGTAAGTCAGGCGCATCTTGTTGTTGGCCATAAGCGTAGCCGCCAGCTTGTCGAGCTTCAGAACCGCGATGTCCTTCAGCACGCTCGCCCCCAGGCTCACGTAGGGCACGATGCGCATGCGGGCCAGAAGGGCCGGCTTGAAGTGCTGGGAGAGGATGGGCCGGATGGCCGCTTCGATGGCCTCCTCGGGCGCGGCGCCGTCCTTGGTCATCTCCTGGATCACGTCCGAGGCCAGGTTGCTGGTGAGCATGATGATGGTGTTCTTGAAATTGATCTCCTTGCCCTCGCCGTCGGACAACACGCCCTTGTCAAAGACCTGGTAGAAAAGTTCCATGACGTTGATATGGGCCTTTTCCGCCTCGTCCAGAAGGACCACGCTGTAGGGCTTCTGGCGCACGGCCTCGGTCAGGCGGCCGCCCTCGCCGTAGCCCACATAGCCCGGAGGCGAGCCGATCAGGCGGCTGACCGTGTGGCTTTCCTTGAATTCGCTCATGTTGATGCTCACGGAATTTTTCTCACCGCCGAAGAGCAGGTCGGCCAGGGTCAGGGCGGTCTCGGTCTTGCCCACGCCGCTGGGCCCGACCAGCAGGAAGACGCCCTGGGGCTGGTTGGGGTCCTTGATGCCGGACTTGGCCGCCTTGATTTCCTTGGTGATGACCGCAAGCGCCTCGTCCTGGCCCTTGATGCGCTCCTTGAGGCGGGCCTCAAGGTCGAGCACGGTCTGGGTCTGGGCGCGCATGAGCTTGCCGAGCGGGATGCCGGTCCAGTCGGCCACCACCTGGGAGACCACGTCCGGGTTGACCTCGATCTGAATCAGGCCGGAATCGCCCCGGACCTTGGCCAGTTCCTTGTCGGCCGCGTCCAGTTCGGCCTTGATCTTCTCCTTGTCCACAGGTTCGCTTGCGGCCTGGCTGGCGGGCTTTTCCCCTTGCCCGGCCGCGTCCTTGTCCCCGTCTTTCGCGGCGCCGTCCCCATGCAGCGCGGCCCGCAGGGCCAGAACCTTGTCCGCCGCCTCTTTCTCGGTCTTCCACCGGGCGGAAAGCGTAACAAGCTCTTCCCGCTTGTTTTTCATGTCCGCCAGGATGTCGTCGTAGCGGTCCTGGTCCACGGGCGAGCCGTTCTCCCGGTCGCGGTCCAGGGTCTTTTGCTCGCGCGTGAGGGCCTGGATGGCCCGCTCCAGGTCTTCCACCGGGGCGGGCTTGGAGGAAATGTTGATCTTGACCCTGGCGCAGCTGGTGTCCAGAAGATCGATGGCCTTGTCCGGCAGGAAACGGCCGGTGATGTAGCGGTCGCTCATGGTGGCGCAGGCCTCGATGGCGTCGCTTCGCACGATGACATGGTGGGCGTTCTCAAAGCTTTCCCGCAGGCCCTGGAGGATCATGCCCGCCGTTTTGGCGCTCGGCTCGGCCAGTTTGATGAGCTGAAAGCGCCTGGCCAGGGCCGGGTCTTTTTCAAAGTATTTCTTGTATTCGCTCCAGGTGGTGGCCGCGCAGGTGCGCAGCTCGCCCCTGGCCAGGGCGGGCTTTAAGAGGTTGGCCGCGTCGCCGCCTCCGGCCGCGCCGCCCGCGCCGATCAGGGTGTGGGCCTCGTCGATAAAGAGGATGACGGGCTTTTCCGAGGCCTTGATTTCATTGATCACGCCCTTCAAGCGGTTCTCGAATTCGCCCTTCATGCCCGCCCCGGCCTCCAGGGCGCCCATGTCCAGCCCAAGCACGGTCACGCCCTTGAGCATATCCGGCACGTCCTCCTGGACGATGCGCAGGGACAGGCCTTCCACCACGGCGGTCTTGCCCACGCCCGGCTCGCCCACGAAAATGGGGTTGTTCTTGCGCCGCCGGGCCAGGATGTCCACGGCTTGGCGAATTTCATCGTCCCGGCCGAAGACCGGGTCGATCTTCCCGGCCCGGGCCGAGGCGGTAAAATCCTGGCAAAAGCGTTCCAGAAAGGAGGCGCCGGCCGCGCCCGGCGCTCCGGGCGCTCCCGGCGTCCCGGCCGCGCCTTCGGCCGCAAGCGGCGCCTGCTCGTCCGAGCTTTTGACGATGACGTTAAATTCGGTGCGCAGGGTTTCCTTGTTGATGGCCTTGAGCATGTCGGCGAAAGCGCCCGAGGAATAGGCGCCGGGCTTCTCGGCCAGGGCCAAAAGTATGGCGCCCGAGCGGATGCGCGCCAGGCCCATGTCGATGGAGGAGACCAGCCAAGCCGCCTCGAACAGGTCCGTCAAAAGGGGCGAGAAGACGGGCTTCCCGGCGTTTCCGGCGCGGGCCTCCTCCAGGGCGGCGTTCAGGGCCTGGACAAAGCGACCCGGATCGATCTCGAAGCGCGCCAGGATAAGCGGGGCGTCGCTTCGGGGCGATTCCAGGCATTTGAGCAGAAAATGCTCCACCGAGACCTCGTAGTTGGTGCGCGAGACGCACAATCCGGCGGCGTTTTGCAGGGCCGTGGCGCAGAAGCCGTTGAGCTTGAGCAAGAGGGACTTAAGATCGACATGCATCATAACACATCTCGCTTGGTTTAAGTTCAAAGACCGCGCGGCAGGTCTCGGGCGGCGATCCGGAAAAGACCCAGGCGTCATGGCCCAGGGCGCCCCATTTTCCCGCTCCCAGACGGGCGGGCTGCGCCTCAAGGCGCACGAGTTCCACCTCCAGGCGGCACTCGATGGGTTCGGAAAGGTACAGCATGATCAGCTCCTCCACCCAGTGGAAATTGTCCTGCCCGGCCAGACAGGCGTGGAAGGTCTCGTCGTCGAGCGGGCCGATCACCATGCGGATTTTCCCCATGACATCCTTGATCTCGCAGCCCAGGTGGGCGTCCACCCCGAGTTCGGCGCCTTGAAGACCCAGGACCAGGCGTTGGTCGCCGGGGATTTGGACCATGCGGGAGACGTTGGAGAATATCTCCACCGGCGCGCCGCCCAGAGCGTCGGAAACCAGGGTGCGCAGTCCCATGGCCGACCGCGGCCACTGGGAGAACAGGCCGATGTAGCGGGGCAGCACCTGCACCCGGGGAATCCGATCGCGCAGTTCCTTGTGGCCGTAACCCAAAAGGCAGTATATGCGTTCGAGGATCTCGGAGTTCGCGGCGTCAAGCAGCTGATAAAACAGTCGGTATTTACTGACAGCGCGAATGAGCAGCGGGTAAAGGGGTGAGTTGACCACATCGAGAAAGTCGCGGGTGACGGAGACGTCCTCGGATCGCTCCTCGATGAGATCCTCGGTGTAGAAGGTGGGTAGAGGCGAGGATGACCCGTAAAGCCCCAGAAAGGTTGCGGTGATGTGGTAGACGGGGAAGGAGCCGCTTGCGTCCTCGGAAAGCTCGGTCATGTCCGAACCGGGAAAGGACAGGGAAAGATGCGGCCTGACCCGCAAGTGGTCGTAAATAAAGCTGGAATCGTCCGGAGGAACGCTTTCCTTGTAAAAAAAATGCCGCAGGAGGACGACGGCCTGGAAAAAGGAGTACCTGGCCGGGTTGGCGAGCAGGTCTTCCTTTACAGTAGGCGGCGTTCCCCGAGTCGTATCGGCCATAGGTGCTTCTCACCGGTGTTGTAGTCTGTGACATGACAATGGGAATAACAGTTTATTCCGGAATAGCTGGCCAGAAAAAAGTCGAGGATGGAGGAGAAGACGTACATGTCCCCGAGGCTGGCGAAATTCTGGCTGTTGATGGTCAGGGCGAGTTCGTGCCCCCGGATGACGCTGCCTTCCGAGAGGCGGTTGGCCACCCTGGTGGTGAATTCCCGGATTCCGTCCACCCGCTTGGCGTTGGCCACGATGGAGGCCTGATCCCTGCTGTCCGGGAAGTTGTAGAGCCGAAGCAGGGCCTTGAGGTTCTTCTCGTCGGCCACGGACATGTAATTGAGGGAAACGTGGGACAAAAGTTTCCAGAGCAGGTTCTTGCCGATGGGCGGCTGGACCGTGGCCGTGGGCCGGGAGATGTTCCTGAACTGGCAAAGCTCCGGGGAGTTCTCGGTCGCCTCCCTGATGTCGCCGATCTGCAGGCTCTCCGGCAAACGATAGTTGGTGCACAAGAGATCCAGCGACAGGGTCTCGGGAACCACCTCGGCGTTCTTGTCGTAGGACACCGTTATGTATTGGTCCATGGACTCGCTCATGACCGAGATCTTGCGCAGGACATGATAGGAGGCCTCCTTGTCCGTGGCGGCCGTGAACATCTCAAAGGGCGCGTATTTTTTCTGGCGCACCGAGCCCTGAACGAAGCCGGTCACGTCGGTCACGGTATAAACCTGATAGTTCTGGGCCCTCATGTCGCTGGGCCTGACGCGGTATTGGGTCTTCAGGTGGTCGAGCACGATGGGTTCGGCGCTGTGGGGAAAGATGTTCACGGCCGGGGTGGCGGAGAGAATGAGATGCTCGGCCTTGAATTCCGGAGGACTCTCGGGGAGCGAATCCATCTCGAAGATAATATCGAAGCGTGAGCCCTCGCCCCGGTTTCTGACCTCGTCGAGTCCGGTGACGTCGAAGAAGAGGAATTTGTGGGGAAGGACGAAAAATTCCTGAAGTATCCTGTATCCCGGGAAAGAATTGGGGGGATAGGGCAAGAGGGCCTCGTCGTCGGAAAATCCCACCGGTCGCAGATTTTTGATTGGCAGGACCGTTTCCGCCCCGCCTTCGGCCGGGCGGAAAACAATACGCTTGGTGTTGTGCAAAAGCAGGTAGAAGCGGTTGGCCGCATCGGCGTAGGAGCCGCCGATGAGAAAGCGCAGCCGTGAAGGCGGCCAGTCGCTCAAGCGGATGCCCGAAAGTTCCAGGCTGATCTTCAGAGCCGGTTTGAAGCCGGGCCGCCGTTCCAGATTGCCCGCGACCACGCGCAGGGGCTGGATGTCCACATCATAGCAGGTGGTGAAGAGACACTTGGTTCCGTCCACCGGCACCGAGGCCACCCGCGCCCCGGCCTTGACCGGCAGCACCTCCATCAGGCCCGGTTTGGGCGTGAATTGCATGATGACCGAGGAAGGGATGGGCTTTAAATAATGGGGAAAGATGATCTGCAAGAGATTGTGGACGATTTCCGGGAATTCGTCGTCGAGCTTTTCCCTGACCAGCCCGGTCAGAAAGGCGGCGCCCTCGAGGAGCCGTTCCACGTCGGGGTCGGTGCTTGGGCCGGAGAGCAGCGGAGCCAGAGCCGGATGGGCCTTGGCGAATTCGACCGCCAGTTCCTTGAGGTGCGAGAGTTCCCGCTGGTAATACGAAGATATCATTCCTGTGCGCTCGCCTAGGTTGAGATGGAAATTTTACCGGTGGGCTCTACGACGCTCTCGAAGATCACGGGCATGTTGAGATCGTCGGCGTTGACCTTGCCGCTGATTTTGAAACGCAGGGCCAAGGAGTCGTCCTGCTTCTCGGCGAATTCCACCCGGATATCGGCCACGCGCGGGTCGTATTTGGTGATCACCTTGGTGATCTTCTCCTCGATCTCGACCAGACTGTCCGGGGAGAACGAGCCGGGCATGTCGGTGATGTCGGCCAAGCCGTAGTCCTCGGCGATGGGCACGGAACCCTGCTTGGTGTTGAGCATGCGCCGCAGATGGGAGAGTACGGAATTCAGGAGAATCGTAGGATCGATCTCGTTGCGCCGGTCCTGATCCTTCTCGAAATCCCGGATGCGTTCCAGAAGACGTTTTTCATGCATGGCCGCATTGCTCCGAAGAAGGAAGCGGCCGTTCGGTTTCACGGGAGTCGCCGGACGGCCGCCATGCGTTGCAGGCGCGGGACGATCTTATTTGCCGCCCTTCCAGTCGTCGGTGGCCTCGATGTTGCCGTCGTGGTAGGTCCAGGTGATCTTGGAGTAGGTGAAGGAGACCTCTTCCATGTCGTGATAGGGCTCGTTGTCGGAGACAAAGGTCATGGGCTTGTAGTGCCGGTCGCCCACGATGATGGCGTCGGAGAGTTTGACGGTGTAGTATTTCTCTTCAGAGCCGTCGTCCTTGATCCGGTAGTAGTCCACGGTGACGTCGCAGTGCTCGCCCTTGGCGCACATGTCATTGAGCTTGGGGGTGGCGTTGTCGATGTGCTTGGTGACCACGAAGGGCTCATGCACGCGCTGGCCGGTGGGCAGGCCGGTATGGGTGTCCCTGGGGATATGCAGCTTGTGGTCCACATCGTACACCAGCATGGAATCCTTCTTGTCGCCGCTTTGCTGGCAATCGCCCTTGACCTGGCCGGATTTCTTGCCTTGGACTTTCATGTAACTGGTAAGAGCCATGTGTTCCTCCTGGGTGTTAAGTATTCGCTACCCGGCCGCATGCGGACGCGCGTCGCATTCGCCCGGCGCTCAAGTAAACCCGTTACGTTCGCCCGCATGCGGCGGAGCGCTCGGTAAACGTCCATACATCCCGCGTCAGTCAAGCCGGCGCCAATGCGCCGCTCCCCGCAAAACAGGGAACCGGAACGCGGTTAGTTCTTCTCCAGCTTGCCTACCAGGGACAGGGTGAAGAAGGCGCCCATGTACTTGAAGTGGGGTCGCATCTTGATGGACACGCTGTACCAGCCCGGATCGCCCTCGACGTCGTGCACCTCGATCTTGCACATGCGAAGGGGCCGCCTGCTGCGCACATCGGGGCCGGGGTTGTCCATTTCGGTGACGTACTGGCTCACCCACTTGTTCAATTCGTTCTCCAGGTCCAGGCGCTCCTTCCATGTGCCGATGTTCTCCCGCTGAATGACCTTGATGTAATGGGCCAGGCGGTTGACGATCATCATGTAGGGCATTTGGGTGGAGAGCTTGTAGTTGAGTTCGGCCTCCTTGCCTTCCTTGGAGATGCCGAAGTACTTGGGCTTCTGGCAGGAGTTGGCCGAGAAAAAGGCCGCGTTGTCGCTGCCTTTGCGCATGGTCAGGGCCACGAAGCCCTCTTCGGCCAGCTCGAATTCCCGGCGTTCGGAGATGAGGATCTCGGTGGGAATCTTGGTCTGGATGGCGCCCATGGCCTCGAATTGATACAGAGGCAGATCTTCCACCGCCCCGCCGCCCTGGGGGCCGATGATATTGGCGCACCAGCGATATTTGGCGAAGCTGTCCGTGAGCCTGGAGGCGAAGGCGAAGGCCGTGTTGCCCCAGCAGAAGGCGTCGCTGCCCGAGGAGACATCCTCGTTGTAGTTGAAGGTCCTGGCCGGGAGGGTATCCTGGCCGTAGGGCAGCCGCAGGAGGAACCGGGGCAGGGTCAGGGCCACGTTCCTGGAGTCCTCGGACTCCCGGAAGGATTGCCATTTTGCGTACTGGGGCATCTCGAAGATGGAGTCCAGGTCCTTGAGATTGGGCAGCTCCTCCCAGGACCTGATGCCGAAGAAATCCTTGCCGGCGGCGGAGACGAACGGGGCGTGGGACATGCCCGCCACGCTGGCCATGTACTGCAGGAGTTTGACGTCCTGGGGGCCTGGCCCGAATTCGTAGTCGCCGATGATGGCCCCGTAGGGCTTGCCGCCAAACTGGCCGTATTCGGCCGTGTAGACCTGGCGGTACAACCCGGACTTGGGTATCTCCGGGGAGTCCTCAAAGTCGTCGAGCAGGTCGTCCTTGGTGGAGTTGATGATGTCGATCCGGATGTTCTCCCGGAAATTGGTGTGGTCCACCAGATATTTGAGGGATCTCCAGGCGGATTCGAGCTTCTGGAAATCCGCGTTGTGTATGATGGCGTCGACCTGGCTCGAAAGCTTCTTGTCGATCTCCGCGATCATCTGGTCAACCGCCTGTCCGGATACCTTCATGCCGGCCTTGTCAGGCTTGGCCATTTCTTCCAGAAAGGCCTGAAGGCCGGCCTTGGTGACCGAATAGTATTCGTCCGTGGGTTTGAGACGGGTGGCCTGAACGATGTCGTCGAGCAGGTTCCCGCCTTCGGTCGCCTCCGGGGCGGCCGCCTGTTCCTGGGCTTTCGTGGCTTGGTCTTCAGTCATTTCCGCTTCCGCCTCTTATTTTTCTTCGACGCCGAGTTCTTTCAGAAGACGCTCGCGGGCGCCTTCGTCCTTGACCAGTTCCTGAACCCTTTTCCTGAATTCCGGCAGGTTTCCCAGGGGCGCCTTGACGGCCTTGAGGGCCTCGCGAAGCTCCATGAGCTTTTTCAACTCGGGAACGTTCTGCACGATGGCGTCGGGTTTGAAAGCGTCCAGGTTCTCCAGCTTGAGATCGACGGACAGCTCCCCGGCATCCTCGCCGCCCTTTGTCGGTTCAGCCAATCGATTGGGTACGCTCATCTTCAGGTCCAGAGCCTGGGCCTTGAGCACGTCGTTGAAGTTGTCCTTGTCAATGCCGATCGGGTCGCGGTCTTCAATGCGCCGGTCGTCCTGCCTGAGCGTGAAGTCGCTCATGACCAGGAGCTTCAGAGGGAGTTCAACCTCTTCCTGGGCATCGCCCGTTTCGGGCTTGTAGGTAATGTTGACCCGCTCCTTCGGCGCGACGGATGATTCTTTGGCCATTTCGACTCCTCGCCGGTTAGAAGATTATTTCTTAATTTTATTATACGGAAAATTGAAAAAAACCGTCAAGCGCATGTTTTGACTATTCTTCGGGAAAAACCTTTCGGTTATTGGACGCCGGAGAGCCGCAACCCCTCCGCCGGGTTGAGACGCATGATTCGGGAGAGGACCTCGCGCCCTCTGGCCTTGGCCGCCTCGTCACCGGCCGCCGCCAGCGCTTGGCGGGCGGTCAGCAGGCCGCTTAAGGCCAGGTCCGGATCGAAGTCGTCCAGCTTATGCTCGTCCAGGTCCGAAAGAATCTGTTCAATGATGGGTCGAGCGCTTTCCGGGCTTCCCGAGGCCATAAGTATTTCGGCCAGACCGATGCGCCACTGAAGCCGCAACCTGCCGGATTTGGCTGAGCCAAGCTTGTCCTGAAGCAGGACCACGGCGCTTACGGCTTGATTTTTGCCCGCCAGTTCCCTGGCCTTGTCCATGGCCCCTTCGACCTCGCTTCCCTCCGGGCCGGATTTGTCGCCGGGCTGTCCGGAGTCGCCGCCCGCCGAACGGCCTAGGCCTGCGATCCAGAGTTTGGTCTTTTCATCCGCAAAGGGGGTTCCGTCGGAAAAGGCCAGGTTTTCCAGGCCGGGAAGGCGCCGGACAAAGAGGGCCGTCTCGGTTTCCAGGGCGTCCAGGGCGGTCTGATACTCCTCGCCCAGGCCGCGCAATCCCCGGGCGCTGATTCGCGAAAGGTCCAGCCAGAAAAGGTATTCATGGACATGGGATTCGGCGTTCTCAATGGCCGCCTGGTAATTCTTCGCGGACAGGGCCTGTTCCAGGGCGGCCCCCACTTCGGGCGGCGGCGGCGGGATCATGGTCTTGCCGTTTTTGGCCGGGGGTGCGGCGGCAAGCGTCAACCACGCGGCCAGCCTGACCAGACGGTAGGGCGCCGGGGCCTTGGGATCCTCCTTAAAAAGAGCGTAGGAAGCGGAAAAAAGCATGTCCAGGCCGGACTTGAGCTGCTCCCTGGCCTGGTCGGCCGAACCGGCCGGATCGGCGGAAGCGGCAGTCGGCGTGGCCGCGCCGGGTGTTTGCGCAGCTGCGGGCGAAACCTGGCCCGATTGGGCAGGATCGTCAGCGGGCGCGGGTTCCGGCGCCTGGACCGGCAAACGTCCCACCGACTCGATCAGGGAAAAAAGCGGCGGCGCATCATCGGATTTTTCAGCCAACGACTTGTCCAGGGCGTCCAAATCGTCTTTCAGGGCCGAGATGGTTTCCAGAGGCAGCGGATCAGGCTCGTAGGAGGCGAAAAACGCCTTGGCCTTGTCCAGCCACCAGTTGATGGCGTTGATGCGGCCTCGCATGCGCTTTTTCGGGGGGAAGAGGCTATCCCAATAGGTTTCCACCATGTCTCGCATGACATGGACGCCTTGGGCCATGCCGTCCAACCGGCCTGTCCGGGTCAGCGCCTCGGCCAGGTAGGCGGCCACTTTCAGATCCTTGGACTTTTTTCCCAGGATGGTTGCGGCCAGACTCGCCGCCAGGGGCCAATCCGGCGTTTCCCCGGCCTCGGAAACCATGGAGAGCTTGTCGATCTCCCGTTGCAGGCTTTCATATTCCGGCTCATAGCTCGCGTCCGCGCCTGCGGGCGCGTCCGGCGAGACGGGTTTTTTCCCGAGCGCCGCAAGGATTGCGGGATCAGGCAGATCAACGGCCGCCATGCGTCCTCCTCTTTCCGGCAATGACCGTCCCGGCGCCTCTTGGAACAAAGGCCGAAGGCTTGAGCGCCGCCGGGATGAAAAAATAGGTAATACTTTTTTGTTCGTGCGTCCCGACATTTTTAAATACAGGCCAATGCCCTGTTTTTCACATCCCTAGGAAAGATTACGCCGGGATTTTGTCATTTCCGCCGCGCGCGGCGCTCAGCGGCGCCTCCGCTTGAAAACGCGCCATGCGCCATCCGTTCATCCCTCGGAATTTACTATAACAACCTCGCAGTTGCGATTGTAAACCCTCGGCCCGGCGCGCTGTCCCTTGCAATGAACGGGCGCCCCTTCACTCGCCATAACCCGCGCCTGGCGAAGGTTTTCCCTTCAAGAGCCCGGGGATGGTTTTCAGCGGAAGGAGCGTTAGAGGCCCCAGGCGTGGGTGATGGTTTCGGGAACCTGATATGTCTCCGCTTTGAGCAGCCCGATGAGGGGCACGCCGCCGGAGAGTTTGTATTGGACGGTCACGGTCTTGATCCCGAAGATATCGAAATCGTTTTTGGTTTCCGGGAAGTCATCCGGCGTGAATTTTTTGACGTCGTACTGAAAGTCCTGAAGAAACTTGGCAAAGCCCAGCGCGCCGGAATAATTCCTGGTTGCGGTGAAGGATTTGAAACGGATGTTGAGCGTCGTATCGGCGCAGGTGGCGGCGTCCCATTTGAAAATGAGGGTGACCGGGTAGTTGTAGTTTTCCAGCTTCTGGACCTTTTCCTTGCAATCGAGGATCAATTCGGTGGCGTAGGGCTCCTGCTGCGCGCCCTTATTGACGTCCGTGGGCAGGGCCATGGCCGTGACGTCGTAGCCGGGCATGATCTTCTGGGTCTGGGTGGAGCCCTTGTTGAGAAAACTCAGGAACGCATCGGTAAAGGGAAAGGTCGTGCCGTTGGTTTCCTTGGCGAAATAGCCGTAGGCGTTTTTACCGAGAAAGGGAGCGGCCGGGCCGTCGGCGAATTTCCAGACCAGACCGGTTTTTTCATCGAACAGGGCGCCGGGCAGCTTGTTTTCGGGCATGTGGCCCACCCTGACCAGCACGCCCTCTTCCCACTGGTTCTGCAGGCCCGCAGCGGCGTCCACCACGCCGACGCCCCAGAAAAAACGCAGGGGGCCGACCAGAAGCTCGTCAAAGATGCCCGCGTCGAGTCCGCCCAGGGCGGTTTCAAGATCCTGGACGGATTTCTCGGCGGCGTCGAAGGGCGACTGGCCGGGTGGAGCGCCGGTGGCCCCGGCCGGGCTTGCAGGGGCCTGGGAGCTTGCGGGCGGCGCGAATTTCGAGGCCATGAGCGCCAGGGAGGAGGCAGGCGTACGGGCGGCGTCGCGGAGGGATTGAAGGGCTTTCAGGTACCCTTTGAAATAGGTGATGCCTTTGAGAGCGGCGGCTTCGGCCCCGAGGCCTCCGGGAAAAAGGCCCGCGTCCGCAGGCTGGGAGGAGGCGGGAACGCCGGACGAAGATGCGGAAGAGGCGTTTTGCGGGGACAAGGCGTCCGGCTGCGCCTCATCCCCTCCCGATTCCCCCGGGAGGCGCCTCTTGGTGAACATGGAAAGGCTATTGAAATAGTGTGATATTTCAGAGACGTCCGACGAAACTTTTTCTTCGATGGAGGCTTTTTGCGGGGTGATGGCCTGGAGCCGCATGAAATTGAAATTCATGACCGGCTTGACCCAGTCGGGGTTGTCGGCTCTGTCGGCGTAGGGGCCGACCTGCTCGCCCATGGCGGTCAGGAGCATGAGGTAGGGGTTGTCCGGTTCGGCCATGCGCGAGGTGATCATGCGCCACTGGTCCTGGCTGCGCTGCCAGCCGACCGCGCCGGAAAAGCCGTCGGCGAAGCGTTCCCAGGCGGACACGTACTCGTTGGCGTACCAATCCTCGAATCTTGCCAGCCAGGTTCCGCCCTTGCCCTGGGCCTCCAGGGTCTTTTGAATCTCCCGGGCCATGCGCAGGATGAGCGAGCGTCCCTGCAGGGTGAAGGCCGGGGGGATTTCCGCAAGCCCCGTCTGCTCCAGGGCCGTGGACCCCCAGAATTGCTCCATGGTGATGGGGGCCAGGCCCGGCAGGTCGTTGGCCCAGTCCAGCAGCCAGCTGAGTTCCACCCGGCTCACCCTCAACACATGCTCCAAAAGCCCGGTCAGTGAGGCGCGCTCCAGGGCGTAGCGGTTTTGATCGACGTTCCAGGCAAGATAGTTCAGATGCAGGGCTTCATACCGGTCGGCGAAAAGCGGGTCCACGCGGGCGCCCTTGAAGACCAGCCGTCCCAACGCCTCGTAGACCGCCTCGGCCGTCTTCATGTCCACCTGCCCGGCCATGGCCGACTCGACCAGCCGGATGCGGTTGACGATGTAGGACGCGAACCTCTGGATCTGGTCCGGCGGCGTTTTCTCGCTAAAGGTCATGGCCTCGTCTTTGAGCAACCAGTCGAATTGGGTCAGCACGCCTCTCTTGAACAGATCGCAATAAAGCTCCTTGAGCCGGGCCTCGGCCGTCAGGCTTTGGTCAAAGCCCAGGCGCGGCAGATCCCAGTCGGCGTTCTGCTTTTCCATGTCAACGATCGTGTCCCGGAATTTGAGCATCATGTCCACGTCGGAGGCCAGGTCGCTGGTCAGTTTCGGAGTCTGGCTGAATTCGAGGGAAAAGGTGGTCAGGGCTGCGTTGTTGCGCATGTAGGAATAGGTGAAGAGCCCGGCCGCGCACAGGGTCAGGGCCAAAACCGAAGCCAGGGCGGCGAACCGGGTGACGTCGCGCCAGGACAAAAAGGACGGGAGCGGGGAGTGCAACTTGCGGTCTTGCGGCAGGATGCGCCCGAAAAAATCGTGCAGAAAGACGCCGGGCCTGGCCTCCCCCTTGGCTGGACTCTCCGTGAATTGAGCCAGAACGCCGCTTTCGGCGGGCTGCTCGGCGGGCTCGCGCCGGGCGCTGGAAAAATACAACCCCCTGAAAAGCGGGGTCTCAAGGTACGGATTTTTCTGGAAAAGCTCCCGGCAATAGAGCGTAACGCCGGCCCCCAGGGTGGAAAATGCGTCGGGAAACCGGGTCAGTCCGGAGGGCGGCGGCCCACTTCTTTCGGTTCTTGCGATCCTGTCCGCCAGAATCAAGCGCAGGGTCTTGAGGCTTTCAGCGGTTAAGGAAACAATCTCCCCGGCCCGCACGCCGGGTTTGTCCGGCGAGACGGGATTCATGGCGCCCATGGCCTGGAAGCGCTCTTCCTCGCTCATGCGCGAGCTGAAGCCGTCGAATCCCGAAACCCGGTCCAGCTTGGTCACGAGCACATAGACCGGGAAACGGGCGCCCAGGACGCGCATGAGTTCATCCAGCCGTCGCCTTGCCGCCCTGGCCGCAGTCACCACCTGGTCCTCGCCCCCGAGGAGCCTTTCGGCGGAAACAGCGGTGATCAGGCCGTTTAAGGGCTCGCGCCTCCGGTACTTGGCCAGAAGGGCCAGAAATGCCCGCCAGGCATCCCCGTCGCCGTCCACATCCATGAATCGGCCTGTGACGTCGAGGATCACGCCGTTTTCCTGGAACCACCATTCGCACTGTCCGCCGGGCCGATCCGCTCCGGGAAGGTTCAGGTCCGTCAAAAGGGAGTTGAGCTGGGCCGAGCGCAGGGCGCTGGACTTGCCCGCCCCGGATTCCCCGGCCAGAACGAACCAGGGCAGGGCGTAGACCGGGTCCTTGAAACGCGTCAGGCGTGAACGCCGCAGGATGTCGTGAGCTCTGGCAAAGGAAGCGCGCAGGTCGTTGATGGACCATTCGCGCGAGGCGGCGGCCTGGGCCAGGGCCAGCTTGTCCGGCTCCTGCTCGACGATGCGTTTGACGAAGCGTTTTTCCCGGCGCCGAAACAGGTGCTTGCGCAAGAACACGCCCGCCATGATCAGCCCGATGGGCCCGAGTAAAAGGACCGCGCCGGTCCAGAGCGGCCAGCCCTTCCAACGCGCGAAAAGGTAGGCCAAACCCGCCAGGAGGAGGAAAAGCAGGAGCCAGAGAAAAATCTTGAGGGCCTTGTAGAGGATTTTGCCCATGATGTTCCTTGCCGGGCCTTCCTTAGCTCAGCGAACCGAAAAAGCCGAGCATTTGGATGTTGAGGTCGTTGCGGAGAAAAAAATACAGTTCAGCGGCGATGACCACCGTAAGGAGGGGGATGAGGAAGACCCACCAGTCAAAGGCCCAGGGATTGAACCGCCGGCTCTTGGGCATGACGGCCTGATAGGCCTCGGGAAAGAGAAGGCGGCCTTCCTCGCTGAAGTCGGGCTGCGTCTTGCCCACGGCCTCGCGAATGGACTTTAAGCGGACGCCGGAAAGCTCCTCCTCGCGGCCGTCCACGAAAAATTTTCCCTGAAAACCCAGGCCCAGACTCAGGGCATAGGTTTCCCTGGCCGGAGAATCCTTGCTCCTCAGGGCCTCCAGGCGCTCGAAAAATTCCACGCCCGCATTGTGCGTCGTGAAGAAGAGTTGTTGGAGCTGGTTGGTGCCCCAGCGCTTGGCGCCTTCCCATTTGGAGCGCAGGATGATCTCGTCCACCCAGGCGCAGACCGCGAACTTGGCGTCAAGGGCCTCTTCCGGCGCGAATTTGGACGCGGCCGCCCTGTCGTCCGCCTCCGCAAGCAGGCCGAGGATATCCTCCCTGGCCTTGTCGTACCCCACGCCCGCACCCGGGGCTTCGAGCAGGTAGAGGACGTAGGAAAAAACGCCGGAATAACAGTCGTTAAGCCGGATCATTTGCGCATCACCGCGATTTCAGCCACGAGGTCCTCCGGGGCTTCAGGCCAGTACATTGAAATGGAGCGGGTCTTCTCGATTTCAAGCCATTGGGGGCTGCTGCGTTCGATCTTGAAATACTTGACCGCCCCATCCAGAGGCATGCCCGAGGGCGGGTCTTCGGAATATTCCAGTCCGACGCCGGGCACGGCCAGGGCGATGAGGGTGGAGATGTTGGGCGCGGCGGAGAGCTTGACGTGCTGGTTGATGGAGTCCTTGATGGCGTCCAGATCTTTTTCGGTCTTGAGGATGAGCCAGTAGACGTGGTCGGGCTTGAACACGCCTTCGGGCGGCGAGGCGGCGAAAAATTCCTCGGTCCGGTCCAGGGAAATGAGATACTCCGGCCCAAGGATGATGCCTTCAAGAAGCTGGCCGCATAGTGTTCTGGCGGCGGAAAAACAGGACCAAAGATCCTGGTGGTCGTAAGGGGGAAGGAGGACCGTTCCGTCGCGGGCTTCGCCCGAGGCGTTGACCGCGTAGGAGGTCG
>Ga0307423_1000526_pt1 | contig 25815 bp, 22 predicted proteins | sample SalMarWE160310MG_FD_202154 | JGI IMG/M metagenome (GOLD analysis project Ga0307423, IMG submission 202154) | Salt marsh sediment microbial communities from the Plum Island Ecosystem LTER, Massachusetts, United States - WE1603-10 | ecosystem: Environmental > Aquatic > Marine > Intertidal zone >... | reverse complement strand
ATCGGCGCGCAGGCGAGTTCCCGGTCCGGCAGTGTGATGCCGTATTGCGTGGCGGCGATGACCATGCGTTTCAGGAATTCGGTGCCGATCTGGTGCCCCAGGCCACGGGAACCGCAATGGATGCTGACGACCACCTCATTCTCGCGCAGCCCGGCAACCTGCGCAGCCCTGGCGTCGAAGATCCGCGTGACCTTCTGCACCTCCAGATAATGATTGCCGCTGCCCAGCGTGCCCATCTCGTCTCGCTGCCGCTGCTTGGCATGATCAGACACGCAGTCCGGCCGCGCAGCGCGCATGCGGCCGCTCTCCTCGGTCCTCTCCAGATCGCCGGCGGTCCCGTAACCCCGGTGCACGGCCCATTCCGCGCCACCCCGCAGCATGGCATCCATTTCAGCCGGGTTGAGACGGATCTTGCCGCTGCTGCCGAGACCGGCGGGAATGTCCCGGTACAGGCTGTCCGCCAGTGTTTTCTGAACCCCCATCACCTCATCGGCCGGCAACCCGGTCAACAGGCATCGCACACCGCAGGAGATGTCGAAGCCGACACCCCCGGCCGACACCACGCCGCCCTCCTGCGCATCGAAGGCAGCCACGCCACCGATTGGAAAGCCGTAACCCCAGTGTGCATCGGGCATGGCGTATGACGCCCTCACGATGCCGGGCAGCATGGCCACGTTGCAGACCTGCTCGTAGACCTTGTGATCCATGTCGCGGATCAGGGTCTCGTCTGCGTAGATCACCGCCGGTACACGCATGGCACCGTGCGGGGCGATCTCCCACTCGTACTCGGAATGGCGATTGAACAGGGTTACATCCATCCGCTTACCTGCAAGTCAGGCGCCGTCCGGCGACTGTATACATTCGGCTGCCGTTTCATACATCCACGACACATTGGGCGACCCAGACACCATTTGCCTCCCGTGCAACATGCAGTGCGGTATAGGTCGCGCCCTTGACCTCGACCGCCGGCTGGTGCCGTGCGCTGTTAACCGGCTCGCCCCAGGCACGCGCCGTGAGCGTATGTCCCTGGATGCGAACCTGGTAGCGACCGAACAGCCATTTGCGCGTGGACATTTCGTACACCAGCGCATTGAGCCAGTCCACCAGCAGCAATTCATCATCGGGCGCCTGACAGCTTATCTCGACCATATGGCCAGTGGAAATCCGTGCCGGGTCGGTAATCACGGCGGACATGGCAAGCGCCGCCTGTTCGAACGCCGCTTCGCGGGTCCCGCCGATACCGCGTATACCCATATCTGCCTCGTGCGAAAAATGTTCCCAGCGTGCGTTATGCATGCTCAATGGACCACTGGCTGCAGCAGGCAGCCGGGCCACTGCGCATACTCCCGGCGACCGACGCGCCGCCTGCCGGAATTGCCCTACCAGGGCGCTCGCTGTGCGGAATACATTCAGCAACTCCGCCACCCTGGTGCGTATAGCTGCCCTGCCTTGCGAATCGGTAAGTTCGGCAAACCTGGCCACGTTCTTGCATAAGAAAGTATATAGCACCGTTACCTGCACAGTGACATGACAGCCGTCAAGCCGGGTCAAATGGCGGCACCCGGCGCAGCAAGGCAGCGTGACGGGAAAGCGGCAATCGATGAAGACGTAGCCACGGGAACTTTCCACATGACGTCAGTTCACTGTTTTCCGACCGGACAGGCGGCAGATCTCCGGCCTGATGAGCGGGATTTACCCGGTACAAGTTCCACCCAACGAATCCGGCGCCAGACATCAAGCCCGGCTACATGTCATTAAATTCATGGAGATAGGAGACAATATGCGTATTACAGGATCCAGCCTCAGATGTGCCCGCAAGACCCTGGCCTATCCAGGGACAGCCCAGCCCGACCGGAAAGAAATCTATTACGAACGTATCAGGTTGCGCTTCCTGCTGCAGTCTGCCAGCTACCTCTGCATACACATGACCCCTAACAGGGCAGCGTCATTCTGCAATGTCACGAATAACGTGGTCAGCTTGCGGGAGAACAGCTGACACACCCGGTTATCCAGTCGATCGTTGAGCTGGATTACAGCTGCTGTGCACTAACCAGTGCGCCCGGTCTCGACACTGGTGTTGCGGGCACTACAGCGCCTGTGCCGGCGCTGCCGCTGCGCCTGTAAACTGCCCTGCACAGGACGCATGACGGGCAGGTCCTGGGTTATGCGTTGCAGTTCCTGCAAGGCCGGGACACGAGCGCCGCTGGCAATCGCGAATCAGGCACTATTCATCAACGCTCGCCGGCACGGCCGGCGGGCATCCGACGGCCTGGATCAGGCGTTCGGCACGCCTGAAATGGCTGCCTTTCCAGTAGATCTGCCCGCAACGGCGGCAGCGCCGGAAGTCGTTATAGTACCTGCGTGTTTTCGGCAGCAGCCTGGCCAGGATCGTCTGCTTGTCGACGGTTTCCAGCTCACCGTTGCAGCGCGTGCAGCGCGTGAACGGCCTGACCGAGCGGTACAGGTCCATCCTGGCAAGCACTTCCCTGACCTGCTCGACCGGCCGTACCGCACGCACGAAGTAACCGTGTGTAATGATTCTCTGCTGCAGCAATGCGCGGTCCCGGGTCAGCACGGTGCATGACTCAGCGACCGATAATTCCGCCACCTCGGCGTCGGTAAAGCCGTTGTCATAACGGCAGTCGAAACCCAGCAGGCGTAAATAGCGCGCCAGTCGACCCAGATTGACGTCGACGACAAAGCGCGGCGTGCGCAGCGGCGCGGGGCGCAGGCGGATGACCGGGCTGATATCCATGCCCTCGAAGACGGGATAGACACTGATGTGCTCACCGTCTTTGACAATATGGGAAAAATCGACAGATTTCCCGTTGACCAGGATCAGGTCCACCTCGGTATGCGGCACACCGAATGATTCGATCATGTCCTTGACCGATGTGCGCCGGCTGCAGTCGTGCGAGAAGGCCTTGCTGCGCAAGGCAGGCGCGAGAAAATCATTCAGCTCCGCGTAAAAGCGCAGGGTAACTTCCGCCATGGTCTCTCAATGATAGTCGTGTAAGGTCAAGACCGGCACGGTGCCACAGGTCACAGTTCATTCAGCTCCACGGATGGATTATCGAACAGCTTGCGCCTGACCTCATCGAAGTAGTCCGGCAGGTAGCGATCCTGGATGCGGAGCGGCAGGTGCTCGAGTCGCCCGGCCGGCACCGACGCAAAGGTGAAAAGAAACTCCATCAGGAACTCGACATTCTGCGCCAGCTGTCCGTAATAGCGCGGGTTGTGCCGCTGCCTGATGATGCGCTCCTCGTGGATACACCTGCCGATTTCACTCTCCAGCATTTCCAGGTAGCTGGTAACGATGATTTCCAGGCAGATACTTTCCTCGCCGGAAAGCACGAACTCGCGGTATGCCGCGTTGGCCTGCCGGGCGTTGAAGCCGTGCGCGGCAAACACCTGCAGCATCCTGTCATGCAGGGGTTCGTCCAGGATGCGCTGGGTGTCGGGCCGGTATTCGACGACCAGGTTGGTGGCGCGATAAACACCCTCGTGGCGCTCCTGCTCTACCAGTCGGCAACCGGCATCCTGCAGCAGGGTCAGCAGCCGCTCCAGCTCATGCGTATCCAGAATCACCTTGATCCCCGCCACGTCATTGATTGCGAGGTTTTCCGGCAGCTGCAGCGCGTGATTTTCCCGCAGCTGCTCAAGCAGCCGATTCTCTACCTGCCGTGCATCAGGCGCGGCACCCTGTTGCAGACCTGTACCTGCCGCTTGCGGGCGGGCACCTGCATACAGCCAGTCCACCAGGCGGCGTGCCGTTTTCTCCGCCAGACGCCGGATACGCTTGATGCGGCTGGACCCCACATAGCTGTTGGCATCCTGCCCGCCGTGAAAATACAGGCTGCCGTGAAATGGTGTCTCGCGGAAATAGTGGCCGGGATCGCACGCATAGGCAGCGATCAATTCCGCGCACCGGGAACAGTGCGGCGGCGAGTCCCTGCTTACCAGGTCCCTGAGCGCACCCTTGCTCGATACCTTCTCGACACGCAGATCGCCGTTGTGCAAGCCGGCGAAGAGTGCATCGGCAAACCGGGAAAGATAGCGGGATACGTACGCATTATTGAAGTGCACCAGCTGCAGAATTTCTCCCGCGTCACCTGGCTGCAGTTCATCGAGCATCCAGCGCCGAATCACCTGACAGAACCGTTCGCGATGCAGGAAACTGTTGATCCGGATCATGCAGCGGGTTCCCTGTGAGATCGTGCCGCCGGCAACCTGGCTTGTTCATTCACCGGCATACCGATAGTGGAAGTATTCATGGATGTTCGTTGCTCCACACAAGGGCTGCCCCCCATCACGCCTGCAGCGGACAACAATCCGGGCAAGGTGCAGTCATGATCGGGCCAATTCATACAAAACAGCGCGCTCAACCAGCAGATGTGTCACCGATTGCGTACAGCACTGCATGATTAATCGATAACCCGTTAATTTCAATGACTTCACCAGTGTACCCATTTAACGACACCGGCGCGCACTCACGGTGATTGAACATCCTCTCGGGTTGATGCACGTCAAATAGCACATAGAAAACAGCAACCTGCCAATCCCGTACCGGTGGCTTGCGTACATTAGCCATTCCGGCAACAGCACCTGAATACTGTCAACGCGTCCTGCCTGTCCCGCAATCACGCTGTGACCCGTGCACGGTATCCCGTCTGCCTGCAAGCGTATTTCCTCGCGTTTGATGCTGGAAAAAGCCTGCATAACAGCATTCGCCCGCAACACAACGGCCCGCGCGTACCGCAGAAATATTTCCGCACAGAAGCGCATTTTTTAGCTGGCACGGACATTGCTAACAGGTCTGCCCAATACAAAACACAACCCGTTGACTCGCCGGCAGCATCGCTGCGGGCATTACGCACAGGAAAGCCAGTCACATGCGAAAACAATTTGTACATTCTGCATTCATCAAGGCGTTGTTACTCGCGGTCATCACCGTTCAACTGGCCGCATGCGGTGGCGGGAGTGACAGTGGTGGTGCCCTGCCCCTGGCAGCCGCGGCCAGTCCTGCTCCTGCTTCTGTCCCGGATCCTGCCGCTGATATCCTCGCCGATGTCGAACTGGCCGGCAGTGTCGGCGACGGGCCCGTTACCGGCGCCACTGTGGAGATATGGAGCGCACAAGGCCGGCTGATCGGCACCATGAAGAGTGACAACACGGCGTCCTTCAGGTCCCGGGTACGGGCGAGACGCTCGAATTACCCGCTATTGCTGAAGGTCAGGGGCGGCATTGATCTGGTAACAGGCAGCGAGCCTGATTTCCAGATGCTCTCGGTGGTTCCTGACAGCCGCAAGCGCGAGGTCAATATCAACCCGTTCTCGACCCTGATTGTCAGGATCGCCCGGTCACTGCCGGGCGGTATGAATACGTTTAATATCCAGGCTGCGAAGGGAATCGTGACGGACAAAATGGGCTTCGGTCTTGATGCAGGCGTGATTGCCGACCCGATCAGTGCACGCATCACGGACACGAATATCGCAAACCTGGTGAAGTCAAGCGAGGCCATGGGCGAGATGATACGGCGCACCCGCGACCTGCTTGCATTTAACGGCGGAAAAACCGACGGCGATGCGGTATTGGCCGCGATTGCCGCGGACCTGCAGGACGGCAGCCTCGACGGACACGGCGCTGCGGGTGTGACCCCCCGGATTTCGGCCGTGGCAAAGGTGGTCTCCGGCCAGGTACTGGTGGAAGCGCTGGCCAATTCCCTGAAAGTCGGGGGCATTGTCGCAACGACCGTCATCGACCAGGCCATCGCAACCACCCGTCCAGGCGTCGACAGCAACGGGATGACACAGGACGTACGGATTTCCGCCGGCATGCTGCAGCAAACACAGTCAGCGCTGGCGGCGGCCCGGGTCCTGGATTCCAGCGCCGAGGTCGCTTCACTCGAAAACATCGTCAGCAAAATCAGTGCTGGCGCCGTGCCGGGTGATGTCGCGAATGTCCTGCCCGCTGATTCCTCGCGCTCACTGGATAACGCCGTGCTGCTGTCCTCGACGGCCGATGCAACGCAGCTTGCCGCTGTCAATGCAAGTGGTGAACAGCCAGGCAGCGACAATCAGACCCCCACGGTACCGGACGCGACCGCCCCAGTCACGACTGATCCGGTAACAACCGCACCCGTCACGACTGAACCGGGCACGACTGAACCGGTCACGACTGCCCCCGTCACGACTGAACCGGGCACGACTGAACCGGTAACAACCGCCCCCGTCACGACTGAACCGGGCACGACTGAACCGGTAACAACCGCACCCGTCACGACTGAACCGGTCACGACCGATCCGGGCACTGGCACCCCTGTAACAACCGACCCCGTGACTACGGTGCCGGCCAACAATGCACCGGTCATCAGTGGTTCACCCGCCCGCGCGGTCGTGGCCGGCACTGCGTACAGCTTCCAGCCGGTCGCCAGCGATGTCGATGGCGATACCCTGAGCTTCAGTATCACGGGCAAACCGGCCTGGGCCGGTTTCAATACCACAACCGGGCGTCTGAGTGGCACGCCGGGCGACAGCGACACGGGTACGTACAGCAATATCGTGATTGCAGTAACCGATCGCAAGGACACCACGGCGTTGCAGTCGTTCAGCATCCGCGTCGATCCGGCGCAGAGCCCGGCTGGCAGTTTCACCCTGTCATGGACGGCTCCCGTCGCGCGCAGCGATGGCACACCACTCTCGCTGGCGGAAATCGGGGGTTATAAAATCCGTTACGGCAACGCGGCCGGTAGTTATCCGAACATCATCGATGTGAGCGACGGCAGCGCCCAGTCGGCGACTGTCAACAACCTGCCGGCGGGTACGTATCGTGTGGTGATGACCAGCTATGATACCAACGGGATGGAGAGCGCCTATTCTCCGGAGGTCGTGAAGGTCGCCCGCTGAACAGGGCGCGACATGACCGGCGATGCGGGCTGCATGACGCACTTTCAGTGACCGGCACGAAGGGATGGCGGCATGGATGTGTAATGCCTCCCTTCCCTTGCGCTGCCCGGCGCCCCCTGGTTCAGCCATACCGTGACGGGACAGCGGGAGGCCATATACTCGACAGGCCCACAGGGTTCGCCGTATCGAGGGTAGCCCGCGACAATCGTCGCGGGTCTGTAACCGGGCCGGCGCTGTCGAGCGCCTGAAATTCCTCAAGGGCCGGTGACTACGTACCGCCCTGCACGCCGGTATTGCCCATTTAAAAAATATTTCAGACCACATGACAGACCGGCAGTCAGGGATTCATGTTGTGGATCTGCTCATAACGGAAACAGTGCGTCACATGGTCGTTCACAAGTCCCGCCGCCTGCATGCAGGCATAGCAGATGGTCGAACCTGCGAACCTGAACCCGCATTGCCTGAGGGCCTTGCTCATGGCATCGGACTGAGCGGTCCTCGCGGGCAACTGTTTCAGAGTGCGCCAGCGATTCTGCCGGGGCCGGCCTGTGACGAACTGCCACACGAAGGCGTCGAACGAACACTCGCGTTCCTGCAGCTCCAGGAACGCCCGCGCATTGCCGATAGCGGATTCCACCTTGAGCCGGTCGCGGATAATGCCGGGATTAGCCAGCAGCGTCTCCACCTTGCGCCGGGTGTAGCGTGCGATACGCTGCGTATCGAAATTATCGAATGCCTCGCGAAAATTCCTACGCTTGTTCAATACCGTTGACCAGCTGAGGCCGGCCTGGAAGGCATCCAGTACCAGGAACTCGAAATGCCTGCGGTCATCGTGAACCGGCACACCCCACTCCGTATCATGGTACTCGACCATCAGGGTGTTCGTACCGGTCTTGCCGGGCCACTGGCAGCGCGGGAGGTCGGGATCAATCGGCATGACGGAATTATAAGTCAGGCTACGCAGTCTGCCGGTTTCGGTGTGTATGAGCCTGATCCGCAACCGGAACGGGGGGCCTCCTAACGCCGGCAATCCCGCCTGCATTGCTTGTTGACCGACATCAATGCCGCGCCGGCGGGCTATATTATAATCACAATAATGCAGAAAAACGGGTAGGTACATTAAACCCGCAAACGCGGTTTACGCACTGCAAACCGGAAGAGGTGTAGCGTGAGGGACGGGATTCTTTTACCCGTGGACGGTACCGGGAAATTCAACGAGACGCTGGGCTATCTCCGGGAGCTCGGGCAGAGGTCGGCACCTGAACTGTACCTGCTGCACGTACAGGAGCCCGACGGCAAACAATACAGCGATGCCGCGAAACATCCACTGCTTGAAAAGTACCACGCTGCACTGAAGGCGGAAGGCTGGCAGATCAGCGCCGAACCGGGCAGCGGCGATCCGGCCGACGGGATTACCCGGTTTGCCGTCAAGATCGATCCCTCGATGCAGGTGATGTCAACACACGGACGCTCGGGGCTGGAAAACATTCGCAAGGGCAGTGTGACCGGGCAGGTCGTACGTCAGTCGCCCTGCCCCGTGTTTACACTGCATTCAACACGCACCGATACCGGTGACACACGCCAGGATCACCTGTTCCGCCGCATGCTGGAGGAATCCGTAACCGCCAATGTCATGCGCCATGCCAACCGTCCCCTGCTGGTATGGTCAGCGGATCCGCAATGTCCTTCCTCAGGCTAGCTCGCCAGCGCGGGGTGCCGGGTGGCAGGGCGATGCCGGCCCCGCACCGGACTGGACATTAACGGGCGCGCCGGCGAAAGTGCTAGTATTAACCCTGTTACGGCTGGTCTGGTCCATAACCTGTTTACAAAAGGGACACCGATAATGCGTATTAAACGAGGAGCGACAACTGCGGTATGCGCGGGTCTTGTGCTGTCCTGCAGTTCAAGCCTGGCGGAGACATTCGACCGTGGCCAGGCGCTGTACGAAAATCATTGCCAGTCCTGCCATGAAGTAAAGGTACACATGCGTTCCACCAGGCGCGCCACCTCGATCGAGGACCTGCGCCAGCGGGTTGCCAGCTGGAGTTACCATGCAGCGCTCGACTGGTCTGCCGAGGAAGTCGGGGATGTTGTCGATTACCTGGACCGGGAATTCTATCACTTCGCCGAACAACCCTGACCGCCGCTGCCTGCCGCGGGCCGGTACCAGAATTGCCCCGATACGGGCAGCCAGCCTGCTGCGGCAGCATTGCCCGCCATCAGTCCCTGCCGAGAAACGGCAGGGGAACCTCCAGCAGTATCGCCACCACCGCGACCACAATGATCACCACCGCGATAACACTCACAACGAGCAGGTGACGTTCAAAATTCAACATAGTGATGTCCTCTATTGTTCCTTTTGTCTCGGGCAGGCACGCAGCGTGGCCGTCAGGTTACGTGATCGACGGTGGCGTTGACAAATTGTTTGGCGAAAACTGCCGGCCCCTCACCGCTTCAGGTATGCAACCCGGCGGCAGCGTCGTCCAGGAGGTCGATGCGCTCGTATTCCGAAATCACCTGGGCCCCGAACAGCAGGATGACGGCGGCCGCCTCCAGGCTGAGCAGCAGGATAACGGCCGTGGCAAAGGTACCGTACACGATGTTGACGATCGACAGGGTCAGGAAATACCACACCATGAAATGCCGCGTCAGCTCCCACAGTATGGTGGCGGTTATGCCGCCGATCAAGGCGTGGTGCAACGCGAGCCGTCCAATGGGCATCACCAGGTACAGCGAGGACAGCAGCAATATCTCCCCGATGACACCAAGCGCATAGATGATGCCGGCGTTGTGTCCCTGCAGCGACCAGGTTTGGCCCAGCAGCGTGAATGACTGGCTGTCCGCGCCATGCAGCATGCCGCTGACCGTGCTGACCAGCAGCATACCCAGCGCCAGGCACAGGATATAGCAATAGGGGATGATCGCCGAGACCAGGAAATGCCGGCGGTGTATCGCCACGCGGTGATAGAAAATGACCGACATGGCATTTTCCAGCGTGGTGAAGGCAAACGAACTGAACAGTACCAGCATCACCACACCGAGCGAGCCCACCAGTTTCCAGTCATGCAGGAACGCCGCGACCTGTGCCGTCAGGTTGTCGGCCTGCCCGGGCGCCACCAGCTCGAGGTATTCACGGGTGGTGTCGAGCAGCAACTGCAGATCGGTGAGTTGCGACAGCACGATCAGGATGAGCGCCAGCATGGGCACGATGGACAGCAGGGTGTAATACGCCACGGCGCCGGCCAGCAGGAATCCCTGGTTCGCGCGGAACCCGCCGAACACGCGGCAGGTGAATGCCCAGGGATGTCCGAGTACGTAGCGCATGCGACCGCTCCCGATGGCGGCGGGCTGTTGATTGGTGATGCGCGGATCAGGCATGGGCGTTATCCGACTCGCGGTGCCGTGAACGGGCGTGCGGCCGACTGCCAGCCCGGCAGCGACATGCTGCCCAGCGCGTCAACCGCTGCCGGCTGCTCTCCGACCACGCCGCCGGGCAGCAATACAGGCCCGGCATCGCAAGCGTCGCGGTGTGCATTCTCATTGGCCTTCAGTCTCCGCCGGCTGGCACAGGGCGGGTGCATACCCTGCACCCCTAAATGGCCACAAGCCTGCCGGGTACAGTACACGCCGGCCGTGGTGCTGCCAAGTTCTGAACGACCGGGCGCACACGATGACCATGATATGAATAGTCCGAAGGATTCCTTGCACTGCAATACCCCCTTGCGGAAATGGGCGGCTGATTGTACGCCATCCGCTCAGGGCAGCTTGCGGGATGCGCGCAGTCTGTCGCCACGTGCCATGGCATGCCCGATGATGTGCATGGCGACATCTGCCGCGGTCTTGAGCAACAGGAATACCACCAGCGCCATCACCCCGTTGCCGGCGTACAGGCCGCCCAGCACGATGATCAGGTGCATGGGAATGATGCGCAGGTAGGGAAAGAACATGATGTTCCCGATGTTCGGAACACGCCCCGCCTCGCGCTCGCGGTTGTAGTGCCACGAAAACCGGTGACTGAAATAAAACACGAGGATGCAGAGTGCAACAGCGAATACGGGCACGCCACCGTGCATGCGCGCATCACTGAACAGGAACACCAGGTAGCCGAAATGGAACATCCCGTAGTGCAGGGCAAAGAATGCCGCGGTCTGGCGCCGGGTCGCGCGCGTCGGCTGCACCGCCCTGTTGTTGATGCGGAAACCCTCGGTGGAGAAGCGCTTGAGGCCGAGGATCCGGTGGACATTGAACCAGCCGATGATGACGCTCTGCCCCCAGTAGATCCACAGCAGTTCGGACACATTCCAGTGCTGCACCAGGGCCAGCGCCAGCGTCACCAGGTTGGAAAACAACAGCCAGGTCACCGACCGGTCGGTATACATCTTACCGGTCAAATCGAGCGTACTGCCATATTCCATGTACTGGCTCCGGGAAGTTGCTCTGCTGGTACGGGAGTTCAGAGTTCTATTCGGCGATAGATCCGAAAAATGAAACATGCTGACCCGGCAGATTAACAAAAGGGCCGCACCGGGCGGCCCTGCCGGTAGCCCGTATCCAGCACATCATTTGACATGGCACAATTTGCACTTTTGCTCCAGTGGTCCGGCCTCCTCGCCGTGTGCCACCGTGTATTCATGACAGCCGGTGCAGGTGGAGTGAAACGCCGTCTTTACCCTGGGCGCTCCGGTTTCTTCCTTGCCATGGCATTCATGACAGGGCTTGACGCGTTCATCACCGGCCTGCAGGGTATGGTGACAGGTGGTGCACTCGGTGGCGCTGAGGTCGGCATGCATCCTGTGCAGGAAGGTCACCATGCCCAGTTTCGTCTCGAACTGGATGATTTCCCTGTCTGCAGGGATGACCGGTTCCCCGGCAACTGCAATACCGCACAGGCATGCCAGTCCTGCCAGCAGGATGAGACAGCTTCGCATGATTTTCTCCAGTAACTGAATGGACAAACCGCCGTCCGGGTCCACACCGGCACGGCGGCAACACGGTATTATTGTAGCAGTAGCCGCCGGTTAAAGGGGACAGACCACGGCTTTCAAAGTCAATGCGAACGGCAGGCCCACTGGCAGGCAATCTGGAAAACCGTGGTCTGTCCCCATATAGATCCGGTTGTTGCGGAAGCCACGACCCGCGCTCTATGATTGCCGCAGCATGAAAAATCAGAACACGATTGCGAAGATCCGGGAAGCGGCCGCGAGCCTGGCCGGGCCTGCCAGCCGGGCGGCAATACAACTGCACGAAACCCGGCCAGCGTATTCGGCCGGAATCATGTCTGGTGTGCCGATACGCCTGTTCAGGGCGCTTGCCCTGATCATCCTGCTGATGGCAGCCAGCCCTGCCTGTTTGCCGGCCCAGCCTGCGGAAGGCAGTCAACCGGGCGGCGGGACCGTTACGAAGCTTCAGAATGCCGTTGACAGCCTGGCCAACATCCAGCAATCCATCGAAGCCAAGCGCGACACAATCCGCGAGCTCAGGGAAGGGCTGAAAGACCTGGAAGACACGTCAGAGGCGCAAAAAACCGAGCAGAAGATCGCGCGCATTAAAAGCGAAATCACAAGCCTGCAGTTGTCCTTCGAACACATCGCCCTCGGCGGCATCAATCCTGCGCTGCTTGCGGAGGATGAGCCTGTACAGAAAATAGACTGGCGGGACGAGCTCGAGCAGATCAGCAGGCCACTCCTCTCGACGCTCAAGGAACTCACCGCGAAGCCGCGCGAAATGGACAGCCTGCGGCGGGAAATCGATCGACTGCAGGAACAGCAGAAACTGATCAACAAGGCGCTGGGTTCGCTGGGCACGTACCGGCAGCAGGCCCTGGCACCCCTGGTGGCCGAACCGGTCAACCAGTTACTGGCCGAGTGGGAACAACGCCGCGATGACACGGAGCGCGCGCTGGAGATTGCCCGCTTCAAGTACACCAACCTCAAAACGGACAGCACCGGATGGCAAACATCCACCGGGGATGCACTCGCGGAGTTTTTCCTCGGCCGCGGGCTGACCCTGTTGCTGGCCGTCCTGGTCAGCGTGGCTGTATGGCTGCTGGCCAAGGGTTTGCTATGGCTGTACTGGCGATGGCTCTATCGAACCGGCAACGATCTCGGTGTCACACGGGCGCCGCTGGTAATGTACGGCTACCGGCTTGCGACCGCGATTGTCATCGTACTCGCCATCCTCATGGTGTTTTACATTCGCGGTGACGTACTGCTGCTGACCCTTGCCCTGATCGCACTGGCCGGCGTCGCACTCAGCCTGCGGCAGACGCTGCCGCGCTACACGGCCGAATTGCGCCTCCTGCTGGGGATCGGCCCCGTGCGCGAGAAAGAACGGCTGGTGTATGACGGCGTGCCATACATGGTCGAGTCACTCAGCATGTACTCGGTGCTGCGTAATCCCGCCCTCGAGGGTGTCGTGCGCCTGCCCCTGCACAACATGAACGGCCTCGCCTCGCGGCCCGCCGGCGATGAACCGTGGTTTCCCTGCCAGCCGGGTGAGTTCATCGTCCTTGCCAATGGCAGTTTCGGCCGGGTGCTGCGCCAAACCATCGAGCAGGTGGAGATGATGGTCCTGGACAGCCTGGTCCAGATCCGCACCCGGGACTTCCTCGGCCAGTCCGTGCGCAACCTGTCGCGCGATGGTTTCGGCGTTGCCACAACATTCGGTATCGACTACCGGCACCAGGCCATCTGTCTCGATACGGTTCCGGAGCGCCTGCGCGCGGCGATCGTCACCCGCTTCGAACAGGCGGGCATGAAAGCCGATATCGTGGACCTGCTGGTGGAATTCAAGACGGCCGGCGCCAGTTCGCTGGACTACCAGCTGTACGTGATTCTCAACGGTCGAGCGGCGAAGTCGTTCTTCAGGGCCCAGCGCATGATCCAGCAGGCCTGTGTCGATGCCTGCAACCGCGAAGGCTGGGTCATTCCGTTCACCCAGATCACGGTCCATTCAGAGTAAAGGGTTGCAAAGCACGGGTCTTCCAGTGGCATCACGAAAGCATGTGCGCTGCAGCAGGAGACCGGCCGGCGCATCGCCGCCGTGCTGCACAACGGCGGCCTGCCCGCACCCGGTGCGCATGAGCGCCCGCCGGAGTTAATGGCGGGCTTCACACCCTGGCAGGCAGACCTCCCGCTCTAACGCAGAAAGCAGTAAACGGGACACCGGTGCAGGCACTTGCCCTATACTTTGCAGTTGTAATCATGGGGTCGGCGAGAAATGCACATGAGGGTGTTCTGTCACCGGTTCCGTGAATCCCTTGTGGTTTAATCCCGGACGGGATGTCGCAGAATCCGGCTCACCACAGCAACCGACAAGCGATGGAGGATCCAGCCATGCAGGTCACGCTCGTTCATGTCACCGTGAAACCCGCGCACGTCAGCGACTTCATCGAGGCGACGCGCCGCAACCACGAGGCATCGGTGCAGGAGCCGGGCAACCGGCGCTTCGACGTGCTGCAATCGTCCGACAACCCGGAACAGTTCGTGCTCTACGAGGCTTATGCCACCGCGGCGGACGCGCAGGCGCACAAGCAAACGGCGCACTATCTTGCCTGGCGGGACGCGGTCGCGGACTGGATGGCGGCACCGCGCCGGGGCGTATCCTATGCCGGCCTGTTTCCGCGGGGCTAGACCATGAACCCGGGGGCCTTCTCCATCGCGCGCCTGCCGCGCATCGAGTTCGGCGCGGGCGCCTTCTCCCGGGTGCCGGACATCGTCGCGCGCTACGGCCGCCGGGTGATGCTGGTGACCGGCTCGCGCTCCTTCCCGTCCACGCCACAGTGGGACGATCTCCTCACCACCTTCGAGGCACGGAATGTCACCTGGTACCACGTCAGCGTCGACGGTGAACCCTCGCCGCAGCTGGTCGATGATACCGTCGCGGCGTATGCAGGGACCGAAATCGACGTGGTGCTGGGCGTGGGCGGCGGCAGTGCGCTGGACGCCGCCAAGGCCATCGCCGGCCTGCTGCGCGTGCAGTGCAGCGTCACGGATTACCTGGAGGGGGTCGGGCCGGAACGGCCGTATCAAGGACCGGCCGTGCCGCTGATCGCCGCGCCCACGACCGCGGGCACCGGCAGCGAGGCCACCAAGAATGCCGTGCTGAGCATACCGGGCCGGGACGGCTACAAGAAATCCTTTCGCGACGAACAACTGGTGGCCAAATACGCGGTGGTCGATCCCGACCTGCTGGCGACCTGCCCGCCGCGCGTCATCGCCGCCAACGGCATGGACGCGCTGACGCAGCTGCTGGAATCCTTCGTGTCCCTGCGGGCCAATGCCTTTACCGATGCGCTGGCCGTCAGCGGCCTGGAGGCGGTACGCGACGGCCTGCTGCCCTGGTACGATGGCGGTGCGCAGGACACGGCGGTGGCACGCGCGCGCATGGCCTATGCCGCGCTGTTGTCCGGGATCACGCTGGCCCAGTGCGGGCTGGGCTCGGTGCACGGCCTGGCATCGCCGCTGGGTGCGCTCCATCCGATCCCGCACGGTGTGGTCTGCGGTACCCTGGTCGCGACCTGTACCGCGGTCAACATCGATGCCCTCAGGGCGCGCGCACCAGACAGCGTCGCGCTCGACAAGTATGCCGAGGCCGCCGGGATCCTCTGCGGCCAGTCATTCAGCAGCCGCGAGGCCGCCTGGCGGGCGCTCGTCAACCTGCTCGCGGAATGGACCGAACGCCTGGCGCTGCCGCGTTTGGGTGATTACGGCCTCGAGGCAAACGGACTCGACCATGTCGTCGCGCACGCCCGCGGCAGCAGCATGAAGACGAATCCTGTGTTGCTGACCGACGCCGAGATCAAGGCCTGCCTTGAGGAGCGGCTGTGAACGGACCTCGCGCAGCAGGATGTCGCGCACGAAGCGCCGGCTTTTCCGCCATTTCTATAATGAGTCGCCGTACAGCCTGTATAGGGCTGTCAGGTGACAGGGGCATCCTGCAGATTTGTGAATCCGGTTCGGATCACCGGGACAGGAGCAGCCCGCCGCGCGGCCACTCCTGACCACCCGTGTGCCGGCGTGGTCAGTGCAACCCGTGCTGCATGGCGTAGATGACCGCTTCGGTACGGCTGTTGACGCCGAGTTTCGGGTAAATGTTCTTGAAGTGAGTACGTACCGTCTGGGTACTGACAGAGAGACGGCGGGCTATCAGGGTGGTTTTCATACCCTGGGCCGCCAGTCCGAGTATCTCTTTCTCGCGGGATGTCAGCCGGCCACGCCTGCGCGTGCCGGCCTGGACCGTGGCTTCGACCGGTGCCATGGCCATACGCTGCAGCAGGCGCCGCGGGTGCACCTGCCGCACACTGAAGAAGACATCCACCTGCCCGGCTTCCCCGCGCAGGTGCGGGGGTATATAGCTGGCGCCGATATTGACCAGTACGCGTTCCCCGTCGGCGCGCTTGACCATGAGGTCGAAGTCGCTGATTGAAGGTTGCCCGGCCGCTGTTTTCGGGATCGGGCAGTGTGCGCCGCAGAAGGGTTGCCCGTGCATATCGGTTCCACACAGCACCTCGGCACACCAGCTGCCGCACAACTGCCGGCCGGGATAGCCCAGCAGTCGTTCAAATTCGCTGTTGGTGTACCGGATCCGGCCCGCCGAATCGATGCCGAACACGGCATCGGTGCTCCGGGTGAATACCTCGCCCAACGTGCTCATGTCATCTCCTCCGCTTGGTAAACCGGCGGCCCCGACCGGTATTGACACCTTACCGGTATTGACGCCTTGTATAACACAGCAATTTGTATACCAAATGTGACCTGTTGCAACCCGTTGTTTTAATAAACGGGTATTTATGTACGATCACCGCCCGCCTGACAATGCTGTCAAAACTGTCATGAAACTGCATTGAATTCTGTCATTTTTGGCACACAGGCAGTGCCTGTCAGGCGCATCACACACGACAATCCTGCCGGTATCCGTGACGGACCGGTGCGGCTACTTGCGCCATCTATTGCATTTACCTCATATGGGTCAGAGATTTCCTACCCCTGCGTGATTTACCGTACCGGCCGGTTCGGCCACTCTGTTACCCGTGTCCGCAAGACGCCGGTGGCAAGCAGTCTTTACCGACTGTCCGTGGCGCAACGCAGAACAGTATTCACCCATGTGTTCGTCGTCAGATGTCAGCTGCCGGTCGGCACGCACGAAACAGTTTTCCAAATTTCCCGAGGGGATACGATCATGATGCGAGGTCTTCTGAAGCGGTTTCTGCAAGGCACCGTGCTGCTCACCGCAAGCGCCGGCCTGCTGCTGTTGACGGGTCCGGTCGAAGTGGCGGCTGCCCACAAACCATTAAGCTGTAGTATTTCGCCGGCCAACGGGACCACGGTCGCGGGTATGCCCATCCGGTTTTCCGGTATGACCCAGGGCGGCAAGGGCTCCAGGTCCTACAACTGGGATTTTTCGGCTGGCGCGGGCGTGCCGGCCGCTTCCACGGATAACAATGTCGATGTCACCTACAGCACGGCAGGCGGTCCCTTCGCCGTGCTGCTGGCTGTGACTGACAGCCGGGGCGCCAGCGCCACCTGCAGCACCACCGTGACGGTCACAGCGGGCGGTGGCGGCAACACCCCGCCGGTGGCCAACAACGACAGTTACTCGACCGTGAAAAATACGGCCCTGAATGTGTCCGCGCCGGGCGTGCTGGCTAACGACACGGACACCGACAGCGACCCGCTCACCGCCGTACTTGACAGTGGCGTCACCTCAGGCAGCCTGTCCCTGAATACCAACGGCTCCTTCAACTACACGCCGAACACCGGCTTCACCGGTCAGGATACCTTCACCTACTTCGCCCATGACGGTACTGACCCGTCGGCCACCGCCGCAACGGTCACGATCACCGTCAACGACACCACCCCGCCGTCACCCGGCGAGGCGCTGTTCCGGACCAAGTGCATCATGTGCCACGGCGAATACGGCGCCGGCGGCTACGCGCACCGCAGCATTCGGGGCGCGCGGGCCAGCCGCATCCGCAATGCCATGAGCAAGTGGCCGGAGATGGCCTTCCTGACATACCTGACCGATGCGGAACTCGCAGACATCGAAACCTACCTGGACAATGTACCGCGGGGTGACAAGCTGCCCCGCAATGGCGACATGGTCAACGGCGAGGCGCAGTTCCGGCAGTCCTGCACCTACTGCCACAGCTTCGGCGGCACGCCCATCGAGCCGCCCCGGCCCGGTCCCGACCTGATGGGCATCAGCTCGACCTACTCGGACACCTGGCTCGGCGCCTGGATCGATTTCCCGAACGAGATGATCGCGGCCGGCGCCTATGACCCCGCCAGGCTCGCCAACTACCCCTATGTCATGCCCGATCTCCAGCACCCACCCGTGGATGTCTGGGACATCGTCGACTTCCTGGTCACCCAGGGAAGCATGCCTGTCATCGATACGCCTCCGGTGACCCTGACGCAGGCGGAGTTCGATGCCAGCACGCAGGTCTATTTCAACCACTGCGCGGGTTGCCACGGACTCTACCGCACCGGTGCCACCGGGCCTGACATCGGCGTGGCGCGCTCGCAGGCGATCGGCACCGACGGCCTGCGCGCCATCCTGACCTATGGCACACCGGCGGGCATGGGCAACTTCGGCCAGACCGGTATCCTGACAAGCCAGCAGATCACCCACCTCGCGGCCTACCTGCAGCTGCCGCCACCGGCCGCGCCGCCGCTGGATATGACTGACATCCAGGCCAGCTGGGATCTCATCGTGCCGGTGGCCAACCGTCCCACCGCGCCGGAGCACTCGCGCAACTGGCAGAACTACACCGGCGTGATCCTCCGGGATGCGGGCCAGATAGCGATCTTCGACGGCGACACCAACGAGGAAGTGGGACGCCTGAGCACCGGCTTCGCCGTGCACATCCTGCGCTCCTCGTCGTCGGGGCGCTACTTCTACGCCATCGGCCGCGACGGCCTGGTCACCCTGATCGACCTGTGGACCACGGTGCCGACCATCGTGGCGAACGTGAAGGGCTGCCACGACGCCCGCAGCGTGGACGGCAGCAAGTTCACGGGCTACCAGGACACCTGGGTCATCGAGGGCTGCTACTGGCCGCCGCAGTACGTGGTCTACGACGGCCTGACGCTCGAGCCGAAACAGCGGGTCGACATCCCCATGGTGGACATCAACAACCAGCCCCTGGTCGAAAACCGCATTGCCTCGATCGTGGCCTCGCATAACGCGCCGGTGTGGGTGGTCTCCCAGAAGGAGGCGGGCTATGTCTCCATCGTCGACTACTCGGATCTGGCCGGCCTGAACTTCCCGATCGTCAAAAACATCGCGACGGCGAAATTCCTGCATGACGGCGGCCTCGACCACACGGGTGACTACTTCCTGGTGGCTGCCAACGCCAGCAACAAGATGGTGGTCGTCGATCTGGTAACACAGAGTCTGGAGGCGACCATCGACACGGGCGCCGTGCCGCATCCGGGCCGGGGTGTGAACTGGCAGGATCCGGTCTATGGCTGGGTCAACGCCACCTCGCATATCGGAGAGGGCAAGGTGACCGTGTACGGCGCCGATCCGATGGGCCGTCCGGACGTCGCCTGGCAGATCGTCCGGCAGATCACGCTGCCCTCCTCGGGCTCACTGTTCATCAAGTCGCACCCGGCCTCCCCCTGGGTGCTGGTGGACATGACCCTGAGCGCGACCGGTCACGACAAGGACATCTGTGCCATCTCCAAGACGACCGGTACGCTGAACCACGGGCTCCTTTCCACCGCCATCGACCCGGACGGGGACGGTTGCTTCCGGGTAGCCACCAACGGCCGTGCGGTGCACTTCGAGTTCAACATGGACGGCTCCGAGGTGTGGGTGTCCGACTGGGATCAGAACGGTGCGGTGATCGTGCTGGACAGCACGACGCTGACGGAGATCAGGCGCTTCGTGAATCTCCAGACACCGACCGGAAAGTTCAACGTCTATAACACGGCGCACGACATCTACTGAATCCAGGCAGGTGCCGGACCGGGTGTCGCCAGCGTGCGATGCCCGGCCCGGCGGGGGGGTGCAGCCCCCGGACAACCCGGGGCTTGCCTGACAAAAGCACGCCCTCCGTTCCAACCCCTGCCACGCCGCCGCGCGGCCATGCCTTGATCTGCATCAATGACGATCGGATGGCCTGTTCTATAAAAGTTCGGTACCGGCATCCACGGACGGGCACGCGGTTCGCCACCCGGGCAAAGCGGATAACCGGCGGGATCGCCGGCACATGACTCCATTGATGATTGCAATCCAATACAGCTGAATCCGGTTCGTGACACTTTCCAGCCATGTGAACACCTTTGGCCAGGCGATGCTGCATCGTTACGGCGAACGCGTGCACAAGATCGCCATCGATGCCGCCTTCACCTGCCCGAACCGCGATGGCAGCAAGGGCCGGGGCGGCTGCACGTTCTGCAACAATATCTCCTTCAGCCCCAACGGCCGCCAGCCACCCGGCATCGCTGAACAGATTGCCGCCGGCCGGCGGGTTATTCGCAAGCGCACCGGTGCAAGAAAATACCTGGCCTACTTCCAGGCCTACACGAACACTTACGCCGGCATCGATCGGCTGCGGGCACTCTATGATCAGGCCCTGTCCGAGCCGGATGTGATCGGTCTCGCCGTGGGCACGCGCCCCGATTGCGTGCCCGGTCCGGTGCTCGACCTGCTGGCGTCATATCAGCGGCACGGACACGAGGTCTGGCTGGAGCTGGGCCTGCAGTCCTCCTTCGACGAATCACTCCGGCGCGTCAACCGCGGGCATGGTTTTACCGAATACAGAACGACGGTCTGCGCCGCCCGCCGGCGGGGCCTGCAGGTGTGCACGCATCTCATCGCCGGTCTGCCGGGCGAGACGAAACGGCATTGCGAAATCACCCTGGCGCGCGTACTGGAACTGGGCGTGGACGGACTGAAGCTCCATCCGCTGCATGTCGTGAAGGGTACGCAACTGGCCAATGAATGGCGGCGCGGGGAATACCAGGCACTGACCCTGGACGAGTACATCGACATTGCGGCAGACCTCGTCCGGCTAACACCACCAGACGTCGTCTTCCACCGGCTGACCGGTACGGCAGCACCACAAATACTGCTGGCACCCGAGTGGTGTTCCCGCAAGTGGCTGGTGCTCAACCGGATTACCGAGGCATTACAACAGCACCCACACAGGCGGTCTTTTACCATGCAACCAGTGACCGCTCGCCGGGCGGCGCTGCAATGAAACTGGTCTGCCCGGCAGGCAACCTGCCTTCCCTGAAGGCCGCGGTCGACAAGGGTGCGGACGCGGTCTATATGGGTTTCCGCGATGACACCAATGCGCGCCATTTCGCCGGACTGAATTTCGATGACCGGCGCGCCGCCGAGGGTATTCAGTATGCCCACAGGCATGGCGCAGACGTCTATGCCGCGATCAACACCTACCCGCAACCGTCCGGCTGGCCGCGCTGGCAGGCCGCCGTGGACCGGGCCGCCGGGCATGGCGTCGATGCCCTGATACTGGCCGACATCGGCGTCATGGCCTATGCGACAAGGCACTGGCCGGACCTGCGCCTGCACCTTTCGGTGCAGGGCTCCGCCACCAACGATGCCGCGATCCGCTTTTATTACGAGCATTTCAATATCCGGCGCGCCGTCTTGCCGCGCGTGCTCTCGCTCGAGCAGGTAAGACAGGTCGCGGCAAACAGCCCGGTCCCGCTGGAGGTGTTCGGATTTGGCAGCCTGTGTGTCATGGTAGAGGGCCGCTGTCTGCTGTCGTCCTATGTCACCGGCCGTTCACCGAATACCTTTGGCGCCTGCTCGCCCGCCAACGCGGTGCAATGGCAGGAGACGGCGATCGGCATGGAGACCCGGCTTAACGGGGTGTTGATCGACCGTTATGAAAAAGGTGAATCCGCCGGCTACCCGACCCTGTGCAAGGGCCGTTTCCAGGCCTGCGGCAACACCTATTACGCGATCGAGGAACCGACCAGCCTGAATACCCTTGCCCTGTTACCCGAATTGCAGGCCATGGGGATCGAGGCCATCAAGATCGAAGGCCGGCAGCGCAGTCCGGCCTACGTGGCCCGGGTGGCGCAGGTCTGGCGCGCGGCGCTGGATGCCTGCCGGCGGGATCCGGACAACTACCGGCCACAGGTTGACTGGCTGACCGAACTCGCCAGGGTCTCCGAAGGCAGCCAGACGACACTGGGCGCCTATCATCGCCCCTGGCAATAGCCATCCGCGCCACATCACACAAGGCAGCACTTCCCATGACAACCCACACCCCGAAACTCTCGCTCGGCCCGGTACCCTACTTCTGGTCACGCGAGACCCTGCTCACGTTTTACGAGCGTATTGCCTTTTCGCCAGTGGATATTGTCTATCTCGGCGAGACGGTGTGTTCGAAGCGTCGTGCCCTGAAACATAGCGACTGGCTGGAACTGGCAACGAAACTGCAAGCGGCCGGCAAGGATGTGGTGCTATCCGGCCTGACCCTGATCGAAGCCGGCTCGGAACTCGCCAGCCTGAAACGCCTGTGCCGCGAACAGGACCTCCTGATCGAGGCCAACGACATGGCGGCCGTCCAGCTGCTGGCTGGCAACAGGCCCTTTGTCACCGGCCCGGCCATCAATATCTATAACACGCGCACCCTGTCCGTACTGGCTGGACTCGGTCTGCGGCGCTGGGTGCTGCCGGTGGAACTGTCGCGTGACACGCTGGCAGACCTGCAGGCCGATCGTCCCGCGGGTGTAGAAACGGAGGTGCTGGTCTTTGGCCGATTGCCGCTCGCGTATTCGGCACGCTGCTTTACCGCCCGCGCCCACAACCTGCCCAAGGATGACTGCCAGTTCCGCTGCCTGGATTATCCTGACGGCCTGCTGCTGTCCACCCGCGAGGACGAATCGTTCCTGATACTGAACGGCATCCAGACCCAGTCGGCACGCACCCTCAACCTGGTGAGCGAACTGGATGACCTCAGGCAGCTGGGCGTGGATGTGTTGCGTATCAGCCCGCAGTCGTTGCACACGGACAGGATCATCCAGCGCTTTCACGACTGCCTGCGGGGCGACTGCAGCACGGCGACCGCGGCAGCGGAACTGGCCGGCTGCATGCCGGTCGGCCCGTGTGATGGTTACTGGTTCGGCGGCGCCGGTATGGAGTCAGGGCAATCTGACGACGCGCAGGATTCCCGACATGAAATACGCTGACCTGCGGGGTTTTCTGCGCGAGCTCGAGGCCCGCGGCGAACTGAAACGCATCCATCAGGCCGTCGATCCCGCCCTGGAAATGACGGAAATCTGCTATCGCACCCTCAAGGCCGGCGGTCCGGCCCTGCTGTTCACCCACCCGCAGGGTGCGTCGATGCCGCTGCTGGGCAACCTGTTCGGCAGCATCGAACGTGTCGCCCTCGGTCTTGGTTTGGACTCGGCGGCGAGCCTGCGCGAGGTCGGCGAGCTGCTGGCCTGGTTCAAGGCGCCGGAATTGCCGGACGGGCTGGGCGACCTGCTGGACAAACTGCCCGTGCTGCGCAAGCTGCGTGACATCAATCCACGCGAGGTGCGCCACGCACCCTGCCGCGAGCACGTCATCCAGGGCACGGATGTCGATCTGTCCGCACTGCCGGTGCAGACCTGCTGGCCAGAGGATGCCGGTCCACTGATTACCTGGGGTATGGTTATCACGCGCGGACCGCACAAGAAGCGCCAAAATATCGGGATTTACCGCCAGCAGGTGATCGCACACAACAAGGTCATCATGCGCTGGTTGCCGCACCGCGGCGGCGCTATCGATTTCCGTGAATGGCAGGCACTGCACCCCGGACAGCGCTTCCCGGTGGCGGTGGCGCTGGGCGCCGATCCGGCTACCATGCTGGCGGCGGTCACGCCCATCCCTGACACCCTGTCGGAATACCGGTTCGCCGGCCTGCTGCGCGGCGCCAGGACCGAGGTTACGCCGGCCCTGGCCGGTGAGCTGCAGGTCCCGGCCGCTGCCGAGATCGTGCTTGAGGGCTATATCGAGGCCGGCGAAACGGCCGAGGAGGGACCATTCGGCGACCACACCGGTTACTACAACAGCGTCGAACGTTTCCCGGTGTTTACCATCGAACGCATCACCCACCGTGACAACCCGATCTACCCGGGCACCTATATGGGCCGCGCGCCGTTCGACGAGCCGTCGATGATGTCCATGGCGTTGAACGACGTGTTCGTGCCGCTGCTGCAGAAACAGTTCCCTGAGATCGCCGACTTCTACCTGCCGCCGGAGGCCTGCTCCTACCGCATCGCCGTGGTCAGCATCCACAAGGCCTACCCGGGTCATGCGCGGCGCATCATGTTCGGCGTATGGTCTTACCTGCGCCAGTTCGCCTATACCAAAATGGTTATCGTCACCGACGTTGACATCGACGTGCGCAACTGGTCCGACGTCATCTGGGCGATCAGCACGCGCATGGATCCGGCGCGCGACAGCGTACTGGTGGAAAACACGCCCATCGACTATCTCGACTTTGCCAGCCCGGTTTCGGGGCTGGGCTCGAAAATCGGATTTGACGCCACCAACAAGTGGCCTGCGGAAACCGCCCGAAGCTGGGGCCGACCCATCACCATGTCGAAGGAGGTGGTGCAGCGGGTTGATAACATGTGGGACGAACTGGGTATTGTTTGAGAGAACGCTAGCGGAGACGGTAAATGCAGCCGAAAAAATACACCATAGACAGTCCGTTTGACCTCTCGAACGAGGCCGGCTATGCCGCCTGGCGAGCGCAGAAGCTGTCAGACTACCCGGAAAACATCGAACAACTGATCATAGAAATCAATGATCCGCGCCGGCTGACGAGCGCGGAATTCGAGGCCATCCATGCACGCTGCCGCAAGACCAACATGGCGATCTATGCTGGCCGAACCGGCGGTGACCCGGACAAGGACATCCCCAGATCACTTGGAGCACGGTTCGGCCTGACGGAGCTGGATTACAACATGGGTGCCGATGATGACGGCGTGACTGCACTGAAGGTCGTGGAAGGCAAATGGCGCAGTGAGTACATTCCCTATACCAACCGCCCCATTCACTGGCACACCGATGGCTATTACAATCTGCCGGAACGCCAGATAAACGGGTTGCTGCTGCACTGCGTCTCGGCAGCCGCAAGCGGCGGCGAAAATGCCTTGCTGGATCATGAAATCGCCTACATCCACCTGCGTGACAGAAACCCCGACTACATACGCGCCCTGATGGCCGCCAGTGTCATGACCATCCCGCCGAATAACGAAAACGGTGAACAGCTGCGCCCCGCTCGCAGCGGCCCGGTATTCTCGGTACGTGTGGACGGCAGCCTGCATATGCGCTATACCGCGCGCACCCGCAGTATTGAATGGTCCCCTGACCCGCTCACCCGGGACGCGGTCAGGACACTGGAGGATTTTCTGGATTCAGCTTCAACGTATATCTACCGCGCCACGCTGCAGCCCGGCCAGGGCCTGGTCTGCAACAATGTCCTGCATGACCGTTCCGGATTCGACGACGATGGTGAACACACAAGGCAGCTTTACCGGCTGCGTTATTACCAGCGTATTGCTGACACTTAGCCTGGATAATTCGCGCAAGGACGCCAGGGCGCAAAGTAAACAGGATGACTGATGGTCTGAGAACGGCCGAGGCCGTGTGAAAAAAAATGTTTTTATTTATCAAAAAGTGAGTGCAAAGGCCCTGGACACGAGTTGATGTATTTGGTGCATACGGCACAACCTGCAATGACGACTGACCGATAAGGAGCGTAGCCCGGATTTCAGATATCCCACTTCCTGCGTATCTTCGATACATCGAACTCGGCCAGCTTGCGTTGCAGTTCATCACGGCTGGCATTCAGGATATGGCTCGCCATGGGCAGGAAGATGTCCTCCTCTTTTTCATGATGCTTGATCATCTGGTTCTCAAGATATTTCAG
>Ga0307423_1000525_pt1 | contig 25850 bp, 20 predicted proteins | sample SalMarWE160310MG_FD_202154 | JGI IMG/M metagenome (GOLD analysis project Ga0307423, IMG submission 202154) | Salt marsh sediment microbial communities from the Plum Island Ecosystem LTER, Massachusetts, United States - WE1603-10 | ecosystem: Environmental > Aquatic > Marine > Intertidal zone >... | reverse complement strand
GAGCGGGACCTCGATCAGGTTCCGCTCCTGGGTGACGAAACCGGACAGCTCGGCCTTTACGGTGTAGTCGCCCGGGCCGAGAGACAGGAAAAGGAATTCGCCCCTGTCATCGGTGATTCTCATCTGTGCTCCACCGATGAGGGTGGGCGAGGAGATGGTGACGTTGACCCCGGGTAGGATCGCTCCGCTCTCATCGACGGTCTTGCCCATCAACCGGCCGGTGGTCGTTTGCGACCACCCCGGCACGGACGCCACTATCACGACTGCCAGCAAAAAGACTCCGGTATGCCTCATGGCTCCCCCCGATCCGAAGTAGATTCCAGCGTCCGATCTGTTGGGTTTTCTGCGTATGAATATGCGATACCTATTGTGAATCTGCAAATCTTTTTGAGATCTATCCGCATATTCTTCGACATCATGGAGAAATCCCCACCTCCAATGTCGATTCCTGGCGTGCGGAAGTCCTCAGGGATTCGTTCGAGTTTTGTGCGAAGGAGATAAGAGATCAGAAGACCAACTCTGTGAACCTTCAGCCTTTCCCATTGATCCCTTGTTTCTTCAGCATCGGATACTTCGGACAGCTCATCGGGCCTCCAATGCACATTGCAGAATGACACAGTTTCACATATCCTGTGTTCATGAAAAACGTCACGATTGCTCTTGACGAGTCTCTGCTTCGTGAGGCGCGGCGCATTGCGGCCGACCGGTCGACGACGCTCAACGCCATGATTCGGGAGTTTCTGGAGGAGCTCGCCCAGAGAGAGTCCCGGGCAGTGAAGGCCCGTGATCGTATCGTCGAGCTGTGTCGGGCAACCCAAGCCGAGGTCGGACCGAGGACGTGGTCGCGGGACGAGCTCCATGAGCGTTGATTCGTTTCTCGACACCAACGTGCTGATCTACGCGGTGTCGTCGGCCCCAGCCGAGTCAGCGAAGAAAGAGAGAGCGTTGGAGCTCATTTCGCACGCCGACTTCGGTCTGTCTTCACAAGTGCTGCAGGAGTTCTACGTCAATGTCACCACAAAGATCGCCCTTCCCTTGGGGCCAGTCGAGGTGGTGGCATTGTTGGAGCAGTTCAGGTGCTTCCCCATGGTCTGGACCGACTACTCGCTGATCGTTGCCGGTATCGAGGTGGCGCTGCGCTTCGGCATATCTTACTGGGATGGTGCGATCATCGCGGCTGCCGAGCGTCTTGGCGCGACGACTCTGTACACGGAAGATCTGAACCACGGCCAGCGCTATGCCTCGGTTCAGGCGGTCAATCCGTTCCTGCGGGGAGCCTCCGACAGCGTGCATGAAAGCACGGGTCCACAGTACGGCTGAAGATCCGTGATTGAGTCCTCGCGCCCGTTGTGGGAATCACCGGAATGACGGTGAAGGCGCAAAGACGGAGCTGGATGCCCTCTGACCAGAGCTCATGGCACGGTCTTTTCGGTCATGGTGGGCTCGCCCTCGATCAAGAAGCGGAGGCGGGCGACGCTGCGCCCGATCCAGATCTCATCGCCGTTCGCGAGCAGGGTGGGCCCTTCAAGGCGTTCGCCATTGAGAAAGGTGCCGTTCTTGCTGCCGAGGTCCTCGATGGTCGCGGTGGTGCCCACGACGGCGATCCTGGCGTGGCAGCGGGAGACCTCGGTGCGGTCGATGCAGATGTCTGCGTCACCCGTGCGCCCGATCATGTTGGGGCCCTGGAGGAGAGGATGATCGCCGTCTTCTCCCTGGAGCTTGAAGGGCAGGGAGGCATCGCGAGACAAAGGCACCGACATCGCGACCGGCGTCACAGCCGCCACCAGCCGGTAGCCGCGGCGTGGGATGTTCTCGATATAGATGGGATTGCGGGCGTCGTCGCCGAGCGCCGACCGGAGCTCGGCGATGACCTGGGTGAGGGCGTGCTCAGAGACGAACTCGGTGCGCCAGACGGCGTCGATGATGTTCTGCTTGGAAGCGAGCTTTCCCGATGCGAGAGCCAGGCAGATGAGGACATCCATCGCCCGCGGCCGCAGCCGCACGAACTGGCCGTCGCGGGAAATCCGATCGAGCGTCGGCTCCACCAGCCAGTCGCCGAGCTGGAATGGCCTTCTGAGGGCACCCTCGACATCCATTGATCGCTGCATTTTGAGAAAAGTATAGGGGTTATGCCGGCAGACGGCAACTCAAGCGGGCGGCGGAAAACCACCTGTGAAGAGGTCATGAACACCTGCACACGATCAATCTGGTGCACAGATCGCGCGAAACAATCAGGGAAATGTTCGAGTTTGGTATGAAGTCAATACGGCACGAATTTCGACTGTCGAGTCATGGGTTATTCGTTTTCCCCACCCTCCCTCATTTTCGTGGGAGGTTGGGCGGGGACTCAAAACTCAAAGCTGAGAACTCAGAACTACGGGACGGGGATTCGTTTGATCAACTTCGCCACGGTCTTGAAGTCGGTGTTGTCGCATCGCTCGAGGAGCTCGAAAAGGGCGGACTCGGCGGTGGTGATAACCGCGCCGGCCGCTGCCATGCGGTGGAGGGCCCACTCCTTGTCGGCCGGTCGGCGGGAGTTGACTGCGTCGTGCGGGACGTGGACCTCGAAGCCGTTGTTGATCAGATCGATCGCAGTTTGCTGGACGCAGACGTGGGTCTCTATACCGGTCACGATGAACTGATTGCACCTACTGTTCTCGATTGCCTTGCGAAGGCCTTCGTCGCGGGCGCAGGAGAAGGTGAGCTTGCCCGGCGGCGTGTCGCCGAGGATGGTGGCAAGACTTTCGACGGTCGGGCCGAGGCCCTGTGGGTACTGCTCGCTGGCCAGCACCGGCACTTCGAGCTCACGGCATGCCTCGACGAGGACCTCGATTCGCGGCAGGTGGCTCTGGTCGGCCATGACGGCGTTGATGCGGTCCTGGACGTCGATGACAAGCAAGGCCGCGTCGCCCTGGTTGAGTAGTCCGCTCATGTCGTTCCTCCAGAACGGAGATTGTAGAACGTCTTCTGGCTTCGGGGCGCGCTTCTCCCTTCGCGCTACCGAAGAGTGCCCCCCCTGACGATGTTTGGCCCTTTGCGCTCTGATCGATTGAAAGTCCTCACATCCAAAATCGTCAGGGACGGCACGTTTTGTGGCGCGCGCTTGCCTCGGAGTCCGCTGCAGGTTGGTGGATTTATCTGCGTCTATATGCGTGATCAGTGGTGTCTCACGGGTGGGTGGGTGGAAATCCGAAATCCGAAATCCAAAATTCGAAATCGGTTGTGGCGGGGCGGCTACAATAGCGCGATGGACGAAACCCCGATCATCGATGAACCCGAGGCAGAAGGGCCGCAGGCGCCGGCCAAGGCCGGAGAGGCGCCGCAGTCGAAGGCCCCGGCGCCAACCGAGGTCGTCTTCGAGGGTCTGGCCGCGGGCAAGGAGCCATGGCGGGGTGGAGGTGGGTGCAGCAGCCGTCTGCCGCTCTACGGATGCCTCTTCGGTCTGGTGCTGCTGATCGGCACCCTCATCGCCGGCACCTCGATGATGCGCCGGACGGTGTGGGTGAACCTGGAGCGCGCCCGGCGGGCGGTGGCCCAGAGCCTGCCGCGCGATCTGCCGGCGGCCGAGGTCCAGCGCACGATCAAAAACCTCGAACGATTCCGTGCCGTGCTCGAGGCTTCGAAGGACCCGTATCCCGAAATGGGTGAGTTCGTGAACAGGGTTCGCGCGGTGCTCCAAGACGGGCGCCTCACGGTCGACGAGGTCGGTGGCCTCAACGTCTATATCGAGAGAGTGATTGAGGAGTCGGGGATCCCGCCCTTCCAGCTCGGATTTCGGATTTCGGATTTCGGATTTCGAATTTGTTCTCGTGCGTTCGGAGCACCGGGGGGGCGGTCGGGAAATCCGAAATTCGAAATTCGAAATTCGAAATTGTCCCCGGCATGACCTCCCGTTTCGTCCTCAAGACCCCCTTCGAGCCTGCCGGTGACCAGGTCCAGGCGATCGACCGTCTGATCGAGGGCGTCGAAGGAGGGGTCGCCTTTCAGACCCTGCTCGGGGTCACCGGTTCGGGCAAGACCTTCACCATGGCCAAGGTCATCGAGGCCACCAACCGGCCGACCCTGGTCCTCAGCCACAACAAGACCCTGGCGGCGCAGCTCTACCAGGAGTTCAAGGCCTTCTTCCCCGACAATGCGGTCGAGTACTTCGTCTCCTACTACGACTACTACCAGCCCGAGGCCTACGTGGCGGCGAGCGACACCTACATCGAGAAGGAGACCTCGATCAACGAAGAGATCGACCGCATGCGGCTGTCGGCGACACGGTCGCTCTTCGAGCGTCGCGACGTGCTGATCGTCGCCTCGGTGAGCTGCATTTACGGCCTCGGCTCGCCGGAGGCCTACTTCGGCATGCTCCAGCTCTTCGAGAAGGACATCGAGCAGCCGATGGAGGAGGTCCTCAGGCAGCTCGCCAAGATGCAGTACGAACGCACCCACCTCGACCTCGCCCCCGGCTGCTTCCGCCTGCGCGGGGACTCGCTCGAGATCTATCCGCCGTACGACGACTCGGCAGTCCGGATCTCGTTCTGGGGGGACCAGGTGGAGCGCATCGAGCGCATCGATCCCGTGCGAGGAGTGGCCATCGAGGAGCTCGACCGGCTGCCGATCTATCCCCGCACCCACTACGTGACCCCGCGCTCACAGCTCTTGAAGGCCATCGACAGCATCCGCGCCGAGCTCGATCCCCGTTTGTCCGAGCTCACAGATGCCGGCAAGCTGCTCGAGGCACAGCGCCTCGGACAGCGGACCAACTTCGACCTCGAGATGCTGACCGAGCTCGGATTCTGCCAGGGCATCGAAAACTACTCGCGGCACCTCACCGGCCGCGCGCCCGGCGAACCGCCGCCGACCCTGCTCGACTACTTCCCACAGGACTTCCTGTGCATCATCGACGAGTCGCACGTGACGGTGCCGCAGGTCGGGGGGATGTACCACGGCGACCGCTCGCGCAAGCAGACCCTGGTCGACTACGGCTTCCGCCTGCCGTCGGCGCTCGACAACCGGCCATTGACCTTCGAGGAGTTCGAGGATCGGATTCACCAGGTGGTCTTCGTCTCCGCCACACCGGGCCCGTACGAGCTCGCCCACTGCGAGGGCGAGGTGGTGGAGCAGCTGATCCGGCCGACCGGCCTCCTCGATCCCGCGGTCGAGGTCCGGGCGGCGAGCCATCAGGTGGACGATCTGCTGGCCGAGATCCGGGAGGTGGTTGCGCGCGGCGAGCGGGTGCTGGTCACCACCCTGACCAAGCGCATGGCCGAGGACCTCAGCGCTTACTTGGCGGAGGTCGAGGTCCGGGTGCGCTACCTGCACTCGGAGATCAACACCCTCGAGCGCTCCGCCATCCTGGCCGATCTGAGGAGGGGCGAGTTCGACGTCCTGGTCGGCATCAACCTCCTGCGCGAGGGCCTCGACCTTCCCGAGGTCGCGTTGGTCGCAATTCTCGATGCCGATCAGGAGGGCTTTCTGCGCTCCGAGACGTCACTCATCCAGACCATCGGCCGTGCCGCCCGCAACGTCGACGGTCGAGCGATCCTTTACGCCGACAGAGAGACCGGTTCGATGCAGCGTGCCCTCGGTGAGACCCGGCGCCGGCGCGAACGGCAGGCCGCTCACAACACGGAACACGGTATCGAGCCGCGGACCATCGTCAAGGATGTCGCAAGCCCGCTGCTGGCGATGTCCGAGCTCGATTATTACGGTCCCGGTTCACGGCCGTTACGGGTCGCCGACGGCGATGAGGATTTTCCCGACGACGCCGTATCGCTCAACAAGCTGATCGCGGAACTCGAAAAGCGGATGCGGGCGGCGGCCAAGGCGCTCGAGTTCGAGGAGGCGGCGCGCCTCCGCGATAGGCTCAAGGAGCTCCGAAGGCAGCAGATCTACAAAACCTGATGTTTTTGAATGAGGAATGAGGAATTAGGAATGCCACCCACCCGCCCGACACGATCCGCCCACCGGCGGAGGGGCGGGAATTTCTAATTCCTCATTCCTCATTCCTAACTCCTAATTCGCGATCTACGCGATCCGGATCCCGAGGAATACCAGGTAGGCCGCGAACAGGACCAGCATCACCCCGCCTTCCCAGCGGTTGATGCGGCCATCGCGGAGAACGAAGAAACCGACCACGATGGTGGCAGCGACGAGGATCGGGATGTCCCAGCAAATGACGTTGATCGGCACCGCCGCCGGCCGGAGGGTGAAGGCCGTGCCGACAACGAGGCCCAGGTTGAAAACATTCGAGCCGAGGACGTTGCCGACACCGATCTCGGATTGGCCCTTGAGGACCGCGGCCACCGAGGTCGCGAGCTCGGGCAGGGAGGTGCCGAAGGCCACCACCGTGAGCCCGACCAACGCCTCGGAGACGCCGAAGCGGCGGGCGAGCTCGACGCCGCCGATGACCAGCATCTCGGAGCCGCCGATCAGGACAGCGATGCCGACGACGGTGAGGGCCAACTGACGCGGCAGCGTGCCGGCCACCACCGCGGGTTCGGTGCTGTGCCCGCGAGCCTTCAGAACCACAACCACGATGAAAACCACGAAGATCGCGACCAGGAGCAGGGCCGTCGATTGACTGATGAACCCTGTGCGGGCAAACACAACGAGCACCACCGCCGGTACGAGGCCGAACGCGAGGTCCCGGTAGAGCAGGTGGCGACCGCCGACGACGTGGATCGGGACCAGCACCGAAGCCACTCCGAGGACCAGCAGCAGATTCATGATGTTCGAGCCGACCGCATTGCCCAGGCTCAAGCCTCCGCTCCCGCGGAGAGAAGCCATGACCGAGACCGCAAACTCAGGCATCGAAGTGCCGAAACCTACTATCGTCAGCCCCACGACCATCGGCGAGATGCCGAGCTTGAGGGCGATGCGGGAGGCACCGTCGACGAGCCACGATCCACCCAGCGCGAGGCACAGAATGCCGCCGGTCACGAGAAACCACGGAAGGAGAATCTCGAAGGTCATTGCGGTGGGAATCCTACCACTGCAATTCCCGGGCCGCCGAAGCGGTCCCTGGAATTGCGCTAGAAAGGAACGCCGAAGCTGATGAAGAACTGGCCGCCGGACGCCTCGGGCGGCGGGTTGATTCTCCAGGCATACTCCGCCCGCAGCGGGCCCGCCGGGGTCACGTACTGGAGGCCGAGCCCCGGTCCCCACTCGATTTCGCCGAGGTTGACCTGTTCGGGCGAGGCCCACACGTTGCCGGCGTCGACGAAGATCGCGGCAAAGAGCGGGCCCGAGATGCGGCGCCGATACTCGAGGTTGAGGAGGATGAGAGCGTTGCCGCCGACGGGATTGCCGTCGACGATGGTCTGGCCGGGGATGCCGAGGTCGTCGGTGTTGAAGGCACGGAGGGTTGTGCGGCCGCCGGCGAAAAATCGGTAGGCGAAGGGGACCTGGAGGTTTTGCGGAAGGCTCGGGTCGGAGTTGATGGGCTCGATGACCCCGAGACGTAGCGCGATAGCGCTGAATCCGCGAAAGATCGGACTGTACATGGTTCCCCCCGCCTGCCACTTCAAGAAGTGGGCATTGGCCTGGAAGGCAGGGAAGGCGTACTGCAGCGACGCCGACGCGAAGATACCCCGGATCGGTGCGAGCGGGTTGTCACGCGTGTCCCACTCGATGCTGGGTGTGATCGACGCGACCTTGGATTCCTGGAGAGCGTCGTCAATGGTCGTGGGCTGGCTGATCGGCAGGTTGTCGGGCTGAATGATTTCGTACTCATACCGGAACCAGGGGCGCAGGGGGCGCTTGAGGCGGTCGCCGAAGTCGATCCATAGGCCGCGGCGCACCAGGTCGCGATCGGCCAGTATCTCGTCAGTGCGGTAGACGGCGAGGTATCCGGGAATCGGGAGCCCGAAAATACGCTGTTTACGCAGCGACAACGAATACTGCTGTTGACTCCGCGCCAACGAGACTTCGGCCGAGAAAGCGTAGGCGCGGCCGAGCAGATTGAGGTGAGACCAACCAAGGATGAGCCGGGCGGCATCGACGTTCGAGTATCCAACACCGAAGAGATAGGATTTCTGCTCGCCCTCCTCGCACGCAACCACGATGTTGCGGTCCGCCCGGTGCTCCTGGCCGGGCATCGGCGCAAGCTCGACGCGGCGGAAGAGACCGAGCTCGAAGAGGCCCCGTTGAGCGTCGAGCATCCTCCTCCGCGACAGCGGCTCACCGGCGCGAACGCCCGCCCGCCGAACCACGCCGGCAACCAGGTTCATGTGGGTGTGGCGGAGACCGGCGATGATGACGTCTCCGACGCGCACGAAGGGTCCCGACGAGACCTGAAAGGTGACCGAAGCGCCGCCCTCTCGCGACGTGTCGACCTCCGCATTGACCCGGCCTTCAGGATAGCCGGAGTCTGCCAGTGAGGCCTCGAGCCGGCTTTTGGCGCGCTCCACCGCTCCCGGGCTCCATGGGCTACCCTCGACCAGGTCGAGAGGGCCGGACTCGAGCTCGGCTGCCGCCTCGACCGGCAGACCCTCGATTCGGACCTCGGAGATGAGCCAGCGCACGGCCTCCTCAATGGGGAACAGGACCCGTACCTTGTCCTCGCCATCGACGGGAACCAGCTCCGCCGGTGAAACCACTGCGAACGGGAAGCCCCTCCGTTGGTAGAGCCCCTCGATGGCCTTGCGATCGGACTCGAGGGTCGCGTTGCTGATCTTCTGATTGAATCGACCGCCCGTTCCGCCGGGCTTCACGGAAATCGCGTCTCTGAGCTCTGACTGTCTGATGCTCTCGGCGCCCGGGAACTCCACGTCGGCGACCTTCAGCTTGCGGCCGGGGTCAATCGCGACCCGAAGGACTTGTTCGTCGGCTTCGACGACGAGCTCGGCGCTGACCGCGGCGAGGAGAAAGCCAGACTCCTGGAGGTTCTCCTGAATCTGCTCGGCCAACGCCTCGGTCTGAGCCGGATGGATCTCCTCGCGTGCGGGATCGGGGAAAGCATTTTCGGCGATCTTCAGATCCTCGGGCCGAGTCTCCAGTTCAAGGCGAAAACGAGCGCCGGGTTCAACCTTCAATACGACGTCGACCTCGGCTCCGTCGGCGCGTCGCTCGATCGACAGGACCTCTGCGTCCCAGTAGCCCATCGTGCGAAGGTTGGCTTCGGTCCGGTCCCGGAGACGATCTTCGAGTTTCGACGTGAGCTTTGCGCCGGCTGTGTACTTGGGTCCGGCGGCGGCCCTCACCTCTTGATTATCCAACCCTTCGAGGACCACCGTGCGCACGACCTGGGGCGCGCCGGCGGCGACGTCGAACTCAACCGCTACGGTGTTTGTTCGGCGGTCGAAACTGAGGTAGGCCTCGACCACGGCGTCGGCGAAACCGCGGTCGTGGAGCCGGCGCTCGACCCGCCGCCGGCTGGCGTCGATGCCTTCCGCAGTGACCGGATCGCCAACCTCGATCTGCATCCAGCGTCGAACCTTGACCCGAAGCGCCGGTTTCCCGGTACGGACCTTGACCCGCGAGATCTTCGAGCGATTGCTCATGCGTACCAAAACTTCGACGCCCCCCTCGGTCTCGGCCGTTTCCACCCGCAGCCGTTCCACCTCGCCGCCCGCGTACAAAGTGAGGATGAGCTCGCGCAATCGCTGCCGGTCGAGCCGGTCGCCCTCCTGCAGTTCCAGCACTTCGAGTATCGCGGCCTCGTCGACGGGCCCGATCGCCTCGACCCTCGCACTGACGATCAGCGGTCCCTCAGCTGCTGCCGTGATTGAGGGGACCGCCAACACGAATACCGCCGTCACAAGCACAGCGAGGGAAGAAGCGTGGATCAACGTTCTGTGGGCGGGGGCTGAGGCCCCCGCGAATTGCGGACGACGCTGACCGTATGTGATGACTGCAACCGCACTCATATGAGCCTCAATACGGTCGCCGCAATTTGAGGTCCAGAGAGAACGACTTGTCCTCGTGCTGGCCGGCCTCGAGGAAAAGGCCCGGTGACAGATACCAGCGACTGACCACGATCTGCTCACGCTCGCCGGAAAGGGTCGTTTGCAGGATGACCGTCCACGATGGTGTGATCTGTTTGATGACCGAAAGGCGGGCGGTGGGGTTGCCGGTCGAGTCGGCGGCGAATGGATCGACCCGTACCTGATCGACGGGGAGCGCGAGCTGAGCGCGGCGACTGAGCACCGAGGTCAATTCGCTCGAGAGGATCGAGGAGGCCAGCCCGAGGCCCACCGCGCCGGTTCCGTAACCCCGGCCGGTAGAACCGACACCGAGCAGCGAGTAGATATCCGGTGTGCTCAGGGGTGGGGTCGAAACCGCGGTTGTGACGAAGTGGTCGACGGTTCCGGAAATCTGTACTGTGATCTGGTACTCCTGGATCCAGGTCGCGGCCTGCAGATCGAAATATGGTTCGATGGCATCGGGGTTCGAGAAGGTGAGGCTGCCGCGCTCGATCTCATACCGGTTGCCGAGCAGCGTGGCTTCTCCGCCGTCCAGCATCTCGACCTGGCCGACCAGGCCGGGGTTGTTCGATGTCCCGGTGACCTCGAGCGAAGCCGAACCCGTCAGTCGCACGAACGGATTTCGGAGCTCGAGAGTCTCCTCTGCTTCGACCCGGAGGGCGAGATTGAGACCGCCGCCGCTCGAGCCCCGACCGGCTTCTTCGAGCCAGCCGAGGAGGATCGTCGCGACGTCCTCCTTGGTAGTCAGCGACATGCGGTCGACCGTGATGTCGCCGGAGAGCAAAAGGTCGTCGATCGGACCGTTCAGACGCCAGCTCCCGGAGACCCGAGCGTCGAGACTGGGCAGGACCTCGAAACGGACGCCACTGGCCGTGCCGTCGAGGGCAAGCACGATGGTGTCGTCCCGCTCCCGGACCCGTCCGCCGGCGCGGCCGCGGCCGCCCATAAACCGAAAATCCATGCCCTCGAGCTGGACATCCCCTGATGACAGCAAGACAGTGCCCTCGATCTGCGAAAGGATGGTCCGTGTTTCCGGAAGGCGGAACGAGCCTCCGTGGACTTCCGCGATACCTTCGAAGAGAGGTTCATCAACTGTGCCGAGAAGCTCGACGATACCGGTGGCGCGGCCCGCCGGCTCCCACTCGGGTAGGAGGAAGCGCAGAAACAGGGCGTCCATGGTGCCCGAAATATTGCCTCGAAGCTGCCGGTCGGGATCGATTTCCCAGCGCACAAAGAGCTCGTCGTCCCGTACGCGGAGCTGCACCCCCGGGACGACGAAGCCATCGCTGGACAGAGAGAACCCGGCGGGCTGGAGAAGGTGGATGGCCTGTTTCTCGAGTGCGAGATTGAGGCTCTCCAGACGGCCCTCTATGCGAGGCAACGGCTCATCTTTCCAGTCCACGGTGAATGAGCCTCCGGCCGTGCCCGACAGAGGGACCCCGGAATCGGGAGCGAGATGGGCGAGCAGTACGTTTGCCGAGGTCACCTGCAGGGTGCCGTCGCCGGACAGCCAGCCTTCATCGTTTCGGTCGAGATGGGCGTGGACCTCGAGGGCCCCCAGAATTTCGGCGTCGATATCGACCGTTTCGGGTTCACCCCGGATATCGAGCCGCGCGTGCTCGCTCTCGGCTCTCAGCATCGTCGTCGGACGGTCGCCGATAGGCACCTGAAAATCGAGGCTGACGTCGGCCGTTTCGCCGGCAAGACGCTGCACCTCCTCACCGAGGGATGCCAATGGCATCTGCGTCCATGACAGGGTTCCGCCGATCTCTCCGTCATGGACATTCCAGAACAGATTTCCCTCGAGCCCGTGATCGCAGCTGAGGTCGGCGCAGCTGAATCGCCCGTCGGCAAGCTCGATGGTTGTCGAAGTCTCCCCGAGATCGAGCCCCGCGAGAATCGGGTCTTCGATGCCCAACCGCCAGTTGCCGGTGGGTGACGCGATTCGCCCATCGAGAACCCCGCTGAATGAGACAGTCCCGCTATCGACCCACTGATCGAGGTCGATCCACGAAGCCGGTGCAGCGAGCGGGATGTGGCGACCGCGGATCTCCAGGTCGATCTGGTCGTCGCCCGCTTCGGCTCCCCAATTCATGTCGCCCTCGACCTCGCCGAAACCGTCTCCGACCTGGAAGCGGGCCGATCCGATGCGCAACGTGGAGCCGCTGATGGTCGCCTCCGCAACCAGCCGGTCGAATCGAATCGGATCCAGGATCAGCGGTTCAGCTTCGACGCGCGTGTTGACAGTGAGCTCGGAAAAGGGCCCGCTGAGATCGACCTGGATCTGACCCGACCCCGCGAGGTCGTCCGGAAGGACGGTCGACCCGACCCAGGCGTTGACCATCGGTCCGATCTCCGGAAAGACGGCCGGTTCGACGGCGATCGACCAGGACGGCTGCCAGGTGCCCAGGGTCAGTGCTCCTTGCCAGCGTGCTTTGGATTGTCCGATGTCGAGTTCCTCCCCATCAAATAGCAGGAACCCCTCACCGGTCAGGGCAACGCCCACAGCCCCGGAGACCGGCACCCCGGGGGTCGAGCCGTGGAGTATCAGATCGGCGTTCCCGTTTCCGGCGGGGAATGAACTTCCGTTCCAGTGACCGTCTGCCCGGAGATCAATGTTTGAAGCCAGCCCGGCCGATTCAATCTTGAGGTGGTTGAGGAATCTCTGCAGAGAGAGGCCTTCCCCCTCGAGGTGGGCAGTGTGGGGATACCGGCCTCCGAACTCGGCGAGCTCATAGCTGCCCCGCACGGAGCCGCCTAAAAAGTCGGCTCTCGTCAGCGTGCCGCGCAGGCTCCCATTCACCAGCGAAAGCCGTCCCTCGACATCGTCGAGCGAAAACCCGGAGACCGCCAGGTGGGGTGCGCTGATGTCGGCCTCGATCAACGTTGGCGCCCGGGTATCGATCACTGCCTCCACCTCAGCAGCACCTTCAAGCAAGCCGTGGGTCCTGACGAATCCGTCAAGCCAGCCGATGTCGAGAGGACCGCGAGCCTCGAGCCGTGCGCGGCCGCCGCCAATCCGTCCACGACCCTGAAGCTCAAAGCCGACGCTCTCGAGTCGGTAGTTGGAGAGATCGACTCCGTTGTCGTCGAAGACAAACCGCGCCAGAAGCGAGAATCCGACCGGCTCCATCCTGCCGATCTCGAGCTGCGCGTGCTCTACTTCGGCGAAACCCCGCGACTCGTCGTCCTCGGTCGACCAGCTCGATCGCACGTCCTGGAGGTCGAGGGCGATTTTCCCCGGTAAGTCGACTCCCTCAAACTCCAGGTCCTCGAGCGAGAACTGTCGAACCCTGAACCTGACCTGTCCCTGACCGTCTCCCGACGTCCGCGGCAGGCCGGTGACTGAGATGTGGACCCCTTTCGCCGCCGCCCGGCCGAACTCTATCGTGCGCCGGGTGAGCCACACTCGTCCCAGGTCCACCTGCAGAGCATCGATTTCGGCGTCGATCCCCGCGCCTTTGAAGTTGACCTGACTGAGCCGGAGGCCCGGAGGCAATAAACTCCAATGAAGGTCGCCGATTCCGAGCTCGGCCCCGTAACCGGCGGCCGTTTTGACGAGCCAGCTCCGTGCGAGGCGACGGACCGGTTCGGTCTCGAGAACCGTCCTGGCCGCCAGTGCGAAGATCAAGAGGAAAGCGATGGTCGCCAGCACGGCGATCACCGTGCGTCTGAGATGGCGGTATCTCACCCGCCCCGCTCCCCCCATTTGAGCTTCCGGTGCAGGATCTGGAAGTACGAGCGGTCGCGGTCAGTGATCAGGTAAACAGGGTCCTTGCATCTTTCAATCCGCACCAGGTCCTCGGTGCTGAGCGGGAATCCCTGCTGACCATCGAGGGTCAGCCAGACTTCTTCGGAATCTTTCTCGAGGCGCATCTCGACCTTCGAGTCAAGCGACAGCACGAGCGGCCTGTTGGTCAACGTATGGGGGCAGATCGGGGTCACGACGATGACCTCGAGATTAGGGTAGAGGATCGGTCCGCCGGCCGATAAATTGTAGGCGGTGGAGCCGGTCGGGGTCGCGACGATCAGCCCGTCGGCTCTGAATCGGCTGACCAGCGCCTCGTTCACGTGCACCGACAGATCGAGCATTCTCGCCAGCGCAGACTTGTTGATCACCGCATCGTTGAGGACGCAGTGGGTGGAGGGATCGTGACCTGGTGTCTCGACGGTCACCAGCAGGCGTTCCCGGCGCACCGTTTTCGCTCGACCTTCGAGCGCTGCGTGCAGCATCGGGACAAGGCTCTCGGCTGGATGCTCGGTCAGGAAACCCAGCGTTCCCATGTTGATGCCGAGAATGGGCGTACCGTTGATCGCGCCACGGGTCACCGAGAGAAGGGTGCCGTCACCGCCGAGCACCACCACCAGGTCGACCTGGCTCGGGAGCTCCTCCCGATCAACATCCCCGTTGACGTTCAGAACGGTGGCGGTCTCACGTTCGACCACAGCCTCGAGATCGAGTCGCGCCAGCTCGTCGAGCAGCTTTTTCCCGAGCTCGGTGGCCTCGGTGCTGGTGGTCTTGAGAACCACCCCGACTCGACGCATGGGTTGATCAGCCATCGACGCCCATTCTACGGCAATTCGCCTTCGGAACTCGCGGGCAATTTCCGCGAGTTCCGAAGGCGAATTACTATACAACATGTGGTGGCTATGGGTCTCAAAACCACAACATCTTGTGGTGTTTTATGAATCATCAATTCGTGCCAAAAAAAGGCGGTCCAAAACGACGCAAGTATTTGACGCCCAGACCCTTGACATGAAGTCCGTGGCGGATCATCATGGAGTGGTCAGAAGTGGTCCAAATAGGTCTGATGTGGGAAAGGTCGTCTATTGAGGGCTCACTTCGAGTTTCAAAGGGGGCAGTGTGGAACGGTTTCGCGGAGGCTTTCCGGCCACCATCGACGCCAAGGGGCGGTTCAAGCTCCCGGCGAGGCTGCGTGAGCAGCTCGAGATGGATTTTGGTCGGGAAGTCTACGTCTGCTCCTTTTTCCCCCACGAGCTCAGAGTTTACCCGTTGGCCGTGTGGCAGGGAGTCGAGGAGCGGTTGCTGAGCAAGCCGGCGATGAAGCCGGCTGTGCTGAAACTCATCGAGCGAGTCAACTACGGCCAACTGTTGGAGGTGGACGACCAGGGGCGAATTCTCGTGCCTGCTTTGCTGCGGGAGATGGTGGACGTGGAAGGAGAGGTCGTGGTCTCGGGCCGCATCAACCATCTTGCCGTCACCAACCGCTCCCGGGCCGCCTCATTCCTCAAGGAGTCGTCGCTGAGTGACGAGGAACTCGAGGAACTCGCGCAGCTGGAGCTGTGATGGAGGACGTGAGTGGCCTCCGAACACCTGCCGGTGCTCACCGATCGGGTGGTGGAGCTCCTTGTGCCAGCCGGACCGGGTCTGCTGGTCGACGCGACGGTCGGTCTTGGAGGACATGCCGAGGCTCTGCTCAGGGCGGAGCCCGAGTTCCAGCTCGTCGGTATCGATCGTGATCCCCAGGCCCTTGCCCGGGCTGGTGAGAGACTCCAGCCCTTCAGCGATCGTGTGCAACTCGTCGAAGAGACCTTCGATCGGTTGCCGTTGGTTCTCCGGCGACTCGGGCTTGGCCCGCCCGCGGCCGTGCTCGCCGACATCGGATGCTCCTCGCTCCAGCTCGACAGTGCAATCCGCGGATTCAGCTTTGCTTCGGACGGCCCGCTCGACATGCGAATGGGCGCGACCGGCCCGACCGCAGCCGAGCTGCTCGAGCAGGCAGAGTGGGAGGAGCTGGTGAGGATCCTGCGGGACTACGGTGAAGAACGGCGGGCGCGAGCGATTGCCAGTGCGATCGTCGGGCGCCGAGAACAGGATCCCCTGCGCACGACCGCTCAGCTCAGCCGTCTGGTCCAGGATGTGGTTGGGGGTCGAGAGCGACGCATCCACCCTGCGACCCGAACCTTTCAAGCGTTGCGAATTGCGGTCAACGACGAGCTCGGACAGCTCGAACGCTTTCTCGAGCCTGCAATTCGCAGCCTCAAGTCTGGTGGCCGAATCGCGGTCATTTCATTTCATTCGCTCGAAGACCGGATCGTCAAACACACCCTGCGGCGGTTGGCCGGGCGTTGTACCTGCCCTCCGGATTTCCCGGTCTGCCGCTGCAATCCCCAACGGGTCGTGGAGGTGCTGACGGCATCTCCGGTACGGCCGGACGAAGGTGAGATCGCCCGCAACCCCCGTGCGCGTTCGGCGCGCCTGCGGGCGGCCGCACGACGCCGGGAGGATTGACCGTGGATTTTCCCGTCATCGGCCCGTCCAATCGCTTTTTGATCCCACAGCGGGACCGCCACTGGCCGCAGGTCCTGAGCGCGTTGATCGGGGTTTCGGCAACGGTCGTGCTGGCGCTGGCACTGGTGGGCTGGCCGAGGCTCAAGAGCACCTCCATCAACTATGAGTTGATCCGGCTGCGTGCGCAGGTTGCGGAGCTCGAGCAGCGAGAACGCACCCTCCGGCTGGAGCTCGAACTCGAGCGAAGCCCGGAAAGGTTGGCGGCGCGTGCCCGCGAGCTCGGAATGGTACCGGCCGCTCCGGCCGGTTTGCCCGCGCAACCGCCGCTCGAGGTGGCGCCGTGAACCGCCGGCGCCTGCTGGTGGTGGTTGCGGGGATGGCGCTCGCTGCAGCTGGGGTGGTTGCGAGAAGTGTTCAAATCTCGGTCTTCGAACACGGTGCCTGGGCAAAGTACGCCCTGAAGCAACAGCAAGGTGTCATTTTTGTTCCGGGCCCGCGGGGCACGATCCGCACAGCCGACGGCTACGTGCTCGCAACCTCGATCGATCGAGTCGCGATCCAGGTCGACACCAAGCACCTCGAATACCCGGAGATGTTTGCCGTTGCGGTGGCGCCGCTGCTCGGCCAGAAGGAAAACGACCTCGCGCGCCGTCTCGGCGGCGAAAAGAAATGGGTGTGGCTGGCCCAGCGGGTGCGGCGCGAGGTGGCGGAACAGGTGATGGCGCTCGCGCAGCACGCAGTGGTGCTGGTTCCCGACTTCGCGAGGATCTACCCGCAGGGAAGTCTGGCAGCACCGGTTGTCGGATTCACTGGCCGTGAAGAGCTGCATACGGTTGGGCGGGCGGGTCTCGAGCACTACTTCGACGCCTATCTGGCTGGCGAGCCGGAGCAGTATCTGGCAGTCAACGACGCGGTCCAACGCAAGGTGCGGTTGCAGCGGCTGCATCGCGGTCGCGCCGGTTATGACCTCCAGCTGACACTGCTGGCGCGACTGCAGGCAAGGTGCGAGGCGGTGCTCGAGAGGACCCTTCGGACGTACAAAGCTCGCGCCGCATCAGCGGTCGTGGTCGATGTGCGAAGCGGGCATATTCTGGCCATCGCCTCGCTGCCGTCCTTCGACCCGTCCAGCCCGGGGGATGCAAAACCCGAAAACTGGCGCCTGCGCCCGGTCCAGGATGCATTCGAACCTGGATCGGTCGTCAAACCGTTCGTTGCGGCCGCAGTGCTTGCGGCCGATGTCGTTCGTCCCGGTGAGCGTTTCGATTGCCGCAATCGGGGCATCAGCGTCGCGGGCCACTGGATACGCGACCATGCCGATCCCGGCCTCTACACCATCGACGAGATCATCATCCACTCCGCTAACGCCGGCATCATCGAGGCGGCCGAACGGGTGTCGGAGGAACGACTGTGGCAGGCATTCGACGCATTTGGTTTCGGTCGACGTACCGGTGTTATTTTTCCAGCCGAGGCGCGCGGCTTGCTTCCGGAAACCCGCACCTGGTCGAATATGAGCCGAGCAGGGTTTGCTCTCGGTCAGGAGCTCATTGTCAGTCCCCTGCAGATGGCAATGGCCTATGCGGCGATCGGCAACGGCGGCTGGCTCCTCAGGCCGCGGCTCGTGACGCCGGAATCAGAACCTGGGGCCACGGCCGACCAGGGAGCGCGAACCCGGATCCTCGACGATGCCCTGGCCCGCCGTTTGTGCAGCATGCTCGAAAGAGTAGTTCGTGACGGCACCGGCAAACTGGCGGCGGTGCCGGGCTACCGGACCGGCGGTAAGACCGGAACCGCCCAGCGAGCGGTCGGCGGTGGCTTTGACGACGACCACCACGTCGCCTGGTTTGCGGGCCTGATGCCGATGCCGGACCCGCGGATTGCAGTTGTTGTGGCCGTCGAGGACCCGGTGGAGGTCGACTTCTGGGCGTCAGCCGTGGCGGCGCCGGTCTTCTCCGAGATCGCCGAAGCTGCGGCGTGCCTCCTGGACATCGCCCCGACCGAGCGGGTGCCACCCGCCGGTCCGCTTATCGCACGACGCGAGGCTGCGGCTGAAGGTGGAAACGCATGAAGCTCGAGACCCTCCTCCTCCGCCTCCGTGAGGGTCAGTTGACCGGCGACCCGGGACGCGAGGTTCGTGGCATCACCCACGACTCGCGAAAAGCGGGGCCGGGACTCATCTTCGCGGCCCTTCCCGGTGAGCGCACCCACGGCGTCGACCACCTCGAGCAGGCGCTGACCGCCGGTGCGGCGGCGGTTCTCACCGACCGCCGACCGCGAAAGAACCTCGACGTCCCCTGGATCAGATGCCGGCACCCCCGACCGCTGATGGCGAAGGCGGCATGGATCCTGGCCGGAAACCCACAGAAGAAGCTGCAGATGGTGGCGGTCACCGGGACCAACGGCAAGAGCACCACCGCCCACCTCATCAGCCTCGTCCTGAGCTCGGCTCGGCGGCCGGCGGCGTTCATCGGCACCCTCGGAGCGCGCATCCCGGGCGGTGTTGAAGTGCGATGCGAGCGGACGACGCCGGAGGCCACCGATCTGGCACCGATGCTGAAGAGAGCGGTGGCCGACGGCGCAGCTGCGGTGGCGATGGAGGTCTCCTCCCACGCCCTCAGCCAAGATCGGTTGACGGGACTCGAGTTCGACGTCGCGGTCTGGACCAACCTGACCCGCGATCACCTCGACTACCACCACGACATGGAGACCTACTTCGAGGTCAAGCGGCGTCTCTTCACCGAGCATTTGGCAGAGAACGGCCGCCGGGTCCTGCCGGTCGACGATCCCTGGGGTGCGCGTTTGCTCGACACACCCAGGGATGGCGACGTTTCATGGGGCCTCGATCGTGGCTCGGTCTGTGCCAAGGACGTCTCCAGCAATCTCGACGGGAGTCGCTTCAGCCTCCGCTTGGGTGACGAGGAAATATCGGTCGATCTGCCCCTTGTTGGGGTTCACAATCTGCGCAACGCACTCGCCGCCGCGGCCGCTGCCTACGCCGCAGGCCTTGATGCTCGCGCCATCCGGCGCGGCCTCGCGCAAGCGCGCCCGTTGCCCGGTCGTATGGAACGGGTCCCGGTCGATGCACCGTTCCCGGTCTTCGTCGACTATGCCCACACCCCCGACGGTCTGCGCTCGGTCTTGCAGGCCCTGCGCCGGGTCACCGACCGTCGCCTGATCGTCGTCTTTGGCGCCGGGGGCGATCGCGATCAGGGCAAGCGCGGTCCGATGGGCTTCGCGGTCGGTGAGCTTGCCGACGTTGCGATCGTTACCTCGGACAACCCGCGTTCGGAGGACCCGGCGAAGATCGCTGATGCGGTGGCCGAAGGCGTGCGTGCTGCGGGCGCTGACCCGTTGCTGGTGCTCGACCGCCGCCAGGCGATCGCCACCGCTCTCGAAGCGGCCGACCAGCGGGCTCTGGTGCTGGTGGCGGGAAAGGGGCACGAGGCCTGCCAGACCATCGGCGACGACAGGGTCCCGTTCTCTGACCAGGAGGTCGTTCGGGCGGAAGCGCGGAGGGCACGGTGCGCATGACTGCAGCCGATGTTGCCCGTGTTGTCGGTGGAGCAATCGAGGGCGATGCCGCTGTGCGCCTTCTCGGCGCCGAGGTCGACTCGCGGCGGCTCGAGGGCGGAGATCTCTTCGTGGCTCTACCGGGCGCACGGTGCGACGGTCACGACTTTGTCCGCGCCGCCCTCGAAACCGCAGCGGCGGCGCTGGTGCGGCGCGATGCCCAACTCGTGGCGCCTCCTCCACAGCGAGCGCTGGTGCGGGTCGATGATGCGTTTGCGGCCTATCATGAGCTCGCCCGTCACGAGCGCCGGGAGCGTGCCTGGCGGGTGGCCGCGGTGACCGGTTCGGTGGCGAAGACCACGACCAAGAACTTCCTTGCCGCGCTGCTGACGCCGCATTACCGGGTCGGCGCTTCGGGGGGTAATCGCAACAACACCCTCGGGTTGCCGGCCGAAATCCTCTCGCAGGAGCCGGACATCGAGGTCTTTGTCGCCGAGGCCGGGATGAGCACCCCGGGCGAGCTTGCGATCCTGGGTGAGATCCTGCGTCCCGAGCTGCTCCTCTACACCCGGATCGCGCCGGTTCATACCGAGTTCTTTCCCGACATTGCCGGGATCGTCCTCGCCAAGGCCGAACTCCTGCCGTGGCTCGACCCAGACGGTGCACTGGTGATCAACGCGGACGACCCGAATCAGGAGGGGTATTTCGCGCAGACCGGGGCCAGGGTCATTCACTACGGCTGTGAAGACTCGGAGGCGCGCCTCGAGGATGTGGAAGACTGCGGTCTACTCGGCAGCCGGTTTCGGCTGGTGCTGCCGAAAGGAGAGGCGGAGGTCGCGCTCGCCCTGCCGGGAAGGCACCAGGCCGAAAACCTGCTCGCCGCCGCCGCTGCTGCTTCGGCCTTCGGTGTGCGGGCCGAGCAGGTGGCGGAGACCGCGCCTCAGCTCCAGGCGCCGGAACACCGGGGACGTCTGGTCGAGATCGGCGATGATATTTCGCTGGTCGACGACAGCTACAACGCATCACCGCTGGCGGTGCGGCGGATGCTCGAGCTCCTGGCGCGGGTTCCGGGTCGCCGGGTCGCGGTGCTGGGTGAGATGTACGAGCTCGGTCACCTGGCGCAGGAAGCGCATCAGCTCGCCGGCGAACAGGCCGCCGCGGCCTGCGATGTGTTGGTCGCCGTCGGCGGCGCCGACGCGGGAAGAATCGCAGACGGGGCTCGAAAGGCCGGACTTCCCGACGGGTCGATCTACCTGGAAGAGGACGCCGATCACGCCGCCGAGCTCCTGCGCCGCGTGCTGCGCGCAGGAGACGTGGTGCTGGTCAAAGGTTCGCGAGGGGTAGGCCTCGATCGGACGGTGGCGGCGTTGACGGGGCAGGAGGCGGCCTGATGTTGTACGCGCTCCTCTATCCCCTGGGAGACACCTTCATCGGTTTCAACGTCTTCCGCTACCTGACTTTCCGGACCGGTCTCGCGATCGCGACCGCGTTCTTCATCAGCCTGGTGGCGGGCCCTTGGATGATCTCGAAGCTGCGCGCCCTCCAGGTGCGGCAATCGATACGGGACGAGGGGCCCGAGCACCACCAGGTCAAGGCCGGGACGCCGACCATGGGCGGCATCCTGATTGTCTCGAGCTTTGCCCTCACGACTCTGCTGTGGGCAGATCTCAAGAATCCCTACATCTGGACCGTGTTGCTCGCGACACTCGGTTTCGCCAGCATCGGATTGATCGACGACTGGCTGATCGTACGCAGGCAGAGCAACCTCGGTCTGACGGTGCGGCAGAAGCTCCTCCTGCAGGTGCTGGTGGCGGTCGCTGCGGGTCTGATGGCGCGGTCCGCCGCGTCCCCGGCGACGCACGCCGGCGCCCTCGCGGTGCCGTTCCTCAAGGACGTTCTGTTGCCGCTGGGAATCTTCTACATTCCGTTCGTGGTCCTGGTCCTTCTCGCGTCGTCGAACGCGGTCAACCTCACCGACGGCCTCGACGGGTTGGCGGTCGGCGCGGTCGCCATCGCGGCAGCGACCTACACGGTCTTCGTCTATGTCGCCGGCCACTTCCGGATTGCCGAGTACCTGCGCATCGTGCCGGTCTCTGGCGCCGGTGAGGTGGCGATCTTTACCGGAGCGATGGTGGGCGCGGCGATCGGTTTTCTGTGGTTCAACTGCCACCCGGCACAGGTCTTCATGGGTGATGTCGGTTCGCTCGCCCTGGGTGGCGGTATCGGGATTGTCGCCGTGGTGGCCAAACAGGAGCTCCTGCTGGTGCTGGTCGGTGGGCTCTTCGTGCTCGAGGAGCTGTCGGTTGCCATCCAGGTTGTGTCCTACAAGCTTCGCGGCACCCGGGTCTTTCGTATGGCGCCGCTGCACCATCACTTCGAGCTTCTCGGCTGGACCGAGACTCAGGTGGTCGTTCGTTTTTGGATCATCGCGGTGGTCTTCGCCCTCGCCGGGCTGTCGACCCTGAAGCTGAGGTAAACGTGGCGTACGAGTGTTCTCCGCGGGTGCTGATCGTCGGGCTGGGAAGCTCCGGCGTGGCCGCCGCACATCTTGCCGCGGCAGACGGCTCCGAGGTCTGGGCCACCGACCTTCGATCCGAGAGCGAGCTGGCGACAGAGTTGGCGGCTCTCGGCGGCGGTGTACGCACCTTCATCGGCGGCCATCCGGAAAGCTGCCTCAAGGGGGTTGGACTGGTCATTGCTTCGCCCGGCGTCCCGGCCGACGCGCCTCTGCTCGAGTCGGCGCGTGAACGCGGCATCGAAATCAACACCGAGATCGAGTTCGCGTGGTTCCATCGGCCGCAGGCCGAGCTGGTCGCGGTGACCGGTTCCAACGGCAAGAGCACGGTGACCGAGCTGACGGCGCGGATGTTGGTCGAGGCGGGTCGGTCGGCGGTGGCTGGCGGCAACCTCGGTACTCCCGCGTCGCAGCTCGTGCTCGAGGGCGGCTGGACGAGCTGGGTTCTCGAGGTTTCGAGCTTTCAGGCCGAACTCCTGACAGCGATGGCACCCCGAGTGGCGGTCTTTCTCAATCTGAGCCAGGACCATCTCGAGCGCCACCCCGATCTCGATTCGTACTTCGCAGCCAAGCAGCGGCTCTTCGCTTTTCAGACCGATGCGGATACGGCGGTGCTCAATGCCGACGACCCAATGGTCGCCGCGACCAGAACCTCAGCGCGCAAACGGCGATTCTCGATTGCTGGTGCGGCCGATGCCTCGCTCGACGGCGACCATTTGGTGCTCGACAGCGAGCCGATCATGCGCACGTCCGGAATGCGTCTGAGCGGGGTTCACAACATCGCCAACGCTCTTGCCGCAGCGCTGGCGGCGGCTGCCCTCGGCGCATCGCCGGCGGCCGTGGCCACGGTGTTGGGCACGTTCGAGGGGCTTGCGCACCGCCACCGCACCGTCCATGCAGAGGATGGGGTTCGCTGGGTGGACGATTCGAAGGCCACAAACGTCGGTGCCACCCTGGCCGCGCTGCGCGGTTACCCCGACCGATCCCTGCACCTGATCCTCGGCGGTCAGGCCAAGGGCCAGGATTTTTCGGTTCTCGCTGACGAGGTGCGGCGGGCGGTGACCCGCCTCTATGTCATCGGCGAGGACGGGCCCGCAATTGCCGAGGCCTTGGCCGGTTCGGCGTCGACCGAAAACTGCGGAACCCTGGCCGAGGCGGTGCGGCGGGCGCGGAGCCACGCGACATCCGGCGAGTGGGTCCTGCTGGCGCCGGCATGCGCCTCGTTTGACCAGTTCTCGAATTACGGCGAGCGTGGCGACTGCTTCACCGATCTCGTGCGGAAGGAGGTGGCGTCATGCCTATAAGGCAGCGCTTCGACCGCCTCCTGCTCGGCTCGGCGATTCTCCTGACTGCCATCGGCCTCGCCATCCTCGCATCGGCCTCGTGGCTGCTGGCGACCGAGCGCTACAACCGGCCCGGTTCCTACTTCTTCACCTGGCAGGCGGCGACGGCGATCATCGGTCTCGGGCTGATGGTTGTGAGCATGCACCTGAGAACGGCCCTTCTCACCGACCGGCGGCTCGTGATCGGCGCCCTGACAGTGGGGTGGGCCCTGCTGCTGGCCGCCCTCGCTCAGGCGGAGGTTGCCGCCACCCATCGATGGATCAGCGTTGGTGGGATCTCGATGCAACCGTCGGTGCTGGTACGGCTTGGTCTGATCATGTTGATGGCGATCCTCCTCGACGAAGCGCGACGTGAGGGTTGGCCGTGGCAGAAGTTGACCGTAGTCGGTGGGGTTTCCTTCGCGACGATTCTGGTGATCGTGATCGAGCCTGACCTCGGAACGGCGGCCCTGCTGGCGGTGATACTGGGCACGATGGCCTTTGTCGCGGGGATGCCGTGGCGGCTGTTGGCGGCCCCCGCGGTCATCGCTGCGGTGGTGCTGGTGGTGGCGATCATCACCTCACCCTACCGGCTGGCCCGCGTGCAGGCGTTTTTCGACCCCGAGATGAACGCCGCGGGCAGTTGGCAGACGTACCAGAGCCTGGTTGCTATCGGCAGCGGTGGCTTCCTCGGCCTCGGTTACGGCTCCGGGCTGCAGAAGCTCTTTTTCCTACCCGAACCACATACCGATTTCATCTTCGCGATCACCGGAGAGGAGCTCGGGTTTGTGGGTTTGATGGTCCTGCTCGGTCTGGCCGGGGTCATCGTCTGGCGCGGATTGGTGGTTGCCGCCCGCCTCGAGGATCCTCAGCGCGCCCTGCTCGCCTTTGGGATCACCACGGCCTTTGCGATGCAGAGTCTCGTGCACATGGTGGTGTGCCTCGATCTCCTGCCGCCGAAGGGCATCCCACTGCCGTTGGTCAGCTACGGCAAGACCGAGATGCTGGTCACGCTGGTCTCGATCGGAATCCTCCTCAATCTGTCACGGGAGGTCAAGGCATGAGACGGCGGGTGGTGATTGCGGGCGGCGGTACCGGTGGCCACATCTTCCCCGGATTGGCGGTGGCGCGCGAGTTCAAAGCGCGTGAGATAGATGTCCACTGGCTCGGATCGCGTCGCGGTCTCGAGGCCGAGCTGGTTGCCGAACGCAATATCCCGATCACACTGGTCGATCTCGAGGGCATTCACGCCCGGACACCAACGGCTGCGGTGCGTGCCCTCGCCAAGCTACCGAGCGCCATCGCCACCTCGGTTCGAACCCTGCTCAAGCTCAGACCCCTGGTGGGGGTAGTTGGGGTCGGCGGATATGCCTCCACCGCCGGAATGGTGGCAGCCGGGCTGCTCGGGGTGCCGACAGTGCTGCAGGAGCAGAATTCAATCCCCGGCTGGGTGAACACATTCCTCGCTCCTTTCTCTGACCTGATCTGTTGCGGATTCGAGGACGCGTTGAAGGCGTTCCCCTCGCTCTCCGCCGAGTGGACCGGCAATCCAGTTCGCGCCGACTTTTTCGGGGTGCCGGATGTGGCCCCGCAGGATCCGAGTCGCCTCCTGATCCTGGGAGGAAGCCAGGGTTCTCTGTTCATCAACCGAACGCTGCCGCGGGCGCTGGCGAAACTCCGCGATGAGGGCCTGAATATCGAAATCAGGCACCAGGCCGGTGTCCGTTGGGCGGAGGTCGTGAGGACGGCCTATCAGGACCTCAACCTGGAGGCCAAGGTGACCGCCTTTCTCGCCCAGCCCTGGCAGGCGTTCTCCGAAGCGGATCTGGTGGTGGCGCGATCGGGCGCCCTCACGGTCTCGGAGCTCGCGGCCGCCGGACGTGGTGCGTTGCTGATTCCCTTTGCCGCCGCCGCCGGGAATCACCAGGAGTTCAACGCTCGGAGTCTCGAAAGGGCCGGCGGGGCGCTGGTCGTGACCGAGCATGAGGCGATGCCCCTGAGGGTGTCGATGCTCCTCGGAAAACTCCTCCGCGACCACGACGCGCTCCGCGAAATGGGTCGCAATGCGCGACAAGTTGCCCTGCCGGATGCCGCCGCTCGCATTGCAGAGCGGGTACTGTCGATCGGTGGTGGGGTATGAGCGTCAACCCACATATCTCACCGGGTTTCGTCGCGAGGGCGGCGAGATGCCTTGCCCAGTGGGGTTTTCGACCCGAGGGGCGCGGAGCGCGTACTTGCGGTACGTCGAGCACCCCGAGGCGAGAAAACACCGCTGGGTGCGATTTATCGCCGGCCGCAGCGGAAAGCTGGTGAGATATGCGGGTCAACCATTTCCACCT
>Ga0307423_1000524_pt1 | contig 25889 bp, 23 predicted proteins | sample SalMarWE160310MG_FD_202154 | JGI IMG/M metagenome (GOLD analysis project Ga0307423, IMG submission 202154) | Salt marsh sediment microbial communities from the Plum Island Ecosystem LTER, Massachusetts, United States - WE1603-10 | ecosystem: Environmental > Aquatic > Marine > Intertidal zone >... | reverse complement strand
ATACACAGTCGCCGCTCTCGATACGCGCGGCTACAACGAGAGCGACAAGCCCGAAGGCGTCGAGAGCTACGACATGGCGCTGCTGGTCGGAGACGTCGCTGCGGTGATCCGGAAAGAAGGCCGCGAGAAGGCCGTCATCGTCGGCCACGACTGGGGAGGTGCCATCGCGTGGGGTTTCGCGGCGATGATGCCCGCCGTGACCGAAAAGCTCATCATCGTGAACCTGCCGCACATCGAGAACCTTCTGCGAGAGCTGCGGAACAACCCACAGCAACACGCGAATTCGCAGTACGCCCGGAATTTCCAGCAGCCGGATTCACACCAGAACTTGAGCGCGGAGGCACTCGCGAAGCTGGTGGCTAGCGGTGACGCCGATCTCGAGGCGAAGTATCGGACCGCCTTCGAGAGCTCGAGCTTCGACGCGATGATGAACTACTACCGGCGCAACTACCCTCGCGAGCCCTATGCAGAAGGTGCCCTGGGTCTCCCGAAGATTCAGTGCCCGGTGCTGCAGTTTCACGGACTCGACGACTGGGCCTTGTTGCCCGGAGCGCTGAATGACACCTGGGACCGCGTCGAGAAGGATTGGACGCTCGTCACGCTTCCCGGCACCGGGCACTGGGCGCATCACGAGCAGGCCGAACTGGTCACCGATACGATGAAGTGGTGGCTGGCCATGAGAAAGTGAACCGGGTGGCTGGGTCGAGCCCCCGTCTTCTCGAGCGCTGGCGCGCGGGGCGCGCCGCCGATGCCGCCGGCTGGCGCACCCGGAACCTGCTCTGGCTCCTACTGCTGGTGCTCGTCGTCTACCTGGTAATCGGGGACAACCCCTGGCAGAACGGAATCGCCGAGCGCCTCCGGGAGGGCAAGCGGATCCGGCCGATCGACTACTGGGTGACCTACGCCTACTGGGCGGTGGCGGCCGACGCGCTGATCCTGGCGCTGCTCCTGCATTTCCATCGCCTGTGGCGCGCACCCGGGGAGGCCCCGCGCTGCCCCGAGTTCGCCCGGCCCGAGAAGCGACTCCATCCGGTGGGATGGGTCCTGGTGGCGCTGGCGATTGCCACCAGTGCGAGCCTGGCCTACACGCGGCTCGACCAGAGCCTCTGGGACGACGAGGAGACCAGCGTGCGCACCGCCATCGCGGGCGCCTACTACGTGGACGACGAAGGAGAGCTCCGCTTCCGGAAGTCCCATCTGCGCGACACCTTTTTCAGCTACCGATCGCCCAACAACCACATCGTCCACAATCTGATCGCGCGGGCCCTTCACAACGTCTGGTCCGCCGTCGCCGCGAGAGAGGATCGGCGCGTCGACGACTTCGTGGTCCGCCTGCCCGCCTTCCTGTTCGGGATGACCTCTCTGGCGTCGCTGGCCTACTTCCTGTGGAGGATGGGATTCCCCTGGGCGGGCGTGTTTGGCGCCTGGCTTCTGGCTCTCCATCCCTGGCACCTGCGCTACGCGAGCGAGGCGCGCGGCTACTCGCTGGTGTTCACCCTGATTCCGCTGGTGTGGGCGGTCCTGCTCGACGCCCTTCACCACGGCACCTGGCGCCGCTGGGCGGTCTTCGGCGGCGCCCAGTTCCTGCTGCTCTGGGCCTTCCCGGCGGCGCTCCACCTGCTCGCCGTCACCAACCTGCTCGCACTGGGTGCCATCCTCACCCGACACCGCGGCGAGGCTCGGGCGCAGCAGGGAGCGCGCTGGTTCAGCGTGAGCCTCTTCGGTGCGATGCTCTGGGCGCTGCTGATGGCGGGAAACGTCGCCCAGCTGATCGAATGGCTGGAGCGAAAGGGAGCTCGCGACCTCGGCAGCCGTTACGTCAAGACGGTCCTGGCCTACTTCCTCTCCGGAATGCCCTGGACGCTTCGCCGGTACGGAGTCGATCCCGTCTACCCGGAGCTCGCGGACCTGGCGGCGCAGAGGCCCTGGCTCTTCTACGCGGCCGTCGTCGCCACCGCCGCGCTCCTCCTGATCGGAACGCTGCGGCTGCTCCGGGAGGGGGGATACCGCCGCTGGGCCTCGCTCCTGCTCCTGCTCCCGGGCCCCCTCACCTGGTACGTCGGCTACCTGCGCGGGCATCACATGCACGCCTGGTATCTGGTCTTCGTGCTTCCGGCGCTCGCGGCGCTGGTCGCTCTGGGGGCGACGTCGGCCTTCCGCTGGGCTCGCCCCCCGGCGCTCGCGGCGGCACTCGGCGTCGCTCTCTGCACCGCCTATCTCGCCCTCCTGGTGATGTGGACGGCGGCGCCTCGGGCCGCGCTGCTCGAGCGTTCGGTCCAGCCGTACAAGGAGTCGGTCCTGCTCACCCGGGGCACGCTCGACCCCTTCGACCCGGGCAGGGACGATGCCATCACGGTCTCCTTCTCCGACCCACCCGACTACTACGATCCCCGGGTCCGCATCGTCGAGACTACGGCAGAGCTGCTGGCCTGGCTCGAGCGGGCCGACCGCGAGGGCCGGCCCCTCTACGTCAACCTGGGCCGCCTGATCCGGATACCCGAGAGGTACCCGAAGCTGCTGGCGCTGGTCGAGCGAGAGGATCTCTTCGAGCCGGTCGCCCTTCTGCACGGCTTCGAGCCGCTAATGAGCAGAAAGATCTTCCGCTATCGGCCGGGCAGCCGCGCCGTTCTCGACTCCGTGCGCTGAGGCCGCGCGAGCGCGGCCGCAATTCAAGACGCCTGCCGAGAGCTGCGGCCTATCAGCGCGAGGAAGAAGAGCCCCTGGCCCATCAGCAGGGAGGTCGCCGGATCGGGGGCGGCGCTGAGCCGCTGGCCCATCTCGGGGATCAGCGCGTCGGGTTCGAGCTCTCCCGGATCGAAAACCTTCTTCAGGTTTACGTAGTCCTCGACACGGAGCGCCAGGAGCGCGCAGCTGAACTCCAGGAAGTTCCAGGAGATCACATCGACGGCGCCGGTATCGAAGACCGAGAGATTGCCGCCTGGGACGACGCCGAGGTTCGGCAGGTCCGGGAGAATCTCGTCGCCGCGCGTCCAGCTGCTGATGCCTCGAGGGAAGAGTGAGGTGACGGTGAAGAGGTAGGCGGGATCTCTCGGGGTCGCAGTCCAGCAGAACACCATGCCGCTGCTCTCTCCGTCCGGAGCCGCGAACGGCCCCGTCACCGTGAAGCCAGCGGTCCCGAAGTCTGGCTCGTAGGAGTGAGAGCTGGCGACCAGATCAGTGCTGGCGGTTGCCTCGAAGTCGCTCCGCACCAGCTCAGCGCCCGCCTCTGGGCCGGGAAGGACGAGCTCCGAGAAGGAAGTCGCTCGGGCTGCGGCAATGGGCCCGAGCACCGTCAGAAGAGCCGCCGCCATGCCCCCGGCGAGCCGGTGGATGGCGGCCGACTTGGAGTTGCGTATGAGTTGCGTGCGCATGAGCAGGCATATCGGGGGGGCAAGTATCGGACTTGAGGGCTGCTTCTCGAATCTGGGACGAATCAGCGACGGGAAAGGGCACGCGAAGGTGCGGCGCTGACGGTAGTGGCGACCCGGTGAGGAACGCGGGCTAGCGGTCGAAGCGCCTGCGGCCGGCGAAGGCGAGCATCGCGAGACCGAGGCCCAGCTGGGCCAGGGTCAAGGGCTCGGGCACGACCTGCCCACCCGTGGTGAGATTCGCCCCGGTGCCCGAGAGGGGTGTCGAACCCGGCTGGTTTCCGAAGCCGGAGTAGTCGGCCGCGGAGGTGTAGTCGTATCCGTAGAGCCGGAATGTGACGGTGCCTGGCTGAGTTCCGACGGCGGAGATGTCGACGTTGCTGAACAGCGTCTGCTCGTCGGCCCCCGACCCCGAGATGTCGAAGACGTAGAGGATGCTCCCGTAGGCGTCGTGGCTGGCGCGGAGCTGCCAGAGCTGGGCGCCGTGGTTCGCCCCCTGGATGCCGCGGAACAGCGACAGGGTAATGTCCTCGTAGACGATCATGTGCCCCACCGCTGCGGTGATCGAGAACTCGTAGTACTTGGTCAAGTCGGGGGCGGCGCCGGGTCCCCAGTCGGCGGCAGCAGTGAAGCAGCAGTAGCCCCCGGGCCACGGCGTCACGTTGACCGGAGTGATGTCCGTTCCGCTCACATCCAGGACCGCGCTCAGCACAGTCGCCGTCTGCCCGTCCGACCCCAGGATGTCCCAGTCGATGATGGAGGCCGCCGAGGCCAGCGGAGCCAGCAGCAGAATCGCGCACGCCACCCACAGCGATGCAGCCCGGGAAACCGCAGGTGCGGAGCAACCTCGGAGGAAGATGCCTCTCATCGAGGGCTGTATCGACGAAAGGAGATTCGGGGCTGAGGGAAAAGATACACCGAAGCAGCTTGGTCCAGATCCGGGCGCAGTCGACATGATGTGGGGCAAACCCCTCATCTTCTTCCTCGCACTCGAGGCATCCGACACCGTGGTAAACCTCTTGGGAATCGTGCAGTGTGGATGAAGAGCAGACTCGAGGACGGAGGCGTCGATGGACGCGATCGCACGGACAGGCCAGGGTCGGGTGGAAGGCCGGGAGAAGGAAGGAGTCCTTCTCTTCGCGGGAATCCCCTATGCGACTCCACCGACGGGCGACGCCCGGTTTCGCCCGCCCCGCCCCCATCAGGGGTGGGAGGGAGTCCGCTCGGCGAAGCGCTTCGGAAAAGTGGCGCCCCAGATGCCTTCCCCGCTCGGGGGATTCCTCGATGCGCTGGATCTCGATTGGGACGAGGACTGCCTCACCCTGAACGTCGCCACGCCGGCCCTCGACGACACCCCTCGCCCGGTGATGGTCTGGCTCCACGGAGGGGCATTCCTCACCGGCACCGCCGCGACCCCCTGGTACAACGGAGCCTCCTTCGCCCAGAGGGGCGACGTGGTGGTGGTCAGCGTCAACTACCGGCTCGGAGCTCTGGGCTTCCTGTATCTCGGTGAGCGGTGCGGCGAGCTGGCCAGATCGGGAAACAGCGGCATCCTCGACCAGATCGCCGCCCTCGAGTGGGTCCGCGACAATATCCGCGGGTTCGGTGGAGACCCTGACAACGTGACGATCTTCGGTGAATCCGCCGGGGGCATGAGCGTGGGAACCCTCCTGGGAGCGCCCGCGGCAAGGGGACTCTTCCACAGAGCGATTCCCCAGAGCGGGGCCTGCCACAATTCCCTCTCCCCTGAGGTCGCGGCGCGGGTCGCAGAGCTGTTCTGCAAGAAGGCCGGCACCTCGGATGCCGAAGAGCTTCGGCGGCTTCCGGTGGAGAGAATCCTCGAAGCTCAGACGTCGACGCTCGTGCATCTCGCGAGCGACCGCAGCACAATCGGCGATGGGCGAAGCATGCCGCTGGGAATGGCGTTCCAGCCGGTGGTCGATGGAGAGGTTCTACCCAAGCCTCCTATCGAAGCGGTGAGGGAAGGCGCTGCGGCCGACGTCGCCCTCCTCACCGGCACCAACCTCGACGAGCAGCACCTCTTCCTGTTCGCGAACCCGCCCAAGCTCGACCGTGTGAAGCTCGTCAAGTGGCTGGACCGCGTTCTCGGCGCGGGCGCCAGGGCTCTCGACACCTACGCATCCAGCCGACCCGAAGCCGGCGAGGACGATCTGTTCTCTGCGATTCTCACCGACCAGACCTTCCGAATCCCCGCCATCCGGCTCGCGGAGGCTCAGAGCGCGCATCAGGAGAAGACCTATCTCTATCTGTTCACCTGGGCGTCGCGGGCCTTCGGCGGCCGACTGGGAGCGTGCCACGCGCTCGAGATCCCCTTCGTCTTCAACAATCTCTCCCGGGGAGGAGTGGAAGCCTTTCTCGGCAAGGGCAGTCCACCCACGCGACTCGCGGAGGCGATGCACGAGGCTTGGATCGCCTTCGCTCACCGCGGAGCACCGAACCACTCCGGGATCGAGCAGTGGCCCGCCTTCGAGATCTCCCGGCGCGCCACCATGGAGTTCGGTGACCGAATCGGGATCATCGACGACCCGAACGCCTCGGAACGCAAGCTCTGGGATGGACTTCTCTGATCTAGCCTGCATTTCTCACCAGGTCGCGTAGCGAGGCCGCCGAGCGTCAGCGCTCCAACCTCCTCAGGGCCTCAGGGCTCCGGAACATCCTCGGATCGGGTCAGCGGCACGAAGCGAACCGGGAACAGCTTGGTAGTGCGGATTCCCTCCGGCGTGCGTTCGAGAACCCGGAGATCCTGACTCCATCCCCCCACCGGAATCACCAGACGGCCACCCACGGCGAGCTGTTCGATGAGCGGCTCTGGCACCTTCTCGGGTGCGGCGGTCACGATGATCCCGTCGAAGGGCGCCTGTTCCGGGAGGCCCGCGTAGCCATCGCCGGTAATTACCTGGACGTTCTCGTAGCCGCCTGCAGCGAGCGCGATGCGCGCCGTCTCGGCAAGCTCTGGGATGATCTCGATGCTGTAGATCTTCTCGACCAGGCCCGAAAGGACCGCGGCCTGATAGCCGGAGCCGGTTCCGATCTCCAGCACCCTGTCACCGGGCTGCGGATCGAGGAGCTCCGTCATCACCGCGACGATGTAGGGCTGAGAGATCGTCTGGCCGTGACCGATCGGGAGCGGGCGGTCCTGATAGGCCTTCTCACGCTGCGACTCCGGAACGAAACGATGGCGTGGAACCGTGCGCATCGCCCGGAGAACACGCGGGTTGGTCACCTCGCGCGCCTCGATCTGGTACTTCACCATCTCCTCGCGCAAGGCCTTCCAATCCGGAGGCGACGAATGGCAGACCCGCGCACCGCCGAAGACCAGCAGCGCGAGGCCGACCAGGGCGAGGACGAAGACGAGGCTGATCTCGGTTGCGGATGCGATCATGCGGGTTCCGCCGGGAGCAAAGGCCCCCCGCCCTAGAACTTCCAGCCGTGGGACTTCCAGCGCAAGGCCAGGTGAGTCCCTGGCCCGCCTTTTCCACCAGCTCGGGCAGCGGAGCCGTGGGTGGCGACGCTGCGGGGCCTGGCGAGATTTGATTAGGTACCTTATTATATGCTCCCTCACTAGAGGAGGCAACGTGTTCTGCCCCCGCGACCTGCCCAGCTTCGCCGAGATCCGAGAGCTCACCAAGGACATCGTCGGCGTCGAGCCCACGGCGATCTTCACGGCCATGCGGACCTTCGAGGTCGCCGACGCCCTCGAAGGCGCCGTCGAATCCAACCTTCGCCATCAATTCGGCCTCTCGATCGGCCGCTTCTACCTGCTGATGATCCTGCACCGCTACTCGGAATCAGAGCTCACCCCCTCGGACTTGGCGCAGCGGGCCGGGGTGACCCGGGCGACGGTCACCGGGCTCCTCGACGGGCTCGAGGACAACGGCATGGTCGAGCGGCAGGCCCACTCCAACGACAGGCGCCGCGTCGCCCTGCAGCTCACCGCGGCCGGCAAGGCCTTCATCGCCAGGCTGATTCCCGCTTTTGCCCCGCGCCTGTCCGCGGTGGCGAGCGGGCTCTCGGAGAGCGAACGAAGGCAATTCCTGCGTCTGCTGGACAAGATCCAGCTCGGCCTGGAAACTCTCCGCGCGCCCGGAAAGGACGCGGTCCCAGCGTGAGCCAGCGAACCCCGAAGCGAGTGGTCGCGCTCGCAGCCGCGATGATCATCGCACTGCTGACATGGCTGGCCGGATGCGACGACCCGGAGGCCAGCGCCCAGGGAGCGGAGCAGCCGCCGGCGAAGGGATCGCCGCTGCGCACCGCCGTGCGCGTGCGGGTCGCCCCCGTGATCGAGGAGAGCATCGAACGCTCGGGCACCGTCTCCGGTGTGGTGCACGCATTCCACCGGGCCACCATCGCCGCGGAGGCCACCGGGCGGGTGATGGAGAGGCGTGTGGAGCCGGGAGACGTGGTCGACGCAGGGCAGGCGCTGATCGAGCTCGACGCCACCCGCCTGCAACTCGCCGTGGAGCAGGCCCAGGCGACACTGCGCACCCGGGAGATCGATCTCGCCGAGGCGCGTCGCGAGCTCGAGCGCGGTGATCGGCTGCTGGGTGACGATGCCATCAGCGAGAGTCGCCACGACGCCCAGCGCTTCGCCGTGGATCGGGCGAAGAGCGCGGAGAGCCTGGCCCGCGTTGCCCTGCGCACCGCAGAGCGGAACCTGGCGGACGCCACGGTGCTGGCCCCCTTTTCGGGAAGCGTGGAGGATGTGCAGGTGGACGTGGGCGATCACGTGAGCCCCGGAAGGCCGCTGGCCACCTTGGTGGATCTCTCCCGAGCGCGGATTCACGCCGGTGTCACCGGCACCGAGGCCGCCGGCCTGGAGCCGGGAACGCCTGCGCTCGTGGCCCTGGAAGAGCTGGGTGGAACCGCCGTCGAGGCGGAGATCCACAGCATCGGCCGGATCGCCGACCCGGCCAGCGGCACCTACGACGTCGAGCTCTGGCTCGACAGCCCCGACGGCCTCCTGCGCGAGGGCATGGTGGCCCAGGTGCGGCTTCCCGTGGAGGCGGGGCAGCGCAACCCCGTGGTGCCGCGAGCCGCGCTGGTCCGCAGCGAGACCGGCACGGCGGTCTTTGTGGTCGACCAGAGCGACAGCGAGCCCCGCGCCGTGGCCCGCCCCGTGCGGATCGGCCGCAGCAACGCGGACAAGGTCGAGGTGCTGGAGGGGGTGTCGATCGGCGAAGAGGTGGTGATCGACGGGCTCTTCGCCCTGCGCGACGGTGCGCCGGTCCTGGTGGAGAAGACTTCGTACTTCGGCGCGCCCCCGGAAAGCTAGAACGTGGATCGCCTGATCCGTTACTTCGCCGAACGTCACCTGGTGGTCCACGTGATCGTGGCCACGTTGGTCGTGGTCGGCTACGCCACGGCCACGCGCACCCCACGCGAGGGCATGCCCAATGTCAGCATGCCCATGATCGTCGTGAAGGCCGTCCTGCCCGGGGCGGCCGCCCGCGACGTCGAGACGAAGATCACCATCCCCATCGAGGATGCCATCGAAGAGGTGGACGGCATCAAGTCCTTCTACACCGTGATCAGCGACAACATCTCCAACACCGTCGTCGAACTCTACAGTGACTACGACGAAGCCCAGATCCGGGAGGCCGAGCAGGACATCCGCCAGGCCATCGACTCCATCAACGACTTTCCGCCGGAGATGGACGAGGACCCGGTGATCACGCGCATGAACCCCGGCAAGCTCCCCGTGCTCGAAATCGCCCTCTCGGGACCGGTCGAAGCGGTGATCCGCTCGGCAAAGCTCCTGGAGCGGCGCATCCGGCCACTCGACACCGTCTCCCAGGTCACCCTGGTGGGTCTGCAGGACCCCGAGGTCCGGGTGCTGGTCGATCCCGAGCGCGCCCGGGAGCACGGCGTCACGCTGCTCGAGGTGGTGCGCGCCGTCGAGCGCCGCAATGTCTCGAGCACCGGCGGGATGCTGGAAACCGATCGCGACCGCCGTCAGGTGGTGCTGTGGAGCCGCTACCAGAGGCCGGAGGAGGTCGGGGAGACGGTGCTGCGCTTCCTGCCCGACGGGGGTGCGGTGCGCGTGCGCGACGTGGCGCGCATCGAATCGGGCCGCGTGGACACCGGCCTGCTGGCCCACACCAACGCCGAGCCGGGCATCTCGGTGGTGATCCGGAAGCGCGAGACCGCGGACATCCTCGACTGCGTGGACGCGGTGCGGCGTATCGTCGAGACCACGCCGTTTCCTCCGGACGTGCACTACGCCCTGGTGGACGACAAGTCCTTCGAGACCCGAAACCGCCTCGAGCTGATGGCGAACAACGGGCTGATCGGCGTGGTGCTGGTCGCCATCGTCCTGTTCGGCTTCCTGACACCGGCCGCTGGCATCTGGGTGATGGTGCAGATCCCGCTGGTCTTCCTCGGCGTCCTGGCGCTGATGCCCCACGTCGGCATCACGGTCAACATCATCTCGCTCGCTGGCTTCGTGGTGGTGCTGGGGATGCTGGTCGACAACGCGGTGGTGGTCGCCGAGAGGATCACCGTCAAGCGGCAGGAAGGGCTCGACCGCATCGAGGCCGCCGTCGACGGCACCTCCGAGGTGGCGAGTCCCGTCACCGCCTCGGCGGTGACCACGGTGCTCGCCTTTCTGCCGATGTGGGCGATCGGCGGGCTACCCGGCAAGGTGGCCTGGAACATTCCCGCCGTGGTGGTGCTGGCGCTGCTGATCGCGCTCTTCGGCGCCTTCTTCATCCTGCCTTCCCACCTCTGCGGTGCACGATCCGGCGGCAAGGCGGCGCCGAAGCGGGCCTTCGTGGTCCGGCTCGAGGCCCGCTACCGCCGCCTGCTCGGTGTCGTCCTGCATCACCGCGCCCTGGTGATCGGCGTCGCGCTGGCAGCCTTCCTGGCGATCATGCTCGGCCTCGCGCCTCGGGCCGGCTTCGTCATGTTTCCCCAGGACGACTCCGAGGCTCTGCACATCAAGGTGACCACGCCGCTCGGCACGCCCCTGGAGCAGACCGAGGCCGTCGTGACGTCCCTCGAACGTCAGCTTCCCGACCTGATCGGGAACGATCTGATCGCCGTGACGGCGCGCGTCGGCCACAAGGAAACCGGCCGCTTCGCGACGGACCGGGAACGCGGCGCCGCGGAGAACGAGGCGCTGATCAACGCGCTCTTCCACAACGTGGGGCGCGAGCGCACCAGCGCCGAGTGGATTCAGGAGCTGGAGCGGACCCTCGTGGTCCCGGAAACGGTCGAGATCGTCTACGAGGCCGACATGATCGGCCCGGTCCACGGCCTGCCCGTCACGGTCCACGTGGAGTCCAATGAGAACCAGGTGCGCCGGGGCGCAGCCCTGGAGGTGGCCGAGTGGCTGCGCGGCATCGAGGGCATCACCAATGTGGAGACCGACGAACAACCGGGCACCCCGCAGCTGGACCTGAATCTCGACTACCAGAAGCTGGCGCTGCGCGGGCTCGATGCCGAGGACGTGGGCCTCACCCTCAAGACCGCCTTTTTCGGGCTGGTCGCCTCGGAGCATCGCGACCTCGACGACACCACCGACATCCGGGTGATGTTCGACCCCTCGGCCCGCCGCTCCCTCGACGCTCTTCTCGAGACACCGGTCCGCGCCAATGGCGGCGAGCTGGTACGGCTTCGCGACGTGGTGAAGCCGGTGGACTTCCCGGGAGTCTCGGCGATCTACCACCGGGAGGGCCGGCGCACCGCCACCGTATCCGCGAGCTTCGTGCCGGGGAGCGATCACACGGCGCTCTCGATGGCTGCGCGGATCGAGGAGGAGCTCGTCCCACGCTTCGCGGGCATACCCGGGCTGCGCATCTACAACGGAGGCGAGGCTGAGGACACTCGCGAGGTCACCGCCGACCTCGGGGTCTCGGCGATCCTCGCCGTCATCGGCATCACCGTGGTGATCACCCTGATGCTCGGCTCCTTCCTGGAGGCCTTCTTCGTGGTTGCGGTGGTTCCCTTTTCCGCCGCCGCGGTGGTGCTGACCTTCTTCCTGCACGGAAAGCCGCTCTCCCTCCTGGCCATGATGGGCGCCATCGGCCTGGCCGGCGTCGTCGTGAACGCATCGATCGTGATGGTGGACGCGATTCACCGGCAGCTGCGCACGGTTGATGCCAACGACCCGCGTGCCCGGCGGGAGGCCATCATCGACGCGGTGGTGACGCGGCTTCGCCCCATCCTGGTGACCAGCCTCACCACCCTTGGAGGCGTGATGCCGACCGCCTACGGCCTCGGCGGCTACGACGCCGTGGTGAGCCCCATGTCCCTGGCCCTGGGTTGGGGCCTCGCCTTCTCGACCCTGGTCACGCTGCTGCTGGTGCCCACTCTCTACACGCTGGCCGGCGATCTCCGCGAGCTCGGCGGACTCGGGTTCCGCGCGCGACTGGCGGCATTCCGGAGACGTAGCGGGGGCGTTCCTGCGTAACTGCCTTCTTGCATGGCAAGAAGGCAGTTACGCAGGAACTTTTTCGCTAACGCCCCGAGTGGTACGTCGCAAGGCGCTCCCGACAGAGGAAATACTGGTCCTGATAGAGACGTGCGCGCGCTTCGACCTTGCGGGCGACGCCGAGGAGCCAGGGCTTCTCCAGGTGGCTACCGCGAGCGTAGCCGCCAGGTCCCTCGTGGTAGGCGAGATACAGATGGTAGGCGTCGTGCTTCTCCACCGCGGTGCGCCGGTGGATCAGGTCGCCGTACCAACCGATGAAGTCGGCGACGGCGGCGAAGTCGTCACGCTCGGCTCCACGTTGTCCGGTGGCGCGGATGTAGTCTCCCCAGGTGCCATTCTTTACCTGTCCGTAGCCGTAGGCGGATGAGAGTCGGCCGACCGGGAAGATCCAGAGCACCCGCCGCCAGCCGGGCCGGGCGTCGGCGCGGAAACGACTCTCCTGGTGCACGACGGCCATCTGCACCGACTCGGGCACTCCCCAGCGCCCGAAGGAACGCGTCGCAGCTCGGTACCATTCGCCCTTCTCGTAGAAGATCGCGCACAGATCGTCGCCGTTGCGCGGAGGCGTGGTGGCGCACGACTGAAACAGCAGCACCAGGACCACGGCGATCGTCAGGAGCCTCCCCGAGTGGAGGGCCAGGCGCTCCAAGGGACTGAGCTGGATCCTAGCGGCCTGCATCTCTCACCGGATCGCTACTGCGGCCGTCGATCGCATCGGCATCGCCCCTCCGCCTCAGCTCTCCAGACGCTGTTCGCCCATCAGCGCGCGCACCCGAGCGTGGAAATTGTAGGGGTAGACGAGTTCGAGCTGCGAGACCTCTTCGAGACGCCTGATGGCTTCCTCATCCAGTGTGAGATCGGCGGCGCCCAGGTTGTCCTCGAGCTGTTCCAGAGTGCGCGCGCCGAAGATGGATGAGGTCACTCCCTCTTGACAGGTCACCCAGGCGAGCGCCACCTGGCTCGAGGTCTTTCCCAGAGTTCGGGCCACCTGGGCCACGGCGTCAGCGATCTCCAGATTCCTCTCGGAGCTGAAGCGCTCTCGATTCATGGTGTCGACGGAGGCGCGCGAGCCTTCGGGAGGCGCCTGCCCCCGCCCCATCTTTCCAGTCAGCAGGCCGCCGGCGAGGGGACTCCAGGGAATCACGCCGATTCCCTCCTCGATGCACAGCGGGAGGTGCTCGCGCTCGATGAAGCGGCAGATCAGGGAGTACTGGGGCTGCAGGCAGTCGAAGCGCGCGGTTCCCAGCTCCCGGGCCAGCGCGTTGGCCTTCATCAGCTGCCACGCCGAGTAGTTGGAGCACCCGGCGTAGCGAACCTTTCCCGAGCGGACGCAGTCGTCGAGGGCGCCCAGGGTCTCGTCGAGGGGAGTGGTGGGATCGTAGGCGTGCACCTGGTAGAGGTCGATGTAATCGGTGCCGAGACGCCGCAGACTGGCCTCGACAGCGTCGAGGATGTGCTTGCGAGACAGACCGAGATCGTTGGGCCCGCCTCCCATCGGGCCGGCGACCTTCGTCGCCAGCACCAGGCTCTGCCGCTTGTCCCGGATCGCCCGGCCGGTGATCTCCTCGGACACGCCGCCCACGTAGACGTCGGCGGTATCGATGAAGTTGCCACCCGCCTCCAGGAACCGGTCCACGATCGCCTTGGAGGTGGGCTCGTCACAGCCCCACTCCTGGTTTCCGAAGGTCATCGCACCCAGGCAGAGATTGGAGACCTTGAGACCGGTGCGTCCCAGCTTTCGAATCCTCATGGCTCGCCCTCCTTGGCGTCACTCTCGGCATTACTCAACGAAGGTAGGGGACCTCGACCGCGATCTTCACCGGCTCTCCTCCGCGGAGAGGTCGCTCGATGGGTAGATTGTTGGCGACGGCGGTCTCCTCGAGGCTCCAGGCATTCCCGGTGCGGCGCGAGAGATCAGCCAGGCTCTCCCCCGGCCGGACCTTCGCGACGCGCAGCCGAAGCTCGGTGATCCCGGCGCGTTCACGCTGGACAAGGGGACGGAAGCTCCGCGCCGCGTCGCGGAAGGTCCCGAAGTAATTGCCGAAGCTGCCGAATGGTGAGAGCCCCAGGAGGCGAAACGTGGCGCGCGGATGCGCAATCCAGGTCAAGTCCGCCACCGCCGGCCCCTGCTGGGTTTGGAGCTCCACCCGGACCCGATAGGCCGGGAATCCAGCGATTCGCTCGCGCTTGCCCTCCCCCAGCTGGAGCTGGCTCTCCCGGGCAAAGAGCTGCGCCGCCTCTCTGGGATCTCCGCTCGCGCCCTGGGTCTGGAGCAGGAGGACCGCATCGCCCCGGGGAGCCTGTGCGGCGACGGCAGTTGGCGAGTTCTCGGTCTTCCAGCCGCGCGGGAAGTCGAGAGCGAAGCCGAGATCGGGGTGCAGGAAGCGCTGCTCGCGAAAGAGACCCCCCGCTGGATCGGGGCCGATCTGCAGGTCCACCAGCCGCGCGTAGAAGGCGGAGCGCGTCGCGGCGATGGGGGCCGCTGGCAACACGCGCAGGGAATCCGCCCGGATCGCCGCGCTGCGGACCCGCTCGCCGGTCATGGGATGCGAGTCGAGGAAGCTCGGCCCATGCGGCTCGCTGGACTGGAGCTCGGCCGCGAGCCCCAGGGTGTTCAGGAAGCTGGCCATGGCCGCCGGATCCCAGCCGGCCTGGGCCGCCGTCTGTCTTCCGAGCTGCGCCTCGCGCTCGGCTGACATCGGCACCACTTCCCGCCGGCCCGTGACCGGGTTGATCGCGCATCCCGCCAGGAACCAGACCAGGAGCGCGGAAAAGAGGCAGGCGCGGATTCGTCTCAGCATTCCTTAAGGCTATGATTAGCCCATGACGACCGACCGGGCCGAAGAGCTACGAGACGACCCCCTCACCGCGTCCTTGACGCCAGAGGAGAAGGAGACACTCCAGACCCGCTACCTGGTCACGACCGGCGACGAGGTGATCTGGGTCGAGCCGGACGGTCGCATCCGCCGCGAGAAGCTCTCGAGCCTCTACTACATCCAGACGCGCCGCGGGGTCTACCGGGTCAGTCGGATCAGCAAACAGTTGGTCGAGGTCTAGGACCGATCCGCGGCTCGGGGTGCGGAAGGTTTGTGAACGAACGTTCGTTCACGTCGCGGCGCGCACGCATCGCCATCGAGGCAGAAAAGGTCTAATCCTTCCGGCTGTTCCCCGGCTTGATCGCCGAGCTCGAGAGGAGAATCCATGAGCCCCACCCCCCCGCTGACCGCGCTCTCCGAAGAGGAGCAGATCTTCCAGCAGACCATCCGCGACTTCGCCCGGCAGGAGCTCGCACCGCGTGTCGCGAAGATGGACCAACAGGGGCACTACGACCCCGAGATCCTGCCCATGCTGTTCGACCTCGGTGTGATGGCGATCGAGACACCCGAGCAGTGGGGCGGCGCGGGAGGGAGCTTCTTCCTGAGCGTGCTGGCGGTCGAGGAGATCTCCCGCGTCGATGCTGCGGTCGGGGTGCTGGTCGACGTGCAGAACACCCTGGTGGCCAATGCCGTGCTGCGCTTCGGGAGCAAGGATCTGCAAGGGCGCGTGCTGCCAAAGATGGCGAACGGCACGGTGGCCGCCTACGCGCTCTCCGAGGAATCCTCGGGAAGCGACGCTTTCGCCCTGCAGACGCGCGCCGTCGAGGACGGCAATCACTTCGTTCTGAACGGGCGAAAGCTCTGGATCACCAACGCAGCCGAGGCCGGGATCTTCCTGATCATGGCCAATGCGAATCCCGAGGCGGGCTACAAGGGGATCACGAGCTTCATCGTCGAGCGAGACTTCGAGGGCTTCCAGGTCGGCAAGAAGGAGGACAAGCTCGGCATCCGCGCCAGCTCCACCTGCGAGCTGATTCTCGACGAGGTGCGGGTCCCCAAGGAGAACGTCGTCGGTGAGGTGGGCAAGGGCTACAAGATCGCCATCGAGACGCTCAACGAAGGCCGCATCGGGATCGGCGCCCAGATGGTCGGCACGGCCCAGGGCGCCCTCGACGACGCCCTCGCCTACACGGCCGAGCGCAAGCAATTCGGCCAGCCGATCGGCGATTTCCAGGGAGTGCAGTTCCAGCTCGCGGAGATGGCGACGGGGGTCGAGGCCGCACGGCTGATGGTCTACAACGCCGCACGGCTCAAGGACGCGGGCCAGCCGTTCCTCACCCAGGCGGCAATGGCCAAGCTGTTCAGCTCCGAGGTCGCGGAACGGGTGACCTCCTCGGCGGTCGAGCTGCTCGGCGGCGTCGGCTACACCAAGGAGTACCCGGCGGAGAAGCGCTATCGCGACGCCAAGATCGGGAAGATCTACGAGGGCACCAGCAACATGCAGCTGCAGACGATCGCGAGACAGATCCAGCGGGGAGCCTGAGCCCATCGACGCGAAAGACCCATCGTGATACAAGAAAGGATCTGAGCAGAAGGAAGTCGACGCCGAGCGTCGGCGGAGTTGCAAGGAGAATCCGAATGTCGCGACACCATCCCCCCGTTCTCTCGCTGGCGGTTCTGTTTGCGCTGAGCACCCTGCTCTTCGCGGCCGCCGGCTGCGGAGAAGACAGTCAGGAGCAGGAGCTCAAGGAGGCGACCGCCGCGGTCGTCGCCAAGCGGGAGGCCGTGCAGGAGGCCCGGGCGGAGGTCGACGCCCGACAGCAGGAAGCGGACGAGGCGCGCAAGCAGCTGGAGGCGGCTCAGAGTGAGCTCCGTGAGAGGGAGCAGGCGCTCCGCGAGGCTGAGGCGCGCGTCGGCCTCAAGGCGACCGACGCCACGCTGTTCCGGAGCATCCAACGGCGCCTCCTCGACGACGCGGAGCTCGACGATCTGGCCATCGCGGTGCAGGTATCGCAGGGCGTCGTGACGCTTCGGGGTACCGTGCCCGACGAGGACGACCGGGCGCGCGCCGAGGAAGTCGCCCGGGCGACGCCGGGCGCCGTGACCCTCGAGAACCGGATCCAGGTGGCCTCCCCTCCCGCCCAGGAGTGACCGCTCCAGCCCGCGGGGCTACAGTGGGGCCATGACGCAGAAGATCCGCTACGACGCCATCATTGTCGGCTCCGGAGCGGCTGGCGGGACGCTCGCCCGCGAGCTGGCGCTGCGGGACCAGAAGGTCCTGGTTCTCGAGAAGGGCGGGGGCGAGCCGGACCCGGACTCCCGCGTCGAGCCGCACGGAAAGCTGGACTTCAGGTTCATCGGCCGCGGAGTCCCGGTGGCACGGGGGATCGGCGTCGGCGGTACCACGATGCTGTTCTACAACACCATGTGGTGTCCACCCCTCGACTACTTCCAGTCGCTGGGGATCGAGCTCGCGGCCGAGGTCGAGGAGGTGCGAAAGGATCTGCCCATCGCGCCGCTCTCCGACGAGCTGCTGGGGCCCGTGGCGAAGCGGATCATGGAGAGCGCGCGTGAGCTCGGCTACGAGTGGGAGAAGCTTGAAAAGGCGATCTTCCAGGACCGCTGCCAACCGGGCCACTATCCCTACCGCGCGCGCTGGAACTCGCGCCACTACCTGCGAGAGGCGGTCCTCCACGGAGCAGAGGTGCTTCCCCGAGCCGAGGTTCGGCGGGTGCTGCTGGAAGGCCAGCGCGCTCGCGGCGTCGCCTTCTTCGCCAACGGAACCGAGCAGGAGGCGCTCGCCTCGCGGGTCATCGTCTCCGCCGGCGGCATCGGATCGCCGCAGCTGCTGCAGGCCAGCGGAATCGGATCGATCGGTCAGGGCTTCTTCTGCGATCCGTTGATCGCCGTCTTCGGAACCGCAGAGGGTATCGAGGACGTCGGGGAGTTCCCGATGGCGGCGGGAATCCACCTCCGGGACGAAGGCTACATGATGACCGACCTGCCGGTTCCCAGGCCGACCTACCAGATGCTGGCACTGGGCGCGCTGCGCCTCGACCGGCTCTTCGCCCACTCGAGCACGCTCACCATCATGGTCAAGATCCGGGACGAGATCGCCGGTCACGTGAGCGCCCGCAAGATGCGCCGCATCTTCGGGCCGCCCGAGCGCGAGAAGCTGGCGAGCGGCTACCGGCGCTCGAAGGAAATCCTGCGCCGCGCGGGTGCGAGGCGGATCTTCAAGAGCCGCGTCATGGCCGCTCATCCCGGCGGCGCGGTCCGCATCGGCGAGCACGTCGATGCGAACCTGCAGACCGAGTACGAAGGGCTGTACGTCTGCGATTGCTCGGTGATCGCCGACCCGTGGGGGCTGCCGCCCACGCTCACCCTGCTCAGCCTCGCCAAGCGCCTCGCCAAGCATCTGGCCTGAGCTCCACCGTCAGGTTCGCGAGTCGACTCGGCCCGGCGGCCGTTTATTGCGCACCGAGGATGGGCGCCAGGTGTCGCGCGTAGTCGATCCGCGGTCGATAGTGGTGAAAGAGCCCACCCAGCACGCCGAAGACCCGCGACAGCATTACGAACTCCGCCGGGAGCCGCACCACGGGATCCCCTTCGGCGGTCTCCAGCAACTCGCCGGCCCGGGCCAGGAGCTCGCCCTGGCTGAGCCAGATCGATCGTTCGCCGCTCACCATGGCATCCCGAAACTGACTGAGCAGCGTCTCGACAAAGGTAAGTAGAGTCTCCGGGGCCCCGCTGCGTGTGGCGAAGCCGAGCTCCTCCAGGAGTTCGATCATGCCGCTGCGGTCGCCGCTCAGGAACGAGCGAACCAGGGCGAGATAACCCTCGCGCTTCCCTGGCGCCATGCTCTTGGTGCACCCGAAGTCGAGCAGCACGATCTCGTCGCGATCGGTGACCAGGAGATTTCCCGGATGCGGATCGGCCTGGAAGACACCCGCCTCGAGCACTTGGCGCAGGTAGGCTTCCAGAAGCAGACCCAGGATCCGGGAGAGACGCCGCTCCGCGTCGGCGTCGCCCCGGTCCCATTCCCCCGCGAGATCGTCGAGGGCCGCCGTGATCTTCCGTCCCTCGACGAGAGTGCTCGTCAGCACTCTGGAGCCGCACAGGGAGGGGAGCGTCCGGGGAACGACGATGCCGGGGACCTCTTCGAAGAAGTCGGCGAGTTGCTCCATCATCCGAGCCTCGGCCCGGTAGTCGATCTCCCCCTCGACCATCGCCCGCACCTCGGCGGTGATGGTCTCGTAGTCGGTGGGTGGGAACATGGTCCGGATGCCCGCCAGGGCGGTCTCGAGCAGATCCATGTCCATGGCGATCAGCGCCGCGATCCCCGGCCGCTGCACCTTGACGGCCGCCGGCTGCCCGTCGAGCGTCAGTGCCCGGTGCACCTGGCCGATGCTCGCAGCTGCAAAGGGCTCTTCGCTGAAGTGGTCGAAGAGCTCCTCGAGAGGTCGTCCCAGATCGACCTCGACGACCCGCCGGATCTCCTCGAAGCCAACTGGAGGAGCGGCATCCTGCAGCCTGGAGAGCTCATCGATCCAGGCCTCCGGGAGCAGGTCGGGCCGGGCCGAGAGTGCCTGGGCGACCTTGAGGAAGGCACCCCCCTGAAGGACGCTGAGCTCGTAGAAGCGCCGGGCGTTGCGCGCGTGGAGGGCCGCAAACGCCTGCGCGGCGGCCTCTTGCGAGAGGAAGGCGTTCCAGATTCCTTGCAGCCGGTAGCTCGAGGCGACCTGCCCGAGGACCCATCCGGCGCGGCCGAGACGGGCGAGACGGGGGAGCTCCCGCTCCAGCGACATCCACAGATCCACGGCCTGGTCGGCAATGCTGCGGATCTCCCAGACGACCTCCTCGATTCCGCTCACCGCCTCGTCGACGCGGCCGATCCAGGACTGGTATCGCACCTCACCTTGCATCAGAGTATCCTCCGGTGGCGATTCGATGTCATCTAATGTAATATATTGTATTACATTAGAGCCTGAAGGACCGCAATGGACGACCCTCCCTCCCCTTTGCCGCGCAAGGACCGCCTGATCCAGACCCGCGTGCCCCGGGACCTCGAGTCCACCCTGAAGAAGGAGGCCCGGAGACAGGGGGTCAGTGTCTCCCAGCTGATTCGCAACATCCTTGGAAGCGCCTTCGATCTGGTGGAGGACGTGGTGGCCGACGTCGACCAGATCGTCACCGATTCGGTGGCTCTCGCCCAGCAGGTCTCTCGCGGCGCCCGGCGGATCGCCGAGAGTGCCCGCGGCGAGCATGGGCCGGATCCGCTCGCCCCGGTGGAGGCTTGGAACCGGGTCGTGTTGAACCGGAACGTCACCTGCACGAAGTGCGGGGTGGAGATCGTCAAGGGCGAGGAAGGGTGCGCGGGTCTGAGTGGGCAGGCGGGCCCGACCCGAGCCTGGCTCTGCAACCGCTGCATCGAGACGATCTAGAATCCATCTGGAATCCGATCGGGAGGGCGGCGGCATGAAGACGCTCTATCTGCTTCGCCACGCGAAATCCGACTGGGGGAATCCGGGACTGGACGACCACGACCGCGCCCTCGCTCCTCGGGGTGAGCGGGCTGCCTCGGTGATGGGCGTCCACTTCGCACAGCAGCAATACCAGCCGACCCTCGTGCTCTGTTCTTCGGCCCTGCGGACCCGGCAGACGCTGGCAGCCTTCCTCCCCCATCTGCCGGGTCATCCGGAGCTCGTGATCGAGGAACGGATCTACCTGGCGAGCGGCGGTCAGCTCCTGTCGCGGGTCCAGGAGATCGAGGACGGCCAGTCCGAGGTCCTGCTGATCGGCCACAACCCCGGCATCGCCGATCTGGCGCGGACCCTGGCGGGCAGCGGAGAGCGAGCCTCTCTTCGCCGTCTGGCGGCGCGGTTTCCGACCGCTGCCTCGGCGGTCTGCAAATTCGACCTCGAGCGCTGGAGGGATCTCGCCCCTGGGAGCGGGCGACTGCTTTCCTACGCGACGCCGAAGGATCTGGTGTAGCTGCTCCGGCGCGGCCGTGGTCGTCCTGTAGAGGAGCAGCCCCCGGGGGCATCAAGGTCGAGAGCCCAGGACGCTCCGGCGCAGTCCCTACCGCAACCTTCAGCCCCTTCCCCGTAAGACCGATATCCCTCAGGGCGACCTTCGCGTCGGGAGCCAGGGGAACTCTTGTATGAAGAAGAAGGCCAGTCAGCTATCGATCTTCTCCCAGACACTCGACCGCACAGCGGTGCTGGTCTTCGGGCTGGGTGCGGGAATTCCCCTCGCCAGCCTGGCCTATGTGGTCCAGCGCTACGTCCTCCCCGAGATGCCGGACGGGCCGGCCGCCTATGGTCTCGTCGGCCTGGTGCTCTCGATCGGGGCCCTCTCGCTGGGATCCTTCCTGGTCCTGCAGCGCGTCACCCACCAGTCGTTGAAGCGCCTCGACGACCAGAACTACCGCCTGAAGACCATGCTCGAGGCTGCTCGCTGGGTGGCCGACGCGCCCTACGGCGACGAGGTCCTGCGTGCCATCGCCACCTGCGCGACCCGGCTCGGCGACGCTCCCGCGGCGTACGTCCTGACCAAGGAGAAGCCGGACGAACCCGCCACCGTGGCCGGGAGCGCCGGGGAGCAGGCGGCGGCGCTCTATCCGGGAATCGACGCGCATCTCTCGACCACGATCGAGCCCGCCCTCGACGCCGGCCGCCCGCTGCTGTGGTCCGGCGCGGACGCCAGTCGCTTCGGGGTCCACGCCCTGGCGATCGTGCCGCTCATGGACGGCGATTCGGTGCTGGGCGCGCTGATGGTCGCCAGGGGCGAGGGAGCCCAAGACTTCGACGAGAGCCACCTGGACGGTCTCACCACCCTCGCCACCCTTGCCGGGGTCGCCCGCCACAACGCCGAGCTTCGCGACTCACAGCGCAATTTCTTCGTTCACATGACCGAGATCCTGATGAGCGCACTCGACCTGCACGTGGACGGGCAGACGGGCCACGCGCGGCGGGTGGCCCACGTGGCGAATCGGATCGGGCGGCAGATGGGCTTCGAGGGACGCGACCTCGAGAGGCTCCACTTCGGCGCCCTGCTCCACGACATCGGCATGCTCAAGATCGACGTCCGCTCGGAGGAAGAGGCGGCCGGCCGACGCCATCCATCGATTGGTCATCAGATGCTGAAGCCGATCCGGCTCTGGGAGGATCTCGCACCGATCGTGCTCCACCACCACGAGTGGTTCGACGGCACCGGCTATCCGGAGAAGATCGCCGGAAGCCAGATCCCTCTGGAGTCGCGCATCATCGCCGTCGCAGAGGCATTCGACAGCATGACGAGTGAATCGAGCTACCAGCGGGCGATTCCCGTCGAAGAAGCGCTGCGGCGGATCGAGACGAGTGCCGGCAAGCAGTTCGATCCCGAGATCGTCCCCCACCTGGTCGATCTGGTTCGCGAGGGCGCCATCTCCATTCCCTAGGGAGCGGGCGAGACGAAGACACTGGCGTCGGGGTGGAAGGCCGTCGAGGCGAACCAGTAGCCCTGCACCGCTTCGACCGAATCCGGCGCGACGACCCGAAAGACCTGGCCAATGCCACCGCACAGGGAACGCGCATCACAGGGGGTACGCCCGCCGCTGCGGGGCGGTTACCCGGCCTGCGTTCCTCGCCAGGTTGTCGGGGGGAGATGCCCCCGACGGCGCCCGTCGGGGCGTCGGCGTTCCCGCAACGACCGGCGACGGAGCGGGAATCGCGGGCGGAGATGCGCCGCCACCATTACTCTCCTCGGATGAACACAGACACGAAGCGCTCTTCTGGGCCGGCTCCGCGCGTTCTCTTCCTTCAGGATTTCTTCAGGCGACCTCGCGAGGTGGGCTCGATCGTCCCCAGCTCTCGCTTCCTGGAACGGCGCATCGTGCGGTGTGCGGAACTTCGGAATGCCAGCACCGTGGTCGAGCTGGGACCGGGAACGGGTGGAACCACGCGCGCGGTGTTGCGTGCAATGCGACCCGATGCGCAGCTACTCGTGATCGAGATCAACAGGCGCTTCGCAGAAGTGATCCGGAACTCCGTCCGTGATTCACGTCTCCTCGTCCAGCGAGGAGACGCGGCCCGCATCACCGATTTCCTCGAAGAGCGCTCTCTCGGAGCGCCCGAGGTGGTGCTCTCCGGTATCCCCTTCTCGACCATGCCGGACGATCTGGGGATCGCGATCCTGCGGTCGGTGCACGACTCCCTCGCTCCGGGCGGACGCTTCATCGCTTATCAGGTGCGCGATCGCGTCGAGACGCTGGGCAGAAAGGTATTCGGCCCAGCGAAGATCCAGACCGAGCTTCTGAACGTCCCTCCGATGCGCGTCTTCTGCTGGGACAAGGGTGGCGACGCATGAGCCGGCGGCGTCGCATCACCGCATTCTGCTCGTTGCTGGTGCTCGCCACGATCCTGGGCTGCGCCGGGCGAGGTGGTGGGAGTGAACGCGACACCGTGGCACTGCGCTTCGACTGGCCCGTCGGTCTGACGGCGTTCGTGGAGACCGAGCGCTCGACCCACTCGACCGGTTCTCGCGGCTCCAGATCCACGACCGTCCGCATGACCTACCGGATCGACGTCGAGGAAGCACAGGACGGGCGATTGATCCGCCGTGGCGACATCCGCGCGGAGGATCCCGAAAGCGGCCAGATCTACCCGCTGGACCAGCTCCCCGAGCCGTTGGCGAGCCAGCTCACAGCCGTGTTCCCGAGCTTCGTGGTGAGCGACGAGGGACAGCTGGTGGGACTCGAGGGGATCGAGCCCGTGATCGAGGAGGCACAGCGGAAGCTGGAGAGCCGACTCGCGGAGCTTCCGCCCGAGAGCGCGGAGGCCAAAGTGTTGGCCGCTACGCGTGTCTCCGAGGAGCACCTGTTGGAGGCCGCACGAGAGCATTGGGACCAGCTGGCCGGAGCCTGGGCGGGGGCGAGCCTGGTGGTGGGCGAGAGCTACCAGAGGAAAGGTCGCCTCGTGGTGCCCGCACTCGGCGGGCTGCGGATTCTCTCCAGTGTTGAGTTTGGAGTCGGCCAGCGGATTCCCTGCGACGAAGAGACGACCGCAACGGACTGCGTCGAGATCGAGGTTCGCTCGCGTCCGGTTCCGGAGGCGCTGGCCCAGCTCGAGCAGGTGATGCACGAGCGGTCACACGCCGCGACCCCGGACGGGCGCGGCGCACTCGAGAACTTCGAGATCGAGGAGTCGTCCTACCTGGTGGCTGAGCCCGCCAGACTGATTCCCCACTACCTGGAGACGACGACGAAGTTCCACGCCACACACCACCGCCCCGGCGAAGCGGACATCGCCGTCGAGGACCTCGACCAGACCATCTACCGCTACCACTGGCAAGGCGGCGAAGCCGCTGCGCAGTGAGCCGAAGGCGAACGAAGGCGGGCCCCTGCCAGACGGGCGGCGAAGCCGCTGCGCAGTGAGCCGCAAGCGCCTCAGGCGCGCGCTCTTCACCGATGCGAAATTCCGGATAAAATAAGCTCATGCTGCGTCGAATCCTCTCGCTCGGCTTCTGGGTCTTCCTGACCGTGACCTCGATCCTGCTCTACCCGGTCGCGGTGCTGATCTGGGCGATCACCCTGCCCTTCGATCGGCGCAAGTTCCTGCTCCACAAGTTCACCTGCTTCTGGGCCTCCCTCTACAGCTGGCTGAATCCCGCCTGGCCGGTGACGATCGAGGGACGCGAGCGAATCCGCCGCGACGAAGCCTACGTGATGGTCGCGAATCACCTGTCGCTCCTCGACATCCTGGTAATCTTCCGGCTCTTCTCCCACTTCAAGTGGGTCTCGAAGATCGAGAACTTCCGCGTTCCCTTCATCGGCTGGAACATGTCGCTGAACCGCTACATCAAGCTGAAGCGAGGAGATCGGAACAGCGTGATCGAGATGATGAAGGCCTGTGAGAAGACACTCGGCGAGGGGAACTCGATCATGATGTTCCCGGAAGGCACGCGCTCGCCGACGGGGCAGATGCGGGCCTTCAAGCCCGGGGCCTTCGAAATCGCCATGAAGACCGGACGCCCGATCCTGCCCATCGCGATCGAGGGCACCGCCAATGCGCTTCCAAAGCGGGGCTTCGTGCTCCGGGGTCGCCACCCGATCAGGATCAGCGTCCTCGAGGAGATTCCGGCTGCACACTTCGAGGGTGGATCCGCGGAACAGCTCAGTGCGCAGAGCCGGGAGCTGATCGCGAAACACCTGGCAAGGACCAGCACCGCGTAGTAGGCCTCGGTTCCACTGACGAGGGCGCGGACCGGGCCGGCCGGAAGCCTCCGACCGGCCCGGTCACCTCGCGAGCCGCCTATTCTACGTGCAGCTGGGTATGGGATCCTCCTGTTTCCAGTCATCCCATTGGTGCCGGAGCACCTGCTCCGCAGCGGGCCTGGCTAGCCCGGGTTGGAGAGGTCCTGCCGGTACACCACGATCTGTCGTTTCACCTCCTCGATCGCCTCGAGTCCGGTGCGGTAGATCAGTCCTCCTTCCGCAGCGCCGAACGCCTGATTGAGCAGCTCGGCGGGGGGAAGCTGGCCGTCGAGTTCACTCAGGTCTTCGAGAGGTCGTACCGTCCAGTACTCCGCGAGTATTCCCACCATCACCTGGTAGGCAATGATGCGGGAGGGATCGCCGATCTTCGGGATCGCTTCGGCGATCTTTCGGATCAGCTCCTCGAGGGCTTCCTGTCCCCCGGGACGTACGCGGATCTCGGTCACCACCGCGGCGGGGAAGATCCGGTCGGTCTGCTCGGGCGGGTAGCTGAGCTCCGGGCGGTCCAATGAGATGTTCATCCGCTGGGAGATCGTGCATTCGAGCATGCTGGTCAGCGCCTTCGCGCCTTCGCCTTCGCCGAGCACCCGGTGAATCAGCTCCTGGGTGTTTCCGCGTGCGGCGAGTCCGGCGAAGTCCGGGTCTTCGCATACGAAGTGAAGCGTGCCGAGCTCCCCGAAGGCGGTCTGGTGCGCCGTCCAGTGGAACGCGTCTTTCTGGTCGACGGCACGCGCGGCGAGATTCCGAACCAGCTCCTGGTATTGCACGAACCGCTCGGGCCGTACTTGAACCGAGAGTATCGATGTGAGCGGCATTGCCACTCCTCCTCATCAAGGTGGGACTTGCAAGGAACGATGAATCGCGGCCCAGTATCCAGTGGGATGGGATCGGGCGGGGCGCGGGGCGTCGGCAGATCCGCCGGCTCCCGAAACGGTCGCCAGCTTCGGGGGGAACTTCGCAAGGCTGCCGTCTCCGAGAACAACTCAATTATATCACGG
>Ga0307423_1000523_pt1 | contig 25900 bp, 23 predicted proteins | sample SalMarWE160310MG_FD_202154 | JGI IMG/M metagenome (GOLD analysis project Ga0307423, IMG submission 202154) | Salt marsh sediment microbial communities from the Plum Island Ecosystem LTER, Massachusetts, United States - WE1603-10 | ecosystem: Environmental > Aquatic > Marine > Intertidal zone >... | reverse complement strand
TGGTGAGAAACGCGAACTCACCGTCATACCGTCTCAGAGTTGTGGCCGGCAATGAATCGACAGCCCGTCACACCGGATTCCGTGATATGGATACGAGTAGAAGTTGCCTCAAGCCGTAGGGAGGGATCACCACATGAGCCGCTCAGGATGGATCGAAGACCGGCAAGGACGAACCGGCAGAAGATGGCGAGCCCGCTACCGAGGTCCCGACGGACGCATCCGTTCGAGGAGCTTCGACCGGAAGGTCGACGCCGACCGTTGGCTGGTTGCCCGCCTCGGGTCAATCGACCGTGGCGATTGGATCGCCCCCGAAGCCGGGGACATCCCACTAGCCGAAGCCGCCGACGCGTGGCTCGCCGGGTTGGATATCAAACCCAAGACCCGGGCCGGGTACGAGTCGCTGCTCCGCTCCCGCGTACTACCGACGTTCGGCGATCTTCCGGTCAACCGCATCTCACCGGCCATGGTGCGGGAGTGGATCGCCGACATGTCTGCCGAGGGGCTCTCCGCGTCACGGATCAAACAAGCCAAACAAGTCCTGTCAGCCCCGCTCAAGCTGGCCGTCGATGACGGGATCTTGGCTCGTGACCCGACGTCCGGGGCAAAGGTTCCGACGGTGCGTCGACGCGAGCAGCGGTTTCTCACCGCCGAACAAGTGACAGCCCTCGCCACAGCCGCCGAGAACGCTCAAACCGGAGCCGGACTCGTCGTTGAGACCCTGGCATGGGTCGGGATGCGCTGGGGCGAACTCGTCGCACTCAGACGCGCTCGTGTCCACCTGCTACGGCGCCGCATCGAGATCGCCGAATCCGCCACCGAACTCGGGTCGGGGCTGTCGTGGGGCACACCCAAAACCCACGAGCGGCGTCTGGTGACGATGCCTGCGTTCCTCGCCGATCGTCTCGCCGCACGCCTCGGCACCATCGCCGACGACGAGCTCATCTTCAGCGCTCCCAAAGGAGGCCCACTTCGCTCCTCCCCCTTCCGGCAAGCCGTCTGGATACCGGCCGTCGAAGCAGCAGGCCTCGAGCAACTCCGCATCCACGACCTGCGAGGCACCGCAGCGTCGCTGATGATCTCTTCCGGAGCCAACATCAAAGCGGTGCAGCGCCAGCTCGGCCACGCCTCAGCAGCGATGACACTTGACCTCTACGGACACCTCTACGAAGACGACCTCGACGCCCTCTCGGATGCGCTCGACCGCCGCTACATCACCGCCACCACACCGGCCCAGAAGCGCCCCCAACAAGGCTCGAGCGGATCTCCCGCGCCCCTATCGCGCCCCAAGCGCGCCCCGAAGGGCTCCGGGGCCGTCGCCGAACTCGACGGCAGCACCCGGAATACCCTTATTTGACGGGCTTTCGCGGAGGCGGACGGGAATCGAACCCGCCAGGGGACTTTCGCCCCCTCAACGGTTTTGAAGACCGCGGGACCCACCAGGCATCCTGACGCCTCCGCAGCGCAGGTTACTTTGGCGACGCGGTCCGTCCGCTAGTTGACCGTGTAGGTAGCGGTGAGCACTGATCCGTCGACGACGAAGGTGTACCCGGCAAGGGTGGCGTCATTCACCGCGACCGTGTAGTCGCCGGGCCCAGCGACCGGGACGGAGAGACGCGCCTTGCCCCTACGGTTCGTAGAGAGGGTCTGGCCCACCGTGGAACCGTCTGGAAGGGTCCACGTGGCGTCTACCGACACGCCGGACACCGAAGATCCGTTCTCGTCATGAATCTGCACCGTGGCACGCACGGATTTGCCGCGGGCGGACATATCGATGCTGCTGACGGTGAGGCGATCAGTGGTACACACACCTGGGTCTGGCGGTGGCGGCACGCTGCCAACGATGTCTATCGACGCGGACAGCAGGTTGCTGCCTGCGGGATCGAAGGCATACCCGGCCAGCGTCGCATCGACGACGGTGAGCGTCACGGTGCCCGACTGGTCCGTGTAGAGACGGAACTCCGCACGACCGCGGACACCGATGTTGGCGTATTGGTCCTGGGTCGTCCCATCCGGCAGCGTCCACACCCCGTGTACGACGGCTCCACGAATCAGCGAACCATTCTCATCGACGATCTGAACGTTTCCCTGGGCGTCGGCGCTCACGTAGTTGTACATCTTGATCGAGAACACCTGGAGACAGTTGCTCTGGCATTGGGCCGCGGTCGGCTGGGTCGATACTGCTGCCGGAGCAGCAGTGAGTAACGCTCCAAGTGCCAGCAAGACGAGTAGTTGTTTCCTGACGGATATTCGCATCGGTCCTCCGGTGACATGTCACGTGAAGCCTCTCTCCACGATTCCAACGTAGAACTATCCGGCTCCCTAGATCCTGGATCTCGGAGAGATTTGAGCGACCCTTAATGCTCGGCTACATGTCCCTTAGCGCCCGGGAATCGCGTCCAGTTAATTGGGGATCCGACGGCGACTAACCTGAGCCGAGATTCCTAAGCAACAAGGTGAACAATGGCTGAAGCAACCAAATTGATGGTTTGGATCGACCAGGATCTCTGCACCGGCGACGGTATCTGTGAAGAGATCGCCCCCGACGTCTTCCACGGACGGGACGATGGCCTGTGGACCGTAAAAGAGGAAGCGTCGAACTTCGGCAAGACCATCAACTTCGACGCAGGTGAAGGTGACGGGCACGGACCTGACGGCTCACGAGGTGTCGCCCGTGTCCCCGACAACGATATCGATTCGGTTGTCGAAGCCGCTGAGGAATGCCCCGGCGAGTGCATCATGATCGAACCATACGATGCGGCCATCATGGCTGATCGGGGAGTCTGAACTTCGAGCGCGGCGAGCGCTACCCGGTGATGTATTGGTGTAGCTGCTCGATGAGGAACGCCTGCTCGGCCATTACGGCCTTGACCACATCGCCAACCGAGACCACGCCCACCAGGTGGTCATCCTCGACAACAGGGAGATGACGGATCCGGTAGTCGGTCATCATCTCCATACAGTCGAACACGTCCTGATCACGCATGACGGTCCTGACATTCGGCGTCATGATCTCCCGGACCAGGGTATCCCTGGAATCACGATCGAGCAGCCGGATCTTTCGGGCGTAGTCACGTTCCGAAAGAATCCCGCACACCTTGTCCTCTTCGACAACCACAACGGCACCGATGTTCTTTTCGGCGAGGAGGTTCAGAGCGTCCAGGACCGAAGCCTCCGGAGAGATCGTCCAGGTTTCCAGTCCTTTCGCCTCGAGCAGCTGCCCGACGGTCTTCTGCATGATCCTCTTCCTATCGGATTCCGCTCCCAAGATACCAATCAGATCGAAGCGAAGTCCACACGAACCTGAAATCTGCTTTCATGTCCGTAATGGCAGACCAATCCCGCACGGGAAGAAGCCGCACCCGCCTCACCGCAACCGTCACCGATCTCGAGGTCGTTGAACAGCGAGCGTTCCTAATCGCAGTTGCAACGAGCAAGGATGCGATTCCCGAAACAGAAACGAGTCTCAACGAGCTGGCGCTCCTCGCCGATACGGCAGGTTCGAATCCCGTCGACGAGGAGCTGGTGCGGCGCGACCGCTTTGATCCGGCGACGCTGATCGGCAAGGGCAAGGTTCAGGAACTCGTGTCTCTCACCAGAGCACAGGACATCGACGTCGTCATCTTCGACAACGAGCTCTCCCCCGCCCAGCAGCGCAACCTGCAACAGCTGTTCCAGTGTGACGTCGTCGACCGGGTTGCCCTGATCCTCGATATCTTCGCCCAGCACGCCACCAGCAAGGAGGGCATGCTCCAGGTCGAGCTCGCCCAGTCGCGGTACCGGCTACCCCGTCTTCGAGGACGAGGGACCGAGATGAGCCGCCTCGGCGGCGGGATCGGCACTCGTGGGCCCGGCGAGACACAGCTGGAGACCGATCGCAGACGCATCCTCGATCGCATCGCCAAGCTGGAACGGGAGCTGAAGCACCTGGCGCAGTCCCGGGACACACGCACCAAGGCGAGGAGAAAATCCCGGCTGCCGGTTGTGTCCCTCGTCGGCTACACGAACGCCGGGAAGTCCTCCATGTTCAATCTGATCACCAACGCAGGTGTGCTTGTTGAGGACAGGTTGTTCGCCACGCTCGACTCGACGATCCGCCGGGTCGAAATGGAGGGTGGCTCTCCCCTGTTGATTTCGGACACCGTCGGGTTTGTTCGCAACCTCCCCCACCAGCTCGTCGAGGCCTTCCGATCGACACTCGAGGAAGTCAACCAGGCGGATCTACTGCTTCACATCATCGACGCGGCAGACCCCGATCCGGACCGGCAGATCGCTGCCGTGCACAGCGTGCTGCGTGAGATAGGTGCGGCCGACATCCCTGAGCTCCTCGTCATCAACAAGACCGATATAGCCGATCCCGTTGCGGTGCACCGGCTCCAGGCGCTGCACCCGGGTGCGGTGGCAACGTCCGCAGTCACCGGGAGCGGCATCCAAGACCTGGCGGCGGCTATCACGGCCCGGCTCGCCGATACCACCGGCGATATTGAACTGGTGGTTCCATACGAGCGTGGCGATGTAGTCGCCTTGCTGCACGAGATCGGACGTGTGTCATCGACCGAGCACACCGACGCCGGGACGAGGGTGAAAGCGCAGGTCCCGAGCACGGAGCTCCACCGGTTCGCAGAATTTCTGGGGACGTAGCACTGAGTGTTACATCAAATCCAGTACGTTTGTCTGGGGTTTTTGCTGGTCTTTTTGACGGATTGTCGCCGCAGCGACCGCCCGGCGTTCTCGAACCACCGGGACCAGGACCGCGCTGATGTAAACCACCTGGATTGCCAATGCAGAGAGCCCGGCAATGGTCAGGCCCAGGGCAACCGGGATCACCGGCACTACCGGGATGAGCGCACCCACCACCCACGAGATCTGAAAGAACGTCTCGGCGTTGGTGAAGGCTCTGCCCCGCCCCTCTTCGGGGACGGTCGCCTGGAGCAGACCGTCGAAGCCGAACTTGGCAGTTCCCCAGGCAAAACCGGCAGCGGCCGCCAGGAAAGCCGCAGCAGGCAGACCAAAGATCTGGGCAGCAACAAAGGCGGCCCCTGCCTCGATCGCCAGCCCGGTCACCACCATCGGCTCCTCTGAGATCCTCCTGTCGAGGATTGGCGTCACCAGGGCAGCTACGAAGAAGCCAAAACCGGCGGCGCCCAGCAGAGCCGAGAAGTCGGCGATCCCGGCATCCTTGTCACGAAACGCAAACGCCACCAGCAACAGGAGGAAGCCGTTTAGGAAACGCACCCCGGCCGTGGCGAAACGAGCGAGACGAACGGCCTGTGGGGCCGCCAACCGCTTTCTCTCCTCGCGTGCTTCGCGGCTGCGGTCACGCTCCACCCGGATGGGCGGCAACCCCATGGCCGACAGCGCAGACCACGCATAGACGAGGGCTGCGATCGCGAGCGTCACCGTCGGATGGCCGAAGCCGACCCCGAGGAGGCCAAACGGAACGATGATCGCACTCCCCACCACCCCGATCCGCGCCAGCTGCGCATTGCCGGCCACGAGCTCACCCGGATCCTCGAGAACGATCGGAACGACGCTCGAACGGCTGATCCCGTGGAAACGCGACAGGACCAGCGAGAAGAACGCCAGCGGGAACAACAAGAACGTATTGAGCCATACGGCGAATGCGATCGCCGCCACGGCCCGCAACGAAGAGCTCACCACAAGTCCACCGCGATAGGCGCCCGGGAATCGGGCGAAGAGCCCGCCGAGGAATGGTCCGATGAGGGCAAACGGCGCCAGAGTGATCAGCAGGTACAGGGCAACGTTCGCCCGCGCCTCGGTGGATGGCACAGAGAAGAACAACGTGCTTCCCAGCGCCATAGCGACCAGCGTGTCCCCGGCGGTGCCACCGGCGTGGGTCTGGGCAAGCCTGCGGAAACCGGGACCGCGCGAGGTGAACATCAACCCCACGCGCCGGACCAGGGCACCGGCGACCTTGCCGGCACGTCCCTGCTTCTTCTCGGCCGGTGGTGATTGCGACGTCACACGATGAAGTTAGCGCAGAGAGGGCTCGTCGTGGTTCACAAGGGATCGAAGATCTATGGTTCCTCGAGATGATCACACTCACCGACGTCACCAAAGTATTCCCTGGAACACAACAACCCGCCGTAGACCGGCTGTCTCTCGACATTGCTGAGGGCGAGGTTGTCGTCCTGGTCGGCCCCTCGGGATGCGGCAAGACGACAACCCTCAAGATGATCAACCGGCTGATCGAGCCGACGGGTGGGACGATCACCGTGGCCGGGCAAGACGTTCTCAGCATGCCGGCCTTCGAGCTGCGCCGCGGCATCGGCTATGTGATCCAGCAGATTGGTTTGTTCCCGCACAAGACCATCAGAGACAACATCGCCACGGTGCCGCACCTGCTCGGATGGGACAAGTCACAAACCGCAGCTCGTGTCGACGAGTTGGTGGACCTGGTCGAGTTGTCCCCGGAGATGCTCGACCGCTACCCAGGCGAGCTGTCCGGCGGGCAGCGGCAGCGTGTCGGCGTCGCCCGGGCGCTTGCAGCCGACCCGCCTGTGCTGCTGATGGACGAGCCGTTCGGCGCCGTCGACCCGATCGTGAGGGCGAACCTGCAGGACGAGATGCTGCGTCTCCAGAGCCGGCTCCACAAGACAATCGTCCTGGTCACACACGACATCGACGAGGCGATCCGCCTTGGCGATCGTGTGGTCATTCTCAGCGAGGGTGGGCATGTCGAGCAATACGACAGCCCCGGCGAGATCCTCCGTGACCCTGCCAATGAGTTTGTCGCCGACTTTCTCGGCACCGATCGTGGCATCAAGCGCCTCTCGCTCATCCCGATCTCGGAGATCGAGCTCGACCCTGGCCCGGTGCTCTCCCGATCTGCAACGTCCGCACAGGCGAAGGAGATGATGGCCCGATATCGGATCGACTGGGCCCTCATCGGTGACGGGGGAACGATCGAAGGTTGGTTTCAGAGGAGTGATCTTGGCGAGCATCCCGACCTGCGGCTTGTCGCCACCCGCCGCTACCACGACCGCCTCGAACCCACGGCAAGCCTGAAAGAGGCACTGGACGTCGTGGTGAGCTCGCGAACCTCGGTAGCGGCCATCTTCGACGGCGACCGCTATCTGGGCATCGTCACCATCGATCAGATCAGTCGGGAGATCGTGCAGTGATCATCGCCCATGTGATCGCCCAGACCGATGAGCCGTTTGTTCGTTGGGATTGGGTGGGACGCAACCTCGACAATCTGTGGGCTGCCACCAAGGAGCACATCCTTCTCACCGTCATCGCGGTGGGCGTCGGGCTGGTGCTCAGCCTGGGACTGTCTCTGATCGCTCTGCGGTGGCGCAAGACATACACCCCGATCACCTGGGTAACCGGGGTTCTCTACGCCATCCCCAGCCTGGCGCTGTTTGCCTTCCTCGTCCCCATAACCGGCCTCACCCTGCTCACCGCCGAGATCGGGCTGGTGTCATACACATTGCTCATACTGATCCGAAACATCGTGGCCGGCATCGACGGCGTACCCGAAGAGGTGCTCGAGGCCGCACGTGGGATGGGCTACACCGAACGCAGGCTCTTCACCGACATCCAACTGCCGCTCGCCATGCCGGTCATCATCGCCGGCATCAGGATCGCGACCGTGACGACGGTCGGGCTCGTCACCATCACCGCCCTCATCGGCCAGGGCGGCCTCGGGTTCTTCATTCTTCGTGGCCTGCAGTTCTTCTCAGCAATCGGGACCACACAGATCCTCGCCGGCACCGTGTTGTCGGTGGCTCTAGCCGTCGTCGCAGACCTGTCGCTGCTTGGCGTCGAGAAGTTGCTGACACCGTGGACGCGACGCCGGGTGGTGGGGTAATGCATTTCCTCGGCGAGGTCGTCTCGTGGTTTCTGTCGGCAGACAACTGGTCGGGAGTGAACGGGATCCCCAATCGGGTCTGGGAACATGTCCAGATATCAGTGATTGCGACCGTGATCGCTGCGGCGATCGCCTTGCCGCCCGCGCTGTGGCTCGGCCACAAACGGCGCGGCGGGTTCCTCGCGGTCGCAGTGGTCAACATCGGCAGGGCCATACCGTCGTTTGCGATCATGGCTCTGTTCTTGCCAATCTCGATCAGGCTGGGCCTTGGCCTCGGTTTCTGGCCGACGCTGCTGGCATTGTTCGCCCTGGCGCTGCCCCCGATCTTCACCAATACGTACACCGCGGTGCGTGATGTCGACCCGTCTCTGGTCGAAGCCGGTCGAGGCATGGGCTTGAAAGAGCGCGAGGTCCTTCGTGACATAGAGGCGCCCATGGCGTCACCGGTCATAGTCGCCGCGTTGCGCGTCTCGGCCGTGCAGGTGGTGGCAACTGCACCGCTGGCTGCCCTGGTGGCATGGGGAGGGCTTGGTCGCTACATCGTCGACGGGTTTGCCGTCAGAGACAATGTCCGGGTGCTAGCCGGCGGCATCCTGGTGGCACTGCTGTCGATCGGCACAGAGTTGTTGCTGGGGGCCCTGGAGCGGCGGATCGTCCCGCACGGGTTGTCCCGGGCAGCCGGGGAACTCGTGCCGCCTCCTCACGGCTGATCGTCATTCTTGTTTCCCCCATGGGGTACCGTTCTCGCATTCCCAAAACAGAGAGAGGGTGAGACCCATGCGGACAAACCGCAATGGCTTCCTTGGGGCGATCCTCGTAGTCGTGTTTGCTTTGCTGCTTACCGCCTGCGGATCGGGTGAGGAAACCGGTACAGACAACACAACGGCAACAACTGCCGGTAGCGAAACAACTGAGACGACGGCCGCCAACACCGTGACCGACGGACCCACCATCACCATCGGCTCGGCGAACTTCAGCGAGAACGCTCTGGTCGCAGAGATCTATGCCCAGGTGCTCGAGAGCGCCGGATATCCGGTCGACCGCAACCTGAATGTGGGCAACCGGGAGATCTACGCCGCAGCGCTGGAAGACGGAGGGCTCGATCTGGTCCCCGAGTACGTTGGGTCCGCACTGTCGTACCTCGGCGGCACACCGACTTCTGACTCGGCGGCGACTGCAAAGGCTCTCTCCGATGCCTGGGCAGACGCAGGCATTACCGTGCTCGACCCCGCCCCGGCGCAGGACAAGAACGGCATCGTCGTCCGTCAGGACACGGCAGATGAGCTCGGGCTCTCGAAGGTGAGTGACCTCGAGGGTCACAACGACCTCACCTTCGGCGGTCCGCCCGAGTGCCCTGAACGCGAGTTCTGCATGATCGGGCTCCAGGACGTGTACGGGCTCAGCTTCGCCGCGTTCATGCCTCTTGATGTCGGCGGCGCACTCACAGTTGCTGCACTCGAGGGCGACGAGATCCAGGTTGCTCTCCTGTTCACGTCGGACGGCGTGATCTCCGCCAAGGGATTTGTCCTTCTCGAGGATGACAAGGGCCTGCAGCCTGCGGAGAATCTGACCCCGGTCATCCGTCAGGAGATCGTCGATGCCTACGGGGACAGCCTCGTCGACACCCTCAACGCGGTGAGTGCCGAACTGACCACCGCCGAGCTCAGCGACATGAACCGTCGCATTGGTATCGACGGTGAGGACCCGGAGCAAGTTGCTGCCGACTGGATTGCGGCCAACCTGTAGGCCGGCCAAGCCGAGCTTGAAGGGGCGTCTGCGCAGGCAGACGCCCCTTCTGCGTCTTCACACACGCTTCACATTGCCGCTGGTTGTGCCTTCATGCTCACCTGTTCTCATGGAACCATCGCCTCAAAAGGAGAAACGATGACGAGAAACAGAATCCTCGTAGCAGCGGTTGCCGCGGCTCTCACCGTCGGTGGTGCCGCTGCGGCCATGGCCGACACTCCGGTCAGCAATGATGATGCAACCGTTACGGCGGTGGAGACACCGATCCAAGCCACACTGCAACTCCAGATCCACGACCCTGCAGTGACCCTCAATGAGGACGCCCTGCAAACCCAGACGCAGACCCGTCAACAGCTCCAGATCCAGGATCCGGCACTGGCCAACGATGATGCGCTCCAGGTTCAGGAGCAGGCTCGCATCCAGATCCGGGCTGAAGACGGCACCCGGACCGAAGACGGCACCCTCACCCAGACACGAACTCAGACCCGGGTCCAGACACAAGATCCGTCGGTCGGCGACTGCGACGGTGAATGTGACGGGGTCGGCGCCGGCAACGGCTACGCCGATGGTGATTGTGACGGCGAAGGGCCTGGCAACGGCATTGCGCCCGAAGACGGCACCGGGCATCAGAACGGCAACGGTGGCGGCAACGGTGGCGGCAACGAACGCTAGCTCACCCGCAGGCAGCTACTGCAAGGGGATCCGCTTCGGCGGATCCCCTTGCGGCATGTCGCCATCCCCCAGCTCGCTTAACATCCGTCTATGACCAAGATCCTGGTAGTCGACGATGAGGCGCCGATCCGCAAGCTGGTCCGCTCCTATATGGAGGCGGAGGGATACGAGGTTCTCGAGGGCGACAACGGCGAGAAAGCTGTCGCTCTGGCTCGCTCATCGAGCCCCGACTTGATCGTGCTCGATATTGGGATGCCGATCCTCGATGGCGTCGAGACTCTGCGCATGATTCGCACATTCTCCGATGTCTACGTTGTGATGCTGACCGCCCGCTCCGACGAGGTGGACAAGCTCATCGGCCTATCGGTGGGAGCCGACGACTACCTCACGAAGCCTTTCAGCCCCCGCGAGCTCGTAGCCCGCATCAAAGCCGTGCTGCGACGCAGCCGCGGATCTGCAGCCGCGTCCGACGCCGACCTGCTCGCATTTGGTGATCTGACAATCGACCTGGCTCGCCGCCGGGTCACCGTCGAAGCAGGCGAGGCTGAGCTAACCACCCTCGAGTTCGATCTACTCGCTGCGCTTGCAGCTCAACCCGGTCGCGTTTTCTCCAGAAAGCAATTGATCGAGGCGATCTGGGGGTGGGACTACTTTGGCGACGAGCGGGTAGTCGACGTCCACATTCGCAAACTGCGCAAAGCACTGGGAGACGACGCCGGCGAGCCCCGATTTGTCGGCACGGTGCGTGGGGTCGGCTACAAGTTCATCCCGGAATCCTGATGTTGGGTAGACCATCCCTGCGTAGACGTCTGATTGTGTCTTACCTCGTGGTAGTCCTCGCAGTCACTGCTGCTGCTTTTGTCACAGTGCAGGTGCTGGTACCTCGTTTCTTCGAGCAGGCGGTGCAGCAGCGTCTCGGCCCCGGACCGCAAAACGACGATACCGGCACCAGCTCACCTGGACAGGGACAGGGTGGCCCGGGAAACCGTGGAACCACCACCACGACAACAGCTGCACCAGACGATGCAACTACCAGGCCCCAAACAAGCTCGACGAACGCACCCGGCCCGACCGGGTCGACCATAGGGCCGACAGGGTCTACCAACGGCTCCGGGCCCGGCACGAGCTCGGGAAACCAAAACGGCGACGGGCAGGGAAACCAGGATCAAGGCAGCGGCACCGGCAACTCATCGGTCACCACGACCTCAATCGAGTCCTACTCACCGATCGTTCCCGGGATCCTCGCCACCGGTGTCCTGGCTCAGGAGACCGAACTGAACCCGATCCCGATCGACATTCAACAGGACTACGACCGGGCGTTGACTGCTGCGCTCTGGGTGGCGCTTGGCATCGGCCTCGTGATCGCGCTCGCGCTCGGATCGTGGCTGACCCGCCGACTACTTCGAACGTTCACCGGGATCAAGGAGGGCGCCAGCATGCTCGCCGACGGTCACTACTCGGTCCGGGTACCCGTGCCGGCGGAGGTGGAGCTGGCGGATCTGGCCGAGTCCGTAAACACGCTCGCCGATTCGTTGCAGCGGACTGAGCAGACGCGAGCCCGACTCGTCTCCGACCTGGCTCACGAGATCAGGAACCCTCTCTCGACCATCGAGGGCTACATGGAGGGTCTCATCGATGGCGTCCTCCCTGCATCGAGAGAGACCTACGAGGCAGTTGCGTCCGAAGCGCATCGCCTGAAACGGCTCACCTGGGACCTGTCCACGCTCTCGAAAGCACAGGAAGGAGCGATCGAGCTCGACACGGCCACCCACGACCTGGGAACCATCGTCGACGGGGTGGCGGACACGTTACGACCTCAGTACGAGATCAACGACGTTGAGCTCACCGTCACCCACGAAAGCCCGATGCCGGTGCATGTCGACGACGACAGGATTGCCCAGACGCTCACCAATCTGCTCGGCAATGCCCTCAGTCACACCCCACCGGGGGGAAAGGTGACGGTGACCGGTAGCGCTGATGATCGCTGGTGCCACGTGTCTGTTGTCGATACCGGGCCAGGCATCCCCGAAGGCGAGCTCGAGACCATCTTCGAACGGTTCACCCGGCTCGATAGCACCCATTCCGGCACCGGGATTGGTCTCAACATTGCCCGTACCCTGGCCAGAAGCCACGGTGGTGATATCACCGCTTCTCCCGCGCGAGACCGCAGCGGTGCTCGTTTTGACTTGAAGCTCCCGCGATCCCGCTAGTCGTCTGTTGAGCAACTCCAGCTCAGGCTCAACACGCTCCTAGTCGGACACTCCGGGGTATTCGAGAGCTCGCAGCGCCGCCCGCACCCGGTCGGCGGCCGCATCGAGGTCATCCGGGTTCGGCGCAAGATTGGCGTTGTCGGCGTCCAGGTCATGCATCCCCTCGATCGGGACGACATGAATATGCGCATGCGCCACTTCCAGACCAGCGATCAACATCGCAACCCTGTTCGGCTTGAACCCGAGATCGAGAGCCTTGCCCAACTTCCGCGCAACATCCATGATGTGCTGATAAAGATCGTCATCAAGGTCTACCCAGTGGTCTACTTCGTCACGTGGGACGATCAGGGTGTGGCCCGGCGCCAGCGGGTTGATCGACAGGAACGCCACGCAGCGTTCGTCCTTCCACACAAAACGGGCAGGAAGATCTCCGTTGATGATCATGGTGAATACAGAAGCCATGAGCGGAGAGTAGTGCAACGGATATCCACGGTTGAGGCACTAGTCCCTTCGTTGGCGGTGGATATGGCAATCCGGCTTCCCGGGCTCGTCGATACTCTCTGCAAGGGGACGGCTCTCGGGAGGGAAAACGAGGGAGACGAGAGGCTCGGCTCTTCGCCTCCTCGCCTACGGCGAGGAGGCGAAGAGCGGACGATTGGGCACCCTTATAGGATGCTGGCAGCCAGCTCGGCCAGGGGGCTGCGCACCGACTTCTCCAGAGTGATGTGGCCGAACAACAACTGTCCCTTGAGCTTCTCGATCAGCGCTGCGAGCCCACCAAATGGCGAGATGTACGGGTTGTCGACCTGGCTCAAATCGCCGCAGAACACCACCTTGGACCCCGAAGCGATCCTGGTGAGGATCACCTTCAGCGTCGGGTATTCGAGGTTCTGTGCTTCGTCGATGATGACGAGTTCGTCGGTGATCGAACGACCCCGTAGGTAGGTAACCGCCGCCATCTCGATGACGTTGCGCTCGAGCAGTTCATCGATGGCTCCCTTGGCGGACAGCGGGTCGCCGCTGAACAACGCGTATAGGTTGTCGTGCACGGCCGCCATCCACGGAGCGAGCTTCTCATCTAGGTCACCCGGTAGGAAGCCGATCTCCTGGCGGCCAACCGCAACCAGAGGCCGGTACACCGAAACGCGTCGGTACCGGCCTGCCTCGAGGGTCTGTTCCAATGCTGCAGCCAGAGCGAGGAACGTCTTGCCGGTGCCGGCGACCCCCATCATGCTGACTGCGGTGATATCGGGATCCATCAACAGGTCGAGGGCGAATGCCTGTCTGACGTTCTTGGATTCGATGCCGAATGCCTGCCGGGACCCTGGGACCCGAACCACTGTGGCGCCGCCGACCGAGTCGATGACCCGCCCCACCGCCGATTGCGACTCCATTGCCTTCAGGATCACATACTGGTTCACCAGCAGCTCGTTCGAGGCAATCACCGTCTTGCCTTCCTTGTAGAGCTGGTCGATCGTTGCGGACTCGACTTCGATTTCGGCCACACCCGAGTACGACTTATCTACAGGCACGGTGTCGGCGCGATAGTCCTCGACCTCGACGCTCAACTGGGCCCCTTTGATGCGCAGCGACGCATCCTTGGTCACAAGCACTGTGTTGAGCCCACTGTCGACCAGGTTGAGACAGGTGGCGAGGATGCGATGATCCGCCGTCGATGGATCGAGAACCTTGGGCAGCCGATCCGACTGAGTGCCGTTCAGCTCGATTCGTAGCGAGCCGCCGCTATCGAGAGTTGCCGGGATTCGCAGCCCTCCCGCCTCAGACGCCCCCAGCTCCTCCAGAGCTCTGATTGCCCGACGTGCATTCGCACCGACCTCGTCGGGTCGCGTCTTCTGGCGGTCGAGTTCCTCGACCACGACAAGCGGAATCACAACATCGTGCTCATCGAAACGGAGTAGCGAGAGGGGGTCAGCGAGTAGGACGCAAGTATCAAGGACGTAGGTTTTTCTCGTCACCCTGGCCTCTTCTGTCGTCAGTTGAGACCCCAAGACTTCCCGTCTTGGTGTCGAAAAGCAAGGACCATCTGATTCCTATCGGCAAAAAGCGTACGCTTGCTTAGCCGGACTATCTGGAGGGCTTCATGCGGATCGCGGTCATCGGGGCGGGCTCCTGGGGAACCGCTGTTGCCAATATCGTTGCCAACAAACAGGAGGTGGTCCTGTGGGCTCGCCGATCCGAGCTTGCGAATGCAATCAACTCCGGGCACATCAACCCCGACTATCTGCCCGACCATGCACTCTCCGAGCGGGTGCACGCAACGAGTGACCTGGCCTGGACCCTGGCAGGGGCGGACGCTCTAGTGATGGGTGTGCCATCGCACGGATTCCGCTCCGTCCTCCGTGAGGGCCGGGAGCATATCTCGCCGGAGACTCCCATTCTTAGCCTCACCAAAGGAGTCGAGCAGGACACGCTGATGCGGATGACCGAGGTAACCGCCGATGTCCTACCCGATCATCGCCGCGACCGGATTGGCGTACTGACCGGGCCCAACCTCGCCAGGGAGATCGTGGCCGGGCAACCAGCGGCGACGGTCATCGCCATGAAGGATGAAGAATCCGCCAGGGCGCTCCAGCAGGTCTTCATGAACCGCAGCTTCCGCGTCTATACGAACGACGATGTCATAGGAAGCGAAGCGGCGGGCGCACTGAAGAACGTCATGGCCATCGCCGCCGGGATGGCACACGGCCTCGGCTTTGGTGACAACACCATGGCGACGCTGATAACCCGGGCACTCGCCGAGCTGACCCGGCTCGGAATCGCCATGGGTGGGCGTCCGCTCACCTTTGCCGGGCTGGCCGGCATGGGCGATCTGATTGCCACATGTATGAGCTCGAAGAGTCGCAACCACACCGTTGGGTACGGGCTCGGCAAGGGCAAGAAGCTCGAAGACATCATTGCCGAGATGAACCAGGTCGCCGAGGGGGTCAAGTCGACACCCGGCATCCTCGCCCTCGCAGACCGGCACGGCATCGAGATGCCCATCGCCACCCAGGTCGCCCGTGTCCTCTACGAAGGTGCCACCCCCGTCGAAGCAGTCACCACCCTGATGGCCAGAGAAGCCAAACCAGAAATGCACGGAATCGCCTGAGCGAGGCTGTTCTGGCGTCCAAACTGGCGAAATACTGCGCGTATGGACGCCAGAACCGGTGGGGGTCACCCCGGGCGCACGAAAGCTTGCCGTGCCGTGTCCACCTTTTCCCAGGCATGACACTCGGGGAGGTGGTCGTTGACGATTCCCATCGCCTGCATGAAGGCATAGACGGTGGTGGGGCCAACGAAGCTGAACCCGCGCTTCTTCAGGTCTTTGGCGAGCGCTTTCGACTCTGGCGTAGTCGACTCCCTGATCGATGTCGGCGGCTCTGGCTCGTAGGACCACACAAGCGCCCCGAGCGAGCCGAGCTCGTCACGCACCGCCTGAGCCATGCGAGCGTTATTGATGGTCGATGCGATCTTGCCGCGATGACGGATGATCCCGGTGTCCTGTAGCAGTCGCTCGACATCGCCCTCCCCCATTGCTGCGACACGATCGATGTCGAAGCCGTGGAACGCAGCCCGGAACCCCTCACGTCGCTTCAGGATCGTCAACCAGCTGAGCCCCGCCTGGAAACCCTCGAGACACAGCTTCTCAAACAGCGTGCGATCGTCATCGACGGGAAGACCCCACTCATCGTCGTGGTAGGTGCGATAGATGTCGGGGCCGTCACCCCACCAGCATCGTGGGATGCCGTCGTCTCCGATGACTACCTCGAACACGCCACTACGACCCGATTGCCTTCTGTTGCGCCGAACGGCTGTGGTCGAGGACCGTTGTCATCAAGGACTCAACGTACTCGCGGCTCACCCCGAGCGACAGACCGTCCTGGACCGCCTCTTCGATCAGCTCCGCTTCCCGATCCGGCGACCTCATGTCGAGACCCTTGGCCGCCTTGATGATGGCGATCTCGACCGAGCTGTGGAGTCGACGAGCGATCAGCTTGATCAGTTCGCGGTCCACCCGGTCGATCTCATCACGCAACGATGGGATACCGAGCTGATCCATCAACCGGGCGAACTCATCGAGGTTGAGCTGGCTGCCGTTGCCGGCCATCGACGCACCGGGATCGACATGGGCGGACACGATGAGGCCGTCGGCGCCTACCGAGCGACCGGCCAATGCCAGCGGGGCGAGGATGTCGGCGTCGCCGTTGGCGGGGGCGGGGTCGATGACAACGGGCAGATGTGAGAGACGTTGCACAACCGGCACCGCAGAGATGTCGATGGTATCGGACGTGCGCGGGTCAAAACCGCGGCTCCCCCGCTCACAGAGCACAACATTGCCGTTGCCCTCGTTGAGAATGTACTCGGCAGCCATCAGCCATTCATCGATGGTTGCGGATGCGCCCCGGTGTAGGAGCACCGGCTTCTGGGTCTTGCCGGCATCACGCAGCAGCACGAAGTTCTGCATGTTGTCGGGACCGATTTCGAGCATGTCGGCATGGTCTGCGATGAGCTCAACGTGCCCGGGCTCGATTACCTCGGTGACCGTTGGCAGATCGGCCTCGTGGCCTGCCTTCTCCAGCAGCCAGAGGCCCTCCTTGCCCATCCCTTTGAAGGTGTACGGCGAATGCTCGGCCCGGAATGTCCCCGACCGCAACAGAGAGGCTCCCGACTCTGCCAGCGAGAGTGCCGTCCTCATGATCTGCTCTTCGCTCTCGACTGCCGCCGGACCGGCAATCACCGGGTACGAGCCATCACCGAACCGGGCATTTCCCACCGGGATGATGCTGGTTTGGACCTCGGGTCGTCTGTGGCTCTTGAGAATCGGTTTGTCACTCATGGCTGTCTCCTGTGCCGGTGGCTCCAGGCATGAAAAAACCCGAAGCCTTTCCCGGCTTCGGGCGGTGGGTTGGTTTGCCTTGCTTCTAGCGCGCAACCTCTGCCCGGGCCGAGAGCCCGGTAAAGAAGTAAGCAAAATAGAAGCTGGTCTGTTTCATTGCCGGGAACCATACCCCCACTCGGCAACCCCGGCAAGCGCGCCCGACGGAACCCGGGCGAGTTGGGCGGCGTTTGTTATACACGTAGATAGCCTCCACAATTGGTGTATGAACAGAGGGGACGATGTGAGTAACGACGCCGGGGAACCGGCCGTTCGTGTTCTGGCACCCGATGGGTACCCGGTCGAGCCGGGCGTCTCTTCTTCATCTATGCGCCGTTGGCTCTTGCCGATCGGCGCCGTTATCGGTCTGCTCGCGTTGTTCTTCGGTGTGACTGGTCCGTCCGACACCGCCACCGGAGCTACAACCACCACCAGCCAGACGCCACCCATCTCCGCCGTCGAGCCTGAGACCTTTGACCTTCGCACCGCCTCTGATTCCGAGCTCACCGACGGGTGGAGATCGATGCCATTCGATGACTCGGCCACCGTTGCGGACCTGATCTATGCAGATGGTGTCTACCTGGCGGGCGGCGCTTCGAGCGATGGAGCCCAGGTCTGGTGGACGCATACTGGCTATGACTGGAGCTCGACAACCACTATCGACCGCCCCGATGCCAGCAGCGCCATTCAATACATCGTGCCCTGGAAGGACGGTTTCGTTGCTATCGGCAGCGAAAGATTCATCAACAACCAGGTCGACATCTGGACGACGACCCGGCCGAAGGAGTCGTGGGAGTATCACGGCAGGCTGGAACCCGACAGTGGTCCAGCAATCGGGCTTGCCGCCACCTCTCAGCTTCTAGCGCTGACAGAAGGCGAGGCCGGGTGGATGGGCTGGACGTCCTCAGACGGTGTCGAGTGGGCGCCGCGAGAACTCGCCGGCCTGGCGAACGCATTGCTCCAAGGGCTCACCAGCGATGGTGACGCGTTCTACGCATATGGAAGGTCGCTAGAGGGTAGCGTCCCCCTACCGGCGATCTACCGGTCCGAGGACGGTATCAGCTGGCAGGAAGTGCTCCAGGCCGAATTCCCCAGCATCAGCACGGTAAGTGACATTGGTGTCGCCGATGGGCGGATGGTTGCAGTCGGCTACACCACCTCTGACGAGTCCCAATCGATGATTCCGCTCTGGGAGACGAACGACGGCGTCGAGTGGAAGCGTATCGCCGTAGATGACCCTGCGATCTTGGCTCAATCCGTTTCATTCACGGTGACCGGGACCACGCCCGGCGACTACCCAACCGCCGACCTCCAGGTGGACACAACGACTGTGACGCTAACCGAGGGCACAACGCTCGACACGGACTTCGGCTCTGTCGTCGTCGAGACCATCATCGACAACGGCATCGAGATCCGTGGAGATGGGTTCTCTGAGTTTCTAGCGACGCACCGCACCTACTTCTACCCGGGTGACTTCATACCGATGAAGGTCGCCGTCGAAGGACCACGCATTGCTGTCGTCGGTGACGCATACGGGATGTCGGAACCTCAGCCCTACATCTGGACATCGATGGACTTCGGAAAAACGTGGGAGCGCAACCCGCTCCCGGCACCGAGGGCCCGCGCCTACCAGATCGTCACCGAGGGCGACTATCTCACCTTGATCGCGTCCGGCGGTAGCGACACCAGTGTGTGGCGAGCCCGTTGGAACAACGATTCTCTCGAGACGTCTGCCGTGAACGCGGTGTCAGATCTGGTCTCGGTCATCAATGCCCACAATGCAGCCGCCGTGGTGCGCGCGCTCCCTGCACACATCACAGGACTGCCCACTTTCGAGGTACCTTCGCTCGGCCATGAGGATCCTGCGTGGTGGGACGGAGCCGGCGATCTCGACTTGGAACGTGTCGACGACACCATTGGCTACCTCGCGGCCACCAACACAGATATCACCATCAACGAGTGTGAAGCAACCGTGACGCTCGGGTCTTCCGACCGGGCTGATGTGGTCTGTCTCTACACCGTCAACTCCGACTTGTTGAGACTATTCGGTGTGGTCGACGGCAAGGGCAGGCTCGCAGCCACCGTCCGCGACGGGGCTCTGCTCGAGATCAGTATTGAGTCATCCCCCTCACAGACGATGTGGGACACGCTGGCACCCAGGCTCATGGCAGACTCGCCGGACGGGATCTCGTTCTCGGCGGCAACGGCTCAGGAGCATCTCGAAGGGGCACGCCTGTATCTCGAAGGATTGCTCCAGCCGGGTGAGACCACGATTGTCGATACGGCACTTGGGACGATGGAGTGGACCTGGATAGCACCGGACGAGCTGAGCCCGGTGTACGAGTCGTCGGTCGTCTGGTCACAGCTCGGCTTCACATGGTTCGGGAGCACGGAATCAGCGACGACGGGCATCGAACCATTCGTGTACAACTCGACCGATGGGACTACCTGGGAGGAGGCGCCGGTTCCCGATGGGGCCACCAGCCTGTGGCAGATGCACGCGTTCCAGGATGGTTTGATTGGGAGCATGTGGAATAGCGCGGGCATGGAACTTGTCTACTTCGACGGATCGACCTGGACTCCGATTCCCGTCCCGGTCGAGGATCCGGCCAACGCATACTTCTCGGTGGTCACAGGAACAGATACAGCCCTGCTCGAGGTAACAGAATGGTCGGACGCCGGCATCACAACGAATGCGGTCTACATGATCGATTCGGAGCTGAACCTCACCGGTGCCTCTGAGCCACCGGCTACCGCCGACTCGCCATACCCAAATGTGCAGTTCACCCCGTCCGACAACGGCTTCGTCGCCATCGTCACGGACATGGGAACCGGCTCGATCTCGGTGTGGGTCACTGCTACAGGCCAGGAGTGGACGCTGCTCACTGAGAAGCTGGCCCTCGACAATGTCGGCGCGATCTGGAGCCTTCAGGGCCACAACGGTCAGTACTTTGTGGTTGGTGAGGGCGCCGAGTTGCGGTGCACCGACACGACCCTTGGAGATGAATGTGGCTTCTGGCTGACCGTCTGGGATTCGCCGGATGGACAAGAATGGCATGAGCTACGAACCACCGACGGTGGGTTGGTGACAACTTCGCAAATCGCGTCGGGACCGCTGGGCCTGGCCGCTTTCGGGACCCGATCACCGACCGGCAGTGCAAGCGCCGTCTACGTCTCCGCCGACGGCAGCGAATGGGAAGAAGTCGAGCATCTTGCCTTGATGAACACGGCCGATACCTCGTGGTGGGACTCCGCGCCGGCTGTAGGTAACGACACGATCGTCCTCACTGGAATTATCTATAGCCAGAGCGTCACACTGGACCCGGATATCTATGAGGGCTCCGATGGTCAGGCGTTCATGATTGTCGGGCGGCTAGTCGACCAGTAGCTCACCCTGCAGATTCTCCCCCCAGCTCATGCTGCTAGCTGGCAGTATTGAAATAGGTTCCAAGGGAACGAAGTGGGCGCGAGCAGGTGTGAGCCTTCGATTCGAATCCTCCCTGTCGACGGGGCGGGATCCCACACCCCGATCGACCCGGCACACCACCACCGCTGGCTCCTCAGCGCAGCCGTTCTCGCCACCACCGCGGCGTTCATCTATTCGACCGGCAGCAGCGAGACACTCGCCCCTACCCCGTCGCTCTCACAGCCGGGACCGCTGGCATCTGTGGAGGTCACGACCTTGGACTTCCGCACCGCTCCGGTCCCGGCGGCAACCAGGACCTGGTCGGGGCCGGTTGTGCGAGACCATGGGATGTCCGACCCGGCAGACAAGGACGCCGCCTTCTGCACCGACTCGATGCAGGATCTCGAAGGGGCTGAGTTGCTGGGATCGTCGTCTTCCCGATACAACCACTTCGCCTACGGTACCGAGAATGACGAACCGGCCGTCTTCTGGTCGAGCGACAAAATCGATTGGTATCGTGCCGTTGTGCCCCATGCCGGCCGCGGGATCATCGTCGACATACAAAGCGACGGTGAACGGAATGTGGCTCTCGGCTTGGCCCCTGCCCGCACCGGTTCGATCACGATCTCCTTGTGGACATCCAACGATGGGGCCAATTGGCTTCCACTGGCGACGGATGCGACACAGCTCGTCCGGCGTGAGACCAGGATCGACATCGTTACTGCTCAACCCGGCGACAATCCCGTGGCGGAGATCATGGTCGACGGGAAAGAGACGATCGTCACCGTCGGCACGACTATCGCCAGCGACAACGGCCTGGTGAGTGTTCAAGAGATCAACGAATCCAGTGTTGATCTCAGCACCGATATAGGTGAGCAGATGACGATCCCGGTCGGCCACAATGCCTCATTGCGCACGGAAGTGGAATCCTTGAGGCTCGCGGTTGACGGGCCGCGCCTGGTGATCGTCGGCAATACCGTCCGGGGTGATACGTCGACGCCAATCGTGTGGACTTCACCAGACAATGGAGATACGTGGGAGACGCGGGTACTGCCCGGCCGCGCTATGGATTCATACGAGGCATCCACGCAGGGCGAGACCATCGTGATCGAGGGGTTCGACCACCAAACCACCGAGATCTGGCGCAACACGTGGGACACCACCGAAACAGAGCGATCCGCTGTGGACCTGACCCAGCGCTACCTGGCAGCGGTCGCCCGGCAAGATGCAGTGAGCCTCATCGACATCCTTCCCCAAAGCTACACCGACGCCCAGGCGAGCGGTTTCGAGGTACCGGGCCTCGGACACGTGCAGCCCGACTGGTGGGATACGGCCCGGCGGCTGGATATCCACGCCGTAGTGGACACGGTCGACTACCTGAAGGCCGTCAACACCTCTCTGGCCATCGGGGACTGCACCGCAGACGTGACCCTCGGGGATACGGAAGTGACCAATGTGGCTTGCACCTACTCAGTACGATCCGACCTTCTGTCCTCATTCGGGATCCAGAGCGGCGTCGGTTGCGCCCACGCCACCCTCCGCAATGGCAGCCTCGAGTCGGTGACCCTGGATCCGGCTCCAGCGGCGAGCGTCTGGCCCCCGCTCTCCGCCAGTCTCGGAGCGGAGTCAGACGAACAAATCCCATTCAATGGCGATGCAGCCACAGCTCACCTCGCCGTCGCCAGGAACTACCTCCCGGGCCTGCTCCGCCCCGGTGAGACTCGGACTGTCGAGACCGCTCTTGGCACGATGGAATGGACTTGGATCGAACCGCTCTCCGACGTGGGCGCCAGCTCGGACACGGCACCCACGTCCGAGATCCCCGGCATCTATCTCGTATCCGACAACGGAACGCACGTGCAATGCCTCACCAGCTCCTCGGCCAGCGACTGCCCGTATCTCACAACGCTCTGGACCGCAGGCAACGGGACCCCGTGGCGGGAGCTCGCCGGCGGCTCCGGATACTGGGTTACCGCCGACATCGGCGTTGGCCCTCTGGGCCTGGTTGCGGCCACATCAGAGCCTGAGCCGAGCAACCGACCCCGACCGGTCCTCGTCTCCGTCGATGGCGTGAGCTGGGAAGAAGTCGCCGGGATTGCGCTGCTCGACACGAGCGAGGAAGCACGCACCTGGGTGTCCCCGCCCATTGTGGGTAGTGACAACATCGTTCTCATCGGCTCCGCTGCCCGGACGAAGTCGGTGCCTCATCTGGAGACCGATGGGTTGGCTGTCGACAATCGACACCTGTTCATGATTGTCGGGCGGCTAGTCGACCAGTAGCTCACACGCCGCCGCTGCCAGAACAGGGGCAATGGGCTCGAATCTGGCGAACCGCTCATCGGCGGTCTGTCTCCGCACATAGCGGGCGTAGATCTGCTCGATGATCACCGCGATCCGGAACAACGCCAGGCCCTCATAGAACTTGACGTTGGCGAGATCGAAGCCGGTCATCTGCACATAACGGTCCGCTACCGCAGCCTTGCCCATCACGGGAGACAGCGATACCGAGAACTCTTCGAATATGGGGAACGTCGGCGCATCAGGATCGGGCCAGTAGGCCAGCAACGTCCCCAGGTCGACCAGCGCGTCGCCGCGGGTGGCCATATCCCAGTCAAAGACCGCGACCACATAGCCATTGTCCGACGCCATGGTGTTGTCGAGCTTGTAGTCATTGTGTAACAGCGTGGTCGGGCCTTCCCCGGGTTGGCGTGAGCCGAGCAGACCGGCCGCCGTCTCCATGTTCGGCACCTCACGGGTCTTGGCCGCCTCCCAGCGCCCGGTCCACCCGGCCACCTGGCGTTCGACGAACCCATCGGGATGCCCTAGATCGCCAAGACCAACCGACGCCGGGTCCACCAGATGGAGCTCGGCCAGGGAGTCGACCAGCGACCCCGCCAGTTTCAGTTGCCGTTCGGGGGCATCCGCGTATGGTCTTGGCCACCGGTCCCTGATCACCCAACCGTGCCGCCGCTCCATCACAAAGAACGGCTTGCCCATCACCTCACGGTCTTCGCAGAAATGAAACGAGCGTGGAGCTTTGGGGTACGCCTGCCAGAGCCGGGACAGCACCCGGTGCTCCCGCGCCATGTCGTGACCACCCCTGGCGACCGGGCCGTGAGGCGCCCGCCGCAGCACCAGTTCGGTATCGCCTGCACTGGCCCGGTAGGTGAGATTGGCGGCTCCTCCCGGAAACTGATCGAAGACGATCTCCTCTTCCCCGACGAGGCCCCCGAGGTGGCTCCGGAGGTATGCGGCCACACGAGCCTCGTCGAACTGCTCATCATCACGGATCGGTGCGGTGTCGCTTGCCATCTAGCCACAAAGGTAGCGAAGCCCACGGCGAGAATACGATGACTTCGGTGATCGGCGACATCGCCCGCCGTCGCTACCCTGCGTCCCATGAGCGGTTTCTGGATCGAGGCAGTTGGCTACGCCGGTTCGGCGCTGGTGATTCTTTCGCTTCTGCAGAAGTCGATTCTGAGGTTGCGCACCATCGGCGCAGTCGCCTCGATCACGTTCCTCATCTACAGCCTCGCCATCGGTGCGTACCCGATAGCCGTCGTCAACGTGGTGGCAGCGGTGATCCACCTCTACTACCTGCGTTTTCTGGTCCGCAAGCAGAGCGAGGCGTTCAAGATCCTCCGGATCAGCTCCGATTCCCGCTACCTCGAGTACTTCCTCGACTTCTACAAGGACGATATCGCCCATCGATTCCAGCCAGATTTCGTCTACGAACCCGGCCCAAAGACCATGGCGGTGCTCCTGCTCCGCGACATGGTCCCTGCCGGGTTGATGGTCGCCAATATGCATGGCGACAGCTCCTTCGAGATCCTGCTCGACTACGTGATCCCGCAGTACCGGGATTTCAAGCTGGCCCATTGGCTGTACTCGGAGCGATCAGGCATCTTCGGCGAGGCCAGCTGCAACTGCGCCTGGACGAAGGTCGCCACACCGGAACAAGAGGAGTACTTCACCAGGGTGGGCTTCAAGCCCGACCGCACTCCAAACGTCCCGGACCGCTATGCGTTCATCCTGCCGAAGACCACACCCAGATAACCAGGGCCACAGAAGCCACTACGGGCAACAGGACTTCGAACGTATCCCGAAGCGGACCGACCTTGCGGCGCTCGGCCGCATTGCTCAACTCCCGCCACAGGATCATCGCAAGCCCGAGCCCGACCAGCACCGTCCCGACGATCAGCGCAGTGTCTCTCATCCGAGCACCAGGACGTCAACTGCGATCGCCAGGAAGATGACGCTCAGATAGACATTCGAGTAGGTGAAGTACTTCATCGCCGCTTCCGGGTGGCCCCGCAGCGCCCATGTGCCGATGAAGAACCCGCCACCTGCGGTCGCGGCGAAGAGCAGATAGATCCAGCCGACCGGCCCGGTGGCGTACAGCAACAGGGTCATCCCGATGAGAGCAATGGTGTAGGCAACCATGTGGTCCATGGCTCGCCGCTCCCCGACAACAACCGGAAGCATCGGAACTCCCGCCCGTTCGTAGTCATCGCGGTAGCGCACCGCCAGCGCCCAGAAATGCGGCGGGGTCCAGAAGAAGACGATGGCAAACATGATCCAGGCAGGCAGAGCGACTGTGTTGTTGACCGCAGCCCAGCCGACGAGCGCCGGCATCGCCCCGGCTGCCCCGCCGATGACGATGTTCTGCGTCGTAGATCGCTTCAACAACAACGAGTAGATAAAGACGTATGCCAGCAAGCCGACCGTGGAGAGAATCGCTGCGAGCAGGTTTGTCGTCGCCCACAGCCAGAGGAACCCGGCGACGCCGAGCGACGAACCGAACACGAGCACAGCCCGTTTCGAGACTCTCTCTGTGGGAAGTGGTCGGCCCCGGGTTCGCCGCATCACACCATCGATGTCGGAATCGATCGCCTGGTTGATAGCGTTCGCCCCGGCCGACGACATGGTTCCCCCGAACAGAGTGGCAAATGCCAGCCACCAACCGGGCCAACCACCTGCGGCGGCCACCATCGCCGGCAGCGTCGTGATCAGGAGCAACTCGACGATACGGAGCTTCATCAACTCGACGTATGTCTTCAACAGCGGGGTGTCAGTGCGCGGATTGGTGATTCGAACCGCAGGGTTGGTCATGTTGTCCCAGCCCGGGACATAGCGCCCTCGACTTCTGAAGATGTCTC